>Ga0326727_10018224_pt1 | contig 14374 bp, 10 predicted proteins | sample MB2enrmetagenome_FD_207643 | JGI IMG/M metagenome (GOLD analysis project Ga0326727, IMG submission 207643) | Lab enriched peat soil microbial communities from McLean, Ithaca, NY, United States - MB29MY | ecosystem: Environmental > Terrestrial > Soil > Wetlands > Peat | place: USA: New York...
TCTCATCCAAAAGGCTGCCGCACGTAGTGCCCGCATCGTCGCCGTCGGCACCACCACCGTGCGCACCCTCGAATCGGCAGCACTTGCCGCCGCGGGCCAACCCATTCAACCCCACTCCGGCACAACAGATATCTTCATCTCGCCCGGCTTTCAGTTCCGCCTCGTCAGCGCAATGCTCACCAACTTCCATCTCCCGCAATCCAGCCTGCTGATGTTAGTCAGCGCCTTCGCCGGCCGCGAAAATGTCCTCGCTGCCTACAAACACGCAGTCCAGCAGAAATACCGCTTCTTCAGCTACGGCGACTGCATGTTCATCGCGTAGCACTGTCCACTGTTCACTCTTCACTGCTCGCTGCTATTCTCCAATCGTGCCCGCCCCTTCCAAGCCGCCCGTCTTCCTTCTCGACACCATGTCGTTCATCTTCCGCGCCTACCACGCCATGCAGCATTCGCGGCCCATGTCCACGCGCTCGGGCCTGCCCACCGCGGCCACCTACGTATTCGTCAACATGATTAAAAAGCTCCGCCAGGACTTCGCGCCCAAATACTTTGCCGCGGTCTTCGACGTCAGCGGCGCAGTCTTTCGCGACGAGCGCGCGCGCACCATGGGCCCGCTGCGCAAGTGGAACGCGAAATCGCAAACCTTCGACGAAGTCAGCTACGACGGCTACAAGGCCAATCGCGAAGCCATGCCGGAAGACCTGCGCCGCCAGATTCCCTACATTCGCCGCGCCCTCGAAGCCCTGCGCATTCCCATCCTCGAAGCCGAGGGATTCGAGGCCGACGACGTCATCGGCACTCTCGCCCGCGAAGCCGCCGAGCAGGAGCACGAGGTCTTCATCGTCTCCGGCGACAAAGACATGATGCAGCTCGTCACATCGCGAGTGAAGGTCCTCAATCCGCAAAAAGACAACCTCATTCTCGATCCCGCCAAAGTCGAAGAGACCCTCGGTGTCCCGCCTGATAAAGTCGTCGACGTCATGGCCCTGCGCGGCGACAGCGTCGACAACATTCCCGGCGCGCCCGGTATCGGCGACAAAGGCAGCGTGGATCTGATCAAGGAGTTCGGCTCCGTCGAAGCCGTCCTCGACCGCGCCTCGGAGGTCAAGCGCAAAACCTATCGCGAGTCTCTCGAACAAAACCGCGAAGCAGTCCTTCTCTCGAAAGAACTCGTCACCATCGACTGCCATGTGCCGCTCCCGCTCAACCTCAGCGCCATGGAAACCCAGCCGCCCGATCTGGAAGCCGCCCGCGCGCTCTTCACCGAACTCGAGTTCACCTCCATGCTCCGCGACCTTGCCCCCGCTTCCGACGCGCCAACAGTTGAACTCATTGACGAACCCACGCCGGAACAATCCGCCGCGTTCTACGCCGCCGCGCGCAAGCACGGTTTCGCCTTCGCACTCGATGCCGCTCAGCCCGCGTCCGATGGAGCTGAGGGCGAAGAGCCCCCCGCCGCCCCGTCGCTTCTCGATCTCGCCGAGACTGCAGACAAGAAAGAACATTTTCACATCGGCGTCTCGGCCGATTCCGCGCGCGCCCTGCGCCTGCCCCTCACGCCAGAACTGCGCAGCCTCCTCGAAGACGCATCCATCCCCAAGCGCGCACACGACTGGAAGCTCGCCCTGCACGTCCTCGCCAATATCGGCGTTACCCTCCGCGGGCCCGTCGACGATTCCATGCTGCTCTCCTACGCGCTCAATCCCACACACTCCACGCAATCGCTCGCCGATGTCGCCGCGCGTCACAATCAGCCGCCGCCCGCATCGCTTCCCGCCGCCGCAGCAGCCATTCACGCGCTCGTCCCCGCACTCCGCGATGAAGCCGAGAAATCCGCCGTCCTCAGCGTCTACACCGACATCGATCTGCCCCTCGCCCCCGTTCTCTATCGCATGGAGCAGGCCGGCGTCCGCATCGACGCAACTGCGTTGAGCAGACTTTCGGAGAAGTTTGGTGGTGAACTCGCGCGCGTTGGAAATCTCATTTTCGAACTGGCTGGCAAGCCCTTCAACATCAACTCGCCCAAACAGCTCGGCCAGGTTCTCTTCACCGATCTCGGCCTGCCCGCCCCACCCAGCCGCGGCAAATCGAAATCCCTCTCCACCGCGCAGGATGTTCTGGAATTTCTCGCCGACAAGCACGAACTTCCCCGCCTCGTCCTCGAATACCGCCATCTTTCTAAACTCAAATCGAACTACATCGATGCCCTGCCACTGCTCGCCGACTCCGATTCGCGCGTGCACACCACGTTTCAAGCCGCCGCCACCGCCACCGGCCGCCTCTCCTCGGTCAATCCCAATCTGCAAAACATCCCCACTCGCACCGAACTCGGCCGCGAAATTCGCGCCGCCTTCACTTGCTCGCCGGGCACTCAACTGCTCTCCGCCGACTACTCGCAGATCGAGCTGCGTCTGCTCGCGCATTTCAGCGGCGACCCGCTCCTGATGCGCGCCTACGCCGAAGAGATTGACATTCACACCCTCACCGCCAGCGAAGTCTTCGGCGTCCCCGTCGACAAAATGGACAAGGAGACCCGCAATCGCGCCAAGGCCGTCAACTTCGGCATCGTCTACGGCATCTCGGCCTTCGGCCTCGCCGCGCAACTCGGCATTCCGCAAACCGAAGCCAAAGCCTACATCGACCGCTACTTCGCGCGTTATCAAGGCGTCAAAGAGTTCATCGAAAGAACTCTCGAACAAACGCGCAAAGACGGTAGCGTGCGCACCATGTTCGGCCGCACCCGCCCCATTCCCGACATCGAAAGCCGCAACCCCAACCAGCGCGGATTCGCCGAGCGCACCGCCATCAACACGCCACTGCAAGGCACCGCCGCCGACCTCATCAAGCTGGCCATGATCTCGCTCGACCGCAAACTCGCCGAGCGAAACTTAAAAACCCGCATGGTCCTGCAGGTCCACGACGAACTGCTCTTCGAAGTCCCGCTCGCCGAGACCGAAGAAATCTCCACACTGGTCCGAGCCGAGATGGAAAGCGTCGTAAAACTCAAAATCCCTCTCGTAGCCGACCTGGCCTTCGGCCCCAACTGGCGCGATTTGAAATGACTCTCGCCGAATGCGGCAAAATGCCGCTAAACTGGTAAACGCTTACCAAAGATCGCCGAGGGCGCACATGACCAAGCTCAACAGAAGACAATTTGCCAAACACCTGGCCGCGGTTCCCGTCTCGCTCTCCGCCGCATCAGCTCTCCTTGCGCGCGCTCAAGCCGCGCCGGCCCAAACCCCAGCCCCCGCGCCCGCCGGGGCCGACAACAACCGCTTCCTCGTCGAGGAACCCGCGCCCTTCGCCGCGCCGCTCTCCTTCGCGCGCAACCCAGTCGCACCAAAGCTCCAGTTCTTCGCTCTCGGCGAAGTCTCGCTCCAAGCCGGCCCTCTTCAACAGGCGCGCGACTGGAACCGCGCCTACATCATGCGCCTCCCCAACGACCGCCTCCTTCACAACTTCCGCATCAATGCCGGCCTGCCATCCTCCGCAAAGCCCCTGGGCGGCTGGGAAGAACCCAAATGCGAGCTCCGCGGCCACTTCGTCGGACACTATCTCTCCGCGTGCGCGCTTCTCTACGCAGCCACCGGCGATACCGCCATCAAAGCCAAAGCCGACGACCTCGTTGCCGCACTCGCCGAGTGCCAGGCAAAGCTCAATGACAACGGCTACCTCAGCGCCTTTCCCTCCGAGCTCTTCGATCGTCTCGACCGCCGCCAGAACGTTTGGGCGCCCTACTACACCCTGCACAAGATCATGGCCGGCCTCCTCGACATGAAAACCCACGCCGCGAACGATCAGGCCCTCGACGTCCTCGTAAAACTTGCCGCCTGGGTCGACGCGTGGTCCGCTGCGAAAACCGAAGGCCACATGCAAGACATCCTGAACACCGAATACGGCGGCATGAACGACGTCCTCTACAATCTCGCCGCCGTCACGGGCGACGATCGCTGGGCGCGCACCGGCGACCGCTTCACGAAAAAAGTCTTCTTCAACCCATTGGCCATGCGCCGCGACGAGCTCAAAGGCCAGCACATGAATACGCACGTTCCCCAGGTCACCGGCGCCGCGCGGCGCTACGAACTCTCCTCCGACTACCGTTTCGCCGATGTGGCCCGCTTCTTTTTTGAGACCGTCTCCGAGTCGCGCACCTACGCAACCGGCGGCTCCAGCAACAACGAGCATTGGCTCACCGACCCCAATCGCCTCGCCGCGGAAATGCACATCAGCTCGCACCACCAGGAGTGCTGCTGCTCCTACAACATGATGAAGCTGGCGCGCCATCTCTACACCTGGTCCGGCTCGCCCGGCCTCATCGACTACTACGAGCGCAACCTCCTCAACCACCGCCTCGGCGCCATCGAACCCGAGACCGGCCACACCGTCTATTTCCTCTCGCTCGCGCCCGGAGCCTGGAAGACCACCGGCACTGAGGACGCATCGTTCTGGTGCTGCAACGGCACCGCCGTTGAGGAATTCTCGAAACTCAACGACACCATCTATGCTCACGACGGCAGTTCGCTCTACGTCAACCTCTACTTCGCCTCCACGCTCGATTGGAAAGAGCGCGGCATCCGCCTGCGCCAGGAAACAAACTTCCCCGAAAGCGATCGCAGCCATCTCACGATCGAAGAGTCGCCTGACAAACCATGGACGCTTCGCCTGCGCATTCCCGCCTGGACAACCTCTGAAAATTCCGTAGCCATCAACGGCCAGCGGCTGCAAGTCGCCGGAACTCCCGGCAGCTATCTGACGCTCACCCGCGCCTGGAAGGCCGGAGATCGCGTGGAATTGACGATGCCGATGCGCCTCACCGCCGAGCCGTTGGCCGACGACCCCACGCAGCAGGCATTCCTCTACGGGCCGATCGTCCTCGCGGGCCAATTTCCCAAGCCTGAGCTCGCCGAGAATCTCGAACACGACCTGGGCCCGGAGATTCTGAAGGCGCCCGCAGTCGACGTGCCAGCACTAAAAGCCGCAAGCGCCGATCCGGCGATGTGGATCAAGCCCATTCCCGGCGAGACGCTCGCCTTTCGCACCACCGGCCAGGAGCGCGACATCACTTTGAAGCCGCTAAACCAGAGCTGGCAACGCTTCGCCGTCTACTGGACCGTCTCGTAACGCTCCATCTTTGCGGCCTGCTCTGAAATTCGCCCGAAATCGACGGAAAGCCGCCGGCGCGAGCTTTTTCTCAAGCTATTTATTGACAAATTCCCTCTTGCATACTTATTCAGAAGCGTTGTATATTTATTCAAGCGCGGTCCGGCAGGCCGGACCGCGCCTTTACTTTGCTCGCGAAGGAATCTGCACCCGTGAAAACCCAACGCCTCAACATCATCCGCGAAGTGCTGGCCGGCACGCCCGTCACCAGCCAGGATGAGCTGCGGCGCAAGCTGCGGCGACGAGGCATTCACGTGACCCAGGCCACACTCTCGCGCGACATGCACGAGTTACAACTCTTCAAGGGGCCACGCGGATACGCGCTTCCCAATGGCAACGGCGCGGCAGCCTCGATCTCCGCTGAAGCCGAAGACGATCAACCGCCGCTGCTCGGCGAAATGCTTTCGAGCTTCGGTATGCATATCAAGCAAGCCATGAATCAAGTGGTCGTGGGCACGGTGTTGGGCGGGGCGCAACCGGTGGCGGCGGCTCTCGACCGCGAGGAATGGCCGGAGATCGCAGGCACCATCGCAGGCGACGACACGGTTTTGGTGATCTGCACGGACACAAAGCAGGCTGGCCAGGTAGCCATCCGCTTAAGGACAATGTTAGAGGCATGACGAAGAAAGTTCAGACAGCGATTGTGGGAGTCACCGGCTACGCCGGCGCGGAGTTGGCGCGCCTCTTGCTCCACCACCCGCGCCTTCAGGGCACGCCGCCAGTACTTGCCGGGCGCGTCGAAGGCAAAGACCTCGCCCGCGGCGGCGTTCCGCTCACTGAGATTCATCCCCAGCTCGCCGGTAACAACGGCGCAGACGAACTCAAGATGCAGCCGTTCTCCTGGGAGCTTCTCGCCGAGCGCAGCGTAGACGTACTCTTTCTCGCCACGCCCCACGAGCAATCGCGCGCGTGGGTTCCCGAAGCGCTCCAGCGCGGCCTGAAAGTAATCGACCTGAGCGGAGCCTGGCGGCTCACCAACCTCGCCAATCGCGCCGTCTATGCCTTTGAAGACGAGGGCACGGAGCAGGCCGCCGCCATTCAAGCGCAAGCCGTCTACGGATTGCCGGAGCTGCATCGCCAGCAAATCGCCGGCGCAAAACTCATTGCCAATCCCGGTTGCTACGCGACCTCGGTCATTCTCGCGCTCAAGCCGTTGGTGGCCGCGGGACTGGTCGATCTCGAACACGGCATCGTCGCCGACTCGAAGAGCGGCGTGAGTGGCGCGGGCAAAGCGCCGAGCGCAAAAACGCACTTCATGTACGCGGCCGACAATCTTTCCTCGTACGGCGTCTTCACGCATCGCCACACCGGCGAGCTGCTGGAGCAGATCGGCATTGCGAGCGGCGAGATCGTCTTTTCGCCGCACCTGCTCCCGATTCCGCGCGGAATTCTCTCCTCCATCTACGTGCGCTTCAAGCAAGCGCAGACGCGGGAAAGCGTGACGGCAATCTATCGCGAGTTTTTTGCCGGCAGTCCCATGGTGCGGCTCTACGAGAAATCGCTGCCGCAAATTCAGTATTCGGTGCGGACCAACTTCGCCGACATCGGATTTCAAATCGATGCGAGCGGCACGCGCGCCATCGTCGTAAGTTGTCTCGACAATCTGCTCAAAGGAGCGGCCGGCCAGGCTGTGCAGAATCTCAACGTAATCGCCGGCTGGCCCGAGTCGGAAGGTCTCTTATGAAATTCGCCACGGAAGGTCTCGCGTGAAACTCGCCGCGGAGGGCTCGAAATGAAGTACGTAGTCAAGCTGGGCGGCGCAGGCCTGGAAAATCCGCAACTGCTCGATGGCTGCACCCGCGCCATCACCGAACTTGTGCGCGACGGCAACCAGGTGGCCGTGGTGCACGGCGGCGGCGTGCAGTTAACGCGCACCCTCAAGGCGCTGGGCAAGCAGAGCGAGTTCATCGACGGCCTGCGCGTCACCGACGCCGAAACCCGCGACGTTGCGCTGATGGTCTTTGCCGGGCGCGTGAATAAAAGTCTTGTCGCCGCGCTCAGCACCCTGGGCCAGCCCGCGGTCGGCCTCTGCGGCGGCGACGGCATGATCTTCCGTGCGCGCAAAAAGCGCATGTCGCCCGATCTCGGCTTCGTGGGCGAAATCGCCGCCAGCGACACGCGCTGGCTTGACGCCATCTGGCAGTTGAACGGCGTACCCGTTCTCTGTTCCATGGCTTTGGGTTTTGACGGCGAGTACTACAACATCAACGCCGACGAGATGGCCGCGGCCTGCGCCATCGCCTGCCGCGCCGACGCACTGGTTTTTCTTACCGACGTTCCCGGCGTGAAGGGCATGAACGGCGAGGTGTTGCGATGGCTCTCCATCGATCAAATCGCGGAGATGGCCAAGAGCGCCATCATTACCGGCGGTATGTTGCCTAAGCTGGGCGCCTGCCGCGAAGCACTCTTAAATGGCGTGAAGCGCGTGCGCATTTTGCCCGCGGAAGCCGCGGGCTCCTTGCCCGACCTGTGCAGTTCACGCGTAACTCATGGCACCGAAGTGATGGTGGCCTAAGGAGAGAAAATGTCGAAACTTGCTGAGATTCAGGCAGCCGAACAGAGGCTGCTCATTCATACTTACGACCGCTTTCCCGTTCTCTTTGTCGCCGGCGAGGGCGTTTATCTGATCGACGAGAACGGTGACCGTTATCTCGATCTGCTGAGCGGCATCGGCGTCAACGCCCTGGGCTATCGCTCCAAGGTCATTGAAGAAGCCATCGCCAAACAAAGCACGACGCTGATCAATGCCTCGAACTACTACTTCAACGAGAAGATGGTCCCGCTGGCCGAGCGCCTGACGCGGCTTACTGGCATGGATCGCGCCTACTTCGGCAACTCCGGCACGGAGGCCGTCGAAGCCGCGCTGAAGCTGGCGCGCGCCCACGCAGGCCTCTTGCGCCAAGAGGGCCGCAACATCGGCACCGGGTTTCTCGCAATTGAACAGAGCTTCCACGGACGCACCTTCGGCGCTATCTCGGCCACTTACAAGGAAAAGTACCGCGCCCCCTTCGGTCCCGTCGTTCCCGGCTTCGAGTTCGTCAACTTCAACGACATCGAAGATCTGCGCGCCAAGTTCTCGAACGAGGTCTGCGCCATCCTTCTCGAAGCGGTGCAGGGTGAAGGCGGCGTGCGCCCTCTCTCGCCCGAGTTTTTCGCGGAAGCGCGTAAACTGGCCGACTCCACCGGCGCACTGCTGATCGTCGATGAGATTCAGGCCGGCTGCGGCCGCACGGGCAGGTGGTGCGCCTATCAGCACTACGACGTCAAGCCCGACATCACCACGCTCGCCAAGCCTCTGGCCGGGGGCATTCCCATGAGCGCCACACTCTGCACGAATGAAGTCGCGCGCGCCTTCCACGCCGGCATGCACGGCACCACGTTCGGCGGCGGCCCGTTGGCTTGCGCCGTGGCCATCGCCGTCATCGACCACATCGAAAAAGAAAATCTGATGGCGCACGTCACCGAAACCGGCGAGTACTTCCAGCAGAAGTTGCGCGATCTGGCCAAAAAGCACGCCTGCATCACCAATGTGCGCGGCCTGGGACTGATGCTCGCCGTCGAGCTTGACTCGGCCGAGTTGGGCAAGCTCGCCGTCACGGAGATGCTCAAAAAGCGCATCGTCATCAACTGCACCTCCGACACGGTGCTGCGTTTCCTGCCGCCGTACATCTTCGAGCGCAAGCATGTCGATCAAACAGTCGCCGCGCTCGACCAATTCCTGAGTGAGAACGCCGGCCTGGCATTAGCGGCCGTCAAAGAAGGAGAGGCCGTCCATGGCTGACAAAGTTCTTGTTGAGCAGTCTGCTCCCGTTCATCGCGATCCCGACGTGCTGGCCGCTGCGGCGCGCATGGCAGGCGAGGATCTCTGCTCCATCGCGGATCTCTCGAGCGGAGAAGTGCGCGCCATTCTCAAGCTCGGCCACGACATCAAAGGCAATCCGCGCCAGTACCTCCATGCCCTCGACGCCAAGCAAATGGTGCTGATGTTCGAGAAGGCCAGCCTGCGCACGCGCCTCGCCTTCGAGACCGGCATCAACACCATGGGCGGCAACGCCATCTTCGTCGACCAGACCAATCAGCCGCTGGGCGAGCGCGAGACCATCGCCGACGTGGCGCGCAACCTGGAGCGCTGGGTGGACGTGATCGTGCTGCGCACCTACGCGCACGACACCATCACCGAGATGGCCTCGAACGCGCGCGTGCCCGTCATCAACGCGCTCTCTGATTTCGAGCATCCCTGCCAGGCATTGGCTGACTTCATGGCCCTCGAAGAGCATTTCGGCTCCGCGGTCGGACTCAACTTTACCTACGTCGGCGACGGCAACAATGTATGCCACTCGCTGATGCTCACCGGCGCGCAACTGGGCGCAAATGTCACCGTGGCCACGCCGCGCGGCTACTCGCCCGACATTGAGATCGTGACCAAGGCGCGCGAAATCGCCGCGGTCAGCGGATGCGAGATTCGCCTGCTGCAGGATCCGCAGGCCGCGGCCGAGGGCGCCGACGCCGTTTACACCGATGTGTGCGTAAGCATGGGATTCGAACATGAATCCACCAAGCGAGCGCCCATCTTCCGGCCTTTCCAGGTAAACGAAGCTCTGATGTCAAAGGCTTCGAGCCGCGCCGTGTTCATGCACTGCCTGCCCGCGCGCCGCAATGAGGAAGTCACCGACGCGGTCATCGACTCGCCGCAGTCCATCGTTTTCGATCAAGCCGAAAACCGCCTCCACGCGCAGAAGGCGCTACTGCTTTTGTTGCTCGGCGGACTGAAGTAAAAAGGGCGCCATCAGAAGAAATTTCAAGCATTGAGAGGCATGCACACGTGATAATCAGATTCCTACCGCTTGGATTGATGCTGGCGGCAGTTCTTTGTGTACTCGTTGCGGCTGTACTTCCCGTATCGATAGCAAAAGGACGAATCCGACTGTTAGGATCACTATCCGTTGGTGCAGGATTTGCGGGAGTATCTTTGATCCAGATCGTGAATGAGAACAGATTATTGCCTGCTGTTGTTTTCTTGTTCGGCGGAATCTTTCTTGTGTGGGCAGGGTTAAGAAAGTATCGAAGAGACCCTGAAGGGAAAACTCCCGCACGCTCGATACTATGAGGAGCGCATTCGCACAATTATTGATCCCTGCCTGAAACCCTAGAGGAGCCATGTCCGTAATTCTCGAATCCCTGCCCGTCGGCCACAAGGTCGGCATTGCCTTCTCCGGCGGGCTCGACACCTCCGCCGCCCTGCACTGGATGAAGCAGAAGGGCGCGATCCCCTATGCCTATACCGCCAACCTCGGCCAGCCGGACGAAACCGACTACGACTCGATCCCGCGCGCAGCTCTCGAATACGGCGCAGCAAAGGCCCGCCTCATCGACTGCCGCAGCGCGCTGGTGCGCGAAGGTATCGCTGCACTCCAGGCCGGGGCTTTCCATATCACTACAGCCGGTGTGCCGTATTTCAACACCACCCCCATCGGCCGCGCCGTCACGGGCACCATGCTGGTCGCCGCCATGAAGGAGGACGACGTCCACATCTGGGGCGACGGCTCTACTTTCAAGGGCAATGACATCGAGCGCTTCTATCGCTACGGCCTGCTCGCGAATCCCGATCTCCAGATCTACAAGCCCTGGCTCGACTTGGCATTCATCGACGAACTCGGCGGACGCGCCGAGATGTCCGCCTTCATGCAGCGATCCGGCTTCGCCTACAAGATGTCGGCCGAGAAAGCCTACTCCACCGACTCGAACATCCTCGGTGCAACCCACGAGGCCAAGGATCTCGAACATCTTTCTTCGTCCGTCAAAATCGTTGTCCCCATCATGGGCGCGGCTTTCTGGCGCGACGATGTCGAGATCAAGCGCGAAGAGGTCACTGTCCGCTTTGCCGAGGGCTTTCCTGTCGCCCTCAACGGCCGCGAGTTCAGCGATCCCGTCGAACTTCTGCTCGAAGCCAATCGCATCGGCGGACGCCACGGCCTCGGCATGTCCGATCAGATTGAGAACCGCATCATCGAAGCGAAATCTCGCGGCATCTACGAGGCCCCCGGCCTCGCCCTGCTCTATATCGCTTACGAGCGCCTCATCACCGGCATTCACAACGAGGACACCATCGAGCAGTACCGCGACCATGGCCGCAAACTCGGCCGCCTGCTCTATCAGGGCCGCTGGTTCGACTCGCAGGCCATCATGCTCCGCGAATCCGCGCAGCGCTGGGTCGCCAAACCCATCACCGGCGAGGTCACGCTAGAGTTGCGGCGCGGCAACGACTACTCCATTCTCAACACGGAGTCGCCCAACCTGACCTTCCATCCCGAGCGCCTCAGCATGGAGAAGACTGAATCCACCTTCTCTCCGCGCGACCGCATCGGCCAACTCACCATGCGCAACCTCGACATCACCGACACAAGGGAGAAGCTCCTCACCTACGCAAAATCCGGCCTGCTCTCGCTCAGCAAGGGCAGCGAGATGCCACAGCTCAACAACGGCAAGGAGAAGGAATAGTGAGCGACCACGCCTTTGCCGCATGCACTGGCCTCACAACCGCGGTGGCTTTACAGCGCGCAGCAAACATTGTGTAATAGGTGTTAGAGATTCAAGTTCGAGGAATGCCATCGTGCTTCGGTCCGCACATCCCGCCTGGCTGCCCCACCCTCTCCCGCCCTCCGCTCGCGAGAGTCTGGGAGGGCGACGCTCGCACATCCGACCGCGCGGATAATCCGGCTGGGACCGGAACCCCCGCATCGCTCCTGATTCCAAACAAGAGACCTGGCCGCATAAGCGCCGGGGTCTGGCCGCTTCTTGCTACGCTTGAACTGGCGGCCTGTGGAGACGAGAGAAGAAACCATGGCAAATGAAAATCAATCCGCAAAGATGTGGTCGGGCCGCTTCCGCGAGCCGCTCGATACGGAATTCGAAGCGTGGCAGCGGTCGATTATTTTTGACTGGCGGCTCCTCGATCAGGAAATCGCCGCGAGCAAAGCGCACGCGTCCGCCCTTTGCACCGCCGGAATCCTGACTAAAGCGGAAACAGCGGAGTTGCGGAACGCCCTCGACGCGATCAGCGCCGAGTTCGCATCCGAGGCCGGCAAGGCCAAGGTGCGCGACCACTCTTCCGCCGAGGACATTCATCACTTCGTCGAGCTCAAACTCGCGGACCGCATCGGGCCGCTGGGTCTGAAACTCCACACCGGCCGCAGCCGCAACGAGCAAATTGCAACAGACCTGCGCCTCTACGTCCGCGCGCAGATCGAGCTTGTCATCGACGGCCTTGCCGCCTGGGCCTTGTCGCTCGTCGAGCAAGCGCAAAAAGCCGGCGAAAACGTCATGCCGAGTTACACGCACCTGCAACGTGCCGAACCCGTGCTCGTTGCGCATTGGCTGCTGGCCTATGTCGAAATGGCGCTGCGCGATGCCTCGCGTCTTGCCGATTGCGCCGCGCGACTCAACCTTTGCCCGCTCGGATCGGGCGCGGTAGCCGGCGCAACGCTCGCCCTCGACCGCACCATCACCGCGCGCGAGCTCGGGTTCGCTGCGCCCACCATGAATTCCATCGATGCCACCAGCGATCGCGATTTCATTCTCGATTATTTGCAGTCGCTCACCTTCGTCGGCCTGCACCTGAGCCGCTTCGCCGAAGAAATCACGCTCTTCGCCACCGCCGAATTCGGATTTGTGATTCTGCCCGAGGCTTTTTCGACAGGCTCGAGCGCCATGCCGCAGAAAAAGAATCCCGATCTGACGGAATTGCTGCGCGCAAAAGTCGCCCGCCTCAACGGCGCAGCGCAAACCGTCACAATGCAGCTCAAGGGATTGCCTTTGGCCTACAATAAAGATATGCAGGAGACGCAGGAGCCGGCCTTTGCCGCCGACTTTGTGCCGCAAATGCTCAAGCTCGTTGCGCGTTTCACAGCGGCCCTCGAATTCAATCGCGAACGCATGAGCCAGGCGGCGCAGTCGGGCTACCTCAATGCCATGGCCGCGGCCACCTATCTTGTCCACAAGGGAGTTCCCTTCCGCCTCGCGCACGAGAAAATCGGGAACTCCGTTCGCTATGCTTTGGAAAAAGGTGTCGAACTGGGAGAGCTCACGCTCGCGGAGCTGCGCCAGTTTGGACAGGAGTTCGACGAAGACTTTTTCAGCGCCATCGCGCTCGACGCGACGCTCGATTGCCACGACGTGATCGGAGGCACCGCGCGCGAGCGCGTACACCGGGCGCTCGATGCCGCATCGCAACGCATCGCTGCTCTGCAGAAATCCAACACAGCGGAGGCCGTTCATGCTGGTGCGTAAGGCTCTGCTGCACGACGCCTCCAATATCTACGACCTCGTCAACTCGCTCTCCGGCGACGGCACCCTCCTCAAGCGCCCCTTCGCCGAAGTCTGCGAGAACATTCGCGACTTCACGGTCGCCGAGTCCGATGGCGGTGTCTTTCTCGGCTGCGGCGCGCTCCACTTATACGGGCCGCATCTCTGCGAGGTGCGCTCCATCGTGGTCAGGCCCGAAGCCAAGAGCAAAGGCGCGGGTGGAGCGATTCTGAAGGCCCTCATTGAAGAAGCCGAGATGAACGGCGTCCAGTCCGTCTGCCTCTTTACGCGCATTCCCGATTTCTTCTTCAAGTACGGCTTCCGCACCGTCGAAGACAAAGCCGAACTGCCCGATAAGATTTTCAAGGATTGCCAAAGCTGCCCGCGCCTGCACCGCTGCGACGAAGTCGCCATGGTCCGCGGCCGCATCCCGCGCATGTCCATCCTCGGCCCGAAAGAAGAAGCGCAAGAGTTGGTGCGCATCTCCGGGTGAAGCGAGAGAATCCGCGGTTGTTTGTTTCAACAAGCACCAGTTTTCGGCAATCGAATATGAACCGAGAGCTTCTGACGATCAAGCGGTTTGCAAATCGTTATCGACCGTTCTATAGTTCCATTACTCCATGATCCGCCCCTTTGCGCGTGCGATTTGTATCATCCTCGTGGTAACATCCTTCTGTCTTGCGCAGACATCGAACAGGACGACACTCCTCCCACAAAACGCAAAGCCGCAAAAAGTCACTAAGACCTTAACCTCAGCAGAAAAGCGTATCGGGGACCGTTTGTATCAAGTCTTCTACCTCCGAAATGAGCCGAGACATGAGGCGTTCCGAGTAAATATCGGGTCATACGATAATGGACAACTCGTTAGCGATTGGTCCTACGGGATAGTTCGCGAAAAGGATATGACCAACGA
>Ga0326727_10018225_pt1 | contig 14374 bp, 11 predicted proteins | sample MB2enrmetagenome_FD_207643 | JGI IMG/M metagenome (GOLD analysis project Ga0326727, IMG submission 207643) | Lab enriched peat soil microbial communities from McLean, Ithaca, NY, United States - MB29MY | ecosystem: Environmental > Terrestrial > Soil > Wetlands > Peat | place: USA: New York...
GAAACCGGGGCCGGCGTGCTGTCGCTCGACAATGTCATCGACCTTGCCGAGGCGAAGGCGGCGGTGGGCGATCGGATCATCATCAGCGGCAATGTCCGGCCGACGGAGACGATGTATCTCGGCACGCAGGAGACGGTGGAGGAGAACGTCAGGGAGTGCCTGCGCAAAGCGTGGGACAGTCCGGCGGGGTTCATTCTGTCCGTCGGATGCGGGATGCCGATTACCACCCCGGCGGATAATGTCCATGCGCTGGTGCGTGCGGCCAGGAAGTACGGGCAATATCCGTACGACCCGGCGCTGTTCGCGGCGTAGGTGCAGCGCATGACCGTAACCGGCGACTGGATGACGCCCAAGGCCCGGATGCAGGCGCTGGTGTCCGGCGCGCCCTACGACCGCATCCCGTGCATCCCGAGCCTGTCCGACCACGCCGCCCTCGTGCTGGGCGTTACGGTGGCGGAGTATACCCGGTCGGCTGACCTGATGATTCGGGGGCAAATCGAGGCGTACCGGCGCTACGGCCATGACGCGGTCGGGCTCGGCCCCGGTTCAACCGGCATTGCCGAGGCAGCCGGCAGCATCGTGGCATTTCCCGAGTTCAACACCCCGTATGTCGTCGATTACGTGGTCAAGGAAACAACCGATCTGGATCGCCTGGGGATGCCCGATCCGCTGACGGCCGGACGGTTTCCACAGTTCCTCGACGCCCTCGCCGGGCTGGTCGAGGCGCTCGCAGACGAAGTGCCGATCGGCCTGACGCTTGGGGGACCGGTCAGCACAGCGAGCAATTTGCGGGGCGCAGAACGTTTCATGCGCGATATCGCTCGCGACCCGGAGTTCGCCCACAGGTTGCTGGAGTACGCCCTCGCCATTACCGTTCCGTTCGTTCGTGAGGTCGCGCGGCTGCCGGTGGGGTTCACGATCGTCGATCCGGTGTCCTCGGGCAGCCTGATCGGTCCCGCGGTGTATCGGGATTTCGCGTTTCCCTATCAGCAGCGGCTGATCGCGGCGATCATCGAGGCGTCCGGCCGCGCGCCGGTGCTGCACGTCTGCGGCAACACAAGGCGGAACTGGCACCTGATGGCGGATACCGGCGCGGGTGCTTTGTCGCTGGATAACGTTGTTGACCTGGCCGAGGCGAAAGAGGCTGTCGGCGACCGGATCACGCTCACGGGGAATATTCGTCCCACCGAAACGATGTTCCTCGGGACTCCGGCGATGGTGGAGGAAAACGTCAGGGAATGCCTGCGCAAGGCGTGGGACAGCCCGAAAGGGTTTGTCCTTGCGATGGGATGCGGACTGCCGATCGCAACGCCGCCTGACAATATCCATGCGCTGGTTGGCGCTGCACGGCGGTATGGCCGGTATCCGTTCGATCCCGGACTGTTTGGCGGGTGATACTGGATGCGGAGTGTGATGCGCAGCGATACCCACTGTGTCATGGCCGGGCTTGTCCCGGCCATCCACGACTTGCGGTGCCGATGGCGGCAAAGTCGTGGATGGCCGGACCAAGTCCGGCCATGACACCCCGGGGACGCCCGTGCCGCCCGTTTAAGTTAGCGCCTATGCGGACAAGCCGGGCCATGACGACTAAGGTCGCCGCCACGATCCCGGTCAACCTGGAAACGCTCATGGGGCCTGCGCCCGCTATGACAGTATGATCAGGCGCCCGGCACGGTGGCGGCGTTGAACCGCCGGCTGAACTCGATGTTCACATCGATCTTCCTGGCAATATCGCCGGACTCAAACAGAACGTCCGCAATATGCTGCTCGCGCCGCACAAGGTCGTCGTCGAGCGGACGAAACACTGACGAATTGTACGCCGCCACGTATCTCGCCTTTTCGGGCGTCTGCTTCATCTTCTCGATCAGGATGCGCTCCACCGCCGGTAGGTTGGCGGCATACCACGTCCAGTGCAGCCGGACGCGATTGAGGAAATCCGCCAACGCCCGGCTCTTGGCCTCGTCGCGCAACACATCGCTGCGCGCGGCGAACACCGTCAGCGAGGGAATCCCCAGATCGTCGCTGATGACCAGCAAACGCGCCGAACCCTTGTTCAGGCTTTCAATGATCGGACCCGGGCCGCCCGAGAACACGTCCGCCCGGCCGCTGTTGAACGCCGCCGCCGCGGCGTAGGTGTCGACAAGTTGCACCGGCTCGATATCGCTGGTTTTCAGGCCGGCCTTGATCCGGGTCAGGATGTATTGCAGGTAGTTGAACCCGCCGAAGTTGTACGCCCATTTCTTGCCACGCAAATCCTCCAGCGTATCGATGTGCGCCGCGGTGCGAACCGCGGTGACAATCGGCGGGTAGGCCGGGTCCAGGTTCCGCCAGCCGGCAACGATCTGCAGCGGCTGGTTGCCTTCGGTCCAATCGGTGCGGGCGCGGCCTTGCTCGATGATCAGCGAGGTGTCGCCCATCAGTCCGACATCGATCGCTTTCGAATACAAACCGGAAAGTTGCGCTGCCGGACCGGGCAGCGTCGCCCATTGCGGCTCGAACGGAGCACCCTCCAGCACGCCCGAAGCGTTGACGGTTTCCTGCAACGCGATGTCCTGCGTGCCGACGATCAGCCTGACCGCGGACTGCTGCGCCCTGGCGAAGGGCGGAGCCAGCGTGGCGGCAGCAGTCAGGGCAGCGAGGCGGCGGCGGGAAAGCGACACGGCAGGCTCCATCGTTGTTTCAGTGCACCGCAACGCCAAGTTCGCTTAACAGGCGGATGCGCAGATCGGAAAAGTCTCGGCCGGAACGAATTCGTGGCTGCGGAAAATCCACTGACAGGTCCAGCGATATCCGGCCGCTGGACAGCACGAGCACCCGGTCCGCCAGAAGGATCGCCTCATCGACGTCATGCGTCACCAGCACCACGGCCGGGCGGTAGCGCTGCCAAAGCTGGCCGACGAGTTCATGCATCCTGATGCGGGTCAGCGCATCCAGGGCCGCGAATGGCTCATCGAGCAACAGCAGATCGGGTTGCTGCACCAGCGCCCGTGCCAGCGCCACGCGCTGCGCCTCGCCGCCGGACAACGTCTTCGGCCAGGCGTTCACCTGATCGGCCAGGCCGACCTCGGTGAGCGCCGCTTCGGCGCGGGCGCGTGCGGCGGCGCCGCGGCGGCCGAGCACGACATTCTGCCAGACGCGCTTGGCCGGCACCAACCGAGGCTCCTGGAACACGACGGACCGCCGCCGCGGCACCCGCACCGTACCGCCGTCCGCGCGGTCAAGCCCCGACAGCAGGCGCAGCAGCGTCGTCTTGCCGGTGCCCGATGCGCCGAGGATCGCAACGAATTCCGCGGGCCGGATCGTCAGCGCAAACCCGTCCAGCACGGCGCGCCCGGCGAAGACCCGGCTGACGCCGTGCAGTTCAACCGCGTGGTCATGCGAGAGCAAGCTTCGGCCTCCATGGCAGCGCGAGATGCTCCAGCAGGCGCATCAGCAGGTCGATGGCGATGCCAAGCGCGGCGTAAACCAGGATACCGGCGATGATGATATCGGATCGCTGGTTCATGTTGGCATTGTTGAGGATGTAGCCGATGCCGGAACGGGCGTTGATCTGTTCTGCAACGACAAGCGCCAGCAGCGCCGCACCCGACGCATACCGCAGACCGACGAGGATCGAGGGCAGGGCGGTCGGCAGGATCACATGCCATGCCGTCTGGCGGTGGCTGAGACCGAAGATCGAGGCAGCCTCGATCAGTTTCGGGTCGACCCCGCGGACCCCGGCATAGGTGTTGAGGTACATCGGAAAGATCGTCGCCGCGATGATCACCATCAGCTTCGCCAGTTCGTCGATGCCGAACCAGGTGATGAACAGCGGCACCAGGGCGATGAACGGAATGGTCCGCAGCATCTGCAGCGGCGCATCGAACAGTCCCTCGCCGATGCGCCACAGCCCGGCGAACAGGCCGAGCGCCAGGCCGGTTGTGCCGCCGATGGCGAGGCCGGCCACCGCCCTGCCGAGCGAGACGGGCAACGCCGCCTGCAAGTCGCCAAGCCGAATGAGTTCGGCAAAGGCGGCGACGATGTCCGCCGGCGACGGCAACACCTCCGTCGCGACGAACCCGAACGAGGACGCAAGCTGCCACGCCAGCAGAATGACCGCGGGGGCGGCGGCGCGCAGCAGCCATCCGTTCAGGCGCGACCGTCCCGGCGCGGGAACAAGGTGCGGGCTGAGATCGATCAGGCCGCCCTCGCTGCCGCGCGCGGGTGCTTGCCGCGCCGGCGGGATATTGAACTTGATGATACCGTGATTCAGATCGTCCGCCAACGTCAGAAGAGCCCGCCGGTTGGCAGCGGAGATCCGTTCAGGGCGTGAACGCCGATGGCGCGCGGCCAGGAAGAGGTAACCCGTGCGTGGGCGGCCAGCGCGAAATGCATGCCATCATTCATTCGGATGTCCATTCCCTAGCTTGCCGGAGGCGGCGGCCTACGGTCGATCGAACATGCGCTCGCAGGGTGAAGCCATATTAGCACGCCGTCAACACGTGAATAAGCAAAAGCGTGGCTCAGCGCACAGGCTGAACGCCGACACAGCGGACCTCACCGGGTCAGTTCACCCGGTCGTCCCGCGGCCCCAACTGAACGGCGGCAGTGCGCCGTTGACCGCGAAATCGCCGACACTGCGATGGTGATAGATCCGTGGATTATGCGACGCGATGGTCCGCGCATTGCGCCAGTAGCGGTCGAGACCGTTGTCGCGCTTCGCGGCCGACGCACTCAGCGCATCGAAGGCTTCCGTCACGGCATGCAGCACCAGGTCGCTGACCACCGTCACCGCCTGGCTGACCTCCAAATCGGCCCGCTGCCCGGCCAGGTGCGCGGCATCCCGGTCGCCGGAGAGTTTCGCCTCGTACGCCCGCTGCAACGCCTCCGCCGCCTTCAGGGTGATGGCGCCGGCCGCATAAGCCGCGGCGTGAACCCGGCCAGCGACCTGAAGCACCTGCGGGTCGGAAGCGGGCGATTCGGCGTTGCCGTGGAAGTAGAAGCGGGTGCGGCCCGCGACCAGGCGTCCGGTGTCCAGCGCGACCGCGCGGGCGATGCCGGCCAAGGAGGCGACATGCACCATCTGGTAAAAGCCCACCGTATAACGGCACCGTTCCGGTACCGGACTCAGCAGACCGGCTGATATCGAAACATTTTCGAACACCGCAGTACCGCTGCCGGACAAAGCCTGGCCAAAGCCGTCCCAGTCGTCGAGTATCGTGACACCCGCGGCTGTTGTCGGCACCAGGGCGCCAATCGGCTTGCCGTCCGCGTCAACCGCGGCGAGGTTGATATAATCGGCGAACAGCGAGCCGGAGGTGTAGAACTTCCGGCCGTTGACCCGGTAGCCGTCGCCGTCCGGCGTAATCGTGGTACTGATCGCGTTCGCCAAGCCGTTGGCGAGTTCGGTGTGGCCGCTGCCGACGGTGGCGCCCTCGGCGATGCGGCGCACCCAAAGCTCACGCTCCGGCGAAGCGGGCGTGTTCAGCAGGTCTTCGGTGAAGCCCCATTGCGCACGCAGCGCGTTGGTGACGGAGGTGTCGGCAATGGACAGTTCAATGATCAGATTGAACAGCTCCGGCAGCGTCGCGCCGAGGCCGCCCCATTCCACCGGCAGCCGCAGCCGGGCGAACCCGAGTTCCCGCAGGCGGCGCAAGGGTTCCCGGGGCAGGGTGCGGGACTGCTCGTTGGCCACCGCGGTGGCCTTGATGTCCTGGAACACCGGGCGGAATGGTGCGGCGAGCGCGTCGTAGCGAGAAGAGGCCGGCGCGCCCCAGCCGTCGTCGATCCGGGTCATAAGTCTGTTGCCTTTCATGTCGGCGGTTTATCGAATGCAGACGCCGCCATGACCGCAAAGCACGGCAGAATTGGACGCCAGGGGCATGCGGATGATCCTCCTTGCCGCCCAGGTTATACAACTATTGTATCACGTCAATATATATAAAAAACTCTCTTTTGACGTAACTATGAAAACGGACACAGCCGACCCTCAAACCCTTTGCACCGCTGGCAACCCCGCCCGGCGGGCGCCGCGTTCCTCGTAGCTCGAAGCGTAATACGGCGTGGCTTGCAGCAGCGGGACGACCTGATCGACGAATATCTCCAAATCCTCGGGCAGCCGGTTGGGCGACACCGTGAACCCGTCCACCGCCTTATCCAGCCACCAGTCGAGAACGAAATCCGCCACCTGGCGCGGCGTGCCGATCAGCGATGGCTGGATCTCGTGCCGCGCCAGTTCGGCCAGCGAGAAGCCTTTGTCCAGCGCCAGCCGGATTTTCGCCCGCACCACCCCCAGCGGCACAATCGACTCGCCGATCGGCTGGAAATCCTCCGGCGTCAACCGCCGCGTCCGGTCGGTTGTCGCGGGGTCGATGCCGATCGTCCGGGCGATCCGCGCCTCATCGGCGGCGGAGGGCACCAGTTCCTCGGCGAATTGCCGGCGCTGCTCTGCCGCCTCCGCCTCGCTGGAGACGATGATCGGCGAGATTGCGGCGACCACCCGCGGCAGTGCGGTCCGGCCGTATCCGCGGGCGGTCTCGTGCAGGTGCGCGCGGAAAGCCTTGGTGCCTTCCCGCGAACTGCGCGCGGCGTAGACGAGATCGGCATAGCGCGCCGCCAGGCTGATGCCCTCATCCGAACCGCCCGCCTGTACGATAAACGGCCGCCCGGTGGGGCCCAGCGGCACGTTGAGCGGTCCCTTGACGTTGAAATACGTCCCGGCATGGTTAATCGCGGCGGGCGTGCCAAAATACAGCTCACCCGGCCGCCGATCGGCCTCGGTCCAGGGGAAGTGCCAGCTTTCCCACAGCCGCGTAACCACCTCGACGAACTCGAACGCCCGCGCATAGCGTTCCGCGCGGCTCGGCAGTCCGGCGGCGGTATAGTTGTCCGCGATCGCCGGATTCCAGCTTGTGACGATATTCCAGCCGACGCGGCCGCCCGAGAGCAGGTTCGCGCTCTGCACCTGGCGGGCGAGGGTGTAGGGATCGTTATAGGTGGTGCTCGAGGTGATCACCCCCCCGATATCCGGCACGCGGCTGAGCAGGGCGGAGATCAGCGCCACCGGATCGAGGATGTGTTCCGGTCGTTCCTGCTCGCTGATGATCAGTTGCGGCCGGTCGGAGAGGAAGATGTTGCTGAACACGCCGCGATGGGCGATGCGCGCGGCGTGCTCGTAATGCTCAAGGGTGAAGATCCGCCCCAATGGCTTGTCCGGCGCCAGCCATGAATCGTCGGCAGCACCTGAGCTGTTCAACCAGGCATTGAGTTCAATCTGATCGGTACGGGCCATCGGTTATTCTTTCGGAAAATTTATCCGCATGACGCCGGCGGGGGATAATGCGAAAGGCCGCTACGCCGCCAAAGCTCCCACCCCGTCCGTCACCGTCTCCCAATCGTCCACGTTTCGGTCGTTGGGCGCCACCAACAGGTGCTCCACCCCGATCGCTGCATAGCCGTCGGCAAGCGCCCGCAACACGCCGCGATCGGTGCCATCCCACCCAATGCGTATCGAGATCGTGAAATCCTTGCCCGGCCGGGCCTCGCGCAGGCGTTTGACGATCGGAGCCGCCTGGTCCGCGGTCAGCCCGCTGCCGTGCCAGCCGTCGCCGATGCGGATCGTCCGCTGCAACGCCGGTTCCGCACTGCCGCCGAACCAAAGCGGGATCGGACTGACGGGCAGCGGGCTCATCGTCAGGCCCTCGATCACGCAGGGGATGTAGCGGCTCTTGAATGTCACCGGATCCTGCGACCAGACCGCGCGCATCATCGCGATCCCTTCGTCCAGCCGCCGGCCGCGTTGCTCGAACGGCACACCCAGGGCGGCGAACTCTTCCTTCAACCAGCCGGAACCGGCGCCCAGGATCAGCCGCCCCTCGGAGAAAGTGTGCAGCGTGGCGAGTTCCTTGGCCAAGGGCAGTGGATGCCGCATCGGCAGCACCAGCACCGAGGTCCCCAGCTTCACCCGCTTCGTCACCGCGGCGGCCCAGGTGAGGGACAGCACCGGATCGAAGAACAAGGGCGAGCGGGGGAATTTATCGCGCGGCACGATGATATGCTCGCTGACCCAGACGTCCTCGAGGCCCAGATCCTCGGCACGCTCGGCGTGGCGGCGGATCAGTGCCGGTGTTGCCTGCGGTCCCGCATGGGGCAGGTGAATGCCGTACTTCATCGCGGTCCTCCCTTTCAGCCGAACAGGCTCACGCCGCCACCATCATCGTTGCAACGAATTTGTTAAAACTATTATGAAGCGTGATATATGACAATGGCCTATGGCACCTGATGCGCGTATTGGACGTACGCAGATGGTTTCACACATATTGACCACCCTTATATAACGTGTGAATGTGGATTCCGTCTTAACGGACTGATGGATCCCGTCATGATCGATCCCGCGTCCGGTCTGTTCGGGCGGCATTTTCTTTTCACCCGCTGGCCGGTGCAGATCAGATAAATAACACTCGTTTTAGCCGTATATTATGCCTGTGAGCTCGGAAGCATTAGCATGGGACCGCCCCGACCACCCGGTGCCAGGACGAAACCTTGCTCCGAGAAACGCGACCGAGCCGTCATGCTTCGACCCGCACCGCTCCGCGCAGTGCGCCGCCTCTCTTGTGGCCCGCAGCGACATCGACTCGCTCATCGCCAGCGAGGCGGGCGGGGCCGGAAGCTATCGCCGCCAATGGCAAATACTTAATCCGGATCATCAGGATCTCTTTATGACCAAACGCCGTTCTCCGCTTTCCCTTTCCCTGTCCCGGCGCCATCTGCTGATCGCCACCCCGGCGGCGGCAACCGTTGCCCTGGCGACAACGGCGGGTCTCCATCCGGCCCGGAGCGCCGGCAGCCCGAACGATGGCGGTGACATCACTTTCCTCATCGACTCGCTGGGCGGCACCTGGATTCCGAACAACAGCGCGATCTCGAGCTTCCAGGGTCACATCTGGGGCCACGTGACCGACAAGCTCATCTACGTCGACGCCGACGGCAAGATCAGCCCCTGGATCGCCGAGCGCTGGGAACAGAACGATACCGCCACCGCGTTCACCCTCCACCTCAAGCAGGGCGTGACCTTCTCAGACGGCACCCCGCTCGACGCGCCTGCCGTCGTGGCCAATCTCAATATCTGGTACGCCGGCCGCCGGAACGAGGGCATCAACCCGATTGGCCTCTTCCCGAAGACCTACGACCATGCCGAGGCGGTTGACGCGGCCACGCTGAAGGTCTTTTTCAAGGTGCCGACGCTCGGCTTCATCCCGACCCTCGGCTACCACGGCTCGATCCTCATCTCCCCGAAGACCATCGCGCAGCCCGCCGCCCGGCAGGCCAACCTGGGCAAGACCTCCGGCAGCGGCCCGTATTTGGTCGATTCCTGGAAAGAGGGCGACTTCGTCAGGCTGGTCAGGCGCAAGGACTACAACTGGGGTCCCCCGGCCGTCGGCCACACCGGCCCGGCCTTCCTCGACTCGATCACCTACAAGCTGGTGGCCGAGCAGTCGCTGCGGGTCTCCGCCGTGCAGTCCGGCCAGGCCGACATCGGCTACAGTCCCCCGCCGCTGGAGCTGCAATCCCTCAAGGAGGCAGGCTTCACCGTCGCGACGCCGCGCTATCTCGGCTTCGTCAACGGCTGGGCGATCAACACCAAACTGGCGCCTTTCGATGACGTGAGGGTGCGTCAGGCCTTGCAGGCGGCCATCAATCGCCAGGAGATCATCGATACCGTCTATACGCCGGACTGGAAGCTGGCGGAGTCATTCATCCAGAGCAACGTGCCCGGCGCAACCGACCACAGGGAGCTGCTGGCCTACGACCCCGCCAGGGCCGAGAAGCTCCTGGACGCGGCGGGCTGGACCAAGGGCGCCGGCGGCATCCGCTGGAAGGACGGCAAGCCGCTTTCGCTGACGCTCCACGCCAACCCCTACCTCGCGACCTCGAAGGCGGTCGGCGAGCTCAGCGCCCAGCAACTCGGCAGGATTGGCTGGAAGGTCGCCATCCGAGCCTACGACGTGGTGACGTTCGGCGAGAAGGTCCGGTTCAACAGCCCGACCGTGCCGGCCTACGAGGTGACGCGCAGCTTCATCGACGCCGGCACCGTGGCCAGCATCCTGACCGACGCCAACAACGGCGAGGACTGGTTCGGCCTCGGCGAGAGCGATCCGAAGATCAACGAACTGCGCGACAGGATCGCCGGTGCCGGGTCCGCCAGGGTGCGTGACCCGCTCCTGGACGAGCTGCAGAAATATGTCCTCGAACAGGGCTACTTCATCCCGCTCACGCAGATCGTCCAGCGGATCTACGTGCAAAACCCGAAGCTCAAGGGCGAGGTCTACAACGGTATCGCCTATGCCAGCTACTACACGGCCACCAAGAGCACGGCATGAGGAACGCCTACCGGGCCTACGCAGCAAAACGCCTCGTTCAGGCCGTCGTCGTCATCCTGCTGGCATACGTCCTGACGTTCGTTGTCGTCAGCATCCTGCCGGGCGATCCGATCACCAGCGTCCTGCGCGACCCGCAGAACGGGTTCACCGAGGCGGAGATCCAGGAGATCGTCGCCGCGCAAGGCCTCGACAAGCCGATCCCGGTGCAGTTGTGGACATCATTGTGCCACTTCCTGACCGGCGACCTCGGGCTTTCGATGCGGTCCAGCCGCCCCGTGACAACGCTGATCGCCGAGGTGCTCCCCTCGACGCTCGTTCTCGCGTCCGCGGGGCTCGCCGTCGCGCTGCTGCTGGCGGCGGCGCTCGGCTACGGCAGCCAGTTGCTGCCAAAACGCTTCGGCCAGGGCTTCCTGCGAGGCTTCCCCGCGCTTTTCCTGTCGGTGCCCAACTTCGTCATCGGCCTGGTGCTGATCCACCTCTTCGGCTTCCAGTTCGGTTTCTTCCGCGTGCTCGATCCCGACAGCGTCCGGGCGACATTTTTCGCGGCGATCGCGCTGGGCATCCCCGTCTCCGCACAGATCGCCGAGGTGCTCATCGCCAACCTGGACCACGAGTCCAGGCAGGAGTATGCGGCCGTCGCGCGCGGCCGGGGTCTCGGGCCGACGCGCCTCTTCGTCAGGCATCTGCTGAAGCCGTCCTCGCTCCCGGTGGTCACCGTCATCGCGCTCACCATCGGCGAACTGCTCGGCGGCTCGCTGATCACCGAGACGGTGTTCGGACGCACCGGCATCGGCAGCCTGGTGCAGCGTTCGGCGACCTCGCATGACCTGCCCGTGCTGCAGGCGGTCGTCTCGCTGGCGGCGGTGGTGTTCGTGCTCGTCAACCTGATCGCCGATCTGGTCTACCCGCTGCTCGACCCGCGCGTGAAGCTCATCGGCGATCACCGGCCCCGCCCGGCCGGCGCCGACGAAAGCTCTGCTGACGCGTCCCGGGCGGTGACGACATGACTGCCGTTTCGCATGTCACTGCGGCCGGCGGCCTGGCAGCCGTCCGGGTGCCGCCGGCTGTCGCCCTCTCGTTCGCGGTCATCGCGCTGGTGATCGCGTGGTCGATCGTGCCCGGCCTGTTCACGAGCTTCGATCCGGTCAACGGCGTCCCCGCTGACAAGCTGCTCGGCCCCAGCGCCGCGCACTGGTTCGGCACCGACCACCTGGGTCGCGACCTGTACACCCGCGTCGTCTATGGAACGGCCTCTTCGGTGGAGAGCGCACTCATCGCCGTGTCCATCGGCGTCGCCGCCGGCGGCCTTATCGGCCTGCTGGCCGGCTTCCTCGGCGGCTGGGTCGACGTCGTGCTGGCCCGCCTGGTCGATGTGCTGCTGGCGATCCCGAGCTTCCTGCTGGCCGTCATCATTGTCACCGCGCTCGGCTTCGACACCATAAATGTCGCCATCGCGACCGGCTTCTCCACGGTGGCCGTCTTCGCCCGGGTCATGCGCTCGGAGGTTATCAAGATCCGGCACGCGACCTTCGTCGAGGCGTCGTTTCTGTTGGGCGGCTCGCGCTGGCACATCCTGTCGCGGCATGTGCTGCCGAACGCGTCGCGCTCGGTGCTCACGCTTGCGGTGCTGCGGTTCGGCCTGTCGATCCTGGTGATCGCCAGTCTTGCCTTCCTCGGATACGGCGACCCGCCGCCCGCGTCCGACTGGGGCCTGCTGATCTCTATCGGCAAGAACTACCTCAAATGGCCGTGGCTGGTTTACGCGCCCGCCTTTGTCACGATCGCGACCGTCCTTTCCATCAACAGGATCAGTCGATGGCTCCGCCAGACAGCCTGACCGAGATCCTCGCCCCCGCCGAGACCCTTGCGCCGCTGCTCCGGGTTGACGGCCTGTCGGTGTTCTACGGGTCGCACCAGGTCGTGACCGATGTCCGTTTCGAGCTGGCCCGCGGCAAGAGCCTTGCCCTTATCGGGGAGTCGGGTTCAGGCAAATCGACCATCGTTCGGGCGGTGCTGCGGCTGCTGCCTGGCGAGGCGCGCTGCACCGGCTGCGTCGCGTTCGATGGCCAGGAGCTCCCGGGGCTCTCCGAGCGTCGTTTCCGGCCGCTGCGGGGACGGGCCATCGGCTTTGTGCCGCAGGACCCCGGCAACGCGCTCAACCCGGCGCGGACAATTGGCGCCCAGGCGATCGAGGCGGCGGCACTCCTCGACCTGCCCGACAAGGCCGGCCGCACGGCGCTGATACTGGAAACGTTCGTCCGGGTCGGGCTCGACAACCCCCGGAGGGTCTATGACTCCTACCCGCACCAGTTGTCCGGCGGCATGCTGCAGCGCGTCCTGATCGGCCTGGCGGTGCTCCCGCGGCCGGCGTTGCTGGTCGCGGACGAGCCGACCTCCTCGCTTGACGTCACGCTGCAGAAGCGGATTCTCGATCTGCTCTGGCGGTTGCGGCGCGATCTCGATATCAGCCTGCTGCTTATTACCCACGATCTGGCGATCGCCGCCGAGCGGGCGGACTCGCTGGTGGTGCTGAAGGATGGCGCCGTGCAGGAGGCCGGCAGCCCCGCGGCGGTGTTTGCCTCGCCCGCCTCGTCGCATGCGAGGTCGCTGCTCGCCGCCGTCCCGGCGCTCAACCCCGACCGCTACGCCGGGCTGCGCGCCCGCGGCCCGCGTTGCATCGGGACCGATGCCGGCGTGGCATCGAAGATCGCGGTCAGCAGCGTCACGAAGACTTTCATGGTCGACGGCAAGGCGTTGACGGCCGTCGATAACGTGTCGTTCACCGTCCCGGCCGGCACCACGCACGCGCTGGTTGGCGAGTCGGGATCGGGCAAGACGACGATGATCCGGCTGCTGCTCGGGCTCGAACAACCCGACACGGGTGACATCTCGGTCGCCGGCGAGCAGATCGCCGGTCGCTCGCCGGGCTCGCTGCGCGCGGTGTGGCGCCGCCTTCAGATCGTTTACCAGAACCCGTTCACCTCTCTCGACCCGACCTGGAAGGTCGAGCACCTGGTGCGCGAGCCGCTCGACCGGTTCCATATCGGAACCCGCAGGGAGCGGGCCGAGCGGGTCCGCGAGGCGCTGGCCTATGTCGGGCTCGGCGAGCACCTGCTCTCCCGCAAGCCCGTTGCTCTGTCAGGTGGCCAGCGCCAGCGTGTGGCCATCGCCCGGGCGCTGGTCCTCAAGCCGGACGTGATCGTGCTGGACGAGCCCACCTCCGCGCTCGACGTCAGCGTCCAGGCCGGTATCGTCGAGGTGCTGCTGTCGCTGCAGGCCGAGCTGGGGCTGACCTATGTATTCGTCTCCCACGACCTGGCCCTGGTGCGTCAGCTCGCCGACACCGTCTGCGTGATGCACCGCGGGCGCATCATCGAACACGGGACCGTCATGGACATCTTCGACAGCCCCCGCCAGCCCTATACCAGATCGCTGCTGGACTCTCTTCCATCAGGCGCCGCCGCAGTTGATCCTCTGTTGCACCGGCGACCAGAGCCGCTCGGCACTATCCGGCCAACGCCGCGGGCGCTGACTGCGTGATTTGATCAGGCGGCTGCGACATCGAGACCTCAAGCGGCCGCGGCAAGACCGTTTCGGAGCGCCGTCCCGAAGCGCTACCGAGGCGGCGCCAGGCAGCGGCGCGACGGCCGATCCGGTGCGGCGATCCGTCAGGGCGTCAGCGGCGGCGTTCAGCCCGAACATCGAGAGCTGCTAATCCGAGCTTCCTTCTTTAGTTTTACATAAACCATTGACGGCGTTGCAAAAAATGCCGCTTCAGCCGCTTGCTACTGGCTACACCGCGACGCCCAGCAGATCGAACGCCTTCCGCTGCACCGGCGTTGGCCGCGTCACCACGGTGAGCGGATAGAGCGGGTTGATCGCGGTGACAATCGTATTGCGCGCCAGCGTTGCCAGATCGGCCAGCAGCGTGCGGAAGCTGTGCACCGGCAATCCATCCGGAGTCACACCCGTGGTCTGCTTTTTCACCGCCGCCTTCGACCGCTGCGCCTGCGCCA
>Ga0326727_10018227_pt1 | contig 14374 bp, 9 predicted proteins | sample MB2enrmetagenome_FD_207643 | JGI IMG/M metagenome (GOLD analysis project Ga0326727, IMG submission 207643) | Lab enriched peat soil microbial communities from McLean, Ithaca, NY, United States - MB29MY | ecosystem: Environmental > Terrestrial > Soil > Wetlands > Peat | place: USA: New York...
CGGCCACCACGAAGCCCAACAGCGACTCGATCTCGCGCACGCCCACCGGCATCCAGCGGTGCGCCTGCACCAGCATTTCGACCACCGAGACGAAATGGAAAAAGAAGGCCAACCCGCCCAGGTGGACGCAGGCCTTGCGCCACGGCAGCGATTGTGAGAGCACCGCGAAGAAGACGGCCACGGATCCGCCCGCGTATAAAATGGCCGCAACTCGTAGCCAAAGCATGTACATGGCAGCTCTTACGTTAAAGTCGTTACCAATGAGTATACCGTGATGTAAATCACCTGGGGCCTGCCAACACTGCCGAAACGGCGGGCAGACTCAATCGAACGCCGGCCCATCCGCACGAACTGGCGAAGAAGCTCCTCCTGAAATTCCCCGCGCCATCTCTGCTTTGCGAGATCTACGCGCGGATGCACACTTGGACCCGGCTGAGTTAGTCAGAATTGCTCCCGGCACGCAAGGATACCTCTTGGAGATAGGCGCAAGGGAAATAGCTTACACACTCAAATGGCAAATGTTTGCGCATTGCAAACACGTGCACATCGTAACTCCATGATTTTACATACAAATAATTTGGAATGTGAATTGCACATTAAAGATCGGACGTGTTGGCGATTGCTGACGGGACGTGCCTCGTGTTTTCTGTTGGGTGCTGCTCCCTCTGTTGTCTCCCCCTGAAAACCAATGCCCCGAAGTTGTGCTGTGGGACTAGGTGCGCGTGCCTGCTCCCAGCACGCGAAGGATTTGTGAGCTACGTCGTGCGGTCTGTTTGACCTGAGTTCTTGAAGGTTGGCCCTCACCCAGCCAGGCGGGAATGCGGGGCCGACCGGGCGAGGTTGGCTCCAGGAGGAAGAGATGAAGAAGTTTTGCTTTGCATTGCTCTCGATGGCAGCAGCTCTTGCGATGGCCCCAGCTGCGTTGGCCGATTCATTCACTTATACGTTCGCTGGAAGCGGCTTGGAAGCAGCCCTGACATTCACCGGCACTGCAAACGGCGGCGGCAGCTACACAATTACCAAGGTCGATGGAACGATCTTCCAGGCGGGGAGTGACATAACATCGGCGATAGCCATCAACCAGGCTCCTGTCCTCGACCCGAACGGGACCGCGTCGAACACCGGCACATTCGGCGGCGTTGGAATTGAATACGACAACCAGTTGTTCCCAAGTCAGACGCCGGCGCTCGACTTCTCGGGTGTGCTCATTGAAGTTTCTGGCCTCTACATAAACATATACGGCGTGGGCCGCGGCTACGAATGGCTCGACACCGGCAACTACACGAATCCGAGTAACAGCCAGCAGCCTGTAGGCACAGTGCCCGAGCCCTCGTCCCTGCTGCTGTTGGGAACAGGGCTTGCCGGCCTGGCTGGAGTGTTGCGATACAAACTGAAAGGCTGAGTAACTCTTACCGGCTTTGCTCCCGCTCCAGCGGGTTCTATTCCCGCGATCCGTATCCAGCAAGTCGCCCTAAAGCCAGCTCATTTGAGCCGGCACTACGAGGGTTCGCCGATCAACTCAAGCTGCGCCTGTTCTTCGCGCAACGTTTCACGAAGAAGGCCATTACTCTGGGCGCTCTGCATCTGGACCACATAGTCCTCGGCGTCGTAGAGCAGGTTGCGGAGCGTGTCGTCTTCGGCCTTGCCAATCATGCGCTCGATGGCGATGAGTTTTCGCAGCAAAATGGTGCAATTCATGCGGAATCCTTCAGTGTTCGCTTAAGGCAGAGTTATTTTCTCGTCCGATTTGAATCATGGATGTGATTTAAGTCACGCGGGTCTTCGGCATCTGGCCGACGGCGCGCCGCACAGCCAACCCTCTACCCCTGCGGCTCGCCGCCGCGATAGTCTTAGAACCAGCGTGAACCCCGACGACCCTCATCGCCGCTCTGGACAATCTCCGTCTCTCGATGCCGCGCCGGCTCCCAACTCTGGAGACGAGAGCCCTGCTCCGCATGAAGAGCTCACGCCGTCCCCGCTCCTGGACGGCTCGGCGGATTCCGACGGCTTTGTTCTCACTTCCCTGTCCGCCCGGCGTCCGGAAAAACCGCCTCCGGATAAAAACTCCACCGAGCTCACCCCGTATATCCACCCCACGGACAAAGACCCGTCCGTGGGGACCCCGTTTATGCGTCAGTGGTCGGCGGCAAAAAAGCTGAATCCCGATGCACTGCTGTTTTTCCGCATGGGCGATTTTTACGAGCTCTTTTATGACGACGCCGCTCTCGCCAGCCGCGAGTTGCAACTCACGCTGACGGCGCGAGACAGAGAGCGCAGCATTCCCATGTGCGGCGTTCCCTACCACGCCGTGGAGCAGTACCTGACGCGCCTGTTGCGCAAGGGTTACCGCATCGCGCTCTGCGATCAGATGGAGGACCCCAAGCTCACCAAAAAGATCGTGCGGCGCGAGGTGACACGCGTGCTCACGCCGGGAACCGCGCTCGATGCGGGGCTGGGGCAGGAACAGAACAATTTTCTGGCGGCGTTGTACGAAGATTCCCACCTTAGCGGCAAAAACAAAGACGCCGCGAAGTTGGGGCACCCAGAGCCGGTTTGTGCGCTGGCGCTGCTCGATGTCTCGACGGGCGAGTTTCGCACTGCGGAGTTTCGCGGCGGCAATGCCCGCGCACAGGCGGTCGATGCGCTTCTGCTGGCCGCTCCCAGCGAGGTGCTGGTCGCTGCGAGCGCCGAGATTCCCGCCCAACTCGAAAGAATCCCGGCCCGTACCCGGATTGAAGACTGGGTGTGGACGCGGGACTTCGCGGTGCCGCTGGTCGAGCGGCAGTTGAATGTGCGTTCGCTCGAAGGATTCGGCTTGAACGGCCACGAGCCGGCGGCGATTGCGGCCGGAGCGGTTCTGCACTACGTGCGCACCACGCAGAAAAACGAAGCTCTGCACATCGATTCGCTTAAATTCGAGGAGCATTCGACGGCGCTCGAGCTGGACCAGGTGACGGTGCGCAATCTCGAATTGGTTGAGCCTCTGTTTGCCGGCCAGGACGACCGCGCCACGCTGTTTCGCACTCTTGACGCCTGCCTTACGCCGATGGGCAAACGCCTATTGCGCGCCACGATTCTGCGGCCACTCAATTCCGCGGCCGAGATCGACGCGCGCTACGAGGCAGTTGCCGAAGCACATCGCGATCTGCTGAAGCGTGAAGAAGTGCGGCGGGCCTTTAGCAACATCCTCGATCTGGAACGGCTGCTGGCGCGGATTTCGCTCGACTCAGCGGGTCCGCGTGACGTGCGCGCGCTGGCAGCCAGCCTGGCGCGGTTGCCGGGGCTCAAGACCGCGCTTGGCGCCATGACGGTGTCTAAGTGGCGCGCGATCTGCGCGCACCTCGACACACTCGACGACGTGACCGCACGCATTGTCCGTACCCTGGTCGCCGAGCCGCCTCTCACCCTCACCGATGGCGGAGCAATTTGCGCCGGTGTCGACTCCGAACTCGACGAGTTGCGCTCCATTTCAACCTCGGGACGGCAGGCCATCGCGGCTATCGAGGACCGCGAGCGCCAGCGCACCGGCATCGCTTCGCTCAAGGTGCGCTACAACTCGGTCTTCGGCTACTACATCGAGATCACCAAGGCCAACCTCGCGCACGCGCCCGCCGACTACGAGCGCAAACAGACCCTCGTCAATGCCGAGCGTTTCACCACGCCGGAACTCAAGGACTACGAACGAAAAATTCTGACCGCGCACGACCGCTCGATAGAAATCGAGAAGCGGATCTTCGCCGAGTTGAGGAGATTCGTGCTCGAGAGCGCCGGACGCATCCGCCGAAGCTCCGCCGCCGTGGCCGAAGCGGATCTGCTGGCATGTTTTGCGCACCTGGCCGCGGCCCGGCGCTACGTGCGGCCGCAACTCGTCGAGGAGCCGGTGCTTGAAGCGGTCGCAGCGCGCCATCCCGTCATCGAGCAGTGGCTGGAAGAGACGCGCGAGGGGCGCTTCATTGCGAATGACCTGTATTTGTGCGCTCACCACGAACCCGATCCAAAAGACAAGAGCGCGGAAGCGCCGGCGTTGCTGCTGGTGACCGGACCCAACATGGGCGGCAAGAGCACCTATCTGCGCCAGGCCGCGATGCTGGTGCTGATGGCGCAAATGGGCAGCTTTGTTCCGGCTGACGCGATGCGCTTCGGGCTTGTCGACCGCATCTACACACGCATCGGCGCAAGCGACAATGTGGCGCGCGGCCGTTCGACCTTTATGGTGGAGATGACGGAGACCGCGACCATCCTGAACACGGCCACGCGGCGCTCGCTGATTCTGCTCGACGAGATGGGCCGGGGCACGGCGACCTTCGACGGACTCTCGCTCGCCTGGGCGACCGTCGAGTTTCTGCACGCCGAGGTCGGTGCGCGCACGCTCTTCGCCACGCACTATCACGAGCTGACGATGTTGGCAGAGAAGTTGCCCCGCGTGCGCAACCTGCGCGTCGGCGTGAAGGAATCAGCGGGCGGCATTGTGTTTTTACACAACATCGAGCCCGGCGCGGCCAGCAAGAGTTACGGCATCGAGGTTGCGCGGCTGGCCGGACTGCCACCAGCGGTGATCGAGCGCGCCAAGCATGTGCTGCGCCAGCACGAGAAGCAGGAGCGGCAAAGCGTGCAGGTCGAAACCGAACCCGATCCGCTGCAGATGACAATCTTCACGCCGCTCTCGCAGAGAATCGTCGACCGCATCGAGGCCACAGACGTGAACTCGCTGACGCCGCTGCAGGCGCTGAATCTGCTTGAAGAGCTGCAACAGGAGTTGAAGGAGAAGGGATGAGTGCGCCGTAGGCGGTCGCCGCGGCGACTTAGCCCCGCGCTTTAGCGTGGGGAAAGTGGATTCTACAGATTGACCTCGGAGTCCCGTAGGGACGGTGCTCTTGTGAGAGACCACGGCTTTGGCTGTGCCGAAATTGAAGCTAAGGAAATCGGGGCTTTAGCCCCTGAGGGGATGAGATGAAGGAAAGTTTGCGTCAGGCTGCGGGGAGTTTGCTGGTCGTGGGGCTGGGCGGCGAAGAGCTCACCGCGATGGAGCGGGCGTGGCTCAAGCTGGTTCGTCCCGCGGGCATCATTCTCTTCAAGCGCAACATTGTTGACGCCGCGCAAACCCGCGCCCTGCTTGTCGAAGCCACCGGATTCTGCACTCCGCATTGCGGCGCATTCGTCGACGTAGAAGGCGGAAGCGTCGACCGGCTGCGCGACGTGCTGGCGCCGATTCCCTCGGTCGAGGCCGTGGCCGAAGCCGCGCGTGCAACGGATCGCGCCGGCCTCGAACGCGAGCACGGCGAGCTGGTGGCGCGTGCTGTGAAGGCATTTGGATTTAACTCCTCGCTCGCGCCGGTGCTTGATCTGGCTCTGCCGGAGTCGCGCAGGGTGATGGGGACGCGCTGTGCCGCCGACACCGGCGCGGGCGTTGCGGCTTATGCGCGCGAGTTTTTCGCCGGATTGGCCTCGCAGGACGTGGTGGGTTGCGGCAAGCATTTCCCCGGCCTCGGCGGAGGGACGCTCGATTCGCATCTGGATACGCCGTCGATTGCGCGCACCTGGCAACAGTTGTGGAAAGAGGATCTGGAGCCGTATCGCGCGTTGCGCGATACGATGCCGATGGTGATGGTGAACCACGCGGCGTATCCGTTGACGGCGGACCCGAAGCGCCCGGCCACGGTTTCGAAGTTCTGGATGCAAACCGTTCTGCGCAAGCGCATCGGCTATCGCGGCATGGTCGTTTCCGATGATTTGGAGATGGGCGGCGTCGCAAAATTCATGCCCATCGCCGAAGCTACGGTTGCCACCGTGCGCATGGGAGCGGACCTGGCGTTGATCTGCCACCATCCCGAGCCGATTTTCGAGGTCTACGAAGCGCTCATTCATGAAGGCGAGCGCTCGGCGGCGTTTCATAAAATCCTACTCGGGCGCTCCAGAGAATCCTCGCGAAAGCGAACCAAACTTTTCCCAACAAAGATGCCGGCGGCGCTCAACACAAAGCAATTCGAGGCGCTGCGCTCGCGCATCCTGCGCTTCGGCGAGACGGTGGCCAAGGCTGCTGCAATGGGGACGGCATGAAGACGCGCGCAATGACGGTAGCCGGCGTAATGAGCGGCACCTCGGCCGACGGGATCGATGTGGCCGTGGTGCGCATTGCGCATGCCAATCCTGGCCGAAAGAACAAAGGCGCGGCCGAGAAGGGGACGCCCTCAACGCCGAAGCTCACGCTGCTGGCGCATGAGCATTTTGCGTATCGTGCTGACCTGCGCGAGAAAGTGTTGGCGGCAATGAATGCTCGAGCGATTTCGACGGCGGAGCTGGCGCGGCTCAACTGGCGGCTCGGTCTCGCATATGCCGAAGCCGTGAAGGCAACCGCTGCGAAACACAAGCTGCGGCTCGATCTGGTTGGATGCCACGGCCAGACCCTCTATCACCAGGCACGTCCGGAGCGCTACGCCGGAAGAAAGTTTTCCTGCACGTGGCAGCTCGGCGAGACGCAGAGCATCGCGGCAGAAATCGGAGCGCCTGTGGTCTCCAACTTTCGGCCCGCCGATATGCTCGCGGGCGGTCAGGGAGCACCGCTCGTTCCAATGCTCGATTACGTAATGTTCGCGGACATGAAGCGCGGCCGCGTCCTGCAGAACATCGGCGGCATCGCCAATCTGACTGCAATTCCCGCCGGCGGTTACGGAAAACAGATCATGGCCTTTGATACGGGCCCCGGCAACATGGTGATGGACTGGCTGGCGCAGAAACTTTTTGCCAAGCCATTCGACCGGAATGGAGCGCTGGCTGCCCAAGGCGAAGTGATCCGGTCAGTTCTGCGCGCGGCGATGCGGAACCCATATTTCCTGCTAAGACCCCCGAAGACGGCGGGCCGGGAACAGTTCGGGCGCGAGTATGCAGCGCAGTTTCTGAAGGAGTGCGGCAAATCGAGCCGCAATCCCACGGATGCCCTGGCAACCGCAACGGCATTGACGGCGGCGTCGATTGCAACGAGTTACAAGCAATTCGTGATGCGGAAGATGACGGACTGCGACGTCGATTTCATTGTCTCCGGCGGCGGAGCAAAGAATAAGACACTCATGTCGATGCTCGCCGCGCACCTTCAGCCCCTGGGTTGCACCGTCATGACGAGCGACAAGTTGGGCATGCCGGCCGCAGCCAAGGAAGCGGCGGCATTTGCGCTCCTGGCGTGGATGACATGGCACCACCTGCCCGGAAATGTTCCCTCGGCGACCGGAGCCAAGCGCCCGGTGATTTTGGGGCAGGTGACCTATGCGTGACCTCGATGCATCTTCCCGTCCATCCGCCTGAGGCGCGCTCGATCTGTGCTCGAACCAGTTCCCCACGTTCCACTTGGATGTGCGGCGCGGAGCCTGCCAGATGTGCTCGCTCTAATGGATCGGCGGAGCTTGAGCAGCGCTGAATCGGGACGGCGCGAAAGATCGCCGATTCCACCGGCGGTTTTTCCTTGCGCATCTCTGCTACCATAAGCTTGATTGCGGCTCACTACGCCGGGCTGAATTCTCAACAATTCTGGATTTGAGCGTAACGGCGGTTCGAGCCACCCAAAGGAGAAATTTTATGCCTCTAGTTTCCATGCGGCAGCTCCTCGATGAGGCTGCCAAGGGCGGGTACGGTGTCGGCGCGTTCAACGTGAACGACATGGAGCAGATTCAAGCCATTATGATGGCCGCCCGGCAGACCAAGTCGCCGGTGATCGTGCAGGCCAGCCGTGGCGCACGCGCGTTTGCCGAGGATCTTTACCTCTTCAAGCTGATCCAGGCTGCCGCTGAGTTGAACCCTGACATTCCCATCGCCATGCACCAGGATCATGGCAATAGCTTTGAGACCTGCAAGAGCGCCATCGCGCTCGGCTACACCTCGGTGATGATGGATGGCTCACTGAAGGAAGATGGCAAGACGCCTTCGACCTTCGACGAAAATGTGGAAGTGACGCGTCGCGTGGTTGACTATGCGCACGAGCGCGGCGTCACCGTGGAAGGCGAGATCGGCGTTTTGGGCGGCGTGGAAGACGGCCACGGCGCAGGCGGCACGGGTCTGGAGCACATCACCGACCCCGACCAGGCGGTCGAATTTGCCGAGCGCACCGGCGTCGACGCCCTTGCTATCGCCATCGGCACCAGCCACGGCGCCTACAAGTTCACCAAAAAGCCCGACGGCTCCGTGCTCAAGATGGATGTGCTGATCGCGATCCACAAGCGGCTGCCGCACACGCACCTTGTAATGCATGGCAGCTCCTCGGTACCCAAGGAGCTGCAGGACATCGTCAACGAGTACGGCGGCAAGCTGAAGCAGACCTGGGGCGTGCCCATCGAAGAGATTCAGTTGGGCATCCGCAACGGCGTGCGCAAGGTGAATGTCGATACCGACAACCGTCTCGCCATGACCGGCGCCATCCGCAAGGTGCTTTGGACGCAGCCAGAGAAGTTCGATCCGCGCGACTACATGAAGCCGGCGCGCGAGGCCATGGCCAAGGTTGTGGCCGATCGCATGACCGAGTTCGGCCAGGCCGGCCACGCTGGCGACTACAAGCCGATTCCGATCACCGAGATCGCAGAAGGCTACAAGAGCGGCAAGCTCGACACGCGGCCTTCGGTCACAGCCAAGTAGCTTTGGCGGCACGAGCAAACAAAAATGCGCCATACCGCAACTGCGGGTGGCGCATTTTTCTTGTTTCGTGCAACCGACCGGCTAGCACCGCTAACGTCGCAAGCTCCGCTAACCCCGCCAACTCCGCTGGTTTTCTCCCTCAGATGCCAAAGCCGGTCTCGCCGCCATCTTCCCTGCTCAGTTGCTCTTCGCGTTGGAGAATGAGCGGCTTCATGTCCTGCGGCACCACGACGGTGCGCTCGACATCGTCTTTCGTCTTCATGGCCTCTTTCACGCCAAAGGTCATGGCAATCTCATCGATCTTGTCGCCGTAGTGGCGGCGCAGAAGCTCGAGGTCGGCGCGCAACTCGGCGCGCTGCTCGGGGCTCTCTTCCTCCGAGGCCTCCCATCGCGCGGTAAGGATGATCGAGAAGCGCAACGCGGCCAGCTCCTCGGTCTCGTAGACCAGCATCGCCTCGCGGGTTTCGCGAATGTAGCGTGACGCAGGACCCAGCAGCGAATCGTCGAGTGGCGCATGAAGCAATTTCCTACACACAGCGTATCTCCCCCCGCGGACCCCCGCGGACTCGATCGGAGCGTGTTCGATTCACTTCTTGACATCGCCGACATCGTGCGAGGTGGCTTTTTCTCGATCAAATGCCACTCAGCATCGCACGCGCAGTTCAGCGCAGAATCGAAAACGCTGTTGCCGGAAAGCTTCAGCCTCGAGAGCACCGGCCCATTGCCCCGTTCTTCGGCTGGATGGGCCTTAGTGTCGAGGCATAGACTGGGTTGTGCTGTGCGCTGTGTCACTCCAATTCATCCGGAATTAACCGTTCCGGAATTGGAATTGGAGTACGGATTTTTTGGGAATTAGGCTCAAGCCACCGTTGTGGAAATGGAGGCTGCTGCCGCGCCGGGCGTCTGGCCCGCCTCGCCCGGCTGCTTGAGAAGCCAGTAGTGGAAGCCGTCGACGATGGCCATCAACGCGGCCTGGTTCAAATCGCTGCTCACGCCGGCGGTGATCCACGACTCGTGGCCGTCGGCGTTAAAGCTCAGCGTCACGCGCACATGCGCGGCAGAATCGTGCGCCGAAACGTCCAGCGCCGCCACGGTGAATGTACCCAGACGAATATGCTTGAGCGCCGGATACCATTTATCGAGCTCATAGCGCATGGCCTTGGTGAGCGCGTCCACCGGACCGGCGCCTTCTGCGCGTGTAGTGGCAACCGTCGCGTCGTCGCCCACGGTCAGCGACATAAAAGCTTGCACAAAGCGTCCGCCGATCTCGTCGGACTCGTCGAAGACGCGCCAGCTTCTGACGGCGAACCAGTTGCGCAGGGTTCCAATGGTCCTCATGCAGGCCAGGCGGAAGGAAACTTCGCTGGCCGTGAATCCGCCGCCCTCGATCATGGCGGCATTGGCTTCCATCAGCGCCTGCGCCTGCGCGGAGCTGAGCGGCACGCCCAGCGACTCGGCAAGCAGCATGATGTTGGCCCGGCCCGACTGGGCGTTCACGCCGACGATGGGGCTCGCGCCCACACGCGCGGGATCGCACCAGAGGTAAGCGCCGGGATTCTTGCGCTCGCTCGATCCGTGCATGCCGGCCCAGGTGCCGAACGCGCCGGGACCGACGATGGGCTGGCCGTGCGGCGGCTCAAGAGCAAAGGCCGCATAGGCCGAGTGCGCCAGGCTGGTCAATCCCCTGAGCGCCTCGGGCGACACAAATTCAGCTTCGCCGCGAAGCTGCAGGGCGCCCACAACCGTAGTCAGATTCACGTTGCCGCAGCGCTCGCCGGTGCCGATCAATGTGCCCTGCACCTGCACCGCGCCAGCCAGAATCGCCGCGCGGGTGTTGGCGATGCCCATGCCGCGGTCGGTGTGGCCGTGGAACCCAAAGCCCGCGCCGGGAAAATCGCCAACCAGACCGGCGATCGCCTGCTCCACTTCTTCGGGGTTCGAGCCTCCGTTGGTGTCGCACACCACGATGCGGCTCACCTTCTGGCGCACGCACTGTTCAACAATCTGACGGAAGTGATCCAGGCTGCGCTTGCGAAAATCCTCGCCGCTGAGATTGCCGTTCTCCGCGCGCCCGCACATCGCGTCCATGGCGTGTTCCAGATCGACGATCACCTCCAGGCCGTTCGCTTGCAGGCAATCGATGGTCTCCCATGTCATGAGCAGATTTTCGTCGGCCGTTGTCTCGAGCGACTTTTCCACGTCGAGCAGCCGCGACTTGACGACCACCACCACGACCGGCACGCGCCGCTTGTGGCGCAGCATGAATTGGACGTCGGGCCAATCCTCAACCTTCGAGCCGCGGCCGCGCGTACGCCCGAACAACGCCAGCTTCATCAGGCCGGTATTTGCGTTATCGAGCGCGCCTGTCAGGTCGCTGACAAACTGGTTGGAGCCGGCGAATCCGATCTCTGCATAGCCCACGCCGAACCCCGCCATCCGTTCGAGCAGGAGCACCGCGTTAGGCAAGGAGATCTCGAGATTCGGCTGCTGCAAGCCGTCGCGGAGGCTGGTGTCGAACAGTTCGATTTTTCTCGTGGTCTTTTCCGTCATGGTGTCCTGCAATCGGTCGTGCTCGCAGGGGTTATCCAGCAATCGTGCGCATAACCCCTCGAAATACCATCATATCGTGACGTACGTGATTCCTCACCGGCCCCGTTCTTTCGCCCGCTAAAGCGGGCTGACACGCAGAACCGTTCCTTAGTCCGCAGTCTCGCGGCTGGGGCTACCATCTTTTGCCCGCTACGCGGGCTCACGTCCGGCGAGGCAATTCTCAGAAGATGCTCGAAATCTGTTTTTGCGTAAGTGCTCAAACTGCCGGCGCTGCCGAGGGCTCAGGCGACGCCGACGCGATGGCCCCAATTTCCTGATCCTTATACTGCAACTGGTAGAGCTTCCAGTAGAGGCCGCGCTTGGCCAGCAGCTCCTGGTGCGAGCCCATCTCGCGCAACTGGCCCTTGTGCATGACGAGAATGGTTTCGGCCCTTTGCACGGTTGACAGCCGGTGCGCAATCAGCACGCTGGTGCGCCCCTCGACCATGCGCTCCAGGGCCGATCGAATGCGCAACTCCGTATCCGTGTCCACGCTCGAGGTGGCCTCGTCGAGAATGAGAATGCGCGGATTGTAGGCCAGCGCGCGGGCAAAGTTGATGAGCTGCTTCTGGCCCGTCGAAAGCGAGTTGCCGCGTTCGCGCACCGGCTCGTCGAAGCCGTGCGGCAGGCTATTAATGAAGTCGAGCACATTTACGTCCCTCGCTGCGCAGCGCATCACGGCGTCGGAGATTTCCTTGTTGCCCAGGCGGATATTCTCGCCGATGGTCCCGGAAAAAAGGAACGGATCCTGCAGCACCACGGCGAAGTGCCGGCGCAGCTCTTGCAAATCGTGCTCGCGCAGGTCGATGCCATCCAACAAAATGCGACCCGCTGTGACGTCGTAAAAACGCATCATCAGGCTGGTCAGTGTGGTCTTGCCCGCGCCGGTGTGGCCCACGATCGCCACCGTCTGCCCTGGCTCGATGGTGAAGGAAACGTCCTTCAAAATCCACTCGATGCCGCCGATTGCAGCAAGCCGCTCCGCGGTCTCAGCCTTCGAATTTGCTGAATCGCTGGTTGCGGCGGCCACAGCGGCCCTCTGCGCGTCGGTCAGCTTTTGATAGGTGAACCAGACGTGCTGGAACTCAATGCGATTCGATCCGTCGCCGGCGAGGGGATGTGCGGGGCTGACGATCTCCGGCTCGGCATCGAGAAGCTTGAAGATACGCTCACATGCAGCCATGGCGGCCTGCAGGATGTTGTATTTGTCGCTCAGGTCCTGGATGGGCCGCCAGAAGCGCAGGGAGAACTGCGTGAACATGATGAGCACGCCGATCGTGACCGTGGGCGGCAGGTGTAGCACGCCAAATCCGCCGCGCCAGACCACCAGCGCAATGGCCACCGACGACAGCAGATCGACCGCCGGGTAGTAGAGCGCGTAGGCAAAGATCGTGTCCTTGAAGGCGATCATATGCTGCTCGTTCACCCGAGAGAAATCCTTGAACGCGCGCTCTTCCCGGTTGAACAGTTGCACCACGCTCATGCCCGAGATGTGTTCCTGCGTGAAGCTGTTGATGCGCGCGATGGCCGTGCGCACGCGGCGGTAGCTCTCGCGCACGTGATCGCGGAAGATGCGCGTGACCACGAGAATCAAGGGCAGAACGGAAAATGCCAAAAGCGCCAGCCACCACGAGATGCCCAGCATGAAAGCGGCCATGATGCTCAACATGAAGATGTCGTTGACGATGGCCAGCACGCCGTCGGTAAACATCTCGTTCACCGCATCCACGTCGGAGGTAATCCGCGTAACCAGTCGTCCCACCGGATTCGCGTCGAAGAAGCCCACCTGCATGCGCTGCATATGCCGGAAGATGTCGCGGCGCAGGTCGAACATGATCTTCTGGCCGGTCCATTGCATCAGGAAGACCTGAACAATCTGGAAGAGGTAGGCCGAGACCAGCATGGCAAGGAAGATGGTGGCAAGCCGCGTCACGCCTGCGACGGCCCCAGTGGGCAGCAGATGGGCCAGCGGGCTCGCATTCGCCACCCAATGCGCCACGGCGTTCGAGGGGTCCAGCGCAGCCTTGTCCGGCGCCAGATAGCGATCGACGGCCACCATTACGAGGATGGGTCCGGTTACGTCGCTCAGCGATTTGAGCACGACCGCGAGCGAAGCGATTCCGGCCTGCAGCCAATAGGGACGAACGTAGTGGCCCAGCCGCCGCATCAGGTGCGCGTCATACACTTTCCCGACGGGATCTTCATCCCGCTTGCGGCCGGGCTCGCCGGCGCCGGGCTTAGTCCCGGACTTGAGATCGCTTTTCGGTTTTATCTTCTCTTGTTCCGCCATCGGCCGGGTAGGTGGGCTCCCTCTCCCATTGTATGGGGAGCGCTTGCTGCCGGTCGATTCCGCAGCCTCGCCGCTTGCGACTTAGCTACGGTCCGAAGGGATCGGTTTCCGTTACGCCCGCAGGCATTTTCTTGATTAAGTATTTAAGTGCGCGGAGAATTCGTTCGGCGCTATCGCTATTTGCCGCGCCAAGGTAAATCTCCGTCGCGGAGGATGGCTTAACCGGCTCCACATCGATCAGCTGTTTTTGGCCGTTATTGAAAAGCAGAATCTGTTTCTTCAACGGGGATACCGAAAGGTCGTGGCCGTCTAAGATTTGCTGACTCTCATTGTCCACCGCGCGCGCAACTTTTATGCTGCTGAAGTGGCCTTCCTTCAGTTCAGGAGACTGATCGTCCCAGGAGGCAACCCAGTTCTGCCAGCAATAGCCGCTGCCGCTGGCGCCGGGAGTCGGCTTGCACGGTATGGTAACGGTTTGATAGTTGCTGAGGCCCACTCCAAGAGCGAGAGCATTTAAATCGAGATGATCTGCCTGGGCTGAAGAGAATCGAATCTCCCATCCCGTTTCACTGACCTGCATTCCGCGGACCCACCACAGAGTGCCCGTCGCTTGTTCGATGGCAAAGTATCCAGGCCAAGTCGTGATAGCACCGGTGTCGATGCCTTCGGGGATACGAAGCTGGTCGATCGCCTTATCGATGTACTGGACAGTTTGCAAAGAAGTTAGATTCGGATCATGGGTCGACGCGGTGCTTGCAGATTGAGACGGCGCAGGCGGCGCTGTACTGCCTGTTTGGCCATGCAACGCACAAGTTACGGCCCCAGCGACGGCAATTACCGCGCATATTTCAATCGCTTTATGCTTTGACATTACCTTTC
>Ga0326727_10018228_pt1 | contig 14373 bp, 14 predicted proteins | sample MB2enrmetagenome_FD_207643 | JGI IMG/M metagenome (GOLD analysis project Ga0326727, IMG submission 207643) | Lab enriched peat soil microbial communities from McLean, Ithaca, NY, United States - MB29MY | ecosystem: Environmental > Terrestrial > Soil > Wetlands > Peat | place: USA: New York...
GCCCACGCGCGGGACGAGCTCGGCCTTTCCAGCGCCCGACGCGCCAACCCGATCCTGGCGGCCTTCGCCTCGGCGGTCAGCTTCTCGGCCGGGGCGGCGGCGCCGACGCTCTTTGCGTTTCTCTCTCCGCGCGAGGCGACGATCGTCGCGGTGTTCGCCGCGGCGCTGGCGTTTCTCGCCGCGCTCGGCGCGGTCGGCGGGCTCTTGGGCGGGGCGCGCCCCGTCAAGCCGGCGCTGCGCGTCGCGTTCTGGGGCGCGCTGGCGATGGCGGTCACCGCCGGGATTGGCGCGCTGATCGGCGCGCTGGTCTGACCGTTGGCCGCGTCGCCGCCCGCGCGCGAGCCAAAGCCCCGCCTCAGCTCTGATGGCCGCCGGTGAACGGCACGAAAGGGATGATCGCGCCGCCGTAAATGTCGGAGCGCGTCACCGCGAACGTTCCGTCGGCGGCCTGCGTCTTAACCGCCTTGATGACATGCTGCGCGCCGGGCGGGCCGACCGGAATGACCATGATCCCGCCGGGGACGAGCTGCTGCAACAGCGGCGGCGGGATGTGGTCGATGCCGCAGGTGACGATGATCTTGTCGAACGGCGCCGCCTCCGGCCAACCGTAATAGCCGTCGGCGTTCTTGATCTGAATCGCGGCGTATTCGCGGTAGCCGCGCGCGATCAGCGAATCGTAGAGCGCGCGCGTGCGCTTTTCGAGCGGCGGGATGATCTCGATCGACCACAGCCGGTCGGTCAGGTAGCTCAGATAGGCCGACTGGTAGCCGGAGCCGGTGCCGATCTCCAGCACCTTGTCGCCGCGCTTGACGGCGAGCGTGTTGGTCATGCGCGCCACCGTGTGCGGCCCGGTGATGGTGACGCCGAAGCCGATGTTGAGATGGTGCCATTCATAGGCGCGCGAGAGATTCTCGGCGGTGACGAACTCCTCGCGCGGCGTCATCAGGAAAGCGCGCTTGTCGGCGTCGTCCCAGACATCGTTGTGGGCGATGAGCTGCAGGTGGCGGTCCCAGCGCTGGCCGAGATAGCCCGCGTCCTCGCCGCGGTTGTCCTTCATCCAGGCGACGAAGGCGTCGCGGCCGGTCATCGGCGGCCACAGCTCCCAGTCGAACGGTTTGGCCAGGGCGGCGCGGGCGGGCGCGTTGACGCCCGCGCCGGCCGCCGTCGCGGCGGCGCCGAGCAGAAAGCGGCGTCGATTCATGGTCGGGTCTCGCGGATGAGCGTCGTCGGCCCAATCTGCGCGGGAAAGCGGCGCTCGGCAAGAGCGAAACCCGGCCGCGCCGTCGCCGCGGGCGGCGCTCCCTCGGCCGGACCGCCTTGCGCGAAAAGCGGAAATGGTCCAGTTGGCGGCCGGGCGAGAGAAACGAAAGGAACGCGAACGGCATGGCGACAGAGCAGGAGATCCTCGCGGCGCTCGAGTCGACGCCGGGGCCGGACGGCCGCACGCCGCTGCCGCGCTCGGGCGCGATCGACGGCCTCGCCGTGCGCGGCGGCAAGGCGTTCCTCGCCATCCGCGTCGATCCGGCGCGCGCCGAGGCGCTGGAGCCGATGCGCGCCGCCGTCGAAGCGAAGATCAAGGCGCTGCCCGGCGTCGTCGCGGCGACGGTGACGCTCACCGCCGAGAGCCAAGCGCCCGCGCCGCGCGGGCCGGCGCGGCGGCGGCCGCCCGAAGCGCAGGCGATCCCTGGCGTCGCCAGGATCGTCGCGGTCGCCTCGGGCAAGGGCGGGGTCGGCAAGTCGACCGTCGCCTGCAACCTCGCGCTCGGCCTGACGCGGCTGGGGCTGAAGGTGGGCGTGCTCGACGCCGACGTGTTCGGGCCTTCCATGCCGCGCCTGTTCGGCCTCGCCGAGAAGCCGAGCGTCGCCTCCGACGGCCAGAAGCTGAAGCCGCTGGAGAAGTTCGGCGTCAAGCTGATGTCGATCGGCTTCCTGGTCGAAGAGGGCGCGGCGATCGTCTGGCGCGGGCCGATGGTCGCCTCGGCGCTGAACCAGTTTCTGCGTGAGGTCGATTGGGGCGAGCTCGACGTGCTGGTGGTCGACATGCCGCCCGGCACCGGCGACGCGCAGCTCACCATGGCGCAGAGCGCGCCGCTGTCGGGGGCGGTGATCGTCTCGACGCCGCAGGACCTGTCGCTGATCGACGCGCGCCGCGGTATGGCGATGTTCAAGCAGGTCAACGTGCCGCTGATCGGCGTCGTCGAGAACATGAGCTACTTCATCTGCCCGCATTGCGGCGGCCGCACCGATGTTTTCGCCCACGGCGGCGCGCGGCGCGAGGCGGAGGCGCACGGCGCGCCGTTCCTCGGCGAGATCCCGCTCGACGTCGTCATCCGCGAGACCTCCGACGGCGGCGCGCCGGTGGTGGTCAGCGCGCCAAATAGCCCACAGGCGGCGGCCTTTCTTGCGCTCGCCGAGCGCGTGCGCGCCGCGCTGTTCGCCGACGAGGGCGCGCGCGCCGCGCCGCGCATCGTCTTCGAGTGAACCCTTCTCCCGCAAGGGGAATGGAGGCGCTGCGCGTCTTCGGTTGAAAGAGGAATCCCCGCGATGGCTTCTCCGGCGTTCGATCCCACTCCCGTCGAGCTGCGCGTGCGCGAGGGTGGGCGCGTTTTGCGGGTGAGCTACTCCGGCGGGATGACGGTCGACATCGCCGCCGAAAGGCTGCGCGCGGCGAGCCCGAGCGCCGACAAGCGCCGCGCGCCGGCCGGCGTGACGATCGTCGGCGTCGAGGCGGTCGGCAATTACGCGGCGCGCTTCATCTTCAGCGACGGCCACGACACCGGCATCTATTCGTGGACGCTGCTGCGCGAGTTGGCGGCGGCCTGAAGCGCGCCTCACCCCTCCGGCGGCGCGGTCGCGCCGAGGCCGAGCGAACGTTGCACCATCACCGAGTCGGTCCAGTGGCCGAACTTGAAGCCGACCGACGGCAGGCGGCCGACCTCGCGGAAGCCGAACGACGCGTGCAGCCTCAGCGACGGCTCATTCGCCGCGTCGATGTAGCCGATCATCTGCCGGTAGCCCCCGGCGGCGCAGGCGTCGATCAGCGCGGCGAACAGCTTCTTTCCGACGCCGCGGCTGAGATGGTCGTGATGGACGTAGATCGAATGCTTGACCGCGTAGCGGTAGGCGGGCCGCTTGCGGAACGGCACGGCGTAGGCGTAGCCGACCACCACGCCGGCCTGCTCGGCGACGAGATGGGGGAGCCGCCCCCGGTGCATGTTCTTGCGCCGCCGCTTGAGGTCGTCGACGTCCGGCGTCTCCGCTTCCCCGATATAGGCGGGGTCGACGCCCTTGCGGATGTGGTGGAGATAGATCGCCAGCATCGCGGGAACGTCGGCGTCGCGCGAGGGGCGGATGACGACCGGCGCGGCGGCGGCGTCAACGGCGGCGGCGTTTCCCAAGTCCTGCATCGTCATCGCGGCGTCGGCCTCGAAATCATGCGCTTGCGGAATCGGGCGCGCCGATCGCTCGCCCGCGTCCCTTATCATTCGCGCACGACATAAGTGAAGAAGCGAATTTTTCCATTCTCGTCGACCTCGCGGTAGAGCCCCTGGATCTCGGACTCGAAGCCGGGGAACTGGTTCGCCGCGCGCTCGAAGGTCTTGAGATAGTCGACCATCGGCCGGGCGCGCTCGCTTAGCCGCTCGCCGGGCACCACCGTCGCGATGCCGGGCGGATAGACGACGAACAGGGTGGTGGCGATCCGCCCCTCGATCTCATCGAGCGGCAGGTAGTCGACGTCGTTGCGCACCAGCCGCCGCGCCGCCTCGCGCGGCGTCATCGCCATTTCCGGAAGGTGGTCGGCCTCGAACTGCGCCTTCTGCAGCGCGCTCACCCCCGCCTCGCGGAAAAAGGCGTGCAGCTCGGCGCACAGGTCGCGCAACCGCCGCCCGCGGTAGCGCGTCGGGCGGCGGGCGACGAACTCCGGCATCGCCTCCTCCAACGCCGCGTTGTCGTCGTGCAGCCGCTTGAAGGCGACGAGGGTCGAGACCAGCGTGCCCGCCTTGCTCGACTCGACGCCGGGGGTGAGCAGGAACAAGAGCGAGTTGAGGTCGTTCTTCTCCGCCACGACGCGGTTCTCGCGCAGATATTGCGCCACCACCGGCGCCGGGACGCCGTGGGCTTCGTAGGCGCCGGTCTTGCGGTCGAAGCCCGGCGTCAGCAGCGTCAGCTTGGCCGGGTCGGTGATGGCGAAGCCGAGCTCGAGCTTGCTGAAGCCGTGCCAGGCTTCGCCCGGCGCCAGCGCCCAATAGCGCGGATCGCGCGCCAGCAGGTCGGTGGAGACGCTCTCCCACGGCACCACGTGCGAGCCCCCTTCGTTGGCGACGTCGGGGATGGCGACGCGCTCGGGCACGAACGGGTCGAAGAACCAGCGGCGCGCCGGGTCCTTCTCCTTCTCCTCGAACTCGCGCCTCACCGCGCGCAGCTTCTTGCGCAGCTCGACGCCGAGCCGGATGGTGTCGTCCCACAGCACTTCGCCCGAGCGCCCCTTCATCATCTGAGCGCCGACGTCGAGGGAGGCGAACAGCGGATAGAACGGCGAGGTCGAGGCGAACTGCATGAAGCCTTCGTTGAAGCGCCGGTGCTCGACCCGCCGGCGCTGACCCTTGATGTGGCGGTCGCGCACGTGGATCTGCGACGCCTGCGAGAAGCTGGCGAGCTGCTTGTGGGTCGACTGCGTCGCCACGATCCCCGGCGAATCCGGGCCGAGGTTCTTCAGACCCATGGCGAAGCGCCGCTCGTAGAGCGGGTGGAACTTCATGAAGCCCGCCCAGGCCTCGTCGAACAGGATGTAGTCGGTGAGATGGCCGATGCGCTGGACGATGCGCTCGGCGTCGTAGATCGTGCCGTCATAGGTGCATTGCTCGATCACCGCGACGCGGAACGGCCGCTCGCGCTTCCACGCCTCGGGGTCCTTGACCAGCGGATTGGCGCGGATGCTCTTGCGAATCGCGGTCTCGTCGAAAGCGTCGGCCCAGATCGGGCCGATCAGGCCGTAGGCGTTGCGGTCGGCGGGCAGGTAGATCGGCACGCCGCCGCCGATCAATAGCGCGCCGTGGTGAGCGGCCTTGTGGTTGTTGCGGTCGAACAGCACCAGGTCGTCCTCGGCGATGAGGTTGGTCAGGACGATCTTGTTCGAGGTCGAGGTGCCGTTGAGCACGAAATAGGTCTTCTCGGCGCCGAAGATCGCCGCCGCCTCCTTCTGCGCCTGCAGCGCCGGCCCTTCGTGGGTGAGCAGGTCGCCGAGCTCGAGGATGGAGTTGTCGAGGTCGTCGCGGAACACCGCCTCGCCGAGATGCTCCATGAAGATGCGGCCGATCGGGCTGCGGGAGTAGAAGATGCCGCCGTTGTGGCCCGGGCAGGTCCACAGCTGGTTGCCCTCCTCGGCGTAGTCGACGAGCTCGCCGAAGAACGGCGTCTTCAGCGTCTCGGCGTATTGTTTGAGGCGCGAGACGAGGTTCTTGGCGATGAACTCCGGCGTCTCTTCGGCGAGGAAGACGTAGCCGTCGATGAAGTCGAGCACCTCTACCGGAATGTCCTCGAAGCGCTTGCGGCGCACCAGGATGACGATCGGCATTTCGAGGCCGCGCTTGCGCATCAGGTTGATCAGCGAGGCGGCCTTGCCCTCGATTCCCTTCTTGCCCCAGTCGACCACCATGCAGCCGATCGCGGCGTCGGTCTGCACGGCGATCTCGGCGTCCTCGACGCGCCGCGCCTTGATCACCTGGAAGCCCATGCGCTCGATGGCGGCGATGATCTGGTTGACCCGCAGGCCCTCCAGATCGTCGGCGTCGAACATCGGCGCGGAGAACAGGAAAGTGAAGCGTTGGAAGAAGTTCATCGGGGACGCGCCTCGGCGGCTGGACGCTTGCCGCCGGCGATCGCGCGCGCGTCGCCGGGTCGGCTGGGACATCGCCGCCATGACCGGGTCATGACGGGCGGGCGACACGGCCCGACGAAAGCGCCGCCGCCTCGTCGGCGGGCGCCGCTTCGCCGAAGCGGCGACCTCGTCAGGTAAACAATTCCACCGACGCAGTCCACACGCTCTGCGCCCGGGGTTCGCTCCGGTTGCGAGCGGAGCCGGGCGGGAGCGGCTTGCGCGCCGCGACCGAAGCGATTAGAGCAATTCTAACCGCGAAGCGAGAGGGAATTGGCGCCACGGTGAATGAGCAAGAGCGCGACCCGAGCCCGCTGCGGACCGACGGGAAAGCGATCCGCGAAAAGCTGGTCGCCGCGGGCGTGCGCCCGACGCGGCAACGGCTGGAGCTCGGCCGCCTGATCTTCGCGCAAGGCGACCGGCACTTCACCGCCGAGACGCTCTACAACGAGGCGCGGGCGATGCGCTACCCGCCGTCGCTCGGCACCATCTACAACACCCTCAACGAGTTCGCGCGCTGCGGGCTGCTGCGCGCAATCGCGCTATACGACGCTAAGCTGTGGTACGACACCAAGATCGGGCCGCACTTCCACTTCTACTGGGAAGACACCGACGAGCTCATGGACATCCCGGAGGAGCTGCGGCCGCAGTTCGACATTCCGGCGCCCGAGGGCGCGCGCGTCGAGGCGATCGACGTCATCGTCCGTCTGAAGTCCGAGTGAGGACGGCCGCCTATCCCCGCAGTCCGGCGACGCCGGAAAAGACGCCGAACGCCACCGTGACCAGGATGACCACGCCGCAGAGCGCGCCATAGGTGCCCTTGAGCCGGCAGGGCTCAGGCAGCCGCCGCGCCAGCAGGTAGAGGAAGCCGAGGACGATCGGCAGCAGGAGCGAGTTCATCACCTGCACGCCGACGCTGAGCGACACCAGGTTGACGCCGGAGCCGACCACCGCCGCCGCCAGCACCAACGCCCCGGCGTAGAAGCCGTAGAACCACGGCGCCTCGCGCGGCTCGTCCTCCAGCTTGTGCTTGACGCCGAGCACCTCGGCGAACGTGCGCGCCGCGGTCAAGGTGACGACGATCGTCGCGACGAGGGCCGAGCCGCTCATGCCGAGGCCGAATAAAAGCTTGCCGCCGAACTCGCCGATGAACGGGGTGATCGCGCCCGAAATCTGTTCGACGGTGTCGAGCGCATGGTCGCCGCCGCTCTTGCCGAGCGTCGCCGCGACGGCGATCAGCACCGCCGCCATGATGAGCTGCGTCACCACCGCGCCGATCGCCGTGTCGGCGCGCTCGTGGGGCAAATCCTTGATCGTCAGCCTCTTCTCGACGACCGAGGACTGCTGGAAGAACACCATCCACGGCATGATCACCGCGCCGATGTTGGCCGAGGCGAGATAGAGGTACTTCGGGTCGCCGATCGGAATGGCGATCGAGCCCGCGGCGATCTCGCCGAGGCCCGGCCGCGCCATCAGCGCCACGAGCAGAAACACCACCTCGAAGCCGCCGACGATGATGGCGATGCGCTCGACCGTGAGATAGCTGTTGGTGAAGGCGACGATCAGCAGCGCCGCCACCGCCAGAGCGAGGGTGAGCGGCGCGGGCACGCCGATAAGATTGCCGACGCCCGCCAGACCGGACAGCTCGCTGAGCAGCGCGCCGACGCAGGAGACGATCAGCGCTCCGACCGACACCCAGGCCCAGCCGGCGCCGAAGTAGCGCTTGATCAGCTCGGCGTGGCCTTGGCCGGTCGCCGCGCCGAGCCGCGCCGTCAGCTCCTGGACGATGTAGAGGATGGGGATGAGAATGAACTGCAGCAGCAGCAGGCTGTAGCCCCATTGGGCGCCGCTCTGCGCCGCGGTGATGACGCTGCCGGCGTCGGTGTCGGCGAGCATGACCACCAGGCCGGGGCCGAGGACGACGAGGAAGCGTCGCCAGTTGAAGCTCCGGGCGGCGACGGCGGCGGTCGACATCGAAAAATCCTCGGCTGGTCACGTGATTGGCCGCCGAGCAGTTACCCCGGACGGCCGGGATTGCAAGCCCGTCGGGCAGGAATAAGAATTGTTTCAAATCCTGCTCGCCGCTTCCCTGGGCGAAACGGCGCCGCGGCGAAACGCCGCGCCGGCGGCGAATCTTCGCCGATTCGCCGCCGCGCTTGCGCGAAATCGTCGGCGGCCGAGATTAGACTCGACCGGCGGCGGCGCGACAGCCGCTCCGCCGACGCGACCAAGGAGCCGTCAGCCATGCTCAACCTCAATCCGAAGTCCGCCGCGCTCGTGCTCATCGACCTGCAGAAGGGGATCGTGGCGCGGCCGCTCTCGCCGCACGGCGCGGCCGAGGTGGTCGACAAGGGGGCGCGTCTCGGCGTCAGCCTCAAGCGGGCGGGCGGCGTCGTCGCGCCGGTCCATGTCGCCTATTCCGCCGACGGCGCCGACCGGCTGCGCCAGCCGGTCGACGAAAGCTTCTCGATGGCCGCGCCGCCGCCCGACTGGTCGGACTTCGTCCCCGAGATCGCCGCGCTGCCCGCCGACTTCGTCATCGTCAAGCGCCAGTGGGGCGCCTTTCACGGCACCGAGCTCGACCTGCAATTGCGCCGGCGCGGGATCGACACGATCATCCTCGGCGGCGTCGCCACCAATTACGGCGTCGAGCAGACGGCGCGCGAAGCTTGGCAGCTCGGCTACGCCGTCGTCGTCGTCGAGGACGCGTCGAGCAGCATGGGCGAAGACCTGCACAAGTTCTCGATCGAGAAGATTCTCCCCCGCATCGCGCGCGTCCGCTCGACGGCGGAGGTCCTCGCCGCGATCGGCGCGTGAGGGGGCGCGCGGCGCTAGCCGCGGTCGATCCCAAGCAGCCGGTCGAGCGCGATCCGGCCCGGCCCGAAGGTCATGATCGCCAGCGCCATCGCCGCCCACGGCAGGTGGAAGTTCGCCCAGCCGTCGGGCACGACGAGCTCGATCACCGCGGTCATGACGAGGAGGCCGAGCGCCGCCCAGCGCGTCGCCAGGCCGAGGACCAGCAGAACCGGCAGGATGGTTTCGCCGAGCGCCGACGCCATCGCCATGACGCCGGGATAGGGAAACGGGTATTCGGCCCCGAACCAGTGCAGCTTGAATTCGTCGACGAACAGCTGTTGCGCGCCGAAGGAGAGGCTGAGGAAGCCGTCCCATTTCGTCATCCCCGAATTCCAGAAGGGGACGGCGAGCGCGACTCTCAGCGCGACGAGGCTCAGCGACGCGGGCAGGACGCCGAACAGGGTGCCGGTCAGGCGGGCGAGCGGGTTTGCGCGCCTGAGCGGCGCGGCGGCGGGCTCAGCGGTCATCGCGAGGTCTCCTTCATTCGACGGAAGAAAACGCGCCGGCCTCGATCAGGCCGACGAGATGGGCGCCGGGGTCGACGTTTTCTTCGGCGCGCGCTGCGGCGGCCTCGGCGAGGCTCGCGCCGGAAAAGAGCGCGCTGGCGAAGGCGAAGCCGCCGGGCGGCAGGACGCGCACGACGACCTCGGCGTCTGGCCGCGCGATGAGCGCGTCCTCGTTTCGCCAGACCTCCGGCGGGCGCGGCTCGCCGCCGCCTTGATGGGCGGCCCAGATCGACGCGGCGGGGCAGCCGAAGCGCATCAGCCGCGCGGCGGGATGCGGCGCGAAGCGCAGCCGAGCGAGATCGGCCGGTTCGACGCCGCCGAGCGCGGCGAGGTCGAGCGTCGGAGCGTCGGCGGCGTGGTAGGCCTCGACCCAGGCGTTCTCCAGCCGCGCGACGTCGGCGAGATAGGCGATCTCGCGGGCGGGAGGAAAGCGGGCGACGAAAGCGGGAAAGCCGCCGCCGTAGTCGATCAGCTTCGCGGTCGCCGGCTTCTCGGCGGCGACGAAGGCGCCCGCCATGGCGCGAAAGAACCCGTCGCCGGTGAGCCGTCGCACGACGGGAAAGCGCGCCTCCAGCGCGCCGATCAGCGCGGCGGCGACGTTGTTGCGATAGACGGCGAAGCGACGCGCGTCCGGCCGCCCCTCGCGCCCGAGGGTCTCAAGCGGGGCGGGCCGCGCCGGGTCGGCGAGCGCCCGCGCGAAAGCGTCGAGGGTCGCCTCAAACGGCATGGCGGAGCGCCTCCGTCTCGGCGCCGTCCGCCATGGCCGCCTCGGCGCGGCGCGCCTCGGCGAACAGGACCGGCCAGGCGGGGACGTCGTTGTCCCATTCGATCAATGTCGGCGTCGGCCCGCGGCGGTGGATCGCCTCGCGGTAGAGCGTCCAGACGCGCTCGCGCACCGGCGAATCGTGGGCGTCGATCAGCAGCGGCCGGCCGGCGTCGTCCTCCGCCTCGGCGTAGCCGGCGAGGTGGATCTCGCCGACATGGCTCCACGGGAAACGCGCGAGATAGGCGAAGGGATCGAAGCCGTGGTTCGTCGCGCTGACGAACACGTTGTTGACGTCGAGCAAGAGGCCGCAGCCGGTCCGGCGCGCGGCCTCGGCGAGGAAGTCGGTCTCCGGGATGTCGCTTTCGTCGAAGCGCAGGTAGGTCGACGGGTTCTCGAGCAGCATGCGGCGGCCGAGCGCCTCCTGCGTCTCGTCGATGTGTTCGGCGACCGTCGCCAGCGTCTCGGCGGTCAAGGGCAGCGGCAGCAGGTCGGCGAGGAAGCCCTCGTTGTGGCTCGACCAGGCGAGGTGCTCGGAGAACATGCCGGGCTGGTAGCGCCGGATCAGCGTCGCGAGCCGCTTGAGATGGGCTTTGTCGAGCGGTCGGGGCGAGCCGATCGACAGGCCGACGCCGTGCAGCGAGAGCGGATAGCGGGCGCGGATCGCCTCGAGGCGGCGGTGCGGCGGCCCGCCGTCGCCCATGTAGTTCTCGGCGTGGACCTCGAAGAAGCCGACGTCAGGCCGCTCGGCGATGATTTCATCGAAATGCTCGGCCTTGAGGCCGACGCCGGCGCGGTCGGGCAGCGGCGCGGCGACGCGCGACGGGGCGGGGGGCGGGTTCGACATCGGAGGCCTCCGAGAAGGGTTCACGGCCATCTTCGCGGCGGGCCCGCCCCGTGTTACAGCCGTCGCGACGCGCGGGGCGGGTTTTGGCCAGGTTCGCGCCGCCGGCGCGTAACACGCGGGCGCGACGGGACGAAAGACGAATGGACGTGACAGCGGCCGACGGTCCCGGCGACGACAAATGGGCCGCGGCGATGCGCGCGGCGATCGCCGGCGACGAGGCGGCCTACCGGCGGCTGCTCGAGGAGATCGGCCGGGCGGTGCGCGCGATGGCGCGCGGCGCGTTTTCGCGCGCGCGCGCCGGCGACGCGGATATCGAGGATGTCGTGCAGGAAACTCTGTTGGCGATCCATCTGAAGCGCGGAACCTGGGACGGCGGGCCGCGGCTCGTCCCCTGGGTCAACGCCATCGCGCGCCACAAGCTCATCGACGCGTTGCGCCGGCGCGGCGTGCGCCGCGCCGAGCCGATCGAGGATTTCGAGGCGGTTCTCGCCGCCCCCGAAGCCGAGGACCCGCACCTCCGCTCCGACGTCGAGCGGCTGATGGTCAAGCTCACGCTGCGCCAGCGCGACATCGTCACGTCGATCTCGCTCGACGGCCAGTCGATCGCCGCTGTCGCGGCGCGGCTGTCGATGAGCGAGGTGGCGGTGCGGGTGGCGCTGCATCGCGCGCTGAAGGCCCTCGCCGCGGCCTGGCGGAGCGCGACGCGATGAAGACCGCCGATCTCATCAACGCGCTCGCCGCCGAGGCCGCCGCGCCGCCGGCGCGGCTCGGCCGTCGGGTCGCGCTCGCGCTGGCCGTCGGCGCGGCGATCAGCGCGACGCTGTTCATGGCGGCGCTGGGGCCGCGCCCCGACTTCGCCGCGGCGGCGCGCACGATCCGCTTCGACCTCAAGTTCGTCGACGCGCTGGCGCTTCTGGCGCCGAGCGCGCTGCTCGCCTGGCGGCTGCTCAGGCCCGACGCGCGCCCGCGCGCGCTCATCGCGACGCTGATCGCGCCGTTCGCGCTGCTCTTCGGCGCGGTCGCCGTCGAGCTAATGGTCACGCCGCCCGCGCTGTGGGGCGCGCGCCTCGTCGGCCATAACGCGCTGCACTGCCTGACGCTGATCCCGCTGATGTCGATCCCGCCCTTGGCGGGGCTGATCGCCGCCATGCGCGCCGGCGCGCCGCAATATCCCGCGCTGACCGGCGCGCTCGCCGGCGCCGCCGCGGCGGGGATCGCCGCGACCATCTACGCCACCAACTGCACCGACGATTCGCCGCTGTTCGTGGCGAGCTGGTACCCGCTGGCGACGCTGATCGTCGTCGCCGCGGGAGCGCTCGCCGGGCGCAAATGGCTGCAGTGGTGAGGGCGAGGTCGAAGCGGTAAGCGCGGGCGAGGGCCCAGGGCCCAGGGCATACACACATTCGCCTGCGCAAGCATCGGTCGCCTGCCTGCCCGATCCGTGCTCGGCGTCAAGGTCAAGCCGGCTTCGCCGGCTGCTCGCTTCGCTCGCAAACCTTGACGCCTCCGCGCGGATCAGGCCGCTCGCTACCGTGAGTTTTGCTGAGCCAAGCCGGCCCTTCGGGCCGGCGGTCTCAGCAAAACTCACGGCAGCCACTCGCCACGTCGGAACGGCGGGGTCACCCGCAGGGCCGAAGCGAAGCGGAGGAGCCGCCCGCAAAGGGCGTCGAAAGACGCCCGTCTTGCGACGGGCTTTCGGCGGCTTGACGCCGACGGGCCGACGTGGCCCGCCCAAGGTCAGGAGATGGGCGACTCCCTTAGGCCGATGGCCGCGCCCGCCGCCGCGCCCGCCGACCGCGGCTACAGCGAGCCGCGCCCCTTACTTCACCAGCGGCTGCAGGATCGCCTTGAGATTGTCCAGCGTCAGCTCGCCGTCATAGACCTTGCCGTCGATGACGAAGGTCGGCGTTCCATTGACGTTGACCGTCGCGATCGCGGTCTGCACGATCTTGTTCATCGCGTCGGCCTTCGCCTGATCCTTTAGGCAGGCCATCGCCTTGTCGTGGGTCATGCCGGTCGGGCGCAGGGCGACGATCAGCGCGTCGAGCGGATGGTTGACGAACGCCCAATTGTCCTGCTCGGCGAACAAGAGGTCGATCGTCGCCAGCGCCTTGTCGTCGCCGACGCAGCGGGCGAGGACAAATCCGGCGAGGTCGAGCGGATTGCGCGAAAACTCACGGAAAATGAAGCGCGCCTTGCCGGCGTCGATGTAGTCCTTCTTGAACGCCGGCAGCACGTCAAGCGCGAAGGTCGCGCAGTGCGAGCAGGTGAGCGAGCCGTATTCGACCACCGGGACGCCTTTGGGGTCGCCAAGCGACAGCTCCGGCAGCGGCCCCGGCTGCAGCACCCTCGCCATGTCGACGGTCCGGTCGGGCTGCGGCGCGGTCTGCGCCTCAGCCGCGCCGGCCCAGCAGAGGGCGACAAACAGCGCCGCGACGGCGGCGCGGCGAACGAAAGGCGGCGAAAACGCGGCGGTCACGAGTGAACTCCCGAGCTCGGGCTGCGCGAACGGCGCGGACATTGGACTCTTTCGCCGCCCGCGGCAAGAGCGGCCGCCCCGCCGGCGCCGCGGCGCGGCGAACGTCGAAAGGCTCTCGGGTTCGTGATCCCGGCCGGGGTGACAAGCGCGGGACTGACATGTTAGCAACGTCGACATTCACGCCCGAGATTCGCCGAAAGCAAGCGCCGTCGATCCTCGCGCGCTCTCCCGCGCGAGCGGCGAACAGAGAGGATGGACGACGGTCGGCCCGCCGGTCCGGGTCAGGCCGCCTTGCGGGCTCGCCTGACGCGGCGGGCGGGCTCGGCGGCGATCGCCTCGGCTTCATCCACGGAGGACAGTCATGGAATATCGACAACTCGGCAATTCCGGCCTGAAGGTTTCGGCGCTGACGATGGGCACGATGACCGTCGGCGGGCAGGGCGGCTTCGCCAAGGTCGGCGCCCTCACGCTCGACGACGTGCGCCGGCTGATCGATCTGGTCGCCGACGCGGGCGTCAATCTCATCGACACCGCCGACGTCTATTCGGCCGGGCTCGCCGAGGAGATCATCGGCGAGGCGATGGGCGGCAAGCGCAAGCACGGCATGCTGATCGCCACCAAGGCGCGCTTTCCGATGGGGCCGGGCCCCAACGACCGCGGGCTGTCGCGCTGGCATCTCATCCGCGCCTGCGAAGCGAGCCTGAAGCGCCTGCGCACGGACGTCATCGACCTCTACCAGGTGCACCAGTGGGACGGCCTCACCCCCCTTGAGGAGACGCTGGAGGCGCTCGACGGCCTCGTGCGCGCCGGCAAGGTGCGCTACGTCGGCTGCTCCAACTTTTCCGGCTGGCACGTCATGAAGGCGCTGGAGATCGCGCGCCGCGACGGCCGCATCCCCTTCGTCTCGCAGCAGATCCATTACACGCTGCAGGCGCGCGAGGCCGAGTACGAGCTGATCCCGATCTCGCTTGACCAGAAGCTCGGCGTGCTGGTGTGGAGCCCGCTCGCGGGCGGCCTGCTGTCGGGCAAGCATCGCCGCGACAAGGC
>Ga0326727_10018229_pt1 | contig 14372 bp, 10 predicted proteins | sample MB2enrmetagenome_FD_207643 | JGI IMG/M metagenome (GOLD analysis project Ga0326727, IMG submission 207643) | Lab enriched peat soil microbial communities from McLean, Ithaca, NY, United States - MB29MY | ecosystem: Environmental > Terrestrial > Soil > Wetlands > Peat | place: USA: New York...
GCTCGATTGACCGCAAGGTGAAAATCATCCTGGGCATGCGCAAGAATCATATCGACGACTCGCTTAACGTTCTGATGGTGGAGGCCGGTTTGAAAGCGGGCAAAGACTCCGAGATGGAAGATATCGATCCAACGCTAGGGATGGACACTCCGTATGAGGAGCCGGGAACGCCCGAGGCGCCGGAACATGAAAATTCACGGAACAAACCGGGAATGTCTATGAAAACAAAGGGCGGCTCGCCAGAGACAGAGACAGAGAGCGAGCCGGAGATTTGCCAGACAACCACGTTAGACGGCGATCGCGGACCGGCTGGACTGAACTGCCCACTCTAACCTGTCGGTTTGGGAGATCGCGGGCCCCGAAAGGCGGGGGTCTGATGCGCCGGTCGGCGATTCCACTCCCGTCCGTGGGTGAAAGCTGATAGCTGAGAGCTGACAGCTCACAGTTAGATGCGACTCGCGCCGGCTCGCTTCGGCCTGTTCGCAGAAAGCGGCACACTTGACCTTTGGCTTCAGTTGCTTTCCGCCCGCAGGCCGTCACGATTCGCCGGAATAATATGGAGGGGGGCGCACCCAGGCAGGACGACCCAGGTGCGCCCCGAGGCACGGAGGAAACTAAAGGTCGAGGGGGCAATCGGCGCCAGACCAATTGCCCAACCTCACGGTGATGGAGCGTAAGGAGACTACGTTATTAAGGTAATGCCAAGCAGAGATGAACAAGATGAGCATAACGGGAATCATCCTCGAGTAACCTCCGCAATCATGTTACGCAATAGGAGTAGCCGAATATTACTTGCGGGGCAATAGTACTAGAGTACTGGACTCCCTCTATTCCAGACCTTCGTGGTGGGTGGGCCTTGTCCCGCCCTTCAGGGCTCGCGGACGGAACTTGGCGAAGTCTAGTAGGGTTGCCGCCGGCGCAGGACGGTTGCAAGAGGCGGCCACAAGGGCCGCCCCTCGAATGGCGCCAGCGCTAGGGCTCCGGCTCGGGCTCGGGCATCTTGAATGCCGCCGCTGGCGCGAAGTCGTGCAGAGTCACTTTGGTGGGCTCGGCGAGGGTGATAAGGCGATCGATCTCGAAGTCCTTGTACAGGTCCAGGCAGAAAAGTTCCGGCGCGGCGCGAAAGATCACCGGCGTATCCAGCAAGAAGCCGAGGCTGCTCATTGCCTCGCGGCTCGACTGCTCGGAGAAGAGCGCGGGTGCGAGCGCAGCGGCGACCAGGCCGATGACTTCACTGCGAATCCCGGTGGTCTCGAGGCGCACGTGCCGTTGCCCGGAAATTCCTCGCAGCCATTTCGCGGCGGCAATCACCTGAGCCGCTTCGATGCCGAGGGGGCGGTCGCCCGTCGTCGCCGTAAGCATTTCCCAATCCGTCGGGTCCGGTTTCTGAGGGATCGTCTCACCCACGAAGAGCGGGTCCAGGGCGAGGACCTGCTCCCCGCGATTGACGCGGTCGGAGACCACCGCCAGAGCTTCTCGTCTCCCCTTATCATTCAGCACCAGGGTGGCGGGCGCATCGGCGGGCGCCTCCAGGGACTTCAACCACACTCCCGCAGCGCTGAGCCTGTTGTCGAAATCAAAGCGATAGGAGATGGTTTCGAGCCCTTTGTTGTTGGTGTTCCACATTCGCCAGGCAGTCGCGAGCCTGGCCGGTTTGTAGCGCAAGTCCGACTCGAGCTTGGAGCGTTCTGCCGCCGCCCACTTGGATTTTGCGTCAGACTCGACCGGGATCGGTTCACGATGAATTGCGGCCGCCATTTTTCGAGCCAGGCCAAGAATTGTCAAGTTGTCTTTGGGCAAACCCACCACCAATTCTTCGCGGGTCTTGATCTCCGAATCGCTGAAAATCTCCTTTGTAGCGACCGGCAGATTGAAGTGGGTGGTAAAAAACCTGTAGGCAGCTTCGCGATTATCGATCTGATAATTGTGGGTCCCGGGGTCGTGATTCTCGTGCCACCCGAAGGCCGATTCCGCCCCGTACAATCTGAAGAAGGGTTGGATGTTGGTATAGATGTAGGGCTTGACCAAGTCAGCGCGGAAACAGCAGGTATCCTCCGCATTGTGGATGAGAAGGGTGGGGCGCGGAGCGCGCAGGGCGGTGAGCATGGTGTAATCGAATCCCGCGTCAAAGTCAGTGGGGTCCTCCTCGATTTCGTCCGTATCCACCGGATGGGTGAGGTTCGATTCGAGAGAGCCGAAGCCCGCCACCTCGACCGCCACCTTGATTCTCTCGTCGAGCGCGCCCAAGACTATGGTTTGCCAGCCGCCTCCGGAGAGCCCCGTGACGCCGAGCCGGGCACGGTCCACCTGCGGGAGCGAGGCAAGATAATCCACCCCGCGACGCATCGCCAAATAGAAGAGGCCCAATGCATTCGCACCCACCAGATCGAGGTGCGCGCCGAAGTCGTGCGCATTCTCCGGCTGGTGAAGCTCGCCGCAACCCATCCATTCCAGGCTCAGGGCCACGATGCCGCGCTTGGCAAAATTGATGCAGCGCTTCTGCTTGTACTCGGCAGCGTTCCCCAGCGGGTCGTGTCCATTCACGTTCACGATGGCAGGCGCCTTTCCCGCGATATGTTCCGGCTCGAACAGAATCGCGGTGGAGTGGAACCCGGGCACGATTTCGTAGCGAAGCTTGTGCCAGCGATAGCCCTGCCCGGTTTCGACCACTCCGAGGTCCTCAAACTTCGGCGCCGCATCAACCCATTCGCGAGGCCAGCCGTGAAAGGCGATATCATTCAGGATATGCTCTCGCCAGCGTCTTTCCTCAGCAGTCCACTGTTCGGCCGAGGCCGGAGAGGGCAGCTTGGGAATTCGCGCCTCCAGGTATTGACTCAACTGGAAGGCCACAACTGGCACAGGCTGGATTTCCTGCCCCAGAACAGGTTTCAGATCGTTCGGCCGGGTTTGAGCGTCGAGGGCCAGAGCGCCGGCCAGCACCGCCGCCACCACGAGGAGTTTCGAGCGCATGTTTCCTCCCACCCGCTGGATATAACTCGGCAAGCGGGCAAGCATCACGGAGGCGACCTCCGATGTCAAGAATATTCTCGAGGTGGGTAGTGCCTCAGTTTGAAGTTGTAGCGGCGAGTTTACCTCGCCAATTGCGGCGTAAAGCCGCCTCTACAACAAACTGCACCACTACAGTCGAGGTGTCCTGATTTGAATTGGTCTCAGATAGGAAGGAGGGAGCGCGGACGTTCGCGCGTGGGAGGGCGGAGGGGGTCGAACGGTATACATATGAACTGACACTTCCTGGCGTTTTGAGAGACACGCAGTTGCACGTGGGCGAAGAGGGGCGCCATTGCCATCCAGCCCACTGAGTAAAAGCTACAACTTATTTCTGTGATGGAGTAAACGGTGAAGAAGGTCATCACCGCAAGGAGCTCGCCGGGCAGTGAAGCGGCTTCTCCAACGGGCTTGGTGGAGTAGAAACGGAGAATACCGATCCAAGCCCACACGAGAGCGGTCAGAAACGGGATTATCCCCAAGAAGCCGGTCTGAATGAGGGCGTCGAAGAGCGTGCTCTGCATGTTGGAGCCGTGGACGAAGATGCGATCTCCCCAAAAGCCAAGTCCGATCCAGGGTGATTGCTGTAATACCTGCCACCCCTGCGCCCAAGTCAACGTACGGCCCGTAAGGGTCGGGTCAAATCCCCGCGCACGCATCAGATAGAGCATAAAGGCGTGCCCGAAACCAGAGAAGAATACGAGCGGGAGCGCAAGGAAGGCGATCATGATCATTGGAACTCGCCACCGAGTGGGGGCGCGCGCCAGGAGCACCAAGCCAGCGACCACCACGGACACCCAAGAGGTTCGAGCCTGGGATAGCAACAACGCGAGTCCCGCGGCCAAGGTGAGGGGTGTCCAGATGAATAGCGTTTTCTTGTTCTTTCGATCGTGCAAAAGCTTCGCGAGGCCCACCAGAATAACGACACCCGCAAACCTGCCAAAGCCGGTGCTCCTCGTTCCTGTCATCCCCATCACTTCCTCTTGGACTCTGCCATAGGCCATTACGCCCAATGGGCTGCCCGCGGTCTGACTCATGGCCCCCCTGCCGAGCAGTGGGACACCAGCAAGCAAAGCGATGCAAATGGCCGCGCAGCAAGCCCAGTTGACAGAAATATAGCGCGCCAGGTGCGCCTCCGGCTCAGCCCCAGAGGCAACCGCCATCACCACAATGATCACCGAGATGTATTGGAACGCCCAGTAAGTCGCGCCGAGCGGCTCGGGCGAAACAGACAGGGAGGAAACCAACCCAATCCCTGCGTACAGCAACAGAAGGAGCAAGGGGCCGGATGCCAGCCAATTGGGGAGTGACCGGCGCTGGGCGAGTTGTGCGGCGCCGATTATGCCCGCGAGGATCGGGAAGAAAGCCCGCGCGCCGTGGACGAAGTTAAGCATGCTCCTCGGGAAAAGCGGGTCCATGCAAGCATATATCGCGGTGTTATATCCGGACCAAACCAAAAGGCAGAGCGTCGAGGTCAGCAGCAGTTCCCGCGGTTCCCGCTGTCGCCGGCCTGGCGTCACCCTCTCGAGGCCTAGAGCTGCAGAGAAAGGAGCGCGCGGCCGAGTGAAGCTTCTCACCGTAGCGTGCAGATACTGGGATGAGTTGCCCATATCGATTTTGTTTGCCAATTCACAGGGGACGGCAAGCTGTCTCCCTACAGGTCGCCCAGGGCCATTTGGTAGAACCCGAGGACACAGTCGGCGACGCGGTCCCAATCATAGATTTGGCGGGCTCGTTCAAAGGCAGCCCGACCCATTTGGGCGCACAAGTTGCGATCGCCTGCCAGCTTCTCGAGCGCTGCGGCCATATCGCGCAAGGCTTGATCGGAATTCCGCACCGCAATCTTGCATCCGCACTGGTCATTGACGTGCAGCCCGGGGCCGCCCAAATCGAAGCAGACGACGGGCTTGCCGGCAGCCATCGCCTCCACCACTACAAGGCCGCCGCCGTCGCGCAAGCTCGCAAAGAGAAAAACGTCGCAGGAGCGCATCTTTGCCAGCAGTCGCTCGCGCGGCATCCAGCTTTCAAAGCGCACTTGCTTCTCGATGCCCAACTCGCGCGCCACGCTCTCGAGCCGATTCCGCTCCGGGCCGTCACCCACAATCACGAACTCCGCCTCCAGGTGTTTCTCTGCAAAAATGGCGAAAGCACGCAAGGCCAGGTCGAATCCCTTGAGCGGAACCAAACGGCCGGCGGACAGTACGGCAAACTTCGCGCTTCGCGTCTTTTCCCGCGGGGGTGTAAGTTCGTGAGCCGAAATACCGTTGATTGAAAGCAATCGCACTTTGTGGCGCCACGGGGCCGGCACTCCCTCCACCGCCTCGCGGTTACAGGCCAAGATCAAGCGAGCCCGGCGCTGGCCCAAAACAAAAAAAGGATCGTGCCGAAACACCCACTGTCCGAATGAACGCCGCATTTCCGCCAGACGGCTCGGCCAGCGAAAACCCTCGAGAAACGTCTTCGGAATGCGGTGAGCGCCGCCACCTGGCCCGCGCACGTAAGGAACAGGCAGCAGGGCTCCGATGATGCTGGCCATCCAGTCGTTTTCATAGGTGAGATGGTGAAAAAGGCCGAATCGCATACGCCGGTGCAGTCGTTGGGCGGCAAAATAGGCCTTCCATTGCCACAGGTAGGCGTAAAGTTGGAGACCGATCTGGGCGCGCAGAAGCGGCCGCAGCCAGCCCGGGAGTCCTACGTAATGGAACTCCACGGAGGGCAGCGGCTCGTTCTCGAGGGCCGCTTCGAGAGCGCCACGATTTTGGCTGGCGGTCAGGACCCACAACCGATGCACGTGCGCCAAGCGCTTGACCAGGTTCCAGGCCATAAGATCACCGCCACCTGGAAAGCTCGCCGCCGGGTCAACCACACACGCGTAAGCGCAGATCAACAAGCGCGAATTCATCCCTCATCCCGCTAATAATGCGCGCTCGCGGGCGACGAGGCGGCATGTCTTCTCCCTGGGGGGATACACTAAATCCATCAGCTTCGCCTCCACCTCTGAGATGAGCCTTTGCCACGAATACTTCTCCACCGCCAGGGCTCGCGCTGCCTCACCCAGACTACGTGCTCGCTCGCGGTCGCGCAGCAACTCGACCACCCGCCGGCTGAAGTCCGTCTCGTTCGCAGCGATCATGAGGTGCCGGCCATCGATCACCTCGAGGCCCTGGCAGCCAGTTGCTGTAGAAACCATCGGCAGCCCGCAGGCCATCGCTTCCACAACCTTGATTTTCGTTCCCTCGCCATACCGGTAGGGCGCAACCGCCACGCTGGCCATGGCATAGTAAGGGCGAACATCTTCTACTGTGCCTGTAACGTGAATTCCCGGGCATTGCTCGAGTCGCCGGATTTCGCGGGTGGGGTGGCTTCCCACGATCCAGAACTCCGCGTCCGGCACTTCGCCGCGAATTCGGGGGAACATGCGGCGAGCAAACCACTGGGCGGCAGCGCGGTTCCGGTAAACAGCCAAGCCGCTGCAAAGCAGAATGGAGTTCTTTTTGTTTCCTACCGGAGCGGGAACAAAGCGCTCCGTGTCCACCCCATTCGGTACGGGCCAAATGCGGACGCCGGGCGGCGCGTACTCTCGCGTAAAGCTCGCTTCGCGCTCGGAATTGCTGAGCACGACCGCCACATGGGCCATTATTCTCTTCTGGAAGGCCGGAAGTTTAATCAGGTTCAGGGCCGCGAAGGCTCGCTTGGCCAGGCTTCCCTGCCGCCAATACTGCCGCCACAGCAGCCCTTCCGATTCGTGCTCGTCCAAGACCACCGGGACGCTTCGATAAAGCTCCGGCGGAACCGCGTAGGCCATAAATGCGAAGTTCGCCCAGACCAGGTCAATCGCATGCTTTTCCGCAGCGCGCCGAATGCTATCGCGAATGTGGCGGGCGCCGAACTTTGCGGCCACATAGGGCAGGGGCGAGGCGAGCGAACGTAAGGCCGAGAGCAAGGGGGAGCCGGGCCGGGCACTGGAGGGCGGCTGATAGGTGAGAACCTCATGGCAAAGCGAAACGACGGGGTGCGAAGCCGGCAGGGGCGGACCCTCATGGCCGGCCAGCAGCACGATCTCATGTCCCCGCTTCGCCAACTCCCTCAACACGTAATAAATGCGAACCGGAGGGCCTCCGTCGAGCGGCCAGGGAAGATAGGGCGAAAGCATCAGAATCCGCATAGTTTCGGTGCTCAAGCCGCCGAGGCTTGCCGAGCCAGCCGGCTGTTGCAACCCCTGGTGGCAACGAACTCCCTCACCAGGCTCCGGACGGTCTCCTGGAAGCGCTCCGTGGAAAGCTCGCGGCTTCGTTCGCGCAGGTGCGCTCGAAGCGCTTGTTGCAGGGCGCGGTTTTCCAGTGCGCAGACGATTTTCTGCACGCCTTCAATCTGATTTCCGAAGGTCAGTGACGCATGATCGACGATCTCGATTTGCCCGCCTCCGTTAGGCACGAAGGTGATGCAGCCCGCTTTAACGAGCTCGGCCACAGCGATCCCGAATGCCTCACCCTCGCAACCATTGATGCCGAACTTGTGCCGCGCCATCAAGTCGCGCTTTGCTTGCCCCACCACGCGGCCCTCGAGAAACACCCAATCCCGATGCCGTGAGGCCAGGGCTTGCACCTTCTTTGCGAATGGGGAGCCGTCGAGACGGCCGAGGATGTGGAGGTGGACAGCAAAGCCTCGCTCTCGCACCTGGCGCACAACGCCGATCACCGCGTCCATGCGCTTTTCCGGCACCACTCGCCCTACGCACACAAAGCCGTTCTCCCTCTCATCCCAAGGGACCGCAGGAAAGCCGCCCGCTACGGGAGGGAACAGGACGCCGCGGGCAACCAAACCAAATTCCCTTTCCAAAACGCCAGCCGTCCACTTTGAATTCGCCACCGTGATGTTTCTGCGCCAGTTCTCGGCGCGGGCAGGGTCGAGCCTATGGCAAAGGCCCAGGTAGACCCTGCGCAGGATCGAATCGCCGTACCACCAGCGCCGCGTCGTGGTGATGCTGGGATGGATCGCCCGCTGGAGCTCGGGGGCAAAGGAGAAGTCCGCCACAAACTGGATGAGTGGCACACCAAGGTCGCAGGGATTGTAGTGCCAGGTGGCGACATCAAAGCGCGGCGCCAAGCCTCGGCAGGCGCGCGCGAACAGCGCTCCGCGCAGCCCCGCGAACTTGGAGCTGCGCTCGAGCCCCAGGGGCATCCGCACCTCATGGATCGTAACTTCACCCGCGCGCAGGTTCGTGCCGTAGTACTGGTTGAGCCGCGCCAAGTCGGCCCGGCCACCCGTGATGAGGGCCACGTCGTAGTCCCGCTTCAGCGCCTCGGCAGTCCACAGCGCCCCCGTCTCTGAGCCGCCCTGCCGGAGCTGGGGGTGCATGACCGCTACGCGAGTCCGCATGCTAACTGAGCCTGCACCTTCTCCGCAACCAGATGGATTTCGCTTCCCCGGGCTCGAGTCTCCGCCCGATTGAAACCCAATGAACGCACGAGTGAAAACACCATATCAGTCGAAACCTCGGCAGGCACAAGACAGGGATGAATCTCGAGACAGAGCAGCTCGCAACGAGGACTGGAGAGGGTTTTCTCGAGGCCCGTCAGCACTTCGAACTCCGCGCCCTCCACGTCCACCTTGACAGCCTTGGGAATGGGTAGTCCCCTCTCCTCCCGCAAGTCGTCGCCGCGCATTGCTGGAATGGCCGCCACGGGCAAGTTCCCATGCCAGGCTGCCGCGCGAGGCACGATGGTTGCGGTTGGCCCCGTCCCATAAATGGGAGTCTCGCCCTTGCCATCGCCCAGCGCCACCTGGAATACCTTCACGTTCCCCAGGCCGTTGAGCGCCACATTCTTTATCAACTGTTCATGATTTGCCGGCTGAGGCTCGAAGCCGACCGCTTGCCCACGCTCCCCAACGATTTTGGCCACGGGTATCAAGACGCACCCGACGTTGCTTCCAACGTCGTAATAAACGCCGCCTGACCGGAGCTTCTTTTCCAGCGCTTCGAGGAAATCCAGTTCGCCCTCGTAGCAACACTCGAGGGTGCGAAACGCAGTCGCATCTGGCGCAGCCAGCGCAACTTCCACCCCCGCGATGACGTGACGAACCACCCCATCGCAGGGGCCTCGGAGCTGGTACTCGCAGCGTTTGAGCGCATCCGCGATGTGAAAAGCCCGCGCCATGCCGACTAAGCCCTGGTTGCGGGTCAAACCTCGGATTGCGTCATTAAGCAGCCGAACCATTGCGGGACTGTCCACAGGCCACTGCCGCCGTCATCTCTGCCGTCCGATGCCAGGAATATTGCGCTGCGCGCTCGATCCCTCGTTCAATCAGTTGACTCCGCGTATCCTGGTCATTGACTCGTTCTAGAGCTTGCGCCAGCGAATCTCCGCTGCCGGGATCCACCAGCAGCGCCGCATCGCCCACCACCTCAGGGATGGCGGTTCGGTTCGCGGCAACCACAGGTGTGCCGCAGGCCATGGCCTCGAGGGGTGGGAACCCGAAGCCTTCGTGCCACGCGGGATGGATCAACGCCCTGGCCGCGGCATAAACGGCCGGAAGATCGGCATCGGGCAAGTACCCGGCAAAATGAAAGTATCTTCCCACGCCCAGGCGTTCAATGCGCTCGAGCGTGGGATTCCCCTCGTTCCCGTTCCGCTTGGCGCCCACTACCACGACCGGGAGCATCCACCGATGAGACACGCTTCGAGAGGCATACGCCTCCGCGATTAGGCGTAAATTCTTGTTCAAGCAGAGGCGCCCCACGAACAAGTAGAACTGCTCTGGAAGTCCATAGGTCTCGCGCACCCTCCGGATCTCCTCGCGGGCCCGAGTCGGACGAAAACGTTCGTGATCGATGCCCAGAGGAATCACCGATATCCGCTCCGCTGTCGCCGGCAACAAGCCGCCGATTTGCGAGGCGATGAATTGGGAATCCGTGATCACAAGCTCCGCAGCTTTGATGGCGTGCTCGATGGCGAGGCAGTAGTAATAATGCCTCACGGAGTTTGCCTCGATGGGATACCCTGCCGGCTTCTGTTGCAGCGGCAACACATCGTGCACGGTCACCACCGTCCGCTGCGCTCCAACCGGCAAGAGCGGCAGCAGATAATCCAGGGACACGATCACGTCTGTACGACGTCCTAAAGCGGGGATATAGAGATGCTCCGCGAGGATTCGGAGAATGCCCGGGTTTCTCGAAACTGGCAGCCGCAGTATTCTCGCCCGAGCGTCAGGGTGAGGCGCCTGCCCGTTTCGGCTCAACAGGACGGTGACCTCGCATCCCTTGGCGAGCAGGGAAGTGACGAGCGGAGGCAATATCTGCCGTTGATAATGGCCTGCTCCCCCCATGGTAGGAGCAATACCTGTCGCAACCAGCAGGACTTTCACAGCCGCACAATTCTCGGACTAGGACGCTGCGGCGCGCCGAGGTCGCCCTGCGGCGCAAGCAGCTTATCGATTGCGCCATCCCGCGTGCAAAGCAGGTTGATCGTGTAGCCTTTCGCGAGCGCACTCTGAACGACCGGGCCGGCCGGGCCTGTCTCGAGCTGAAATTTCGCATCGTCAACGAGCGCCACCGCGAAGCCCTCGTCTGAAAGCCTCCGCAAAAACGCTTCGCCGCGTGCCCCCGGGAAATAGAACGGGTTTAACTCCACGATCAACGCCAGGTCTCGAGTTTTCCTGAGCAGCTCTCTCATCCCGTCCAGGGCGGCAAGCTCGTTTCCTTCAATGTCGATCTTCACTAATTTCGGCGTGCAGCGGGCCGAGGCAAAAAAGTCATCCAAGGCTAAAGTCCGGACGGCGAGAAAATCGCACTGGCCAGGCGGGAGCTTGGCGCCCGGCGGCACTGAGATCAGGCTGTTCCCACTCGTGTCGTGGCTCAAAAAGAGGTCGGCGAAGCCCTCCCGGTCCGAAACCGCCCCCGGCACGATGTCGATATTGCCCAGCCGGCTGGCATGCACGTTTTTGGTCAGAATTGAAACATTCCTGGGATACGGCTCGAAGGCGATAACCCTTCCGGTCTCACCGCACAGCGTCGCCGCCAGGAGTGTGAAGTAGCCCCAATGCGCCCCCACATCAGCAACCACGTTTCCAGCGGCTACTATGCGCTCAAATACGAAGGTCGTGGCCGGCTCGTAGGAATCAAACATCCATCCGTTTCCAAACTCCTGCGCGTCGATATAAAACACAAATCGGTCCAGCCGGATGGGAACCGTGCCATCTTCGCTACCCAAGGCTGTCAGCCAACGGCCGGCGAGGGCGCGATACAAGGGCAAGAGTCCAGGTAGCTTGCCGAGCATCAAGCGTTGCCGGCTGTTGAACCGCCTGTATAGGAACGAGAAGCCGCGCCTCGGTAAGGCAGGCCACGTTGGGCGACACTCAGCGCTCATCGCCGCCTCCGCCAATTCGGGGCGACGCGACATGGGGCGATACCAGGTCATATTATTCCCTCGTCGAGCAGGCGCTCCGGGCGGGGCGAATTTTTCCTCGCCGATTCCGCCACACTCCGCGCCGCCCCCTCAGTTGCCTCCGCCCTCCTCAAACCCGACATTGCGGGCAAGCGCCACAGAGAGCCTCGCAATTCCGCCGTCATGGTCAGGTAAGCCGTGAGGAGAAACGCGCTCGTCGCCAGCAGGTAGGCAGCGTATAGCCGGACGGGGGTCAGCGCATCACGGGAGCAAAGGATGAACCACGCGAGTCCGTAGGTCGCTCCCGCCAGGCCAAAGACCTTGGCGACCGGCGCGAGCCACGCCTTCACCGATATGCCCAGACACTCCCGGCAGCACCGCGGCACCAAGTAGGCATAGGCAAGCAAAGGATAAAGCGCCCAACCCAAACCTGCCCCGGCCAGGCCAAAGAAGGGAATAAACACGATGTAGCCCAACACCACAATAAAGACGGCGAAATAATTGAGCCTTGCCACAATGTCGGGCTTGCCGGCGGCGAGCGCGGCGACGCTTGGGATGGTGACGGTTGCGTACATATAATTGCCCAAGGCGAGAATGGCGACGGGAAGCATCAACATGCGCGCGGCTCGTGGTGTAAACAGGAAGGAAAAAATAGGGGGCGACAGAAAGGGTATGGCAGCGTAGACGGGGAGGATGGCCAGGCAAACCAGTTCCTGGAGCTTCTTATATCGGGCGCGAAAGCCCTCGATATTGTTGGCCTTGAACAGCGCTGATAGGTGGGGGTAGGTGGCCTCATTGATGGCCACCATGAGCATGGAGCACCGGCCTGCCGCGCCTTTAGCCACCGTATAAGAGCCCATAACGGCGAGCGGCAACAGCCGGCTGATAACAAACTTGTCAGTTTCTCCCAGGAACCATCCGGACACACTGATGGCGAAGACGTGCGCCGAGAAAGCCCAATTTAACCTCACCACACGGACACTGAAACCGGGCAACAGGGAACGCCAGGAAAAGAATCGGGCACAGACTACCAGGTAGGTCAGCAGCCCGGCCAGGCAACAGGCGACAATCCAATACGCCACCCTCAACAGGCTTCCGTGAAGCAGCAAGACCAGAAAGATGCCAAGCTGTTGGGCAGCGGCGCTGCCGACGCGCAGAACATTGGCATAACTCATCCGCTCCAGTCCCAGCAATAGGCTGTCATAGAGACCTCGCGGCAGGCTCAATAAGGTCCCCAGAATCAGGACGCGCATCACCCGAGTGGCAGACACCTGGTCGAGACTCTCGAGATGCACCCAGTGGCGTATGAGCACGGGAGCGACAAAGCAGGCGAGACCCGCCAGCGCAACGTAGGCCGACCAGTAGAAGGATGTCGCGGTGCCGATCAGTTGCCGGATATATACAGGGTCGTCGGAGTGGTGCGAAGCAACCTCGCGAACTGTGGTCTTGCAAATCCCCAGTTCGAGGGCCAGCATAAGAGCCACACTCACCGACTGGTTAAAATAGATCAGCCCCAGCACGTCGCCGCCCAGTGCTCGGAATACAAAGCGCACGGCGACGAAGCTCACCACCAGGGACAAACCCTGGCCGACCACGTTATAAGCAATGTTCTTTGAAAGTCTCGACACCGGGGAAGAAGATCCCTTAGTCGTACCTGCGAGCGCGACTCCATTCGAGGATGGCAAAGAGGGCGAACCGAGGGCCGTACAGCATGGATCGCCGCCAGCAGCGGCGCGGTTCGCGGAGCAGTCGCCAGAGCCACTCGAATCCATGCTCCCTGATCCAGGCGGGCGCCGGGGCGACGCTCCCGCTGACGAACTTGGCCGCAGCTCCGGCAGCAATCACGATGGGGACGCGAAGCTTCTCGCGGTTGGCAAAGATCCAGCGCTCTTGTTTGGGCAACCCCAGGCACACCCAGAGCACATCCGGCTTGGCGTCGTTGATTCTCTTGATGATCTCTTCGTTCTCATCCGCGCTCAGCGGCCGGAAGGGAGGCGAATAAGCCCCGGCGATGCGCAGCTTGGGAAATTGGCCGAGAAGTTTGGCGGTAAGCCGTCTCAGCACCTTGTCCGTATCGCCGAAGAAATAACTGCTATAGCCTCGCTCGTTGGCCAGCGCCGAGAACGCCCACATCAAATCCGCTCCGCGCACTTGCCGTGGCTCGAGCGAGAGGCGGGCCGCGGCAGCACGCGCCGTCCACTTGCCGTCGGCAACCGAAAGCGTGGCCGACTCGAGGATCTGCCGGAACTCCGCGTGTTCGAATCCTTCCATGATGCCGTGCGAGCTGGTTACAGCGATCCACCGCCCGCGCTCTCCGCGCCGAATCCAATCCTCCATCTGCCGCACCACATCGTGCAGGCCGAGCACATGCACGGGAACCTGCAAGACACGCGCGCACGGAACGTCAGGTTGGGGAATCGAAGCGCTCACGACGGACGTGATTGTGGCAGACCTTTCGAAAGCAGCGATTCAGCGGGCCAGGCCGCCTGCGCCGGCGCCGCCTTTGCGTGCCGCCGTTGACGCGGGCGCAAGATTTTCGCTTCCCGAAGCTCCCACCGGCCGGAGAAGGTCACGGCGAACGATAACAGCACCAGCCGCAGATCCAGCCAGAAACTTTGCCTCCGCGCGTAGAGTAGGTCGTAGCGAAGCTTATCCCGGCGCGACATCTCGCTATGGCCGTAGACTTGCGCCAGCCCGGTAAGACCTGGCCGAACCCGGTGGCGCAAATCGAAGCGAGGAATCTCGGCACGGAAGCGTTTCACCAGTTCCACCCACTCCGGCCGCGGACCCACAAAGCTCATATCTCCGCGCAGAATATTCCAGAGCTGCGGCAGCTCATCCATCGCCGTGACCCGCAGTAGCTTTCCGACCCTGGTAATTCGGGGGTCATTGGCCGCCGCAGGCACCACACCCCACTTCCGGTCGGAATCAGGGACCATGGAGCGGAACTTCAATCCCGTAAACCCCCGCCCCCCCCGGCCC
>Ga0326727_10018230_pt1 | contig 14369 bp, 19 predicted proteins | sample MB2enrmetagenome_FD_207643 | JGI IMG/M metagenome (GOLD analysis project Ga0326727, IMG submission 207643) | Lab enriched peat soil microbial communities from McLean, Ithaca, NY, United States - MB29MY | ecosystem: Environmental > Terrestrial > Soil > Wetlands > Peat | place: USA: New York...
AGAACTTCGGACTCGTCAATGTAATCGACGCCCAGTTCTTGAAGTATTTGGGCTTCCGCAAAATGGCCGATGCGGCACTTGGCCATGACGGGAATATCCACCGCCGCCATGATTTCGCGAATGATTTTTGGCGAGGCCATGCGGGCCACTCCGCCTTCGGCGCGAATCTGCGCCGGGACGCGCTCCAGGGCCATCACCGCGACCGCGCCGGAGCGCTCGGCGATCTCCGCCTGCTTCGCGGTGGTTACGTCCATGATCACGCCGCCCTTGAGCATTTCGGCGAGGCCGGTCTTCAGGCGAAGGCTGGTGCTGTTGTGTCCATTGTTCTGCGACATGGCGTGGCTCCCAAAAGCAGCTGCGAGCTTCGAGCTATGAGCTACGAGCGGACCCTGTTTTGACGATGTCGGGTGAGTTTCGCTGCTAAGGATATTTTACAGGGCGTTCATGGTTTGCGGAACCCCGGGTTGCGCAAGAGCCAATCCCAGGCAGCGCTATTTCTTTAAATCAACTTCTCTTAATCAACCCCAAACGTATAGATGCGATCGCCGAAGATGATCGCGTATTCACCGGGCTCAAGCGGCTGGTCAGAGGAGAACTGGAGGGCAGTCTCCTTGTACCTCGATACGCTGACGGTGATGCCATCGATCGGCGTCGAATTGCGCAGGTTCCCCTTCTCATAAGGGAACTCGCGTTTAGAGCCCTTGATCGTGAACTTGTAGAGCCGCGGCAGGGTGGTGGCGTCATAGACGAACACAATCTTGTTATGGCTGGGAATGCGGAACGCAGAAGTCTTTCCCTCCATCTGCACATTCCGGGTAATCGTGGTGCTGAAAGGACCGCCGCCAGAGGCGTGTTCCTTATAGGGCTCATTCGCGAGTTTCTTGAGCTCACCGGCGGAGCTGTCGAGGTAAAAGGGTACTCCGACGACCTTGGGGGGCGCGGGCAAAGGTTGAAAATCTTGCGCGAACAACGGTACGGCCAACATGATCGCGAATATGAGGAACCCGGCAGTTTTCATGGCGCTCATCTTACAGAACGAGCCCGGTCGCCGCAATTACAAACTGGGCTGCCGCTCCCTACATAATGCTAGGCCTTGACGGGCGAGGCGCAGTCCCCACACGACCCTTAGCGGTCCACGAAGCGCGCGAACATTCGGTGCGGATCGATCGCGATAAACACGCCCTGGCTGCGCGCCAGCACTTCGCCTTTTTCGTTCAGGATCTCGGCCATATTAATGTGCTTCCGGCCCATCACCTTCACCTCGCGCGATTCCACTCGCAGCGACTGCTGCAGCGGCACCGGCTTCAGATAGTCCACGGTAATCTCGGAGGTCAGCGCCACCACGTGACGCAGCTTGTTCACCTTGCCCATCGCTTCATCGAGGATGGTCGCGACGATGCCACCATGGCAGTGTCCGGGCGGCCCGGTGTAGCGCTTGCCCAGCCGGAATCGGCACACGAAACAGCCGCGCTCCTCGTCGTAGGTGAAGCGCAGCCGCATGCCGTCAGGATTGTTCGGGCCGCAGGCGAAGCAGTAGTTCTTCTGCAGCTGTACGTAGCGGGTATCGTGCCCAGCTTCGGAGCGTCCAGCTTTGGACTTCTTACCAGCCATCGCAAGATTCTATCGCGAACGCGTGGCAGGATTCGGTATCATGTCTCGCCGCAGGAGGTTCCCATGTCAGCCGCCACCAAGACGCCAGGTTTCTACGCCGTTCATCCGGGCGTTGCCCAAACTCAGAAGTTTATACAGGAGTTGCCCAACAAAACCGGGCACTCACTCGAAGAATGGATCGATCTTGCCCGGAAGTCCGGTCCGCCGACGGAGAAAGAACGCCGCGAGTGGCTAAAGAAAGAACACAAGCTGGGCACAAACACCGCAAGGTGGATCGCGGGGCGGCTTGAAGGCAAAAACACGGAGGAAGACTCGCCCGACGCTTACTTGAAAACCGCCGCCGAATGGGTGGAGGCGCAGTACTCCGGACCGCGCGCGGCGCTGCGTTTGCTGTATGAGCAGTTGTTGAAGCTCGGGTTTTCGCTCGGCAAGGACGTGAAGGCTTGTCCTTGCAAGACGATGGTGCCGTTCTATCGCAACCACGTATTCGCGCAGATCAAGCCGTCGACGAACACGCGAATCGATCTTGGATTGGCGCTGGGCAACATGAGGACGCCGAAGCGCCTGATCGATACCGGCGGCTACGAAAAGAAGGATCGGATTACGCGGCGGATTGAGGTCCGGTCAAAGGCCGATATTGACGATGAGGTGAAACGGTGGCTGAAGAAGGCGTATGAGGAGGCCGAGTAAGGCGCCCAGGAGTTATCTGCGGCTATGGTCACTACGAAACGACCATGTATGTTATAATGTGTCCATGAAGAAAATTGCTGCGGGAGAATTTAAGACGCGCTGCCTGGCGTTGATGGAAGACGTTCGCTCCAAACGCGAGCCGCTGCTGATCACCAAGCGGGGGAAGCCAGTCGCCAAGCTGGTGCCGGTCGACGACGAGAAGGATGAATTCTTCGACCGGCTGAGGGGCATGTTCCGGGCGGTGGGCGACATCGAAGCTCCGATTCCGGATAAGTGGGAGGCATCCTGATTCTGCTGGACACGCACGTTCTATTTTGGGCGGTGCACGATTCGAAACGGCTTTCGCGCGCGGCCGCCTCAGAGATGCGCCGGGCGCGGCGCGGCGGCGGTTTAGCGATCTCCGCGATCAGCCTGTGGGAGCTTTCGTGGATGCTAGCCAGGGGCAGAATCTTGTCTTCTGGCACGGTCGAGACTTCGCTCCGGGCTTTGACGGAAGGCATCGCCATTCGCCCTATCACCCCCGAGATTGCTGCGCTCGCCACGCAATTTCCTGACGACTATCCGCACGATCCCGCGGACCGAATTATTGGGGCAACGGCGCGGGCGGAGGGGATGACGCTGGTGACGCGGGATGAGCGGATACGGCGGAGTCCGCTGGTTCGGACGGTTTGGTAGGGCATCGCCTTCCAATTACCGAAGTTAGGTGCCCGTTCCCTTCCTGGCGGTGTCAAATAAGTGTAGGACTTCGCCCTTCTTTCGCGGGTTAGGACGGGCGGGGACGCCCGTCCCTCCACCGGCCTTGTTAGTCGTAGTACTCCAGTCCCAGATGCGTGATCAGCTCTTCGCCCTTCAAATGCCGCAGAGTGTTCTTCAGCTTCATCAACTGGATAAACAGATCGTGCTCCGGATACAGCCCCGGCGCGGTCATCGGCGATTTGAAGTAGAAGCTTAGCCACTCCTGAATGCCCAGGCGGCGCAGTTCCGGCGTGCGCTGCGCTAGATCCAGGAAAAGCACCAGATCGAGCACGATGGGCGCGGCTAGAATCGAATCGCGGCAGAGGAAGTCCACCTTGATCTGCATCGGATAGCCTAGCCATCCGAAGATATCGATGTTGTCCCAGCCTTCTTTGTTGTCGCCGCGCGGCGGGTAATAGTTGATGCGAACTTTGTGGAAGATATTGCCGTAGAGCTCCGGATACAACGCCGGCTGCAGAATGTGCTCCAGCGCTCCCAGCTTCGATTCTTCCTTGGTCTTGAACGATCCGGGGTCGTCGAGCACTTCGCCGTCGCGATTGCCCAGGATGTTGGTCGAATACCATCCGCGCAAGCCGAGCAGGCGCGCTTTGAAGGCGGGAGCCAGCACCGTCTTCATCAAAGTCTGGCCGGTCTTAAAGTCCTTGCCACAGATGGGAACATCGCGCTCACGCGACAGTTCTAGCATCGCCGGTATGTCAACGGTCAGGTTCGGCGCGCCGTTGGCGAAGGGTACGCCTTCCATGAGCGAGGCATAGGCATAGACCATGGAGGGCGCGACATTTTCGTCGTTCTCCTTCATCGCTTTCTCGAGCGCCTGCACGCTCTGATGAATGGCTTTGGGTTTGATGAAGGTCTCGGTCGAAGCGCACCAGATGGTAATCAGGCGGCTGACGCGGCTCGACTTCTTGAAGTCACGGATATCCTGGCGAAGCTGCTCGGCCAGGTCCAGCTTGTTCTTCCCCTTCTTCACGTTCGGCCCGTCGATCTTCTTGACGTAGTTGTGATCGAACACCGCCTTCATCGGCGTGATGGCGCTGAGCCGCTTTTTTACTTTGTCGAGCAGGTCGCGCTCCAGCACGCCGGCGTTGCGGGCGGCCGCGTACATGTTGTCTTCGAAAATGTCCCAGCCCGTGAACACCAGATCGTCAAGCCCGGCGAGAGGAACGAAGTCCTTGATCTTGGGAGAGCGGCCGTCGGTGCGCTTGCCCAGACGAACTGTTCCCATCTGCGTGAGCGAGCCGATGGGATGCGCGATTCCCTTGCGCACCGCTTCGACGCCCGCCACAAACGTCGTGGCCACCGCTCCCATGCCCGGGATCATCACGCCCAGTTTGCCTTTGGCCGGTTCGATCGCGCATTCGCGTCCAGAGCCGCTGTGTGCTGGGCTCGAGACCTCGACGGACTTGACCTCGACGCTCGCTACCTTTTTCACTGCTGTCTTCGCTGTTTTTGTGGGGGATTTTTTCGCCTTCGCCATATTCAAGCCGCTTCCTTGTAAGAACTGTGGGATGTATGCAAACCAACTATGTTGGCGCATCCGGACCGTTTTTTGCAAATGCACACGCCTGAATGCGCAGAAAACAACTTCAATGGTGTCCAGAACACATTGGGTGGGGTTTGCCCCATGTCGTCAGACAAACCATCGAGCGGATACCGGCGCCGTCGCTCCCCGCAGATTCGTCGGATCGAATCTTTGCGTTGGACGCCCGCGCTGAATTCCTGCATAGTGAAAACAGTTCGAATCCCGCTGAGCAGCGGGTTCCTCGAACGCGATGTTTTGCGTCCAGCCAAGTGCGCTGCATAGCAAATCTGCTGACCCCGTAGTTCTCCCGATCAATCCAGGCCCACGCCATGCAGCTTCAGGTGGCCGTGTGCTTCTCAGTCCGAAAACAGGAGACTCTATGAAACCGCTTCGCAAATTCGCATATGCCGCCGTTTTGACTTTGAGTGCCTTCGCCCTTCAGCCGACTTTGGCTGCCGCCGAGGACGCCCGGGGAAGCTTCACGCTGTCTCACGAAGTGCACTGGCAGAAGTGTGTCCTTGCGCCCGGAGAATACACCTTCTCCATCAAAACCATGGGAGGGTCCGAATTTCTCACGTTGCGGCCGCTCCATGGAAGTGGCCCGGCGGCCATGCTGCTGTTGAACGATATTGTGTCGCCGACGCTGGATGGAGAAAGCAAGCTCATTCTCGTATCGAGAGACGGACAGAGCTTCGTTAGTGCGATGTCCCTCCCCGCGTTCGACATAACGCTGCGCTTTGCGGTACCGCCAGAGACAGAGACCGCACCCACGACGGAGAGCGCATCCAAATAGTCGGCCGTTCCGTTGCAATCGGGCCCGCATCCTGATCGCAACTGTCATCCCCGGGAGCAGATCTCATCGCGATCTGCTCTCGTTTTTTGTTGTCTGGAATAATCAGGGTTGGGAGCCCGTCTTCTCCGTATCCGGAGTCGCGGCGGCAAGTCTCGCCTCTACGGGAAATTGGCTTTAGAGGGCTGGCTGTTCCCGCGACGGCGCTACGACACTCCGGCTCCGGCTCCGCGCGTGTTCTCTCTTACCTCTTCGCCCAGAATGATCGCTTCGGCAATTTCTTTCATGGCCTTGCGCTTCTGCCGGCTCTGCTTCTGCAGGGCAAGATAGGCTTGCTCTTCGCTCAATCCAAGATCGCGTTGCAGAATCCCTTTGGCGCGTTCCACAATTTTTCGCGTCTGTAACTGGTCGGTCAGGCTGGAGTTGACTTCCTCCATGCGCGCCAACTCTATCTCCGCGCCCACCAGAAACCCAATCGCCGAAATCAGGCGGATCTCCTTGCGCTTGTGAATGTGAGGCAGACGATGCTGCAGATTGATTGCCCCCACGACCCGCCCGCGGCACCGCAGCGGCACCGAGAGAAAGGCTTCGTAACTATCCTCCGGCAACTCGTGGAAGAACTGGAAGCGCGGATCCTGCGCCGCCTTTTGCGAAATCGCCACCGGCTCGTGATGTTCCGCCACCCACCCCGTGATGCCCTGTCCCACGCGCAGTTTGAGCCGGTCCACAACATCGGGATGCGCGTTCTTGGAAGCCCGCAGAACCAGTTCCTCGCCCTCCAGCACATAGATCAGGCAAGAATCGCACTTCACGAGAGCCGAGGCGAACTCCACCACCCGGGCCAGCACTTCGTGGAATCCACCCTCCGTCGCTAGCCGGCCACCAATCTCGTGGAGCAAATCGACAGGCGAGTCTTCAACCGCCATTAACTTTTCCATGATCTAGCTTATCGGCATACTGGGGCCGCGTCTAACGCCAAATTTTGATGGCAGCGATAAAGGATTTCGTCGCGTGATTCACCATCCTTTAACATCTTTCGAAACCTGGCGCACATCCTCACTTCCCATCCAGATCCACGGTCTTGATGGGCAGGTCCCAATGCGCGTCGAGGATTTCAAAACGCCGCTGCTCTTCCTTCACGTAGGTAGCCTGATCGGGCCAGAGCTGCTTCTTCAACGCGTCTTCGTCGTACGGTTCATTGGCAACCGTTGAATTCTTGAACACGATGGTCACGCGATAATCCCAGCGCCCGTCTTCGGTGGTGTGGTAGCGCGGCTGGTCCATCCAGACCTTGAGAATGCGGCCCAGTTCCACCTCTTTCTTCAGCAGGGGATAGTGATTCTTCTTGAAGAGCTGCAGAAACTCATCCGCATGTCCCCACTTCGCCTTGTAGTAGTACTCGGTGACGAAGGGCTTGCCGGTCTCCGGCGCCGGCTGGGCGGGTAGCAAGAGTGGCAACAAAATCAGAAACAGAAGAAGAAATCTCAATTTCATCGATAGCCTCCATAGGGAATGATTGTCGCACAGAAGACAGTGGAGCGACGGGCGCCTCGCCCGTCCCGCCGGATCACTGGCCGAGCAATGACGCCCGGCTCTCCACCCACACTCGAGTGCTAAAATTGACTGTGACCGCCGCTCCTCTCCGCCTCATTGCCATCGATATTGACGGCACCCTGCTCAACCCGGAATTTCAGATTTCCGCAACCGATCTCGCAACCCTCCGGCGCGCCCATGCCCAAGGCATCGAGGTCATTCTGGTCACCGGACGCCGCCATACTTTTGCCCTGCCCATCGCGCAGCAATTGGGGTTTGATCTCTGGTTGATCAGTTCCAATGGCGCCATCACTCGCTCGCTCGCGGGAGAAACCTTCCACCGCGACCTGCTCCCCGAGCCAACCTGCCGCGACCTCGTCCGCGTGATGCAAGAATTTCGCGGTCAAACCGTTCTGACTTTTGACAGCGATGCGTCGGGCACGATCGTGATCGAGCGTCTGGACAAGCTCGAAGCGAGCATCCAGCGCTGGCTAGAGAAGAATATGAAGTACATCCAGTTCGTGGTTCCGATCGAGAATGCGCTCACCACCGATCCCGTGCAGGCCATGTTCTGTGGTCCGGTCGCGGAGATGCAGCGGGCGTTGCAAGTCCTCGGGAGCTGCGGTCTGCCCATCACCGTTCTGCGCACCGAGTACCCGGGCCGCGATCTTTCAATTGTCGATGTGCTCAACCAGGGCTGTTCCAAGGGACACGCGCTCGAGCGTTGGGTCAATCACCGGCACATTACCCGCGAACAGGTCATGGCCATTGGTGACAACTATAATGATATTGAGATGCTCGCCTTCGCCGGCCACCCCTTTATCATGGGGAATGCATCGCAAGAATTGCGTTCCCGCGGCTGGAAACTCACCCGCTCGAACGCCCACAGCGGAGTGGCGGCGGCGATTGAGCACATGCTGGACGGAAAGGCGCTTGAACCAGTAGTCGCTGACCAGATCCTCGGGCCGGCGATTGTGAGCAGCCTGTAAGTAAATTTAGGTGGCCAGTAACTAAGAAGATGACTCAAAGTGGCTCATCGGCGTCGGTGAAGGCTGCAAGAATCGCGGCGAAAGCTGGCGTGCTCCTCTGTGCCCTAGCCGTAGCTTTGCTCGCTCGTCCCGCGACCGCTGCCGAGTTGGCAATCCTCCGCAACGGCTTCAGCATCCGCCACGAGCATCGCCTGGCGATGGGGACGACGACTCGCCTGTACCTTACCGCCGACGATTCCAGCTTCACCGACGTGCCCACCGAGGAAATCACCGGCTACGAAAAAGACCTCTCCTTGCCAACGTCGGCCGAGGCGACCGCAACCAACGCCGCTTCATCCGACTCCGCGAAATCTGGCTCCGCGCCCGCTCTGAACGAAGTCGTGAACTCCGCCAGCGCCACTTATCATCTCGATCCCGACCTGGTGAACAGCGTGATTCACGCCGAAAGCGGATTCAACTCGCGCGCCGTTTCCCGCAAAGGCGCCCGCGGACTCATGCAGTTGATGCCCTCGACCGCCAGCCACTTGGGCGTCAACGATGCCTTCGATCCGCAATCGAATGTCACCGGGGGAAGCCGCTATCTGCGCGAACTGCTAGAGCGCTACAATTTCGATCTTGTCAAGGCCCTGGCCGCGTACAACGCGGGGCCCGAGCGCGTCGAGCAGTACCAGGGAGTGCCGCCATTTCGCGAAACCCGCGCCTACGTGGCCCGCGTCGTGCACGAATACAACACTAAGAAGACGGCCCAGGAAAAAGAGGCGAAACGAAAGCAGGCCTCCAATAAACCTCCGAGTAAAACCCCGAGTCACGCGCAGCGAGCTCTGAAGCCCGTAGCCACCAGCGTCACCGCCGCGTCTCCGCGTTGACCCGGTCTCGTTCCTCATTTACCTTCAAGTAGGGCGCGCTCATCAAAGCTGCGCCTCTCTGCGTCCGTGTCGCACCGCATGAACAAAAAAAAATACGTAGCGTACGCGGTTGTCTTCGCCGTGCTGGCCGTGCTGGTTTACTTGCAGTTCCGGACCTGGCAGAACTTCGACTGGGCCCGATTGCTTAAGTACAGGCTGAATTGGCGCCATATTTTCCAAGGCGTCGCGCTCATCTACTTTGCCTACTTCTTGCGGGCGCTGCGATGGAAAATCTTTCTCCGGCCGGTACGCAAAGAAGCGTCCACCCTGGGACTGGTCTCACCCACGGTGATCGGATTCACCGGAATTGCTTTGCTTGGCCGGGCTGGCGAATTGATTCGTCCCTATCTGATCGCGCGCCGTGAGAATCTGCCTTTCGCTTCGCAAGTTGCGGTTTGGGCCGTGGAGCGAATTTTTGACTTTGGCGGTTTCACCGTGCTGCTGGTGTCAGCCATTTTTCTGCCCACGAGGCTCCGCGCGTTTACGGAAGCCGCAACTACCTCGCCGGAAATTCGGCACTGGATTCATCTCTCGGGATACGCGCTGATCGCGCTCGTACTTGGTCTCCTCTCGGCAACCATGCTAATGGCCTACCGCGGAACTCGAATTGCCCAGTGGGTCGAAGATCGTTTCTCCCATCTTGCCGGGAATCTGGGACATCGCATCGCGCAAAAAGTCCGCGAGTTCACTTTGGGACTCAATACCATTCACGGTCCGTTCGCGTTCTTCGAGTTGTCGGCCGTGTCGGTGCTGATGTGGTGGATCATCGCCGTGTCTTACCAGGAAGTTACCCGTGCCTACGGCGCGCCCATGGACGCCATGAACATCGCCACGGTTCTTCCTCTCATGTTCTGCAGCATGCTTGGCTCCCTGGTCCAATTGCCGGGCGTCGGCGGTGGCTCACAACTGGCGACCATCAGTGCGCTCGACCACGTCTTTCATATTGTCCCGAGGGAACTCGCGGCCAGTTGCGGGATCATGCTGTGGCTGGTGACGTTCTTCTCCATCGTTCCCGTCGGATTGCTGCTCTCCCATCACGAACGCCTGTCGCTGCGCAAGCTCTCCAAAGAGTCGGAGCAGGCCGAGGATGTCGCCGCGGTAGAGGAGACAACGTAAATGGATCAGGTTCGCGAGACGCTGGACGCCATCAATCAAGCTGGAGAGAACGGCGCTTCGATGACATGGCCCAGTTCATTGACGAAGACATCGTAATGAAAGGGCCGGGGCTAAAGGAGTTTGGCAGGGGTCGTGAAGCGATCATCCAAAGCTACGTGCAGTTCATGGCGCAGTCGACAGTTATTGCGTACGCCGAATCCAACCACGCGATCGACATCTGGGGCGACGTTGCTGCGGCAACTTATGACTGGGAAATGACCTACGAACAAAAAGGCGAAACAAAAACTGAAAAGGGACAAGACATGTTTGTCTTTGCCCACAGAGCCTCGGGATGGGTGGCTATACTCAGGCTGATACTTTTCTGACCTTCACATTGAAACGCGAGGTGCCCGCAGCAGCGCTGGCGCGTCTTAAGTCCGGCGTGCGTTTCCATTGGGTCATCGGCCATCGGGTCACCAAAAACCTTTCGCCATTTGGATTTTCGATCATCCGATCACCCGATGGCCAGATCACCCGATTCGAGTCGCCTGCTACAATCATCTTGAATTGCGAAGTGCAGCCAGCGCATGAAATGCCCCTTTTGCGGGTTTGAAAACGACAAAGTCGTGGATTCGCGCGAGAGCAAGGAAGCCGATTCCATTCGCCGCCGCCGCGAATGCCTCAAGTGCGAAAAGCGCTTTACTACCTACGAGCGCATCGACGAAATCCCCTACATGGTGGTAAAGAAGGACGGACGCCGCGAACGTTTCGACCGCCAGAAAGTCCTCAACGGCCTCATGCGCGCCTGCGAAAAGCGCCCGGTGCCGATCAGCAAACTCGAGCAGATCGTCAATGAAGCGGAGACCTTCGTCATCGAGTCAGCTGAGCGCGAGCGCAAAACCAGCGAAATCGGCGAACTGATCATGAACCGCCTGCGCCGCTACGACAAAGTCGCCTATGTGAGGTTCGCCTCTGTCTATCTCGATTTCAAAGACGTGCAGGAATTCATGACCGAACTGAAAGATCTGCTGAAAGGCAAAGACGCGCCCGAACCAAAAGGCAAAGCGAAATCGGGTGATCGGATCGTCGGGTGATCGAAGAGCAAAGTTTTGATGGGTTTAGATGACCCGATGGCCGATCATCCGATGGCCCGATCTACGTTTATTCTTTATGACCCACAAGGTTACGCTCATTCCCGGCGACGGCATCGGCCCTGAAGTCATCCAGGCCACGGTTCGCATACTCGAAGCCACCGGTGTCAAATTCGAATGGGAAAGCTTCGCCGCGGGCGCCGAAGCCTTTGAGAAATACAAGGAATACATTCCTAAGGAACTCAACGACTCCATCGAGCGCACCCGCGTCGGACTGAAGGGGCCAGTGACTACGCCCATCGGCGGCGGTTTTTCCAGCATCAACGTCGAACTGCGCAAGCGCTTCGAACTCTTCGCCAACTTCCGGCCCATCCACAATCTCCCGCACATTCCCACCCGCTATCCGGGCGTGGACCTGATCGTCGTGCGTGAAAACACCGAAGGCCTCTACTCCGGCATCGAACACGAAGTTGTTCCGGGAGTGGTCGAGAGCCTGAAGATCATCACCGAGAAGGCTTCCACCCGCGTCTCGCGCTTTGCTTTTGAGTACGCCCGCAAGAACAAGCGCAAGAAGATTCATTCCATCCACAAAGCCAACATCATGAAGTTGTCCGATGGATTATTTCTGCGTTGTTCGCGCACCGTTGCGAAGGATTATCCCGAGATCACTTACGGCGAGCACATCGTCGACAACACCTGCATGCAACTGGTGATGAACCCCTACCAGTACGACATTCTGCTGATGGAAAACCTGTACGGCGACATTCTTTCCGATCTGTGCGCCGGACTGGTGGGCGGACTCGGCCTCGTCCCCGGCGCGAATTTCGGACACGAGTGCGCCATCTTCGAAGCCGTCCACGGCTCCGCGCCCGACATTGCCGGAAAGAATATTGCCAATCCCACGGCCGTGTTGCGATCCGCCTTGCTCATGCTGCGCCATCTTGGAGAGCACGACGCCGCCTTGAAGATCCGCAACGCCATCGACGAGGTCTACCGCGACCGCAGCAAACTTACCCGCGACGTGGGCGGCACCGCCGGCACCTCGGAATTCGCCGACGCCATCATTCTGGCCATGGAGACGCAGAATTCCGCGGCGGCCGGGTGAAGAGCCTTAAACGGCGCCGGTAGTGAGTGCCCCTGCCGGTATCGCGGTACAATCGCCGACCAAGGAGGAGTCAGATGGAACAGCGCGTGAGCATAATCACGCTTGGCGTGGCGGATCTAAAGCGCAGCAGGGAGTTCTATGAGCGCCTTGGATGGCGGCGGTCAATGGCCAAGGCAGAGGATATCGTATTCTTTCAGGCAGGAGGAATGGCACTTGCCCTGTTCCCGCGAGACGAACTTGCGAAGGACGCGAATATTGCTTCCGACGGCCAGGGCTTCAGCGGAATTTCGCTTGCCTATAACACCCGCAGTCGCGCAGAAGTTGACGCAGTGCTCGAAGACGCTGTCGCCGCCGGAGCAAGACTTGTCAAGCCTGCCGATGAGGCCTTCTGGGGCGGCTATTCGGGATACTTCTCCGATCCAGATGCGTTTCTATGGGAGGTCGCCTGGAATCCATCCTTCTCGATTTCGGCGGATGGAGGTATTCGAATTCCCGACTAGTGTCCACTACCCGCAGAACAACGAATTGGCTTGAGGGGGTAACGGATCGCAAACAAAGTTGACACGGGATATGGGCGCACATATACTGTGCTCATGAACGTAACGCTGTCTATTGACGAGCAGACTGTCGAACGCGCGCGAAAAAGGGCGGAGGCTCTCGGCAAGAGCCTGAACCAGCTTATCCGGGATTACCTGCAAAAGTTGGCTGGCGGAGACGATCCCGAGCGCAGCATCGAGGAGTTCGAGCGGCTTTCGGGCACGGGCAATTCGAAAGGCTGGCGCTTCAATCGCGACGAGATCCATGAACGATCGTAGCTTCTTCGATACCAACGTCTTGGTTTACGCTGACGACAAGAGTGCACCGGTGAAACAACGACGCTCCCTCGATCTGGTGGCCCAACATCGGCGCGCGGGAACTGGGGTCGTTTCGCTGCAGGTGCTGCAGGAGTATTTCGTCGCCGTCACGCGAAAGCTGAAGGTTGATGCTCGCACTGCGCGCCGTAAGGTCGAAATACTGTCCGAGTTTGATGTCGCCGTCCCAGAAGTGGCCGATATTCTCGCCGCCATCGACCTCCACCGGCTGCACGGATTTTCTTTTTGGGATGCGTTGATTCTGCGAGCCGCCAAACTGTCTGGTTGTCGCGTTCTTTTTTCGGAAGACTTTCAGACGGATCGCGAAATCGACGGGATTCGGGTGGTGAATCCGTTCCCGTAGATCATCTGTTAAACTACTGCGTTTCTGGAAACGTACCGGGCGACGCGCATCGCCGGTCTTCCACCGGGGGGCTATCGTGAAGAGCATTGAACTTCCCTACCATCGCGGACTCCACCGCTTCGCCGTCTTCACCGCTTGCGCTACGCTCGTCCTGATCGTTGCCGGAGCGCTGGTCACCAGCAATGACGCCGGTTTATCGGTTCCCGACTGGCCGACCAGCTTCGGGTCCTTCTACAAAATTCCGCGCATGGTGGGGGGCGTACAGTATGAACATGGCCATCGCATGGCGGCGGAGTTCGTAGGACTGCTCACCGTCGTCCTCGCCGTCTGGACGTGGCTTGTTGAAAAGCGCCGCTGGCTGCGCGTTTTGGGCTTGGCCGCGCTCGCGACCGTTATCGCGCAAGGCATCCTCGGCGGACTGACGGTTTTATTCTTTCTACCCGCACCCATCTCCAGCGCGCACGCCGCCGTGGCCCAGACCTTCTTCTGCATAGCCGTCGCCATCGCCGTCTTCACCGGACGCCGCTGGGTCGAAGAGCAACCGCGCACCGAACTCGATCAGCGCCGCCCCGCTCTCTTCACCCTGACTCTGCTCTCGATTGCCGTGCTCTATGTGCAACTGATCCTCGGAGCCATGTTCCGCCACCACGGCTTGAGCTGGTGGCCGCACGTCATTAACGCCCTCGTCGTCGCCATAGTCCTCTCCTGGACCGCCGTTCGCGCCATCACCGTCTACCCGCAGGTGGACGCCGTCCGCCGTCCGGCCATCGCCATGCTCGGCCTCATGGTCGCGCAACTCTGCCTCGGCTTTCTCGCCTTCGTCACCCGCGTCATGTGGGGAAGAGACGCCGCGCAACCCGAGCTGCCCATGGTGATTTCGACGGTAGTCCACGTCGCCGTCGGAGCGCTGCTTCTGGCCACCACCGTAGTTCTGGCCATCCAGGTCTGGCGCCACGTCCCGGTAGCTTTCGAAGAACGCGTCCCCGGCCAGGATCAAAAGCCCGTCGCCGCATAGTTTCGTATTGGGGTGAGTGCTTCCTATCGCGGCATCGCTTTAGCGATGCCGA
>Ga0326727_10018231_pt1 | contig 14369 bp, 14 predicted proteins | sample MB2enrmetagenome_FD_207643 | JGI IMG/M metagenome (GOLD analysis project Ga0326727, IMG submission 207643) | Lab enriched peat soil microbial communities from McLean, Ithaca, NY, United States - MB29MY | ecosystem: Environmental > Terrestrial > Soil > Wetlands > Peat | place: USA: New York...
GCCGTGCTCTCCCCCCCAGCACGGCAGCGGCGCTCCTCTTCCCCCACGCGAGATTCATTGCCTTCGGAAACCGTTGGAAGAACAAAACACAAATACATGGCAAGAACAAGATACAAGCGCAGACTTGTTTTTTGTGTCTGCGCTCTTCACCTCATTGGCGGCGCTCTCCGATTGCCGGAGCTCCTTGAGAATTCAAGACCGGCGGTCAGAGACCGCCGCTACAAGAATCAAACTGACCTACTACCCAAATGTTTGTTGAAGGCGTCGTCATCCCAGGATATACCCGAGACTCCAACAGAAAACTATGAGATGCAGGGCGGCATTCCGGAGGCGCTTGCTTTCGCTGGCGCTGGTGATGACTTTCAGTCTGGGATCGCTCTATGGGCTCGCCTGCCCGATTCTCTGCTCCGCCGAGCATGGTATGGAGCAAAGTGCCGCATCCAGGATGCCGGACATGCCCGGTTCTCACTCCTGTTGCCCTGCCCGATCGAGCGGAAAGAAGGGCGCACCGTGTGGCGCTCCAGCGGGCGGCTGTATGGCGCATGCTCAATACGTGGCGTTCCTGGTTCCTGCGGGAATTGCCGCCCCGCAGCTTCGCTCCTTGTCGATGATTGCGCCGCCGCACTGGGTTCCTTTGGTGAGTTCCACGCTCTCGATTGTTTTTTGCGCTTCCCTGTCTCCCCCCGGTTTCTCCTCGGGCAGAGGCATCTGCCGGAGAGAGTCCTTCCTTCGCATTTAGAGTCCTCAGCGTTCTAGTGCAGTGCGTCTTGCGCTTCTTTACATTTGAAAGGCTGGCGGCTTACCACCATCCATGGAAATGCCCGGACAATTCCCCTCCTTGTTAAGGAGGGGTTAGGGGTGGTTGGCTGGGACGCGACGCTGCCACCTACCACCCCCTGCCCCCTCCTCCCGCTGAGGAGGGAAGTCGTTTTCAAAGCAGCAGCTCATGCCGCCAGCGGCACCCAGAAACCATGAAAATGGGCCGATGGCGCAGAGGTGGCACGGGCGTCTCGCCCGTGCCACGATTTTCAGAGCAGCAGCGAGGAATGACAGCCAGGGCGAGTTTCCTCGCTACGCTCTGCGGAAAGATGACGCGTATGTCCTTTATATTCAACGAAACCGTTCGGACGACCTTGCGTGATCTTTCTGCTTATCATGGGCAGCCAAAAGGCTGTTAATGCTCGGAATGACAACCAACGTCCATCGGATTCTTCGCCTGAGTCCTGGTGGACAAGATTGCGACTTTCCTGCTAACCTTTCAAATGCTCAGACGTCTATATACTATGAGGTCTATGTATGCCCAAGCCTGACTCTCTGCAAGGCTCGCTCGATCTGCTGGTGTTGAAAATCCTCTCCCGCCGGCCGCGACTGCACGGCTACGCCATCATGACCGCGATCCAGGGCATGTCCGGCGACGTGCTTCGCGCCGAAGAAGGTTCGCTCTACCCGGCGCTGCACCGGATGGAAGAAGAGGGCTGGATTCGCGCCCAATGGATTACCAAAGACACCGGGCGGCGGGCGCGCTTGTATGAACTGACGGCGGCGGGCAAGAAACAGCTTGCCGCTGAAGAAACGCGCTGGCAGGTAGTAACGGCAGCCGTAAATCGCGTTCTAAGGATGGCCTGATATGTCATGGTGGTCGCGCATTGCAAATGTACTACGCGGCGACGATTTGAGCCGCGAGATCGACGAGGAGCTCGAGTCGCATATCGAAGAAGCCGTCGCGCAGGGCCGGGACCCGGCCGAAGCGCGAAGGGCGCTCGGCGCCGCGCTACGGCTGCGCGAGGAGAGCCGCGACGTCCGGCTCGTCGCCTGGCTCGACTCGCTGCGCGCGGACGCCGTTTTCGGCTGGCGGCAGCTCATGAAGAGAAAGATGACCTCAGCCGCAGCGATCCTCTCACTGGCTCTGGGGATCGGCGCTTGCACCGCGGCCTTCCGGTTGATCGATGCCCTGCTGCTCCGGCCCTTGCCCGTGTCGGAGCCCGGCCAACTGTACGCTCTGGCTCGCCAGTACATCGGTCCCGACGGCAAATCCCAAACATACGACTCCTGGGCGTATCCGGCCTTCCGTCTGATGCGCGCTGCGGTGAAGGATCAAGCCGAACTGATGGCGATCTCGTATTCTGAGCGGACGGACGTGACCTACGGGTCGGACGCGGAGTTTGAAAAAGCGTACCGCCAATATGTTTCCGGGTGGATGTTCAGTTCGTTTGGGCTGCGCCCTGCCGCGGGACGCCTGTTCACCGAAAGCGACGATTCGAAGCCCGGCGCACACCCCTACGCCGTGCTTTCGTACGACTATTGGACGAGCCGCTTCGGACGAGATCCGAAGGTGATTGGGCGCACGTTCCGAATAGGCAACGACCTCTACGAAATCCTCGGTGTCGGCCCGGAGCGCTTCACCGGCACCGAGCCCGGCACGATGATCGACATCTTCATTCCCACCATGATGCACCCTGCCGTCCAGCGCCCGGACTGGACCTGGATGCGGACGCTCGCGCGCGTGAAACCCGGAGTTGCCGTGGAACCTCTTCGCGCCAAGCTGGATGCAATCTCGCGAGCCTTCGAAGCGGATAGGTCAAAGGGCTTCGGCGATATGTCGAAGGAACAAATTGAGGAGTTCCTGAACCAGCGGCTCCTGCTGGAACCCGCGGCGGCGGGCATCTCCGATCTCCAGAACGACTACCGCACTTCCCTCGTGGCGCTGGGTGTACTCGTGGCGCTGGTGCTCCTGATTGCCTGCGCCAACGTCGCCAACCTGATGACGGCGCAAGCGGCCTCGAGGGCGCGCGAGATGGCGCTGCGCGTCTCGATTGGCGCGGGACGTGCACGCCTGGTGCAACTGGTGTTGCTGGAGAGCGCCTGGCTCGCCCTCCTCGCCGCCGCCCTCGGCGGGGTCTTTGCCTGGTGGGCAACGCCTGCCGTCGTCAGCATGATCAATCCGCCGGACAACCCAGCGCGGCTGTTCCTTCCGACCGACTGGCGCGTGCTGGGGTTCGGCGTTGCGCTGACTGTCGCGGTCATGTTGCTGTTCGGTCTGGCGCCGGCGTTGCGCGCCTCGGGAGTCAAGCCGGTGAGCGCGCTGAAAGGCGGAGAAGACCCACACTCGCGCCGCCGTGCGATGCACGGGCTCATCGCGGTGCAGACGGCCTTCTGTTTTCTGGTGCTTTTTGTGGCCGGCCTCTTTGGTGCCACGTTCGAGCGCTTGTCGAATCACCCCACCGGCTTTTCCGCCCAGCGCGTTCTTACTATCGAGACGGTGACGGCGAGGCCGCAGCCGCCGGCCTTATGGGATCAGGTGGCGGAACACCTGCGCAGCGTGGCAGGTGTGGAAACCGTAGGGATGGCCAGTACAGTGCTACTGGGCGGGTGGGGTAGCTGGAACAATTTCATCTCGGTCAACGGCGGGCCCCCCAACGGGGTTCTGGCCTACATGCTAAGGGCCTCACCCGGGTGGATCGACGCGATGAAGATTCCGCTCCTCGACGGTAGGGACTTCCGCCCCAGCGACACGTATCCCGGTTTCGCGATGGTTAACCGGACCTTTGCCAAGACCTACTTCAACGGTGAGGATCCCGTGGGAAAGCCGTTCGAGGTGGTGTTCAGTGGAGGCTGGCGCCTGCGCTTTGAATGCGTGGGCTTGGTCGGCGATGTGACCTACCGCGACATTCGCGAGTCCATCTTGCCCCAAGTCTATGTTCCGTTCCACTCGATCGATGCCAAGGGTGCATTGCAGCCGATCAGCCAAGGGACGTTCATGGTGCGCACATCCGGCACGAACCCAATGGCCCTGGCGTCCTTGCTGCGCCGCGAAGTTCCGCGTGCGCGCCCCGAATTCCGCGTCAGCAACGTCCGCACCCAGGCGGAGATCAACCAGTCGCACACCGTCCGCGAGCGGCTGCTGGCGAGGCTGGCGGTCTTTTTCGGGGTGGTCGCGCTGGTGCTCGCGGGCGTCGGCCTCTATGGCGTGCTCGACTACTCCGTGCTTCAGCGGCGGCGCGAAATCGGCATTCGTATGGCGCTGGGCGCGCAAGCCGGCGACGTGGCGCGGCGCGTGACCGTGGAAGTCTTCTCGATGGTGCTCGCAGGAGCGCTCGCCGGGCTCGCGCTCGGCTTCGCGGCGGCGCGATACATCGAAGCGCTGCTCTATCAAGTGAAGCCGACAGACCCGCGGATGCTGGCGCTTCCCGCGCTGACCATTCTCGCGGCGGCCTTACTGGCCGCGCTGCCGCCGGTGATCCACGCCGTGCGAATCGACCCGGCCGAAACCTTGCGCGTCGAGTAGGAGCTGCGACAAGCGACCTGCCGTCAAAGGTCTCCCTCGCAGCGTAGGACCGTGTACTTAATCCCGAGGGCCATTTTTCAGAGGCAGCTCGTGGCAGTCGGCCTCAACCTCGCACCGGCCTTCCAAGTCCGATGGCTCACTCACCCATTGTTCTCCCAATCAAAGGCGCCACCTCCTGACCCACTGCCAACCAGTAGGCTACAGGAACTTAATAAACGCAATAAAATATCCTTGACAACTTAACTATATTGATTTATAGATTAATTATATTTATTTATGGTTAGGAGACCATCAGACCATGTCACCTGATCCCAAGGCTCCCACTGACTGGCAGGAGTTGACGCGCCTGACCCAAGGGCGACCCATCATCGTCGAGAGGGTGAGGCTACCGGACAACGATATCGCGATCGAGGGCTGCTTCGAGCTTCCGCAATTGGCCCGGCTGAGCCTGGAAGACCAAGTCTTCGTCACCGCGTTCGTGTGCAGTCACGGGTCTATCAAGGAAATGGAGCGAGTTTTCGGCGTCAGTTATCCGACCATCAAGGCGCGGCTCAATCGCATCGCCGAAGGGTTGGAATTCATCGACACCAATCCCACCCCTTCACAGGGTGAAATCCTTGACCGGTTGAAGCGCGGCGAAATCAGCGCTGAGGACGCCATTCATGCACTGGAGGGCCTGAAATGAATTCATTAGGAGGAAATATGAACGAGAATCGTAAACGCATTCTGGAAATGCTTGCCGCAGGCCAGATCAACGCCGACGACGCGGAGCGCCTGCTTGCTGCGCTCGATAAGGAGCTATCGCCGGCAGCATCCGGCGGCGACACCGAATCGCTTCCCAAAGCATGGCCCAAGTACCTGCGCGTGGTGGTGGAATCCGAGGAGGGCCACGTTGGCCAGTGCCCCTCCAAGGTGAACGTCCGCGTGCCTTTCCAGTTGCTGCGCGCGGGCGTAAGGCTGACCAGCATCATTCCACCCCACGCCCGCGTGAAAGTGAATGACGCGCTTCATCAGCAGGGCATCGACCTCGACTTGAGCGAACTCAAGCCCGAGAACCTGGAAGATCTTATCTACCAGCTCAAGGAGCTGACGGTCGATATCTACGACAAGACGAGCAAGGTCCGAGTCTTCTGCGAGTGAGCCCCCGGCCGCGCCACCCGGCAGGGCTCATTGATGGAAATCTATTTTGGCCTCGTTACGGTGCTCGGTGCGGTATAGGAGGGGCTGGCTTCCCCGTTAGAGGTGTGACCGGCATTCCCTGCGGTCTCGGAGAATGGGCCGAGCCTGTGCTGACTCGATCTGCTGCGCGCCAGTGGGCAAATTCCTGGCAGTATTTGGCCAATTCCTTGGCAGCAATTTTGTGAGCATATGCGTCCGCGGGAGACAAATCAGTAAGAGAATTAAACTCCATGTGCACCTCCATAGGAAGAGGAGATTATACCACGTACCCACGAGGAAGATGATTCGGGATAAAGAACGGCATCGCGACTTAGGTACTTATTGGCGAGGAAGAGGAACTAATGTCAATTCGCCGCTGTGTACGGGTAGGGCGGAGCCGTTCGCCTGCGCGAATCCCACGTTCCCCAAACCTGATCTGGCGAGCTTCGTGCTTGCTTTTTGGAGCATCTCACGTTGCAAGTCAGCCAGCATGAGATACCCTCTGGGAATGCGGCGCGCCACAGCCCGGCTGAAATAACCCGGACCGGGGCCTAATTCGAGCACCCGCGCCGCCTCATTGAGTTCCAACCGTTCGGCCAGTCTCTCTGGGGATAACAAAACGCCAAGCGGCACTTTCGGAGTCGCCGGTTTGGCCGCCAGTCCCACAGCGCAGTGTCCAAATATGCCCATTGCTTCGTCTCACAGGAAGCCAAGTTCGCCGTTCAAAGGAGTCGCCATATGAATACGATTGCAAGAAACGCGATGAAAACTATGAGGAGTAACCAAGCCACAGAGCCTCCTGCACATCCACATTCTATAACCGCGGGGGGGAGGAGCGAATATAGGAATGACATGCTCTATCTGGCACAGCCGGGTTTGGGATTGCAAACCCGAAGAGGGCGGAATACAGTTTAGTCGACTATGTCATCTATGGTGCTCAGACCCCGGAGTCTCACCTGCCAGTTCGTTCGGCTGCGCTGGGTCCTGATGATCCTCGCCGCCGTATGGGGCGTCTACTTCGGCGTTCTCCACTCCTGGTTCATGAATTGGGGCGTAACACCGGCCGAACAGCAGATGGCTTTGCCCGGCGACCCATCAGCCGAGGGACTGCCCGATGCGTCGCACTGGTTCACGAGGGCCATCACCATCCGCGCACCGGCTTCTGCGGTTTGGCCGTGGGTGGTTCAAATCGGCCAAGACCGCGCCGGCTTCTATAGCAACACCTGGCTAGAGAACCTGACCGGAGCCAATATTCACAACGCAGATGCCATCCACCCAGAGTGGCAGCGGCGGACAATCGGAGACCATGTCCTCCTGGCGCGCCCTGACCTCATGGGCGGCTTCTTTGCCCATATGTCGCAAACTCGCATTGTCGCTCTGCAACCTGAGCGGTTGATTGCCGACATCCCGTGCCGGTTCGTACTTCAGCCCATCGACGGGCAGACCACCCGGCTATTGCTGCGCGAGGCGGTTCCATCCACCATGGTGGGACGCGCGGCCAACGCGCTCATGTGGGACCCCATGCACTTCGTGATGGAGCAGCGCATGCTGCGCGGAATCAAAGAGCGAGCGGAAGGCCGGCCGCTGGTGCCCGCGGAGATGATGCTGATATCGCGCCTCGGCTGGATACTGGCCGGCGCCAGCCTGTTGGTATTGTTCCTGGCGCGACGGCGCTCAAGACGGTGGGTATTGCTGCCCTTGGTTTCTGTGCTTCCAGTTGTGCATTCGACCGGCGACTGGAACGCGGCGCTGGCAGGCTTTCTGGCGATTGGCATCACAGTTCTTGGCGCGCTGGCGTTTGGCCGCCGCTGGTGGCCACCGTACCTGCTGCTTGCCTCGGCGGTTGCGCTGATGCTGCTGCTGGCTCCGGACCCTTACACGGCGTTTGGCGCCACCTTTACTGTCGCTTGGTTGGCCGTGCCAGCCGGCTACCTATTTCGTGCAGCTACTCGGGATGGCGGGGGCAAGCGGACGGCGTAGGGCGCTTTGCGGCCCGACTAAACGACGTCAACCACGATAAGAGTAATGTCGTCCTGCTGGGTCGTGGCAGCGGGTTGCCAGCGACGTATCTCGGAGAGCAGTTGATCTGACAACTCAGCAGGGGGGCGCAACTGGTTGTCGCGAAGGACCTGCTCGAGCTTGCTGTCGCCAAAAGGGTCGCCGAGGGCATTTTCAGGTTCAGTGACGCCGTCGGTATAAAGCAGGAAGCGATCGCCCGAGTTGAGCGACATCTTGCAGACGGGATAGTCAGCGTCCTGGGTGACTCCAAACAGCAGGCCGTTGCTTTCAATGCGTCGCAACGCCCCATCGCGCCAGCGTAGAAGGGGTGGGTGCCCCGCGGCTGAGTACAGCGCTTCGTGAATTTCCGTATCGATCCACAAGTACGCCGCGGTGACGAACTGACCACGCAGTTGGCCGGTGAGCGCGTGGTTCAGCCCACGCAGCACTCGAGGTGGGTCATCAGCCTGGGGCACGACCGATTGCATCGCCATCTTGATCATCGAGGCGATGAGCGCCGCTGGAACACCGTGCCCCGAAACGTCAGCCACAAGGAAGGCAACCCGGTCCTGATCGACGGGAATAAACTCATAGAAATCGCCTGCGACGGCGGTCATAGGATGATAAGCGGCGTGGATATGAAGGCCCTTGAGTTCGGGAGAGCGGCTCGGAAGGATTGAACTCTGGATCTCGCGGGCGATCGCGAGTTCGCTTTCAATGGAGAGCAGGCGACGTTCGTCGGCGAAGATCTTCTCTGCGGCTACATATCCAATTGAGAAGTCAAACAACGCGAACGCAAGCGGCTCGAAGTAAAGATAGGAAGGGAAGTGGAAAAGGACCACCAAATTGGCATAGAGGACTGCAATCGCCAGGACCAGCGTGCCGATTGCAGAAATCCGGCTTCGGATGACCAGGAATCTCTTTGCCAAACTTGGAACAGCGTTCACCACCGCGAGCGCCAGAAAGCACCAGATCACCAGTAGACTGTTATAGGGCATCAATTTGTATGGCGAATCGGTAATGAAGGCTGAGCACACGCCGGCAATGCCGAGCACCGACGCCGCGATAACCGTGATCTGCAAGAAGCGATGTAGCTTTCCCAGGCTCAGTTCGAGCCAGAAAAGCAGCGCGGGAATGGGGATCAGGTACGTGATGATCGCTGCCACGTTAGAGCTACTGGCCCAGGCTGACCGCGGCAGTACGCTAAACGCCGCGGGCGCCCATGCCAGTATGCGGACGCCGTACATCGCATTGAAGATCCCAAACCATACAAGCAGGCGAATTCTGCTCCCGCCACGAACCAAAGCGATGCCGCACGCAGCCAGACCGATGAACAGAAAAACGGTACCCAGCATGATGCCGCCGACCTGGCCGCGGAGCATCATCAGAACCTGATCTTCCAAGCGCGCACCTCCAAATGGGCGGCAGTATAACAGAGTCGATCCGATTGCCCAAACGGGCGGCGCGTGTGTCTGGAAATGGGGTGACTGGCGCCCACGTTGTCTTGAAGGTCAAGACTTCGAACGTTTGGCACTTTGCCGCGCATCCAATATGTGGCGCCAATTGAGGGTTGACGGAGGTTTTAGATGCCAGTCGTCCGTACGTGCGGCAATTGTGGGCAGAAGAACCGCATTCCAGCCAAGAATCTGGCCGGTACAGCTCGTTGCGGAGTTTGTAAATCGCCCTTGACTCCGATCGCTGAACCCCTCGAGGTGGACGACGTGTTATTCGACGAAGTCATTCACAATGTCCCGGTTCCCGTGCTCGTGGACTTTTGGGCGGAATGGTGCGGGCCGTGTCGCCTGGCCGCTCCGGAAGTCTCCCGCACCGCCGCTGAGATGGCGGGCAAGGCTCTAGTGCTAAAAGTCGACGCGGACAAGAATGCCCAACTCGCTGCGCGCTTCAATGTTCAGGGCATACCCAACTTTGTGATTCTCTCGGGCGGCCGCGTGGTAAGGCAGCAGGAGGGTTTGGTAAACCACGACCAGTTGGAGCAGTGGCTCAGGTCCGCCGCTGCTATTTCTCCCTAAGAGATGACATTCGAGAAGCTGGTAGCGCTATGACCGCGTCCCTTCAAGTGTACGGAATCTGGTTGGACCAGAATTCGCAGAGCAGGTCAACTGCCTCGAGGGCCATCGGACCAACGGCTCCCCACAAGAAAAGGAGAAACAACTATGGCTAGAAGTTCCGCAGCAATTCCGCATCGCGCAGAAGCAACAACGTTTCCGCAGGGCGTAATAGTCCTCCTGGGGCGCGCCTTCTACGTTCTGATCTTCCTCATGGCCGGAGCCGGCCACTTTTCGAAACAGACCATCGCCTTTGCAGCCTCGCAGGGAGTCCCGCAGGCGTCTATTTTGGTCCCCTTCTCGGGCGTGCTGGCCATGGCAGGGGGCCTGAGCATTCTACTTGGCTATCGCGCCAAGGCCGGGGCCTGGCTGATCGCGCTTTTCCTGGTTCCGGTCACCCTGATGCTGCACAAATTCTGGGCGGTGCATGACCCAATGATGGCCCAGATACAGATGGCCATGTTCATGAAGAACGTGTCGATGCTAGGTGGCGCGTTTCTGATCTCTCAGTTCGGCGCCGGTCCATTGAGCCTCGACGCGAAACGCTCTTGCTGAGATAGCGCGCCGACTCATGAAGCTGCACACTGCCCTTACATCACGCATGGCGAAATGAACACGGCAGGCAGAGGACTCTTGCTCCTGTGCCCGGCCGCGCGTGCCGAGCATCCCCTCAGCGGATCGAGCACCTGAACCACGCCGGCCTGGACCATCTGCGAATCAGCATCGCCATCTTCGTAAGTCCCCCGGGCCATTGGGTACCGGCCTCCGGAGCGTCTTTATTGCGTTCAAACTCGCATAAATACTGATGATGCCGACGATGCGAAGATTCAGAAATATCGTTGAAATCGGAAAAGTGGAATTAGATTGAAACGCTGAATGCCTGAGCCGCACTAATTAGGTGGATGGTGGTTTGAGCGAAGTCTGGCTCAAGGGCAAAGACGCTAACAGGGGTTCGTATTTATCGGGAGGGATAGTTGATGGATCAGGACAATAATTCAGGTCGCATTGCAATCGACGAAGGCGATTTGTATGCCCGCATTCCATCCCTGAGCTGCTCGGAACCCGAGGGCCGGCCTTGGTTGGCACGAGCGGCGGCGGCCCTGGGGAGAGGGTCTCGCAGGACCGGTTCTAGCTTTCAAGCCGATGGCGAGAACTTTGTCCTTTCCACTAAGGAGCGCCGAATAGTGGAGTTGATTGTGGCTGGATATACGAACAAGGAGATAGCGCTTTACTTTTCCCTGAGTGAGAGTGCGATCAATCGTCGCACCGTTCTGATAATTAATAAGCTCGAAGTCTCCAATAAACTTGAACTTGTGCTTTTCGCGATCAGCCGCCGGATCGTTGGTCGTCTGCAACCTGAACATCCGGATCAACCCCAACCTGTTCCCGAATAACGCGGCCTAGCGTCCGCCTGCGAGCGAGTCGGTGATCGCCTGGAAGGGCGCCCAGTAGTAAGGCTTGCGGTACGGCCCGTCCGAGTGGAGCATCGCGAGCTTGGCCTCTCGCAGGGCTTGGCGCGGAGTGGCCCCGGCGCGCAACTGGGCATACATTCTTTCCATCACCTGGGCCGTCGAGGCGTCACCAACCTCCCACAATCCTGCCCCCACGTTTTGGGCGCCTGCATTAAGGAAGGCCCAGGCGAATCCGACCAAGCCTTCGCCGGCGTAAGTTCTGCTTCCGGCACTGCGGCATGCCGAGAGGGTGACGAGATTGGCGCGGATCGGTAATCTTATTACGTCACGAGCGTAAAGCTTATAGGTGTCGCCGTGCGGGGACAGAATGATAGCGGAGTCGAGTGGGTTATGGTGATTGGCTTCCGCATGCGCGGCGAAATGGATTAAGGAAAATTGAGATTGTGCAGCGCGCCGTCCACCACCACTGCCACGCTCGAGCCGGCGGGAATTAACGATCGTGCCGGCGCCACGAGGGACTGGTAAAGGTTGCGTCCCGCATCGCTCCTTTCACGCATAGGATCACGGAGCCCTTCAATCGCTGCCAGTTGGCCTGGCGATGCCCGCACATTGTCGTACACATAATTAGTGATGCTCAGGACTTCAGCGTTTCAGTCTGAATCCCAGGCACGATCATCCGAACCGGCGTAGGAATTCCGGAGAAGGTCGATCTGCCTCCCGGCAAGTACGAAGTGAAGTTCGCCGTCCGCGACAACCTCACTGGACTTCTAGGCACAATAAGCGTCCCCCTCGAAGTGAAGTAGCCGCCCTCAAGTTTGCCGAATTAACACAAGCTTAACTTGGGCTTCATCTTTGGGTTGCTCTAGCGGGATAGCATAGGCCAGCTAAGACGGGTTGCGTGTAGTCACTTGTCCTTGAGCTTATTCAAAGGCCTCAGGTGGAAGGGGCGGGTATTACTGCGTCCGCATGGGTTGAAGAAATCTCAAACGCAGGAGGAGTGGTGCATGAATGACCGATGCAACTTGATGCTTGTCCTATTTTTGGCGGCTATGAGCCTCAGCGCATCTACGGCAAGAGGTCAAGCAAAGAACGGCAGAATTGAGGCACGCGAAACGGATAATACAGAAAGTGCGCTCCAAGGCAGGCATCTCAAGGAAATGTCTGACGGAAGCAGTCATCTTGCAAACGGAGGGATTTGGTATGCGTGAACGACTTATTGGTGTCATTTGGGCTATTCTTCTCGCTTTATCCACTTGCACCTTGTTTGTTGGTGTTGCTTTTGGCCAAATCGACAGGGCCAACCTTAACGGAACCGTGACGGACCCGAGCGGGGCGAGCATTCCCAACGCGAAAGTCGAGGTCGTGGCGCCCGATACGGGTTTGAAAAGGGAGACGACCACCGGGAGTAGTGGAGTTTACAGCATCGGCAGCCTGCCAAACGGAACGTACGATCTTACGGTCTCTGCCAAAGATTTCCAAACTTCCGCGACGACAGGCATCCAGCTTTCCGTTGGTCAGACCCGCACCGTCAACGTGCAGCTCGTGGTGGGCGCGCCCACCACGAAGGTCGAGGTGCGGAGTACAGTTGCGGCGCTCGATTCGAACGACGCCCAGATTTCGACCGTCATCCGAACAGGACAAGTGGAGAACATCCCCCTTAACGGGCGCGACTGGTCCCTCCTGATGACGCTCGCCCCAGGCGCGGTCAACCTCGGCGCCGGCGGCCAGCGGGACCTGCGATTCGTGGGGCGAGGCATCGACGACAGCAACTACACTTACGATGGAGTCGACGCCACGGGTGTCCAGGAGCAGAGCCAGAAGGTGGGCGTGCGCCTGGCCATTTCGCTGGAATCGATCGCGGAGTTCCGCGTGAGTTCCTCGGTCTATACCGCGGATCAGGGCGGGTCGGCCGGGGCCATCGTCAGCATCGTATCGAAGACGGGGACGAACTCGTTTCACGGCGGGGTTTTCGAGTTCCTGCGCAACAACGTCTTGGACTCCCGCTCGCCCTTCGATTTTCCGAGTATCCCGCCATTCCGCATGAACCAGTTCGGCGGCAGCATAGGCGGGCCCATCCAGAAGGACCGAACTTTCTTTTTCGCCGATTACGAAGGGATCCGGCAGCGCCTGGATACAACCGTGATCGGGTTTGTGCCGAACGCCGCGTTTCGGGCCAGCGTGACCAATCCCGCTCTCCAACCCTTCCTCGTCCAGTGGCCCATCGGGACGGTCCCTGTCGATTCCGTGACCAACGAATGGATTTCACCGCAGAGTAACAACGATCGCGAAGATGGCGGGATGTTCCGTTTGGATCACATCTTCACCGATCGAACCTCCATTTTCGCCCGGCTAGACATCGACGACGCCAACACCACCGATCCGTTGGACACCCTGGGCGGCCTCGATAACCCTCTCATCCGTCCCTCCAATTATGTTGTCCAGTTGACGCACACTTTCTCGCCCACCGTCATTAACGAGCTCCGAGGGGGAATCAATCGCTCCGCCTTACACCACTACCAGAATGGAACGTGTCCCCTCTCGGTCGCCGCCAACGGTCTGCCCGGCACCGCCTGCGCGAGTGTCCCTCCCTTCGATAGTCCTAGTGATAGCCAACTCGACACGGAAGTCGGCACCACGATTGATGGCTACGACGACCTGACCATCGTGAGGGGCCGGCACACCATTAAGATGGGGATCGGCGTGGAGCGTCATCGGCTGAACAATTCGGACGAAAGCGTCGCCAATGGGGACCTCACCTACGACAGCTCCGCCGATTTCCTGAACAACATTGTTGACAACTATTCCTACGTCGGGCCGTTAACCCTCGGCGGCGAGCGGCGCACTTACATCATGCCCTACGCGCAGGATACCTTTAAGATACTTCCCAACCTTACCCTCAATTATGGATTGCGATGGGAACACTACACGGTCCTGAAAGAGGCGTTTGGCCGACAGGCCGTGGTGAAGGTTTCGTGCGGAGGCTTTTGCCCTAAGGGCACGCCGCTGTATTCGCCCTACTACAAGGACTTCGCACCACGACTGGGCCTGGCATGGGCCCCCGGGGGAGCCTCAAGTAAAACGGTCATCCGTACCGGCTTCGGGATGTACTTTTCGCCGAACCAGATGGACGACTTCACCGACGGGCACGAGAGTACGGACGAACGGTTCAACGTTTCGTCAGTGGATGTGCCCAACCTCGCGTGGCCAGTTCTTCCCTCCCTGCTTCCTGCCCCGTTATACTCGCCCAAGGCGTGGGATCCGAACCGCCGGGACGGCTACTTCGAAAACTGGGATTTCACGGTCGAGCGGATGCTTCCGGGTAACTTTATAGGCCAGATTGCTTACGACGGCAGCGCGGGGCATAGATTGTTCGGCCGATTACAGGCCAATCTCATCAACCCCTTAACGGGCCTGCGCCCCATACCCACTTTTGGCCAGTACGGCGAGAAA
>Ga0326727_10018233_pt1 | contig 14367 bp, 13 predicted proteins | sample MB2enrmetagenome_FD_207643 | JGI IMG/M metagenome (GOLD analysis project Ga0326727, IMG submission 207643) | Lab enriched peat soil microbial communities from McLean, Ithaca, NY, United States - MB29MY | ecosystem: Environmental > Terrestrial > Soil > Wetlands > Peat | place: USA: New York...
CTCGCTTCCCTCGAAGGAACTATTCGGGAGTAGCCCCAAAACGAGTGCGGAGATATTCGGTATCGTGTACAGGTTGACTTCACTTTTCACCCGGCGCGCACGACCAACCTCAACTTACGACACGACTGCTATTGACAAGCAAGATCCACGCGTTATTCTGGTGACGCACTTGCATCACTACGTCTTGCACAGGAGGCCAGAATGAAAAGTGTTTCGTTGTTTCGGGCTGTTCTCTCCTGCGTCATCGGGCTCGTAATCGGTGTGATCCTTACAGCCTTGGTGAACCTTGCAATACCTGCAACGAGTCTTACCTGGGCTCTCATCCCAACATGCCTTGCCGCAATTTTTTCGGGGTTTGCAGGATATATCATAGGCGCAAAGCAAAAATAGCAGATTTGAAGACGCACCTTGGACGCTGACAAAAATGCGCCAATCGCCGCCTGTTGATCAACAGCACCGCGCGATCCTTCAGAGCCTTGCACTCAAGGCGATGACGGCGCGTGGTCTGCTCCCTGACTTCTCGCCGGCGGTGGTGGCTGAACTTGAGAAGATTCAGGCGCTCGTAAGCGCTAGCGTTGCGCGAATCGGAGATTCCTCTGGGGTCGCTGACCTTACGGACCTTTCGTGGGCTTCCATTGACAACGATGACTCCCGCGACCTCGACCAGCTCACGGTCGCAGAGGCCCTGAGCGCGGACAAGGTCAAAGTTCTTGTTGCGGTGGCGGATGTGGACGCGCTGGTGACAATTGGCTCTGCAATCGACGCATACGCTCGCTACAACACGACCTCGGTGTACACCGCAGCCAAGATCTTCCCGATGTTGCCGGAAAAACTTTCCACCGACCTCACCTCTTTCAGCTTCGACTCGGACCGCTTGGCCGTTGTGGTGGAAATGGTGATTGGCATGGATGGTTCCATGCAAGGCTCGGATATCTACTGTGCGCGGGTCCGCAATCACGCCAAGCTCGCCTACAACAGCGTTGCCACTTGGTTGGGTGGGCGCGGTGAGGTCCCTGAAGAGATTGCAGCAGTCAGTGGACTGGCAGAGAATTTGCGGCTTCAGGACCGGGTTGCCCAGGGCCTGAAGAACTTTCGGCATCTCCATGGCGCGCTGAGTCTAGAAACCATAGAAGCGAAGCCGGTCTTTGACGGCGACCAAATCCGTGCCCTCGAAGTGGAGCAAGACAACCGCGCCAAGGAGATCATCGAGGATTTCATGATTGCGGCAAACGGGGTAACTGCGCGGTACCTCGACGCAAGGAGCTTCCCTTCAATTCGCCGCGTGGTGCGAACGCCCAGGCGCTGGGACCGGATTGCCGAGCTGGCCCGAGAACGCAGTTTCAGGCTGCCGGACAACCCGGATTCAGCGGCGCTCAATACATTCCTCGTCAGGGAGAAGACAGTCGATCCACTGCAATTTCCCGATCTCTCCCTCTCGGTGATCAAACTTCTGGGAGCGGGCGAGTACGTAGCGGAACAACCCGGCGGCACTGTCGCCGGCCACTTTGGTCTCGCGGTGAAGGATTATTCGCATTCCACTGCCCCGAATCGGCGCTATGCGGATCTGGTCACGCAGCGCCTATTGAAATCCGCCATTGCAGGCCGGCTGACGCCATACAGTTATGTTGAGCTGAAGGCGCTGGCCAAGCACCTCACGGAACAAGAGGATGCCGCCAACAAAGTGGAACGGCAAGTCGGCAAGTCCGCGGCAGCCCTCCTTCTTGAATCGAGGGTCGGGGAGCAGTTCGACGCAATTGTCACGGGGGCTTCTGACAAAGGCACATGGGCTAGATTGCTCACCGTCCCTGTGGATGGAAGGGTAGTTAGCGGGTCAAGAGGCGTGGATGTCGGCAGCCGGATCCGCGTACGACTGACTGCCGTGGATGTCGAGCGCGGCTATATTGATTTCCAGAGAGTCGATGTACAGCCGCTAGTTCGCCCAGCTTGAGCACAGGTTTTAGTACGGGCTTTGGACAGCTAGAAAGCTCTTAGGCCCACCCGCAACAACCAGAAAATAAAGAGGATGAGTGCGATGACGAGCACGACGTGGATTGCCCCACTTGCAACAAACCTCGTACTGAAACCTAGCAGCCAGAGAACGAACAGGACAATTGCGATTACCAATAGAATAGTCATGCTGATTCCTCTAAACTAGTTTTTGCCCCTTCGGCCGACCCGCGCGGTACCCTTTTTCCTCGGCCGCTCCCGGCGCCTTTCTGTGGGCTACCGGGGTTGGCCGGGTTGGACGTGTGCACTTCCTAAGAGGTTGAGGCTAAAAGTGCAGTCGCGGAATAATGGCCCACAAGCCCACAACAATCAGATAAATGCCAACAGTATATTGCAGAAACCTAGGATATACGACAACTAGGATTCCAAAAATAAGGGTGACAATACCCCAGAGAAGACCAACTGGTTGAAACATACTATCTTTCGCTCCTTTCCTGTTAACGCAAGATCGGCCAAGCCTCTTTTGCTACCTGCGCCTGCGAAATCGAGTAGCGAGGGCGACAATCACTAGGATGAGCCCGATTACCAGCGCAACATAGATAAGACCGCCAAGAGTGTACGAACTGCCAAGCCCGAGAAGCCATAGTACGAGGAGGACGATGCCGACGATCAGCAGTACATTAGCTTCTCTCCGTTTGAGCATGAATTTCAATTCATATTCTCCTCTCCGACTAAACCTTCGTCAGGCCCCAGATACCAAGGCACAATACCACGACAACAATTATCACAATCAAGACTACACATAGAATGGCAAGCAAAAGCGAATAAACTTCCTTCTATGCTGCCACCCAGCATAGGCATAAAGTCAGACGCGTTTCTGTGCGGTAGCGCACTCAACGTTGACAAATTATCAGAAATGTTTTCTAACGCCGATGGAAGGGAAGTTACAACGAAGCATTCCTCGGTATGGCGCGTGTCAAAGAATCCCAGGCGCCATGTGGTATCCGCTGAAGACTGCATGCGAACAGGAAGGAAGAACCCGATGAAGACCAGCAGAAGGCGCAAGCCGCAGAAAGCGGACTTCCTGGAGTCCGTAAAATGCTACTATGGGCGTTTTCCTTTCGGTATATCTACATTTGCCTTGTTGTGCCCAAGTTTACAATCAAGACGGGAGTCTCAAATGGACAGCGCATCTTGTCGAAGTCACGCAAAAGCCGAATGGTTTGGCCTTAAGATCTGCTCCGGCCTAAAACGCCAGTCGTGAGAATCAAGCCAACGACCGCCGATGCGATGCCACCAAAAATATATAACATCGTGTGCTGGCTAAGTCGCCCGATGAGCACCCTGCTCAGGCTGTTGGCCAGAGAGCGGGACTCGACGACACCCATGATGATCAACACGACCCCACCAATCAGGAGAACAAATCCAAGAACTCTGCCAATACTCACCTTCAGAAACCTCCTCGCAAAGGATGGCAAGCCGAGCCCTCGGCGTCGATTTTCCGCCGAGAAACTCTCACGGCTTTGCATGAGTAAGAATAACAACAAGACCTCTCGCGCTCTGTACGCTAACGCACATCGGTTCATTTCGACGTTACCTACTAGTCACTAGCAAAGTCTGCTCGCTGCAAGAAGGCGCTGAAACGGCCCGGGCGGAAAGGAAGGCCTGCTTTTTGGCTCGCTCTTGCGGGTGATAAATCCAAACTGGAGTGTTTAGCTTGCAGGGAGCGAGACGACGCTATTTCTGCCGGAGCGTCCCCGGTCGGATCGCTCTGCTTCTCATGCACAATCACGACCACGGCAACGACGACGATGACAATCGGTATTGCACCGAGAGTCGCCAGAATAGTTGTAATGGCCTCCTTCTCTGCGAGCACACGTACGATTTCAACATCTAACGGCGAAAGAAAAGAGACTCAATACCAGTGTTTTTCCGCGCGCTGCAGGAACATCCTAGGTTGACGCGGGCAGAATCAAGGTGGGTCTTCCGGTAATCGCGTCGGTCATCTGAAGTTCACCTGCCACCGTGGAGGATGGCAACACAGGATCTCAGGGATGTCAAGACATTGTTGCCCAGTGCTACGACTCATGATACGTTTGGGGTGGACATCGTAGGCGTGCGCTCCTTTTCGCCGTCTGCACCGCGCTACGCGCGCGGGTTTTTGGGGTGCAGGGAGGAACCATGGGAAAAGAAATTACACAAATCAAGTCGGATGATCCTTCCAACCCGTGGCCATATTTGGTTGAATGTTACAGCGAACAGAACCCGGTTCCGGAGATTCATGCCGCAAGGGCGGCACTCAAGATCTCTGAGAAAGAATTGACCATCGGAGCCACAGTCGAACCACAAACGACTAGTTCAAGCTCCTACTACGGGTCAATCGTGGCAAAGAGAAAAGACGACCTCAAGAAACTTCGCGAATACCTGCTCTCGCACGGTTGGACCAGTCGCGGGGATGAGCATCCCTGGACGGCTCGCCGTCATTCTCCGAGTTGGGGATCAAACCCTCCGAAATAGGCCTTACCTTGGACAAACAGGCCTCCCTTTGGCTTATTTGGAGAGGTGGAGATGCACCTGTATTCTCCTTTTTCTGAGACTGGCTTATGTTTGCGGCCTATTTCACCGTCAGGCGGAAGACTCCGTCCCAGTCCTCCCCCGGCGGGTTTGCCTTGAAGAAATCGATACGGCCGAGGAATACCGAGCTCGCTTCGTCGCTCATCTTCTCCTTAAGGGTTCCGAACGCTTTAGTAGCCGAAGACCACTTCTGCCCACGGTAGAGCTCGAGCCCCTCTTCGAAAATTCTTTTCATGTCCAAGAGCCGTTGGCCCGCGAGTTCGTGTGTCTGTAACAGTTCGTACACGGTCATGATTTTCGTCTTTCCTTTTACGGTGAGCCAGTCGACCTCTCGGCAGATATATACGTCCTTCACCTTCTCGTAGACCGCACCGGTGATGAGGGTCTTTGTCCCGTACTGCTTGTTGACCCCTTCCAGCCGCGCTGCGATATTCACCGTGTCGCCGATGCTCGTGAAGTCCATCCGGTCCTTGGCCCCGACGCTTCCTGAGACGACGTTGCCGCTGTTGATCCCCGTCCCAATGGAGATGATGTTTTGGTGCGCCGCCCGGGCCAGTTCCTTCTCCTCGGCTATCGCCTTGTTGATCTCAATGCTGGTTTTGCAGGCATTCTGCTCCTTGTTCGGCCCATCGAACATGGCCATAACCTCGTCGCCGACAAACTTGTCGATGTCACCACCATTGGCAAGGATGATGGAGGACTGCTTGTCAAGGAAATAATTGAGCATCTCCACCACCTTGTCAGGGCTGAGCCCTTCGCAGAGAGTGGTGAAACCCCGGATGTCTGTGAAAAGAAAGGCGAGCTCCTTACTCTCCGTAGCCGGCGTCTTTCGCTCCGCGTGCTGGAGGGTGGAAGCGGAGATGTAGGGAACGATTCCGCGAAGGACTGTTGTCATGTTGCTGATCTCGGCGGACAGGTTCTTGATCTCGCCCCGAGTGAAGACGCGGTCCTGGTACTGAAGCAGTTCGGCGGAGAAGCGGGACGTACCTTTCACCATTGAAGATAGGGCTCTGGAGATGGCGCTTACGTTCATGCGAAGGAACAGGATCGGGAAGACAATGTTGCGCCCGAATAGGTAGGTCAGGAAAACAGATGCGTAGAGGAAGGCTATGGCAATAATAAAGACTTTCACTCTGGCGCGGAAGAATGGCTCGTAAATAACGTCCCTGTCGTAGGTCACGGTGACGTATCCCAGGAACGTGCCGCTCAAAATGACAGGCCCCTTGAACTCGAACACCCGACTTGCGGAGTCATATCTGTAGGTCGCCTCCGTGAAGGGCTCCGTTTTGCTCGTGCTCCTTGCCCCCACGAGTGTGCGGTTGGTGCTCGCTGCCAGCGTGAAAATGTCGCTGTGAGGGTCCCTTTTCCAGAAGGAGATTGTGCGGAACGGAAACGTGGCGGAGGCGTTCTTCCTGGCCTCGAAGCTCAGGTAGTCGTCAGCGCTGATCATGTCGCTCGGATTCGCCTCGATGACACTCGTAGTGCGCTCCGCGAGAGTTTTCCCCTCGTGGATCACGGAGGCGAGGATGGTTTCGCTGAAGTCTCTTAGGAGCACTAAGCTCAGAACCAGGATGATCACGAAGATTAGGGGTACAAAGGAAAAGATCAGCGTGCGCTGGATTCCGGGGCTTATGAGTATGGAGAGGGCGCTCGTCCTGCCTTCCGTAGTTCGGCGGAACTCCAGGTATTCTCCGTACGCGCTGTTCCGCTTGTTCAGGTTCGCGATGAAGAGATAGATAAAGTACGCGTTATAGCCGACTGATGCGAGCAGTACCACGTAGGTGAGCGGCGAGGAGGCCTGGAAGTAGTGGCCACTGCGGGCGAAAACGAAGGTGTGGGTGATGATGAGGCCCGCTACAAATACTGAGTTTAGGATGCTCAGAACGACAGGAAGTGTGTGGGTCGGGCTCGAAATGGCCGGAATGTAGCGTTCCAGAAAGATCGAGGCGATTGTGAACAGGCAAAGGATTGGAACGAGATAGGCTACGATGCTTGTAAGGATAAGTCCGCCGAGGCGCACGGGAGGGCCGCCGTAGAGCTGAAAGGGCATGAACGGAACACTGAACAGCCCCTCGGCGGGCGTAATAAGCGGAAAAATGTACCAGACAAGGATCAGAACGGAGTACACTACCTCAGCAACATGGAACACGATTGCTGACTTGTGAGCGCGGTCCATATCATTTCCTCCTTCAGGACAAGCTTCCTCGGCGAGTGCAGCCTGTCCCCTCCCGCAATCATAAAGGACATGGAGTTCGAAGAATTTCTGTACGGCAGCGCACACAAGGCGAGTATTCTGAATTGTGAAAGCATGAAGAACTTGGAGCTTAAGGCACGACTTTCATCCCATTCCACCGATCTGGCCTGCCTGCGGGCCGGACTACGCCGCTGCAGGTCTCACGTCGAAGCCGTCCACTAGCGGGGCAGTACCGAGGCGTTCTGAGCGCGGTGCGCTTCCGCCCACGCCCCTGAGCAGAATCCCGTGGAGTTCGCTTGACGGAACGCTCCGATGGAGCGCCCAGGAAAGGCTCCGGCTGTTATCGGCCCGCGATTTTTTTGGTTTCGGTTTGCGCTTTGCCGGCGTTGATGACCACTTTCACAGCATCTTCCATCGGATCTTTGAAGGGCACTTCGATTCGAAGCAGACCCTGCTCATAGGTTGCCTCGGCTTTGTCCGGTTTCACTGGCCAGCCTAAGGCCAACGAAGCAACATGGTCGATATCCCTTGCAAGCGCCGCCAGATGGACGCTATCTTCCAAAACCTTCACGCCAGCCGTGTCCACCGGCGCGCCTGGTATGGCGAACTCCACTACCAGCTTACGATTCTCTGCATATGCGTACGCAACCGTTTCGGGAGCGACCTTCATTCGGTTTTCCGTCATTTTGCAACCCTCCTATTAATCCTGGTTGACATCAATATCTTCGAGTTCTGTACGCAAGCGAACATGTCTGAAGCTTTAACGCATGAGCACTATGCCAACTCCTTCCATGAGGTTGTCGTAACGCCAAAGAGCATACAATCTCAAAGGTAGACAGACTCTGCGGGTGCCCGAGAAACCCGCACGACTAACTGCGGAGAAGGGTGAATGATTCTATCCTTCTGCCGCTTCCCCCCACGGCTCGTGCCTAGACGATGTGACGGGAGGTATCAAAAATGACACCAACCGCCCCAAAAAAGGCTGGGCGATTGGTGCTGATTATTGCAGCTTCTTGGGAGAGTTTCGGAGGCTCCGCGATCAGTCGTTAGCCCTTGCTACGATTGTCATAGTCGTGCGAATGTTGCTCCAACCACTTGTCATAGGTCTGTGTCTGCTCGTGTCGCTTGTTGTGCTGATCCTGCTCCTTCTGCCATTGATCTCTCTGCCATTTTTCTCGCTGTTGATCCTGTTGCTGACCCTGCTGCTGATTCGGGCCATTTCTCACTTCCGGCCGACCCATCGCGAAGCTTGTGGCAAGAGACACAACCAGCGCGAATGCGGCGATAATAAGTAGCTTCTTCATTTTGTACTCCTGTGATAAAATAGTTCAAATGGCTATCGAGTTCTGTTCGGTAGCGCGCTTTGTTCTCAATGCGTTTTCGTGAGTCCTGTTGAGCGTACGATCGCAGTATTTTTCTCCAACGCAAAACTCTCCCCTTGAGGCTGGCCACCAAGTCTTATCCGAAATGATTGTTGCGCCCAAATCACCATGCGTACTCACCGCAAAGAGTAAGATGGAAACGCTCTAGCTAGAAATAAGTCGTAGCGAGCTTTGAAGGCTAAAGCCTGACAATTAAGAATATGATGAACGCAGATCAAGTCAAAGGCTATATTGAAGAAGCGAAAGGTGGATCGAAGAAAGTCGGCGGCAAGGTGGTCGGAAACAGAGATACAGTAACACGGCGTCCATAGTAATGGTGTCGCGACTAGTTAAGTTACGGAAGCGCTCCTTTTCTTGCGGTTCGGTGGGTAGGTTGCAGTTTAGTTCCTATGCTGCTTTCTTTTTCAAAGTTTTCCAGAGTACCCGCTCGGGAACGCTACGCGTTATTGTCGACGATGCCCGGCGAGACTTGCCGGACAGCTCTTGTGATAGGTGCGCTCGCGGATACCACACTCGCTTTTCTAGGTCTCCATGGACTGCCGCCGTTGCCCAGTGAAAACGTTCATAACATTTGCTTATGCATTTGTCACCTGCGTCGGTGTGAACAAACGCCATGAAGGTAGCAATGATCAAATGGCGTGTTCCTATTGCAGTGGCAAGAAAGCCGCCCGATGTTACAACGCGGATGGCCGAATTGGTTGATGGTGGCCGGTACGACTTTTTGTGCGTTTATGGGTGCTGAACCCGTCGAAGGCACTTGCTTGTCCGAAGATTGCCCTCGAAAGCAAACCTGTCGGTCCTATGTGATCCACCGCACAGACGTGTCTGGGGGTTTCGGCTCTTCTAGAGATAGTCAGGCTGATAACAAAAGCGACAGTGCTGTCCAGCGTCGATGAGCGTTTTCGTTAGATTAGGCTCGCTGGACGTAGAAGGCACAGGGTGAGATGACCGGCCATGGTCAATGGTAAGAGGAAGGTTACTAATGGGAAAAATAGGCACGCGCGTGAAGAAGAACCCCTGGCTCGTTGCCGTACTTGCCACGGTGGTGGTGTTTGCAGGAATCAGCTCGCTGGTTTTTTGGAAGAGATTCGAAATCACCGACCGCTACTTCTTGCAGGGAAGCAAGGACGCGCAGGAACAAGCGATTCTTTTGATGTTGACAGAGGCGAAGCCAGAAATCGACAAGAATTTGAAGATGAGTTTTCTCGAAAAGACATTCGCCGTAATTGCCGGTAGGAGAGACGAAGAACAGAGGCAGGCAGATGCTCTCAGCGATGTCAGAAAATACGCGGAATGGAGTTTCCAGAATCATTGGCTGAATTACAAGGACGTTCACAAAGTGAGTTCAATAGACGGCTATGATCTGCATGGTTACGATTTTGCGCTTTGCTGGAACCAAGGGGCAACCGAGGAGGTCGTGTCCAAATTCAACGTGAATTTCCTGACAAGAAGCGTCATCAACAAGGAAGTGAATCTTAACTGCGGCTATTTCGCCAGCCTGAAACTCTACATAGCGAAGAACGCCAAGAAGGACTAGCGTGTATTTCTCACACTATTGAAGAGGGCCTTGCGTTCCAAGTCCGCTACGTAAAGAATCCCAGGACAATTCAATTGTGGATGGAGTCGTAATTGTAACTGTAATACTTCCAGGCTGCTGTCACTGTATTTTGAGAAAAGGCTTCTGTTCAGCCGCTTGTTCTGAGGCATGACGGACCTCGAGTTGACCAAAAACATCTACGCAAAAAATCCCAATTTGAAGGCCGTCGTCTTCAGGGGATGCAACCTCGAGCCCACTTACAGGGTTGGGCCCGACCATCGAAGGAACTGTCTATTTGTCCAAACCCTATCAAATTCTCGGACTTGAGCAGTGGAGCCGTAAGTCGCGCCAGAACAGCCTGCCCTTTGGACCAATGACCAGTTTTTTTTTGGCAGAAATATTGCCGAACGGCTTTCTCGTCGATAGAACGCCCTTAGCAATATCCTGATCGGCGCCTTTCCCGCGAGCGCGGGAACCGTTATCTTCAAGATGTTGTTTGCGAAAAGGAATGAGCGCGACTTGAACGCTCCGAAAGCCGTCCACGCGTGTACACATCTTTACAAAAGTTATCACCGGGCAAAAGAAAGGCCCGCGGCGCATCCGGAAGACGTAGGCATGGCGCCTCACGGCAAGGCGAGGGGTACCTTTTGGGGCCCTCAGTTCTCCTCGGATGCTCACAGAAAATCAAGATAAAAGGACACCGGCGCGCATGCAGCTCCAGCCGTCAGGCATCACTGGTCCGCTCGTCACTTGCCTGCTCGGGATGACCTCAACAGGCGATCATGAAAAGCGACTATTGCGACGAGGCAAGTCGGCCTGTTTGGCTGTGAGAAGCAATTCCTTCCATTCCAGACCCGTATTTGATATGTGGCGACACGTGGTCTTGATATCTTTCTTTTTTTCCGTAAGATTGAGTCAAATATAGGACAGCAAACAGAGAGGTTTTGTTTATGTCCGACATGCTCCGCCCAGCGAACGCTCCGAATCCGAGACAGAGCCACCTACTCGCCGTCCTGCCTGAGGCCGAAAGCAAGCGACTGCTTCCCCACATGGAATTGGTCTCGCTGCCTCTCGGCAAAGCTCTTTACGAGTCTGGGGACCAACTGAATCATGTCTATTTCCCCACCACCTCTATCGTGTCTCTGCTGTACGAACTGGAGAATGGTTCGTCTGCCGAAATCGCAGTCGTCGGCAATGAAGGCATCGTGGGCATCGCGCTGTTCATGGGTGGCGATACCATGCCGAATCGTGCGGTAGTGCAAAGTGCCGGGCATGCCTATCGCCTGCAAGGACACTTGCTCAAACAGGAGTTCAACCGCGCTGGGGCGTTGCAGCACCTGTTGCTGCGCTACACGCTGGCGATGCTGACCCAGATGGCACAGACCGCAGTTTGCAATCGTCACCATACGGTGGACCAGCAACTCTGTCGCTGGCTGCTTCTCAGTCTCGACCGTCTGCCTACGATGGAGCTAATCATGACCCAGGAACTGATCGCCAACATGTTGGGGGTGCGCCGCGAGGGCGTGACCGAGGCTGCTGGAAAACTGCAGAGTGCCGGGTTGATTCGTTATGGTCGAGGGCACATCACAGTACTGGATCGAACGGGTTTGGAGAACCGCGTGTGCGAATGCTACGACGTTGTCAGCAAGGAGTTTCGCCGCTTGCTACCTGATGTGCCTGCGAAGTGATCTTTTTCAATCCTTGAGCAATCTCCTGTACGGGAGTCGCTCGCTACGGTGCTGATTAGCTTTGTACCTTTGCCCTTTGAGGGTTTCGGAGTAGCCGTCTCCCCAATAGAACGCGCAGCACTTAGCTTGCGTCTTGCGCTTGGCGAGCCCCTGAAGGTGGGGTCACCAGTTCAGCTACTCTGCTAGCTCTATTCTTCTCCCCACTTTGCGATACGCCGATTCTGCTCGGCATCCAGTGCGTCCTGAAACTTTTGTCGTATTTGTCGCTCGGTTTCCCAGTCGCCGTCCAGGTCTTCAAGTTCCGACCATACTTGACCATTGTTTGTATCCTTGTCGCCAGAGCCAGGGTAATCATAAACGCTCTTGCAGGAGCCACGAGAACTTCGATACCAGGGTTTGAGTTTGCCGCCATCGAGCAATCGGTATTGAGTCTGCTCGTCAAGGGATGCCGCTCGCCATTTCTCTGGGTTATAGTACATGAGCGTTCTTTCCGCCGATACCCTCCTGCCGTTCTGATCGATCAGACGAACCTCTGTGAGCGAGATTGTCTCTCCTGGTCGCGGTATTATGGGAAAGGTCAGCTGCACGGCAAAAGGATATGTGCCATTTTTCTCCGCCTGCCTTGGCACAAGCAAGGTCATGACTATATCCCCCATATGATAGTTCCTCCCTACGAAGTTATCCCCGGCGGCTCGTGATGCAACGAGGGTAGTGGAAATATCTCCACGAGTTCTGTGCGAAAGGCCACACTGTTCTCGACGCCTTTTCTGCAAAGCGGATTTTTTCCGGCCTTTGAGGTCAGTCGTTCTCGCCCCACTTAGCGATGCGGCTGTTCCACTCGGCAGCCAGCACTTCCACATAGCTATTTTGTAATTCCCGCTCGGCTCTCCATCCTTGTCCAAGTTCTCAATCTCAAACCACTGCTGACCATTATTGCTGTTCCTGTCACCAGAGCCTTGGGTAATCATAAACACTGTCACTCAGACTGTATATGAGACAAAACCACGGCTGCGGGTTGCCATTGAACTCTAACGCATATTGGCTTTGCTCGGAGAGTGTTGCCGCTGGCCATTCTTTTGGGCGGTACGTGTCCATAGTTACCGACGCCGTTGCTCTATTGCCACTCTTGTGGATGAGACGAACTGATGTCTCCGAAGTCCTCTTCCCTGGTGTCTGTTCTTTGAGAACGACTGTTTGAACAGCATAGGGCTACGGAGCATTCTTCACTTTCTTCCGTGGCATAAGCAACGTCACAGCGATTTTTTCAGTCACTATTCCACCCTATGAGACTCCTCTTGCCCCTGAAAGGAACGTAGTGGCTATGCTCGACCAATTCTGTGCGGAAGCGCACATTATCGGCGAACTCTTTTCACTGTACACAGCGTGTTTGCGAGCCAGATTCAAGCCGTCCCACACTGCAGGGCTGAAGATATTCACCTTATGTGCGCTACCGCACAGAAATGAGACGAGTTGAATGCTTAGCATAGCCTGGGTTAGGGTTTTGGAGTTTTGTTCAGAAGCATTCGGAGGTGACTAGGATGCATCATCATTATTGGCTTCTTTCCGTTCTCTTGATAGTACTGATCGTCGTTGTCGTTGTTGTGCTAGTTTAAAAGCTAGCAGACCGCTCCGGGCGAGGTTTTGTCGAAGAGGAGAATGAACGCTAAACTTTCTGGTGATTATCGGCATCGTCCATCTGATATTCTGGTTCCTTGGGCTTGTCAGCGATATGTCTAGGTCGCGCTCGCAATCGGGGTTATCCTCTGAGTGGTCTCGTTTGTCCCTCGATTTCGCAGGCGCTGGTAAGCAGAGAGACTCTCGATGAGCCCGTCCGGAGACTTTCTATTTTTGCGGTTGGATTTCAAGGGAACTCGGTCCGACTTTGACGGAAAAGAGCGCCACTAAGTGAGTGGATTCGTTCTCGGCTGCGGGCGAGTGGCAGAGTTCCGACAAGACAGGGAAGGAAGATACTATGTTTGAACCAATCGGTCTCCTGTGGGGCATTGTGACGCTTATTTTTGGACTTCTCATTATCGTATATCCCAATTTACTGCGCTACACAGTGGGTATTTACCTGATTGTTGCCGGCTTGTGGGCTATTATTCCAAGACTTCATTTGCATTTGCACTAAACTTCATTGCTCAAGAAGCGCCATTTCGGACAGCACGCCCCCAAGGGAAGTTGCCACTTTCGAGGAGGGTCCTTTCTATCGCGCATTCTCAAGAGTTGACATGCGTCGATGGCTCTGAGGAGCTCACCGAGCGGAGGGAGCCTTCTTGATAGAGTTGCGATCCGTCAGCAAAAGCTTCGGCCAGGTAATTGCGGTGGACAGAATCTCCTTTGCGACCAGGGAAGGGGAGATCTTCGGGCTCCTCGGCCCCAACGGCGCTGGGAAGTCTACTACGATCAAAATGATCATGAACATCTTCAACGCGGATTCCGGGTCCATCCTCTTCAATGGAAGCCCCATTCGAGAGGCGGACAAGGATCGCATCGGCTACCTTCCCGAAGAACGCGGACTCTACCGCAAAGTGAAGATCAACGAGATGCTTCTGTATCTCGCCAGCCTAAAGAACGCGGACCGTTCCGCGGCAGAAAAGAGGCTCGACGAATGGCTTGCGCGCTTCAACCTGCTGGAGTGGAAGAATCGCACCCCCGAGAGCCTCTCCAAGGGGATGGCGCAGAAAGTGCAGTTCATTGCCTCCATTCTCCACGATCCCGAGTTCATTTTCCTGGACGAGCCGTTTTCGGGCCTCGATCCGGTCAGCACTGACGTGCTGCGGGAGGCGGTCCTCGAGCTCGGCAGTAGCGGCAAGACGATCCTTTTCTCCACGCACAACATGGAGGTTGCCGAGAAGATCTGCTCGCGGCTTCTCATCATCGATCACGGCCGCGAGGTGATCTCAGGCTCCCTTGCAGACATTAAGTCGCGCTACGGTCACAATACAGTGGCCGTGGAGTTCGACGGCACAATCGATTTCGGGTCCTTGTCGGGGATCGTGCGCAACGTTTTCCGCTTCCCGCGGTGGGTGGAGGTGGAGCTCG
>Ga0326727_10018234_pt1 | contig 14366 bp, 15 predicted proteins | sample MB2enrmetagenome_FD_207643 | JGI IMG/M metagenome (GOLD analysis project Ga0326727, IMG submission 207643) | Lab enriched peat soil microbial communities from McLean, Ithaca, NY, United States - MB29MY | ecosystem: Environmental > Terrestrial > Soil > Wetlands > Peat | place: USA: New York...
ACCGGCAGTTCATTCTGGCGCCCTTGCTGTCGCGCCACGCAGTCGGCGGCCACCGGGCAAACCAGGCAGCGGGGATTCCTGGGCACACAGAGCGTGGCGCCCAGCTCCATCATGGCCTGGTTAAAATCGCCGGGATGCGCTCGATCGAGCAGTTCCTCCGCCACCGAAGTAAGCCGCGTGCGAGTAGAGCCCGCGCCGATATCCCCATCGTCGCCCGTGAAACGCGCCAGCACGCGGAGGACATTTCCGTCAACGGCAGCGTACGGCAATCCAAAACCAATACTGGCGACGGCCGCCGCCGTGTAAGGACCGGCGCCGGGTAGCGCTCGAATGAAGTCGTAATCCGGTGGAAATCCGCCCGCGATCAAACGCGCCGCGCGCTGCAGATTGCGGGCTCGCGTGTAGTAGCCCAACCCGCTCCATGCGGCCAGCACTTCCCCTTCGGTTGCGGCCGCAAACGACGCCGCATCCGGATAGCGCTGGAGGAATCGCTCGTAGTACGGCAGAACCGCCTCCACGCGCGTTTGCTGCAGCATGATTTCAGACACCAGAATGTGCCACGGCGAAGCTGTTGAACGCCATGGCAGTTTGCGGGCGTTCGCGGCGTACCAGCGCAAGAGCGCGCGGCGGAACACTACAGGGTTGGGCAAACCGCTACAAACTCACCGAGCACGCGATACCGGTTCTCGAAGGTTTCGGGGTCCAGGTCGAACGCTGGAAACTCGGGATTCAGCGGCTCCAGCCGGATGCCGGCGTGCTGCCACTGCTCCCCTGAATAGGTCTTCGCACTGGTGTAGCGCTTCACCGTAAATCGCGCACTGGAATCCGTGGCGCCCAGCTCCTCAATCAGCAGCCGCTTCCCCTGGCGCGACCCCACCGCGAACTTTCGAAACACGGCCAGGCTGCCGTCCGGAATCAACGGCTCCATGGAACGCCCCACCACCTGCACCACGAACATCTCCGGGGAAAGCCGCAACCCTTCCGGCGCCCGCACCCATTCCACCTCGGATTCGTCTTCGGCTACTTCCATGTCTTCGCCGAACCGCGTCGCCGCCGCGCGGAGCCCGTAGAAAGGAAGGTGCGTCACAAAACGCCGGACGCGTGAATCGACGTGCGTCTCGTACAGCCGGTTCAACATGGCGTGCGCACTGGAGCCCACCGCGGTTTCGCGATCCGAGATACGCAGGAACCCGGAGAGCGAATCTTCCAGCGATTCAAGGAATTCCTTCCCGCCCATTTCGGCGGCGCGAGCGCGAAAATCGGCGTCCAGCAGCATCGCGTATTCCGCGTCTTCCGGGCTCAGAGACTCGTCCGGATCTTCGCGAAGTTTCCACTCGATCTGATTCGTATTCTTATCCAGCAGCAGGACGCCGAATGGGATTTCACGCTCGCCGGCCGGAGCCAGGCTCACAACCACATACTCTGCGCGAAACAATTGGGCCAGCGCGGCGGGCATCCGGTTAACCGCCGGCTTTCAAAGGATAGTAACCCTTCCGGTATCGCACTTTGACGTTGGGAAGGTTCACTTGAATTTTGATGGTATGAAAAACCTTAGCCTTCTCATTCGAGGCGGCGTCCGGGGTGTAGCGGAGAATGTACTGCGTGGTGATTTCGCCCGCGATATCCGCGATGGAGTGAAAAATGCTACCCGAAATCTCACCCGTGTAACCACCGGTTCCAACCGTAAGCGCGTAGTTGCCGTCATCCGACGGCTTCGAAAGATACCCCGAAATGTCTTTGTAGATATGGTTGAGTGGATACTCTACTTTGCCGCCCGTCTCCTCGCAAAGGCGCAGCAGGTTTTCATCGCCCTCGGCCGCGAACCCAAAAGCGATGGTGCTCATGCCATAAATTGTGACCAGGTTGCGCTGGGCCACCTCCAGAACCTCGGCAATGGAATGCTTGCTCGCAGTGTCGTGCCCGTCCCCGATAATGATCAGGACCCGGCGCGGCTCATAGGGCTCGCCGTTGATCACCTTGCGGTTGGTGCAAGCCGCATAAACAGCGTCAAACAGAGCCGAGCCGCCACCCGGCTTCATCTTGCTGATCTTGTCGATCATCTTCTCCGGGTCGCTGGAAGTATCCACCTCAAGCTGGGCGGCGTTGCCGTATGAGATCAGATACCCCGCGAACTTCTTGTCTCCGGGTAACAGGTTCTGCACCAGTTCGGTGAGCGCTTCCTGATACTTGTCCCAGTGGATCTTCATCCCGTTCGACTGATCCACCAGGAAGCCCGCTACAATCGGTTGGTTCCGATCGCGCGTGAAGTAGGAAATGGTCTGCGGCTTGCCCTCGTCGAAAACGTGAAAATCGTTCTTCTCGAGATCCGAGACGAACCGCCCCTTTTCGTCGGTCACCGTCACCGGAACGATGACCTCGTTCACCTGGACCTTAATAGCTCCAGGTTCCTTTTCCGACGAAGGTTCTTGAGCGGTAATTGCAAAAAAGCCGAGCGAGAAACCCAAAGCGAGTGCGCGGTACAGCATGGCGTGTGTGTAACTAGTGTACCGAACCAAAGCTACGGTAAACCAATCCTAGCCCGCGAATGGATCGGATCTGATTTATCCGATTCATCCGTGGCTATAAACCACTAAACGGTGGCTTTTAGTTTTTCGCGCTGCTCTTTCAGAACGGCCCGGCGGCTGAGCTTGATCTTATTGCCTTCAAGCGCCAGCACCTTGACCATAATCTGGTCGCCTTCCTTCAGTTCGTCGCGAACGTCCTTGATCCGGTTCTCGGCGATCTCGCTGATATGCAGCAAACCATCGGTCCCCGGGAAGATTTCGACAAATGCGCCGAAATCGACGATGCGGACCACCTTCCCCAGATACGTCTTGCCAATCTCCGCAACGGCCGTAATATCGCCGATGATCTGGAGCGCCTTCTGCGCCGCGGCGGCATCGTTCGAGGCCACGTTGACCGTGCCGTCGTCGGAGACATCGATCTTTACGCCGGTCTGTTCGATGATGCTGCGAATCACTTTGCCGCCCGGTCCGATGACTTCACGGATCTTATCGGTGGGAATCGTGATGGTGTAAATTCTAGGCGCGTACTGCGACATCTGCGTGCGCGATTCGGCCAGCGCCTCGTTCATCTTGTCGAGAATAAACAGGCGTCCGCGGCGGGCCTGTTCGAGCGCCTCATGCATAATGGCCGTGGTCACGTTGGGGACCTTGATATCCATCTGCAGAGCGGTGATGCCCTGGCGGGTTCCGGCGACTTTGAAATCCATATCGCCGTAATGGTCTTCCGCGCCGGCGATGTCGGTCAGAATGGCGTACTTGTCGCCTTCCTTCACTAAACCCATCGCCACGCCGCTGATGGCGGCCGGCATGGGAACGCCCGCGTCCATCAAAGCGAGACTCGCCCCGCACACCGTGGCCATCGAGCTGGAGCCGTTCGATTCCAGAATGTCGGAAACCACGCGCAAGGTATAGGGGAACTTGGTCTGATCCGGAACCAGGCCGCCCACCGCGCGTTCCGCAAGAGCGCCATGTCCAATTTCACGGCGTCCGGCCCCGCGCATGAAGCCCACTTCGCCGACGCTGAACGGCGGGAAGTTATAGTGCAGCATGAAGCGTTTGGAGGCCTCGATGCCGGGTTCCAGAAGTTCATAGCGCTGCTCGTCATCCTTGGTGCCGAGCGTTACGGTAACCAGCGCCTGCGTCTCTCCGCGCGTAAACACTGCCGAACCATGCGTTCTGGGCAGCAGGCCGGTCTCGATGGAAATATCGCGAATCTGATCGAACTTGCGTCCATCCGGGCGGCGATGCTTTTCGAGCATCTCATCGCGGAAGATGCGCTCTTTCAGAGCGTCGAAAATCTTGCCGACCTCCGGGTGCTCTTCTTCGGTGAACTGTTCCTTCAGCTTGGTCTTCACCGCGGCGATGCGCGCGTAGCTTTCCAGCTTGGGATATTTCTCGGTGTTCAGCGCGTCGGTGAGTTCTTCGCGGGCAATCGAGGAGACCTTGGCGTACAGATCCTTGTCGAATTCGTGGGGCGTAAAGGTGCGCTTCGTCTTGCCGACGGCCTTTACCATTTCGCCGATGACGCCGGCTACTTTCTTGCAGCACTCGTGTCCGAATTCCAGGGCCGCGAGCACTTCGTCCTCTGTGGCCTGGGTTCCGGCAGCTTCCACCATCACTACGCCGCCTTCCGTGGCGGTCACGACGATGTTGAGCTTGGAGGCGCGCGCTTCCTCATAAGTGGGGTTGGGGACCAGCTTGCCATCCGCATAGCCCACGCGGACCGCGCCCACCTGATGATGAAACGGGATATCGGATATAGCCAGCGCCGCCGCCGCTCCGATAATGCCAAGCACCGCCGGGTCCTGTTGGGGATCCGCCGAGAGCACCATCGCGATGATTTGCGTTTCGCAGAGATAGCCCTCCGGAAACAGCGGGCGCATGGGCCGGTCGATCAGGCGGCTGGTGAGCACCTCTTTTTCCGAGAGGCGTCCCTCGCGCTTGATGAACCCTCCGGGAAACTTGCCGGCGGCGTAAGTATATTCGCGGTAATCGACCGTGAGGGGGAAGAAACCCTGACCGGGTTTAGGGTTCTCATTGGCGCAGGCGGTCACCAGGACCACCGAATCGCCGGACTTCACGACCACAGCCCCATTGGCCTGTTTCGCTAATTTCCCGGTTTCCAGAATGATCTTGCGACCATCCAAATCAACTTCAAAAGTGTGAATCATTTCCTTTGCCATTCTTGGCGCCACGTTGGAGCGTGCCGCACGAAAATATTGGCGAGGAGGTTTGAAAGGGTGACGGTATTTAGTGGCGGATGCCGAGCTTTACCAGAACGGATTTATAGCGTTCCGGATCGTTCTTGCGAAGATACGTTAAAAGCCGGCGGCGACGGGCAACCATGGTAAGCAAACCCTTACGGGAAGCATGGTCCATCTTATGCGCCTTAAAATGTTCGTTGAGCTGAACCAGGCGGCCACTTAGCAGAGCAATCTGCACCTCTGGCGATCCCGTGTCAGTCTTGTGGATTTGGTTCTTAGCGAGGATCTGCTGTTTTACTTCAAGCGCCAAAGGCATTCCGGTGTTACTGCTCCTTCTTTCTCATTCTCTCGTTATTCCTTAAGAGGATAACACAGATGAAACCGTTTTTTTAGTACAGCCACGTTTCGTGCCGCACCGGGAGACGATTCAGCACCTGGCGCAGGTGACGCCACTCCGGAAGGAAGAGATCCATCAAGCCAAGAAACCGGGCATTGTGGGTGGGTTCGAGTAAGTGGGTCATCTCATGAACCACAATGTATTCCAGGCATTCCGGCGGCTTCTTTGCCAGGTCCGTGTTGAGTCGGATGCTCGGCGGCTTGCAGCTTCCCCACTTGGTCTTCATGCGCTGGATGAAGGCGCGTTCGACTTTGACGCCGAGTAGGGGCTCCCATTTGGCGATGAGCGGGCTGGCGGCTTGTTTGAGCTGCGCGCGGTACCACTCGTCCAGAACGGCGCGCTTCGTTTCCTCCGTGGTGGGAGGACGGATTTGCAGCACCAGCGTGCGGTGCTGGAGTTCGACTTTCGGCGCCGCGTCTTTCTCGACGACTTTCAGGAGATAGCGTTTGCCCCACAGGTAGTGGCTCTCACGGTCGAGGTATTCGCGCGGGGATTCGCGCTCCTGCTCGACGACTTTCTTTTGCTGCTGCCTGATCCAGGTGAGTTTCGAGATTGCGAAGACTCGGATGGTATCCAGGTTCATCCGCAGCGGCGCGGAGATCCGCACTTTCCCCGTGGGCGGGTAGACGCTAAGGTGGATGTTCTTAATGTTCTTCCGGGTACCGAGCCGCGCCTGTTGAGAAGCGGTAAAACGATTCTAGCTGAAGCACCAGTAGCGCTGGCGGTCTTCGCCGCCGGTGCACGCCGGGTTCAGGCAAGTGCCCCGCGACGCTCCAGCGCCGGGCAGGCTGAATGCCTGCCCCACCCTCGCCAAAATCTTGGCCTGGCAGATCAAATCGCGCTACCCTAGTGGTTGACGAGACCGCGATGACCGTTACCTTAAATCTTCCTCCGGACGTTGAACAGGGGTTTCTCGCTGAAGCCGAGGCGCAAGGCGTGTCCGTTGATGAATTGCTCCGCGAGGTGCTTATCGCACAAGCCCCCCGGGGACATGGTTCGACGGCTCCGCGGAAGTCCCGTCTGTGGGAACTCCGCAAAGGCCTCACTTTGGGTGACGTCTCGATTAAGGAACTCATTACCGAAGGCCGGGAGTGAGCCTCTTCGTTCTGGACGCCTCCTATACGATGACCTGGTGCTTTCCGGATCGCGCGACCCCGAACACCGACGAAAAGTTAGAACGCCTGGAGGCCGCCCTCGACAGCGCGATTGTACCCGCGATCTGGCCGATTGAAGTGGCTAATGCGCTCGGTAAAGGTGTCGTTCGACGTAAGCTGACCGAGAACCAGGCTCAAGAGATCTGGAATGCTTTACGGTTGTTGCCGATTCGCGAAAGCCGGCGGCTGCGCGACGTTCCGCGGTTACTGGGGCTCGCGGTGCGGCACAATATCAGCGTTTATGACGCGTGTTACCTGGAGGAGGCGCGTCTGGTTCAGGCCCCGCTGGCTACCAACGATCACGGCCTGAGGGACGCCGCGGAATTATACGGTGTCGCCGTGTTGATGCCGTAGGGCGGACGGACCCCAATGAAGAAGCAAACGGAGCAATACCCCGCGCGTGATTCCGGCTTTCGCCTCCGAGGCGGAAGAGGCGGAGTGGTGGTATACGAACCGCGAGGCGCATGGCGAACAGATGCTTGCTGCCGTGAGGTGCGGTGAGGCCCAGGTGTTGACGAACGAGAAACTGCGTGAGCGGATCGCCGCGTCGAGGAGAGTACTCGCGCCGGACGGTGGTGCTTCGAACCCGCGAATCGTAGTTGGCGTTGGCCCGAAAGCAAGTTAAAAGAAAATGGCTGGAGTACTGCGGAAAGAGAGTGACCCACCACATGGTGCTTGAAACTGAACTTGCCTACTACGAAACGATCAAACCCGAACTCCTGAAGCACTACGGAGGAAAGTTCGTCCTGGTGATCGGGAACGAACAATTGGGTGTTTTTGACAGGCGTGAGGACGCCTACATGCGCGGCATCGAACTCAGAGGGAACGTGCCGATGCTGATCAGCAAGATCGAACAAACGGAGCTTATTTACTAGGTGCCGCGGATCGCGTTCGGCCTGCCTCCGGTAAAGAGTCTGTCTAGCGTATCTTCGTATTCCTGTTTAATTCCAGCGTGTTCATCGTCGTCGACATCGGGACCGTTAAGCCTCTGATCTCGGTTCCAACGCGCGGCGCCAAGGGCATCCGCAAGCGGAAACCCCCAGGACTCGACAGCGAGTTCTTTATCTCTTATAGTCACGTGAGGATATTACCACGATTAATTTCCCATGATCCATCTGGCGTGCCTTAATCAACGGTAGTCGTTTCAATGAGTCTCGGACCCCATGCTCACCGATCCTACGGACCCCGACTCGTGGACAGCCGCGGTCCAAGCAGGACCATAGGCACCCCGCGATACCGGAGCGAGAAGACCTCGGTTTTTTCAGATGCATTTGGGCTGGCGGGCCCTCATATCAGCCTCACCTTTCCCGTGAGTAGGTTCTGCATCATTCCTTGTTTGACCTGGCGCGCCTTAGCCAATTTGACGTCCAGGGCGGCGATCTCGTCGTCAATGTCGGCAAGAATCTCGCCGATTGCCGTCTGCTCGGCAGTGGTTGGCGGCACGGCGACTCTGTACTTCGAAAGCTGCGGCGCGGTTAGCTGGGGGACCCCTGTGCTTTCGAGCGCAAAGTCGACAAAGTTATTTATGTATTCGGCGACAAAGCGAAGGTCGGACGGAACTTTCTTGCTGAGGACGAGCAGTCTGCCAATCGCCGAGAACTTGCTCGTGCGATAGACGGCCTTGCCGACGTCGCCCCTAGCCGTGATTGTAATTTTGTCCGCGTCATATTGGTATGCCTGCGAAAACCCGTAAAGGCCGTCCCGCGAGTGGGCATTGGAATAAACAGGGAACCGGTGCCGACTGCTTAGCGTCGGTGAAAAATCCTGTCGTGCCAAGTCCCCCCCGGCCGCGATCTCACAAAGGGTTCCGATGCGGTGTTCTTCCCAGTCGTTCGGGATTATTCCTACCTCGGACCGTTTGAGTCGCGGATCGGAGCCAAAGGGTCGCAGTCGTTTCTTGCCCGAGACGAGTTGCTGCACGGTACCACGTTTGAGGTTGCGTTTCTTGGCGGTGAGTTGTTCGAGGGATTCTATGAGGGCGTCGGCGTCGCTCAGGGCTTTGGCGATGGCTTCTTGCTCGGCTTTGGTGGGCGGAACGGCGATTTTTATTTTTCGAACCGTTACTAGGCTCATCCCCGCCTTCGCGCCCGAGTCCGTCAGTGCCCAGAAGAGCCTTTGCGTTGTTTCAGACGCCAGGAAGTAACTGGCGAACTTCGCGTCGATTTCCGCCGAGCCGAACCGGACCAGCGCGATGTGCTGGTTTATGTAGGCAGGGCTTGGCACGTTCTCGGCGACGTACCCCACGATGCCGATCTCGGCGGTTATCGAGATCAGAACGTCGCGATCCTCGAGCTGCGTCCGAACGCCTTCGGCCGCGCCGTGCGGAGGATTTACGAAACGAAGATCTGTGAGTCTAGGTAAATTGATCTCCGGGAAAGATTGGTGATCCGGATAAAGAGCGCTCCGTGCTCGGAGTAGAAGGCTGCCCAGCCGCGGGAGCCGCTCGTGATATACGGGTCGAATTGCCCGATCTGTTTGACCTCCCAGTCATCTGGGATCACGCCTAGCTCGGTTTGTTTGTAGCCCGGCGTCAGTTCCAATAAAATCCCATTTGCTCGAGATGGCGGCTCACGGTCCTGCTCGAGGTCTGCGACCTTGCTGGCGAGCTGCGGCAGCGCAATTTCGTAACGTTCTCCAAGTTCCTTCACACGCTGAGTCAAGCCTTGGCTGATGCGGTCCATCTCGCCGTGGATGGCGGCGCCAAGGGCGGCTAGCCATTTGTCATCGACAACTAAGGCTTGGACTTCGGCGTCGGAGAGCGGCGGATATTTGGCGTAGGCCTTACCATCGAGATCCGACTCGGCGTCGCGCAGAGTCCGTTTGAGATCTGCTTCCTCGTTGCTCAGTTTCAGCCACGCATTGAGCACGTCGGCTTCCTCGCTCATTGCAGAGTCGCCTTTGATCTCCTTCAAGCGGGCCGTTACCGTCACTTTGCTCACTTTGTCCAACTCCGAGAACGCACCCTCCTCGCCTCCGTGCTCTTCTTCCATCTCAGCTACGCGGACGGTGACGCTTGCGAGATCGGACTCCAGGTTGCTGATCAATTCTTGTTCTGCGGCAAAGTAACGAGCGACGATTAGTGGTTTTGGGACTAAGTCGCAAGCCCAACCTTTGTCCTTCCCTTTCTTATCCTTGCCCATAACCGTTTCCGCTCTCCAGCCATCGGCCGCGATCAAGTAAAGATCGTCCTGCATCGTCTCGGCCCAATAATCCATCAAGTGCTGATAGACATCGTACTTGTCGATCAACAGCTTGCCCGTGTAATGAGCGAGAAGATCTTCGGAAAGTTCAACGATAACCTGTTTGGGATGGCATCCCGCCTTCAGAGCCTTAAGCGTAGCCGCAGCCTTCTTACGCCATTTGGCAAACAGACCATTCATACCATTGATGAAAGCGGTGAATTCCGGATGGCCGTAGATCGTGGTCTTGATGGCTGACTTATCGACCGCTAAGTCAACATACCCAGGCCGATTATCCTTGAACAGCGCCTGACGTAGCCCCGGACACACGGCCCACTAGCACTGCAACGCATCGATATCCGCGACGGGGATGCCGCCGCGCAGGTGGCCTTCGATGTCCTGGATGTCCTCGGGCTCCTGGCTATCGATGTAGCGCGGCAGGTTGAGGTTGAACTCGTTCTTCTCGATCTCCTCGACGCCGACCATGCGGGAGTATTTGGGCACCTCCAGGCGCTTGTTGAAGACATCGACGATCTTGTGGATATCCATGGCGCGGAGGCGGTTCTTGTTGCCGTCCTTCAGAAAACCCGCGCTGGCGTCGATCATGAAGACGCCCTTGCTGGCGTGCGCGTGTTCCTTATCCACCACAATGATGCAGGCGGGGATGCCGGTTCCATAGAACAGATTCGGCGGCAGGCCGATGATGCCTTTGATGTAGCCCCGTTTGATTAGATTGCGGCGGATCTCGGCTTCGGCATTGCCCCGAAACAGCACGCCGTGGGGCAGGATACACGCGCCTTTGCCGGTGCTCTTCAGCGAACGGATGATGTGCAGGAGATAGGCGTAATCGCCCTGGCGGGCGGGCGGCGTGCCGAAGAGGCTGAAACGCTGGTAATCGTCTTCGAGGGGAATAATGCCGTTGCTCCAGCGCTTGTCGCTGAAGGGCGGATTGGCCACCACGTAGTCGAAGGTCTTGAGGGCGTCGTCCCCTTCCTTGAAACGGGGATTGGAGAGCGTGTTGGCCTGTTCGATGAGCGCACCGGGGTGGTCGTGCAGGATCATATTCATGCGCGCCAGGCCGGCGGTGGCGGCGTCCTTCTCCTGGCCGTAGAGGGTGACCTTGATGGGCGTTTCGTCGGCGACCTTGAGGAGCAGGGAGCCGGAGCCGCAAGTGGGGTCATAGACGGTGGTGCTGGAAGTGGTGTGGCCTTCGTGAATCCCAATGATCTTGGCGATTACGCGGCTGACTTCGGCGGGAGTGTAAAACTGACCCTTGCTTTTGCCGCTTTCGGTGGCGAAGTGGCGCATCAGGTATTCGTACGCGTCGCCCAGAATGTCGTCGCCTTCGGCGCGGTTCCTGGAGAAATCGAGATTCTTGTTTTCGAAGATGGCGATCAGGTTGGTGAGGCGGTCCACCATCTCTTTGCCGGTGCCCAGCTTGGTGGCGTCGTTGAAGTCCGGCATGTCGGAAAGCTTGTTGGCGCTGGCTAAAGGCCCGACGATTTTCTTGTTGATCTGGTCGCCGATGTCGGGCTTGCCTTTCAGCGCGACCATGTCGCGGAAGCTGGAGCCGGGCGGTACGGTGATCGCGGCGTAGGGATGGCCGGCGTATTTATCGCTCACGTATTTGATGAACAGGAGGACCAGGACGTAGTCTTTGTACTGGCTGGCGTCCATGCCGCCGCGGAGCTCGTCGCAACTGGACCAGAGCGAGGAGTAGAGTTCAGATTTCTTCAGCGCCATTGATGAGGAAAGAATTATTATTTTCTCATTTGAGAGAAAGTTGACTGCGCCGGCACTCAGGAATTGGGAAGCTCTGTCTGATCCAACCCGCGCACCGAAGTCCCGCGCATAGTACTGAAGCGTTCCCGCACACTAAAGACATCCTGAGCTTCACCCGATCTAAGAATGGAACGGAGTGCGGTGACATCCAACAATTTGGTGGCTGAAGAGTACCTGGCGGAGTGCCGCAGGCATTTGGCTAAAATTTATACCGGTTTTCGCGCCCTGGAAAAAGGCGGCGCCAACATCGACGAAGATCAATTGAACCGTACGTTCCGCGCGGTGCATGCGCTGAAGGGCGCCGGGTTCTTTGGATTGGTGAAAATTCGCGAACTGGCTCACCAGACCGAAGAAGCCTTCAAACTGATCCGTTCGCGCCATGTTGTCGCCACCCCGACGGAAGCACGCATTCTGCTGAGCGCGCATGAAACCCTGGACGATCTGATTCGCAACCCCGCCACCAGTAACGAGGCCGACGCAACGGCCATCCTGGTTGCACTCGCGAAGATGAGCGCGATCCATCGAGGTCCTTCGAGTCCAGTCGCCGAGGCAGCTGCGGGAGCCCGGCGCATCCAGGTGCTTCTGGCGGAAGACGACGCCCCGGCCCGCCTGACCCTGGAAACGTTCTTCGCCCCATACGGAGATTGCGACGTGGCCGTCGACGGCAAGCAAGCCGTGGATACCTTTCGCGCCAGTTGGGACCTCGGTAAGCGGTACGACTTGATTTGCATGGACGTCCTGATGCCCGAAATGGATGGACGCGAGGCCGTGCGCCAGGTGCGCGCTTACGAGTTGTCGCACGGAGTCTTTCCATGGGACGGCGCGAAGATCATTATGGCCTCGGCGATGGGCGACATGAAGGAGGTCGTGCTTTGCTTCAACGAGTTCTGCGACGCGTTTCTCGTCAAGCCGCTCGACCTGAATATGCTGCTAAACCATCTGACTTCTTACCGGTTGGTTTAGGTTCCTGTTACACTGAAATCGGCAATTTCAGGATGCACCCCGTCCGCGGAAAGGGATGATCCCGCCTGAATCAGTCTTGCAGCACCGAGCAGTAACTTCTCTCATGCCCGTCAGCGGACACCGGGCCATTTACGGAGGAGTTGTGTCTCGTCAGCTACCTGAAAAACCAAATCTCGAATATCTGAAGAAGCAAGCCAAACAACTGCTGTGCGGTATGCCGCAGGGCAAATTGTCCGCCGCGCAACGAACCCTGGCAGCGGAGTATGGCTTCGCCAGTTGGGCGAAACTGAAGGCCCACGTTGCCGCGCTGGGGCTCACTCCGGCGCAGGCGCTGAAGGCCGCGGTCTGCGATACCGACGCAGCGCGCGTCAGCGAAGTCATTGAGCGATATCCGGAGCTGCGGCCCCGCATCGACGATCCGCTGCCCGATTACGGATTCGGAATCCATGCCCTATTTGCGGCGGTGCAGCGGAGCGATCGAGCCACCATTGACGTGCTGCTGCGCGCGGGCGCGAACATTCAAAAGCGCACCGCGTGGTGGGCCGGCGGGTTCGGAGTGCTGGATGATTGCGACCCCGGCCTGGCGGAGTTTCTGTGCGAGCGCGGCGCGGTGTTGGACGCGCATTCCGCATCTCGCCTGGGGATGTTGGCCACGCTGCGCGCGTTGGTCGCCGATGATGCGACCTTAGTCCACGCGCGCGGGGGAGACGGTCAAACGCCGCTGCACTTCGCCTCCACCGTTGAGGTTGCCGAATTCCTGCTGGCAAACGGCGCTGAGATCGACGCGCGCGATGTGGATCATGAATCCACCCCGGCGCAGTATATGCTCCGGGTGGAGCAGAAACGGCACTACCCGCGCGACCGCCAGGATGTCGCGCGCGCCCTTGTGAAGCGGGGATGCCGCACCGACATTCTGATGGCGGCCGCGCTGGGTGATGCCGATCTGGTGCGGCGCCACCTGGATGCCGACCCGGGATGCATCCGTATGAGCGTATCCGATGAGTGGTTTCCCAAGCAGAATCCACGCGCCGGCGGGACGATCTACATCTGGAAGCTGGGGGCGAACCGAACGGCGCACACAGTCGCGCGCGACTTCGGTCACGAGGAGGTCTACCAACTGCTGCTGGAGCGTACCCCCGACGATTTGAGACTGGCGCTGGCATGCGAGTTGGGAGACGAAGCGTCGTTTCACGAATTCATGTCGAAGCATCCGGAGCTCGACGGCCGAAAACTACCGGACGCCGCGCAGAGCAACAACACCAAAGCGGTGCGGCTGATGCTGGAGGCCGGTTGGCCGGTCGATACGCCGGGAGAGATGGGAGCGACGGCGCTGCACTGGGCGGCGTTCAATGGCAATGCGGAGATGACTCGGGAGATCTTGCGCTTCCATCCGAATCTGGAATTGCAATCCCGCGAGTATGAAGGAACCGCGCTCGGTTGGGCGATCTACGCCTCGGGTAACGGCTGGCATCGCGACACCGGGGATTTCGTCGGCACGGTGCAGGCGCTGCTGGATGCCGGGTCGCTGGCGCCGCCGCATGCGGAAGATCTGGAACCGTCGGAAGCCGTGCTGGAGTTGCTGCCATGAACCCACGACCCTGGCGCGTGACGGTTGTCGGGTGGCTTTATATCGCGGTCGGGGCGATCGGTTTTGTTAGCCACTGGCACGATGGCGTGTCGGTCGAACTGGTCGAGGCCGCGGCCATTCTCGCGGGCGCCTTTGTGCTGCTCGGACAGAATTGGGCGCGCTGGCTGGCGATGCTGTGGATCGCGTTTCATGTTGTGCTGAGCGCCTTTCATGCCCTGGGTGAACTGGCGATGCACGCTCTGTTCTGCGCGGTGATTGCCTGGGTTCTCTTTCGCCCCGAGGGCGCGCGGTATTTTAAGCGGCGGAGTATTCGCGGAGACGCGGCACAAGACCCAACAGCGCCAGCAGGGCGATAGTTCCGCAGATGATGGACGCGGTGAGTTCGACGTTGTTGAGCGCATCGAAGGAACTCTTGACGGCTGCATCGAAAGCCGACTGGTTAATTTGCAGCGTCTCGCCAATGGCCTGATCGAATGGATCGAAAGCAGCCGGCTGACGCGTTCTTGCATAGGCGGCGAAGGCGGCCACAGCCTTGTTGGCGGCCTCCAGTTCGCCGGGGAACGTGACGTTTTTC
>Ga0326727_10018235_pt1 | contig 14366 bp, 11 predicted proteins | sample MB2enrmetagenome_FD_207643 | JGI IMG/M metagenome (GOLD analysis project Ga0326727, IMG submission 207643) | Lab enriched peat soil microbial communities from McLean, Ithaca, NY, United States - MB29MY | ecosystem: Environmental > Terrestrial > Soil > Wetlands > Peat | place: USA: New York...
AGTTGCAGTAAAGGTTCACGGGGTCTTTCCGTCCCGTTGCGGGTAATCGGCATCTTCACCGATACTACAATTTCACCGAGCTCACAGCTGAGACAGTGCCCAGATCGTTACACCATTCGTGCAGGTCAGAACTTACCTGACAAGGAATTTCGCTACCTTAGGACCGTTATAGTTACGGCCGCCGTTTACTGGGGCTTCAATTCTAAGCTTCCCCTTGCGGGTGACTTCTCCTCTTAACCTTCCAGCACCGGGCAGGTGTCAGGCCTTATACTTCATCTCTCGATTTTGCAAAGCCCTTTGTTTTTGTTAAACAGTCGCCTGGGCCATTTCTCTGCGGCCTCAATTTTATTCGAGGCGTCCCTTTTCCCTAAGTTACGGGACTAATTTGCCTAGTTCCTTAGCTGTGATTCACTCGAGCGCCTTAGTATGCTCTACTTGACCACGTGTGTCCGTTTAGAGTACGGGTACCTTATAAATTAACGATAGCGGCTTTTCTTGGGAGCCTGTTTACATCCTTTTCAAATCACCCGAAGGCTCTCTGTACTGTCAGGTTCGACTCAAAGCGCGGATTTGCCTGCGCCTCTCATTATCTACACCCTTCAACGACCTATTCCGTCAGGCCGCCGGACTTTCACTTCTCCGTCCCCACTTCTCTCTATAAGGTAGTACCGGAATATTAACCGGTTCTTCCATCGATTTCCCTCCTTAAGAGGTGCACCTTAGGCCCCGACTGACCCTGATCCGATTAACGTTGTTCAGGAACCCTCAGTCTTCCGGCGAGAGAGTTTCTCACTCTCTTTATCGTTACTCATACCTACATCTGCTTTTCCTGTCGCTCCAACACCCCTTACGGAATATCTTCTACGCTACACAGGAATGCTCCCCTACCATTACAGCATTGCTGCCGTAATCCACCGCTTCGGTAAAATGCTTATGCCCGATTATTATCCATGCCTGATCGCTCGACTAGTGAGCTGTTACGCACTCTTTAAATGAATGGCTGCTTCCAAGCCAACATCCTAGCTGTCTCTGCGATCTGACTTCGTTAGTTCAACTTAGCATCTATTTGGGGACCTTAGCGGATGGTCTGGATTCTTCTCCTCTCGGATGCGGACCTTAGCACCCACACCCTCACTCCTGAGAACCATTTATAAGCATTCGGAGTTTATCTGGACTTGATAGGCGGTGAAACCCTCGCATCCAATCAGTCGCTCTACCTCTTATAAACTATCTCAAGGCTGCACCTAAATGCATTTCGGGGAGTACGAGCTATCTCCAAGTTTGATTAGCCTTTCACCCCTACCCTCAAGTCATCCGAAAGCTTTTCAACGCTCACCGGTTCGGTCCTCCATCTCGTGTTACCGAGACTTCAACCTGCTCAAGGGTAGATCACTTGGTTTCGCGTCTACTCCCACCGACTATATTCGCCCTGTTCAGACTCGCTTTCGCTTCGGCTTCCCCCGTGACGGGGTTAACCTTGCCGGTGAAAGTAACTCGTAGGTTCATTATGCAATAGGCACGCCGTCATCCCGCTAAGCGGGACTCCGACCGCTTGTAAGCGCACGGTTTCAGGTTCTTTTTCACTCCTCTATTCGAGGTGCTTTTCACCTTTCCTTCACAGTACTTGTTCACTATCGGTCTCTCGGGAGTATTTAGCCTTAGCGGATGGTCCCGCCAACTTCATACAGGATTTCTCGTGTCCCGCACTACTCAGGATACCTCTAACTTACATAAATCTTACTCGTACGGGATTGTCACCCTCTCTGATCCAATTTTCCATTACGGTTCCGATTCCCTTTATGTGCGTATATCGAGGTCCTATAACCCCAAAAATGCCTCAACACTTCTGGTTTGGGCTCCTGCGCGTTCGCTCGCCACTACTTGCGCAATCACTTTTGTTTTCTTCTCCTACAGGTACTAAGATGTTTCAGTTCCCTGCGTTCGCCCCCAACTTTAAGTTGAGTATCCCGCCTTCAACGGGATGGGTTGCCCCATTCGGACATCTGCGGATCAATGGTTATTTGCACCTCCCCGCAGCTTTTCGCAGCTTATCACGTCCTTCTTCGCCTCCGAGAGCCAAGGCATCCACCCTGCGCTCTTACTTACTTTTCTCTTTCACGCCTCCCAAATACTCGGAACATTAATCCCAAATACCCTTCTTGCGCGTTGCTTATCTTTTTGTATAGTTCAGTATCACTACCTTCTCTACACCCTACTTTACTCGTTTCTCTCTTGTTTTTCAATATGTCAAAGACCGCTATCGCTTTCTTCCTGCCTTGACGGCAAATTTACTCGCGCTTTGTGAAACTTCGCGGAAGTCGAACCGCTTTCTGCTCCTAACCGCTCTGGTTATGGGCTTCTTTGACCCCTTTCGGTCAAGTTTCGTTGCTCGTAAAATGACACATGGACGCTGCCTCATGTCTATTCCATCTGCCTTGCAAGATCCATCTCATGCCCCTTGTCACTCGCTTGTGACCTGTTGATGATTTCTTATCTGTCTTATCTGTGGAGAATAATCCCGATCCCCGGGATTGACCCCCTGCTTGTGGAGAATAACGGATTCGAACCGTTGACCCTCTGCGTGCAAGGCAGATGCTCTAGCCAGCTGAGCTAATCCCCCCTTATTTGCCCCCTTTTGTAAGGTTTCTTATTCTCGAACCGTTGACCCCTCCGTCCTAACGGAGTACTCTAGCCTGTCTGAGCTAATCCCCCTTCTCTTGAATGCACAATTGACAATGGATAGTTGTCAATTACGCCTTTTTCTTGTGACTCCGGTGTGTTTCCCAATTGACCCTTTCATACGTGAATAACTCGTTTTATTTTAAAGATCGTATGGAACTCGTCCCGAATATCGGGACTCATTTCATTGTCAATTGTCAATTTTCCATTGTCATTTCTTCTGTAGTCCCAGGCAGAGTTGAACTGCCGACCTCTACATTATCAGTGTAGCGCTCTAACCAACTGAGCTATAGGACTGTTCTTCTCCTCTGCCTTGAGGTTTCCGGTCACCTCCCCTTCGGATGGTTCTCTCCAAGCTCGGCATCATCGATGCTTTGCCCTTATGATTTCCCATATCCTTCACGGCGGTGGTATATCTAAAAAAACAACATGCAATACACAAGAAAAGCCGTGTCAATCTAACCTGTCTTCCTGATCCTTTGTCATACCCGGCTTTGAGCATCTCTCCAGAAAGGAGGTGTTCCAGCCACACCTTCCGGTACGGCTACCTTGTTACGACTTAGCCCCAGTCGCTGGTTTTGCCCTAAATCGCTCCTTGCGGTCACAATCTTTAGGCACCCCCAACTCCCATGGCTTGACGGGCGGTGTGTACAAGGCCCGGGAACGTATTCACCGCGCCATGGCTGATGCGCGATTACTAGCGAATCCAGCTTCACGGAGTCGAGTTGCAGACTCCGATCCGAACTACGAGTGGCTTTCGAGATTCGCATCTTATCGCTAAGTAGCTCCCCTCTGTACCACCCATTGTAACACGTGTGTCGCCCCGGACGTAAGGGCCGTGCTGATTTGACGTCATCCCCACCTTCCTCTCACCTTACGGTGGCAGTCTCAATAGAGTCCTCAGCTTTACCTGTTAGTAACTATCGATAAGGGTTGCGCTCGTTATGGCACTTAAGCCGACACCTCACGGCACGAGCTGACGACAACCATGCAGCACCTACACAGAGACCATTGCTGGCTAATCAGTTTCCCAATTATTCCTCTGCATTTCAAGCCCGGGTAAGGTTCCTCGCGTATCATCGAATTAAACCACATGTTCCTCCGCTTGTGCGGGCCCCCGTCAATTCCTTTGAGTTTCAACCTTGCGGTCGTACTCCCCAGGTGGATTACTTATCGCTTTCGCTTAGCCACTAACATTCTATCGCTAACAGCTAGTAATCATCGTTTACTGCGTGGACTACCAGGGTATCTAATCCTGTTTGATCCCCACGCTTTCGTGCCTCAGCGTCAGTTACATCCCAGTAAGCTGCCTTCGCAATTGGTGTTCTGTGTCATATCTATGCATTTCACCGCTACACAACACATTCCGCCTACCTCATTTGTACTCAAGACTTACAGTTTCAATGGCAATGTCTACGTTAAGCGCAAACCTTTCACCACTGACTTATTAATCCGCCTACGCACCCTTTAAACCCAATAAATCCGGATAACGCTCGGATCCTCCGTATTACCGCGGCTGCTGGCACGGAGTTAGCCGATCCTTATTCTTAGGGTACCTGCAATTGAGTACTCGTACTCATCTTTATTCCCCTATAAAAGAAGTTTACAATCCATAAGACCTTCTTCCTTCACGCGACTTGGCTGGTTCAGGCTCTCGCCCATTGACCAATATTCCTCACTGCTGCCTCCCGTAGGAGTTTGGACCGTGTCTCAGTTCCAATGTGGGGGACCTTCCTCTCAGAACCCCTACTGATCGTTGACTTGGTAGGCCGTTACCCTCCCAACTATCTAATCAGACGCATGCCCATCCATAATCTATTAATATTTTACAACAAAACCATGCGATCTCGTTGTTTTATGCGGTATTAATCTCCCTTTCAGAAGGCTATCCCCCTATTATAGGTAGGTTGCATACGCGTTACGCACCCGTGCGCCGGTCGCCACCCAGTATTGCTACCTGTGCTGCCCCTCGACTTGCATGTGTTAAGCCTGTCGCTAGCGTTCATCCTGAGCCAGGATCAAACTCTTCATTGTATAAATTTGTTCTGTTCCTTTTCCGTTGAAATCGGTATCGCTACCTCTTCCTCCGTTGTTGCTCTCAAGATGCTTATTTTCCGTCCCCAATATCGCTATCAGGGTTTGGTATGTCTCAAAGTTTTTTGACGGTTAGCTCTTCACTAACCTTTCCTTGTATACTACATTTGTTGTTCATTTTTCCAAAGATCGCTTTCCCTTTCTTTTGCCCCGCTCTCCCGAGCGAAACGGACTGCAAAGATACTCCCTTTTTCTGATCCGCCAAATACCTAATGCCCTTTTTTTGAAAGTTTTTTTACCCCTCCTCTTCCAGGCTTCCAATCCCTGCGGATCTCCCCCTGAAAGCGGCTGCAAAGATAAAAACTTTTTACCATTCCAACTAACCTTTCCCCCTTTTTATCCCTCTTATTCCTCTCTCTTATTACAAAACCCTGGTTATAAACTATCTGAAATCACTCCCATTATCCCTCTTGTAACCCATCATTTACCTCCGATACCTATCTTTATATCTTTTATATCCCCCTTTCCCCTCTTATCTACAATGTAAATCCCATCCTTTTTTCCCAAATTGATCATTTATTCATATCCTAAATACCTCCGTTGCCTTATTAATGAAGTCGTCTTGACTTTTTGTTTTTAGAAAAACTTCTACTGATTTTCATGTTTTTTCAGCCTGATTTTATATCATTTTCAGAAGAAAACGGACACAAAAAAATGATTTTACTATAAAGAGATGGCTTCTATGAGTTCAAAAATATCAAAAATAGCTATTATCGGAAAAGTCAAGACGACTTCAATAAAAAATCCTCTAACCAAAATGATGCTAATACAAACTTTCCTCTTCAAAAAGTAACATCTCAAACATCATTATTTCCTACCCATACTTAACAAAATAGAAACTTCATGACCGAAATTTTCAGACAAAAAAAAGACTATAATAATAAAACAAAGCTATCATAAAAATCGAGCCTTCTCTCTCATCAATGAAAACAAAAACGATATTTACTACATAACCTATCTACTGACGAAATACACAAATCGAACAAAACCAATGTACTCATTGTTATATTGAAACGATTGAAGGAAAAGCATTGTATCTTTGCACAATGTATTTTCTTTAATTCTATCTCAATATGCAAAAACATTCATTTAGATTGTTCATAATAAGCATGCTGACTCTTGTCGGCAGCAGTATTTTCACATCATGCAATCACTCCGAAAACCTTCCTCTATCAAGTTCATCTACATATAATTTTTACATCATTGCTGATTTCGGATCAGTGAAAACGTCAGGCACAAAAGTGGAAGTAGCTGCTCAAATGAATCAGTTAGCACCAATCGTGAATCCACAATTTATTATCTCGTGTGGTGATAATTTTCATAATGCTGCTCCTCTAACGGTAAAAGACACTTCATGGGAATGGAATTTCGTACCGTTCTTCAATCATGGCCCCATTGCTAACTTAAAATGGTATGTGGCACTTGGTAATCATGATTATGCAGGTAATCCTGATGCTCAAATCGCATATCATCAAATAGATACAAATTGGGTCATGCCGGCGCGGTACTTCACTTTCGTGAAAACTATAAACGATTCCACATCACTGAGAGTCGTCATCATGGATTCATCACCTTTCCTAAAAAGTTACACCCACAAATTCCCTGCAATTTCAAGTTTTGACAAGCAAAATACAGCATTACAATTACATTGGGCAGACAGCGTGTTGGCCAATTCACATGAAACATGGAAAATAGTGATAGCCCATCATCCAATCTATAGCTCAGGATTTTTCCCTGGTAACACCAAAGAACTTATCACTCAATTGGATCCTATCCTTAGGAAATACCACGTCGATTTTTATTTCTCAGGTCACATTCACACTTTTCAACACAATCAAAAAGGTGGCATCGACTATGTAACAACCGGATCGGCATGGCAATCGCGTACCGCAACACCGTGGTTTTACACCAAATATTGGAAAAAAGCAACCGGCTTTACCCTTTGCTCTGTCTCCAAACACCATTTCGCCTTCTACTTTATTAATGACAAAGGCAAGGTAATCTATTCGTACGAACGAAAGAAGTGAGGAATCATTCGCTGATATAGCTTTAAAGTGACAAAGTAACCCTTAACTTCATTCGATCCTTATTCATCGGGGAAAAGCATATATTCATTCGTAGACAATTAAAATGAGATATCAATAATCAACACCTTATTCAGCAGCATGGTTTATATAGTTGTGTTTACAAATGAAATAACGGAACGATTAAATAACTGCTTCAATAACATCATTCTTAATTTTATAGTTTCTATTCTCATAATGCCTATTTTGAGTCCCCAATAAATCGTGTAATTTTTTGTAGCTTTGCAGCTCCAAATACAGCAAGTACGGCCTTTGGGAAAGCATCTGGACATAACAGAATAAGCAGCTTATTTTTGAATCAACTCTTTTTTATGCAACTTACTCGGTATTCATTTCATTCAACCGATAAACCTCTCTTTTCCATTCTCATTCCCACTTGGAACAACCTTAGGTTTCTGCAATTATGTGTGAAAAGCATCCGTAAAAACAGTGCTTTTCCGCATCAAATCATTGTGCATGTCAATGAGGGAAATGATGGTACGCTCGAATGGGTAAAAGAACAACAGATTGATTATACTCATAGTTCCGAAAATATTGGGGTTTGTTATGCGCTCAATGCGGCAGCGGCTCTTGCCACTACCGATTACATTGTCTATATGAACGACGATATGTATGTTTGCCCCGACTGGGATCGATTTTTATTTGAAGAGATCGGAGCCTGCCAAAGCGAATATTTTTTCTTTTCGTCAACCCTCATTGAACCTCATAAAACCAATTGCCATTGCATGATTGCTCCGGCAAATTTTGGCACTTCGCCTGAACATTTTGAAGAAGAACGGCTATTGAAAGAATATGCAACGCTACCATTCAACGATTGGAACGGAGCATCATGGCCTCCCAATGTAGTGCATCGCAACGTATGGAATTTAGTAGGCGGTTACAGCATCGAATTTTCACCGGGTATGTATTCTGACCCGGATTTCTCCATGAAATTATGGCAAGCCGGAGTACGCCTTTACAAAGGAGTTTCGCAAAGCAGGGTCTATCACTTCATGTCGAAATCGACGGGAAGATTAAAAAAAGATGCCAACAAAGATGGGAAAAGAGAATTTCTTAACAAATGGCAAATGACGGCTCGTACGTTTTACCACTATTTTTTAGCTATTGGCAACCCTTTCGAAGGAAAGAGAAGTATGCCGGAACCAGGATTTCATTATTCCGCTAAAAAAATAGGAAACAGCTTAAAACGACGGTTCACGTAAATGGCATTAGTTGTTATTCTTCTGGTTGTTCCAACTTAAAACGAACGCGCCAAACACCTTCCTGATAATCGTGGCTTAGTAAGACAAACTTTCCAATCTCGGAAGTGTTCGTTACATGCATCCCTATACAGGCACACGCATCATAATCACCAACACGTACCACGCGTATTGTGTTGCCTGCTTCATCAGGTAATTTCGACAAATCGAGAAAAGAAGCCGCTTCCTCTTTTGAAACAAATGAAATAGAAACTGGCAAATGAGAAGCAATCACAGCATTTACTTGCTCCACAATGACATAGATTTGCTCTTCGGTAGGAGCCGCAGGTAAAGAATAATCACACTTTGACTTCTTACGTTCAATATGCGCATTGCGCGAACGACCACAACCAAACATTCGAACCATTGTCTGGTTCAAAATATGTTCGGCGGTGTGCATGGGCTCATAATAAGTTTTCTTGGGTTCTTCCATAAAAAGAGATGCCATTATGCAACTAATGCCATGAAAAGCTTTTGATGATAATGATCAGGGATCAACTGCTCCTTCAAAGATATTGATCTTACGTATATGTTGACCTGTATTTTGTAAATACACATGTGCAGGAATCGAATGTCCCATGTTCGTATCTTCAAGCAATCTCGAATTATCAAATACCTGATTCAGGCTGATGAAATTAATATAGGGCTCTAAAGCGTAAAATAGAATCCTGAGCTTGGTATTATCCCCAAAATTATCAATCCAGTAATTCAAATAATCGTTGTACTGATGCAAGTGACTTTGATCACTGATCATACTCACATTCTTAGTCCATTTCTTCATGTCTGCCAAAAGTTTTTTATCGACAAACTTAAAATCAGGCTTATCTGGGAAGAATTTTTTAATTGCATTTGTTGCTAACTCAGGCGTAGTATATGAACTCTCACCGGAAGATATATGATAGACATTATATTTCCGTTGCTTATTCATCAAAACTTCTATAATGGAGCGTGCAGCATAATCAATGGAAATAATATCAACTTTACTTTGCGGATTGGCAGGTATAAGCCGTAATTCATTCAGTGTAGCCAATGCCCATAATATCACATACGAACGCGGGACCCATTCTCTGCTGTCTCCCATAATAATAGATGGTCTGACAACCAGGATCTTTTCATCGGGCAAATAATTTCTCAGAAGAAGTTCGCCCATCATCTTTGTATAAGAATATTTTACAAGATGTTTCGCCGATAAGTTAGGCGACATATCTTCTGATACCACCATATTTTCAACCGTAGCACCACATATTGTTGCTGTTCCTACATAGGTGAATACGTTTAACCCTTTTAGTGTTCTTGCCCATTCCAGAATTTGTTGTGCACCTCCTATATTCACCCGTTCAACAATATCATCATAAATCTTTGAAAAAGATGTATTTGCTGCTGAATGTAAGATGGTATCAACGGCACTTAGTTGCGTATTTGCAATTAGTTTTTGAGCTAATTGGGTATCCGTTAAATCACCAACAACAGGAATAATTTTTTGAGGATCTAAATAATCTCCGTGAAAGTCAAAAACCTTTTTTATTCTATGAAATGCTGCATCTTCACTTATTGCCCTTACTAAGCAGAATATTTTCTCAACGTCCGCATTCTTTGACAATTCGACCAACAATTCACCACCTAAAAAGCCGGTAGTACCGGTTAAAAAAATCTGCATATAAATGTTTATTAATCAACATATTCAAGTCCAACAACTCCTATAACAATTAACACCATGAAAAGAATCTTTAATAATGAAATTGGCTCGTTTAACCAAAGCATACCTACTAATGCCATCAGTAATATGCCGCCGCCTGACCATATCGCATAAGCAATACTTGCATCCATCTTTTTCAAAACAAGAACAAGACATCCCAATGCAAGAATAAAACATAACAAAGCATATAAAATTGGTCCTACTTTAGTAAAACCTTCTGCCTTCTTCATAAACCCTACCGCAACGACTTCAAATACAATGCCCAGCGAAAGAAAAAGCCATTTCATCTTTTGATAATTTGATTGTTAACAGCCAAATGTAATTTATTAGCAGACTTTAATTCCATGCCCGCACAATACAATTTGAATGGTCATGTAAAATTTTCTGTCACGTCAATGAATATACAAGATTATACCAACTTATTGGTAGACGTATCTGGAAAAATAATGGTAGGCTGAAACGATTTTGCTTCTTCAAAATCCATGGTAGCAAAAGAAACAATCAAGACAACATCACCGGGTTGCACCAATCTGGCTGCTGCTCCATTAAGACAAACAGTACCACTACCACGCTCGCCTTTAATAACATACGTCTCTAAACGCGCTCCGTTATTGATGTCAAGCACCTGCACCTTTTCATAGGCAATCATGTTAGCTGCATCCATCAGATCTTCGTCGAGGGTAATGCTTCCGATATAATTGAGGTTTGCATCTGTTACCGTTACACGATGAATCTTTGATTTTAATACTTCAATCTGCATGAAACTATTTTTTAAGTGAAATAAGCAACATCACGTTGCCAAAAAAAATTAAAGATAACGTAGATTGTCTATAAGACGCACTCCGCCACAAAAAACCGTTATACATCCGACAATAAAGTCGGACTCGTTCCAATCAATAATGGGTTGAAGATTGTTCCCATCCACAATGTCAAAATACTCAACACACATCTCATCCACTGCGTTAATGGTGTCAATCACCCATTTTTGTACGTCGCTTACCGACCAATCAGATACAAACTTACGACTTTCAAAAAGGGTTTGTGCTATGACAGGAGCATTATTACGTTGTTTTATGTTCAATCTTGCATTGCGGCTGCTTAACGCCAATCCATCCGGCTCACGCATAATGGGGCAAGCGACAATCTTAACTGGAAGTTGCAATTGTTGAGTCATGCAACGAATAATTGCCAGTTGTTGGAAATCTTTTTCACCAAAATAGGCATGATCTGGCAACACTGTTGCAAATAACTTACTGACAATTTGTGCTACTCCGTTAAAATGACCAGGACGAAATTTACCTTCCATTACTTTATCTAAAGGTGAGAAATCAAATTGTCGCTTGTCTGGTTCAGGATACATTTCTGTTTCTGAAGGAGCAAACACATATGTACAACCCACTTTTGTCAACAACTCAACATCTTTGTCGAGAGTTCTCGGGTAATGCAACAAATCGTTTTTATCGTTAAACTGCGTAGGGTTGACAAAAACAGAAACTACAGTCACATCATTTTCAGACACACAACGTTGCACTAATGAGAGATGACCTGAATGTAAAGCTCCCATTGTAGGCACTAAGCCAACCTGTTTGCCTTTCTTTTTTTGTTCGGCAAGAGCTGCTTGTAAAGCAGCAATGGTTGAAAAAACTTCCATGATTATTGTATTTTCAGTGCGTACTCTCTATGAGCTGAGATCATACATCACTGACTTCAAATCGTTTATTAATCTTTTACTAACGTACCAATAGTCTCTCCATTGACTACTTTTATCAAATTTCCATACTTGTCCATATTGAACACAATAATGGGCAGATGATTCTCTTTACACATCGTGGTAGCAGTGAGATCCATTACTTTCAATCCACGCGCATAAATTTCGTCATAGGTTATTTCATCAAACTTGACAGCAGTAGGATCTTTTTCTGGATCGGCAGTATAAATACCATCCACGCGTGTACCTTTCAACATAACATCTGCTTCTATCTCGATGGCCCGTAAAGACGAACCTGTGTCTGTTGTAAAAAAGGGATTGCCTGTTCCGGCGGCTAACAGCACTACTTCTCCTTTTTCAAGTGCTTCAACCGCTTTTTGTTTGCTGTAGAATTCTCCGATTGGCTCCATTCTGATAGCGGTAAGCACCCGCGACTTCACTTGTAATGCAGCAAGGGCAGAACTCAAAGCAAGGCTGTTAATGGTAGTAGCTAACATCCCCATCTGATCTCCCTGAACACGATCAACACCCTGAAAAGTTCCGCTCAATCCACGAAAGATATTGCCCCCACCAATGACTATAGCCACTTGAACGTCTTGTATAGCAACTGCTTTTATCTGTTCGGCATACTGATGCAACCGTTGGGCATCAATACCATACTGTTGTTCTCCCATCAACGATTCACCACTAACCTTCAATAAAATACGCTTATAGTTGACCATGAAAATCTTTCAATAAATTGGTACTCTTTTGCTTGAATTATTGCGCGACAAAGTTCGTAATTTTTATTGAACCAGCCATCATAAAAGAAAAGAAACTCTTTGTTGAAAACAAACAATTCAAATTATTCTTGTGAAGTCGATTTTTGAGGTTGAGCGTGGAATGGCAAAGTCAGCCACAAGAAAGAATGAGAATCTCCAACTTTCTTTTCGTAGAATCGAATTGCTTGATCTACTTCAATCAACGAATAGCCTGCTGGAACAACTGCGTTACTTTGCAGGGTTCTTGTCAACACATCGGGAATGCCATCCTCATCGAAAAAGACATTACGGTGATAATGACCTCCTAAAATAGCTTCTACATTGTAAGGCTTTACTACCTGCAAAAAGACATCCCGATTGCCGACATCTGACGGATTGAGCGGAAAATGAGTCACGAAAAACAGAGGCTGTTGGCTTCCTGTCTTTTGTAATTGACCTTCAATCCAACTCATTTCCGAATCACTTACCCATCCGCTATTCACACCATGCCCCTGTCCGGTATTGAATCCGATGAATTGTATATGCTGATATGTAAATGTAAAATGATGATATTGAAAAACCGAATCAAACGTCGTGGTCGTTGTTGGACAATAACGCGTATCATGGTTTCCGGGCACAACGTAATAGGGAACATTCAATTCATCAAATATTTTTTTGGCTAAAAGCAGTGATGAACGATCACCTTTATCAGCAATATCACCTCCAATGATCACAAAAGCAACTTGTTTCAATGAATCGATTTCATGAACCGAACGTTGCAAATCAGTGGTATGCTGGGGCAAATCGGGTGAAAGGTGCATATCGGTCAATAAAGCAAACCGAAATGATTGGCCGAAAGAAAAAAAACAAAACGTAAAGAGAAACTCAAATATTGCAAAAGACTGAAATCGTTTCATAATCAATAAAAGAAATAAGAGCCACCTTGATACCAAAATCACCCTTATGATTCACACAAAAACTGATTAATGACGAACAACCATCTCTTCAGGGTGATGTTTATACTTGAAGAAAATGGCAAATAAAATAGCAATTACCAACGCATACCCGGCAAAAATATACCAGATTGTGGGCCAGTCACGACTGATCAACTGATGATCTGTTGCATACTTTGAATAAAGATCAACTATGGCTCCACTGGCATAACCACCCATCAAGGCACCCACACCATTGGTAACCATCATAAACAAACCCTGGGCGCTTCCTCTGATTTCAGGCTTAGCCTCGGTTTCAACAAATAACGAACCTGATATATTGAAGAAGTCAAATGCCATACCATACACAATCATTGAAAGAATAAGCATCCAAAGCCCTACACCCGGATTGCCTGCTCCAAAAAGTCCAAAACGCAATACCCATGCAAGCATACTCATCAGCATCACCTGCTTAATACCAAAGCGACGTAAAAAGAAAGGAATCGTCAAAATAAAAAGAGTTTCTGACATTTGTGAAATGGAAAGCAAAATCACGGAATGTTTCACTCCAAAAGCACCTGCATATTGAGGAATACTTTTAAAGCTGCCAATAAATAAGTCCCCATACGAATTGGTAATTTGCAAAGCGGCTCCCAGAAGCATGGAAAATAGGAAAAAGATAGCCATTTTCCTTCTTTTAAACAATACAAGCGCATCGAGTCCAAACGCAGAAAGGACTGATTTTCGTCGACTTTTAGCAGGTAAACATTTGGGAAGTGTAAACGAATATAACCCTAAAACGACGGCAGTCACACCGGCCAAATATAGTTGAGCATTGGTATTCTTAAATCCGGTAAGATCAACTACCCACATAGCTACGATAAACCCAATGGTTCCAAAAGTTCTGATGGGAGGAAATACCTTAACAATGTCATAGTTGTATCGTTCTAAAGCATTATATGCAACGGTATTATTCAGAGCAATGGTTGGCATGTAGAAAAGCAGGTTGAGCAACATGCCCCAATACATGTGGTCGTAGTCTATGGCTGTCGACGCATAAAAAAGTGCAGCCGACCCCAATAAATGACAAATTCCCAGCAGTCGCTCTGCATTAACCCATTTATCGGCAATGATCCCAACAATGCCTGGCATAATCAACGAAGCAATGCCTAATGTAGCAAAAATGGCACCGATT
>Ga0326727_10018237_pt1 | contig 14365 bp, 16 predicted proteins | sample MB2enrmetagenome_FD_207643 | JGI IMG/M metagenome (GOLD analysis project Ga0326727, IMG submission 207643) | Lab enriched peat soil microbial communities from McLean, Ithaca, NY, United States - MB29MY | ecosystem: Environmental > Terrestrial > Soil > Wetlands > Peat | place: USA: New York...
TGGCCTCAGTCATGCATCGACGAGCTTATGCCCTGGTGCTGGAAACCCACAGCTACGGTCTGACTCCAAAGTCATGACCAAAATCAAAGGGCCAGAGAGCACCGCTTACGGTAGACGCCCAGCACCCAACCGATCGCTTTTAGGTCAACGGCTTCCATGCCCGCTGGACTTCCGAGGTGGGCGACGTGCCCGCCGCAATCGCTGTAGATCGGCGCTAGCCTATGACCCCACGAAAGGACATAAAATCAATATTGTATCGTGCCGTCCCGCGTCGGGACCCCACGCCTAGTTGCAGCTTGAATTCAGAAGAGTCCGAAAAAATAGACAATTTAACCGATCCAACCGCGTGCACCCTTTCATAGTTGATGGGTGATTGATAGCCGACGGCGGAATGCCGGTAGCCAAATCCAATGAAAGCTCCAACCAGAGCTAAAACAAAATTGGACAATGTCTTCCGAAAGCGGCTTTTCAACGCTTTCCTCAAGTCAAACCAAAATCCCGCAGAGCAACCCGCAAAGCGGCCGCGTCGGTGAACAAATAGCCTGCCAACCCAGCCGCAACGGCACCATCCACATTGGCTTTCGAATCATCGATGAACAAAGTCTCTTCAAGCCGACCGCCCGCCGCAGCCACACAGCGCAAATACACTTCCGGGTTCGGCTTTGCGACGCCGAATTGCGCCGACACATACGCGTGGTCCCCGCACAGAGCAAAAAGCTCCGGAAACAAAACATTCAAATGCTCTCGCACGAGCGTATGATTGTTGGTGAGCACCGCCACCTTCACCCGGCTTTTCAACGCCGCCATAATTGCCAAAACCTCCGGCATCGGAACCATCGCCAGCTTGCGGTTGGCCACCCATTCATCCAGCGTAATCGGGTAGCCCAACCGCTCTCCGAAACCCTTTAAATACGCCACCCTGTCCAGCTTCCCGGCGTCCGCCTCGGCTTCAAAGCCTGCTCCCCAAATCGCCGCAAAAATCTCGTCCGCCGGTTTCCCCGAAATCCGCGCCAAGTCCTCAAGCCGCTTCGCCTGATCGAACCGGCAAAGCACGTCATGCATATCAAACAGCACGAGCGAGATCTTTTGCATTGCACAACATTGTCGCTAAACAATTCATCCGGCAAACAAAATTTGATCGCGGCCGCCCTTGAGCAAGCCAAAAATCATCGAAATAACTATCTGTGAGTTTGGCTGCTCATTGGAGGCTTGCCACCGCTCTAGATCCAACAATGGGACGACTGCTTTCAAGCACCATGTGATGGTTCGGGAACGACGGACATGGGCGCGTTGCTGAAGGGCGGCATTTTCGGTAGTCCGCGGCGTTGATGCAGATCGGAATCGCCAGCCAGCCTTCGCAAAGCGTACCGTGGGCGTGCCCATGGCGGTATCCCCCGACGGGAACACGCCGTACCCTTCAGGGGCGCGTGGAGTTAAAGAGGGCGGATTACGCTCCGCTCATCCGCCCGACGCTTGTTGGTACAGCCTGGGAAGCCGACATTGACGCGGCCGAACCGGCAATGGCACAAAAATCACAGCCAGAAAGGCTCCGCGACCCGGGCGGCATTAAATCAGAATCGGTGGGGCGACTTCGTCGGAATCAGCATTCAGTTCGACGTCGGCCAGCGGTTCTCGCCCGGCGCCGGCCCGTAACATTCGCGAAAGATGGCGTCCCGTACGATCCCGTGGCTGCCATCAGCGTAGCGTAACAGCCAATCGCCTGGACGGCCCCGCAGCCGGTCCCCCTGCCGACCCACCGGTACTGCCATCGCCCGATCGAGCTTCAGCGCCAACGTGACGGAAGGTGCTTTGCGATACAGCCCGTCCGCGCCAGCAACTGTAGGCGGCACAGGCGAGTAACTGGCAAGGAATGGCTCGCGCTGCACCGGCCAGCACTCTCCCCGCACGCCGGTCAGGATGGCGTCGCCGGCGCGGTAGCGCGCTGGTCCTTCCAGGGTCTCGCAGACGCCGTTGTTCCGCGCGAACTCTACCTGCACAACTACGGGATGCTTGCAGACCTGCAGCGCGCGGGGCTCGGTAGTTAGATCTGGGACGTCATTCATTATGGCAGATGGTCACGCTCAAGTCGCACCAAGTGGTGCCAGGAAAAATTCTCTCGCCCCATGGCGTCCGCCGCCCTCAACGCGGCGTCGCGCATCCGTCGCCAAGCCTCGTTCGATGCTGGCTGGCGGTCGATCTGCGTCTTCAGTCGGTCGATCAGCCTCTGCAGTTCCGTGTTGATTTGTTCCAGCTCGTTTCCCGTCGCTTCGCTGAGGGCAGAGCGATGGACGATGCCGAGGCGTGTCCCGGCACCGTGGAGGGCGGTGGCAAGGGCGGGTACGAAGACAGTAACCAGTTGCGACACCTCGACATGACGCCACAACTCAACGCCAACGGCGACCATAACCCGAAAGAACAGGAGGGTCGTGAGCAAGAGTAGCCGCCGGTCAGCACACGCAAGCTTGCGGTGATTGAGACGATGGTAATCGGCTTGGTCAGCGACGACCAGCTTCAGCCACTCCGCGGCCTGCATGGGAGAGAGATTCGAACTGAGACGTGGTAGGCCCTGTTCACGGACTGCCCGTTTAGCTTCTGCCAGAGATTGGAACATGAACTCGCTGGTTTCCCTCGCCCACATCCTCGCGAACAACCTGCCAAGCGTGGTTGTGGCCCCGTTCGTGTCCTCGGCCGTGGGCGGTTTGTCAACCGTGAGTAACACGGGGGGCACCACGAGCAGGGGCAGGCACATGCGCGCTATTCGCAGTTGCTCGGCACCGAGGCGACAGGCCATCCAGCGGTCTTGCAAGCGGGAAATTTGCGCAAGCAAAATTAAAAAGACCACAACCGCGAGCGCTCCAAACTCGAAGAGGGGCCATACCCTATTCCATTGGGCCTTGTTACCGTGATTTTCCCCCTTGGCTGGGGCAGAATGAATTTTCCCCATGACTGGCGCAGAATGAATTTTCCCCATGATTGCGGCAGAATGATTTTTCCCGGTGACTGAGGCACGATGTCCTGTGACTGCGGCAGAATTCCCCATGACTGCGGCAGAATGATTTTCCCCCTTGACTGGGACACGATGCCCTGTGACTGCGCCAGAATTCTCCATGACTGCAGCAGAATGATTTTCCCCCTTGACTGGGGCAGAATGAATTTTTCCAATGACTGCGGCAGAATGGTTTTCCCCCGTGACTGCGGCAGAATGAATTTTCCCCGTGCCTGCGGCAGCATCAAGTTTCGCCATGACTTCTGCAGAATGCCCCATGACTCCGAAGAGCACGGCGAGCGCCGCAGCGATATGCACGAACCATATTAAATCGCGGTGGATATAGGAGCCATATAGGGCACTACGGTCCAGGGCTTCGAACTTGGCGCGGATCGGGGCACTTGCCGTGAGGGCCGCCGCGTCTGGACAGAGCTCTCGCCAAGCATCGGGCGCAAAATATGTACCCGGACGCCAGCCAAACATTTTGCAGCACCTCCATAGCCGCTTACGACTCTCAGCTATGCCGCCAATGTTACAACCGAGCCAGTTGATGGCGAGGAGTTCCAGGAGCAGCTGCTCCCACCGGCCGAAGACGCACCGCCAGTACGCGAGCCAACCAGGTCCATCGGGATCAAGACACTGGGTGATGCTAGGCTTTGGCTTCCATTCGGGCAGGGCCGCTCCCACCGAAACGAATGTCTTGCCAAGCGTATGGGCCCGCTGGAACAGACGCGTCTGTTCCAGCGCCGGTGAGACAAGCACGACATCCGCCAACGCAAGGGCCAGCTCCTCCTGCTCCTCGGTAGTGCTTCCGGGCGGCATCTGGGCGAGGCGCGCAGTACTCGGGGAGAGAGGAGAAACATTCGGGCCAAGCAGCCACTCGGTCTGCACATCGGCCTGCTCCGCAACAAGGGCCTGCTCCACAACTGCGGCGAGCGGCAGTCCATCCACGTTGACGAGGTGGATCAGAACGCGCGCGGGTTTAGCAGAGCGTAGCGTGCGGCTGAGTGCTTCGGGGTCAACATGGGGACCAAGCGCCTCGGGCGCGAGCAGAACTACAAGCGTGCCACCCTGGGACGCTTTCGCATCCGTCGATGAAGAGGTCTTCAACATACTATGACCCTCCTGTCGGATTTCAGTGCGCCAAAATATCGATAAAGAGAAGTGGCCGCGCTCCCCTGGTCGCCGCAGTGATACAATAGGCGATTCCCGGACAGGGCGCTCGTGAGCGCCGCCCTCGCACAAGTACGTAGATGCGGAGCCGCCGCCAGCGTTCGTTTTGTGATTGCCTTCAATAGCTTGTATGCGAAATGAGGGATAGGGGCAAAACCCTGGGCAGGTGGCAGTACGCCGATGATCGTTTTGCGCCAGACCTCCATCGGCGCCCGGTTGCACAGCGCCTGATGTGGGCGCCTATGGTTATAAAAAGAGATCCAATCAGCAATCCCGGCCCGCGCCTCGATCCCGTGGGCATAGAACTTGGTATAGATGTCCTCGTATTTCAGCGAACGCCGGGGGCGTTTGATGAAGACACTCATTGGGTGGCAACGCCTCAGCCTATTGGCTAGCGACAACCTTCCATGTTCCATTTTCTTGTTTGCAGACGGTCTGTGTCGTGTCCGATGTCTGACCATTTTTAGTTATTTTATTGTCAACGGTGCTGCAGTTTTGGCTGGTCACGGGATCAACCGAAATGGGGGTCAACGGCGTTATGGAGCCCGAACTGCCATTCGAACTACTCCAGACAACGGGTTCAAAATTCGGTTCGACCGAGCGGGCAGGCTTGTGTCTTTTCTTTATAGTGGTTGACGCAGACGCTGATGCCCCGGCCTGCCGCGCCTGGCCTTGCGGGACGGCTTGATAAGCCTCGGCTTGCTGCATGGCCTTCTGTAAGGCCTGTTGCCGGCATTGCTGGTCGACGTCGTTCCCTATCAGAGCACCAACGCCGGCACCGAACAACCCACCCAGGCCGGTACCCCAACCGGTGCCATTGGAAACGGCGGCCCCCGTGGCGGCGCCTAGAGTCGCGCCGCCAGCGGCATAGACCGCCGTGGTGGGGAAACTGCAACTATTGCTCGCGTCAGGCGTCGCGCCCGGCAAGCTGGCACAGTCCGTCAGCAAGCCTCCAAAGCTGACTAATCCGGCCAGTACGCCACCGATCATTTTTGTCTTATGCTCCATGGCAAAACTCCTCCTTTCGTTATGGGTATTATGGTAAAGCCCACAATCCGCGATGAGCGGATTGGGCCTTTTGTTCAGCGGCTTGGTACTCGGGAGGCGCCTCGTCCGTTGTCTTGGCCATGCCACTCTCCAGAACCAATATTCCTAAATCCTGATTTTGGATAAAGCACTGGTAGGTGGAGATGCCTTTGGGTATGCAATGTACATTATTTCCCATGCCGGAGAGAATAGTTTTTATGGCGGCAACATACTTCTCTTGGTCGTTACTTCCAGGATCCAGCGGGTCGGTAACCCCATAAATGTTGACGAGAGTTCCATTTACAAAGATCGCGTTTGTATCAATAACGCTTGAGACGTTGCCGGATATTTCACCAGAGATTTCTGGTTCCACAGGTGAAACTGGCCGCAGGGAAGGGTGGATATGAGTAGGAGGTGGTTTCGGACCGTTCGAGATTCCGGCAATGAGGATGAATCCTCCCACTGCAATGAACAGGGCAACCAATGTGCCAAGGGTTGCCGGCAGAAGATAATTGCGGCGTTTTCCAGGCTGGTTTGGAGCGGAAAACCACGCTAGCCGCTTGGGCTTTGCCGCTGTTTTGCTAGCGACGTTGGCCGGCGCTGAGGTGTCATGTCCAGATGGGGGCACCGATTGCGGAGACGGGGCGGCCGCTGGTTGGGGTGGATCCGGTGGACGTGAAGGCTTCGGGGGCAGCGTCGTCGCGGGCGGCAGTTCCGGTGTCTCCACCTCAAAAGTTGGTTGCGGTGGCAATGGTTCTTTGTTGCCGGTGACCTGTTTGATCTGGTGCGTCAGACGGTCGATCGCTTTATCCCAGTCGACAAACAGGTCGATCCATTGCCGCGTCAACAACTCATATTCGTAGGCGCCTTTTGGCTCCACATCTTCGACCCGCAAGGGGATCACAGGGATACCGCTCCGCCCGGCGAGGACAACCTCCTTTTTGATTTCATTGGAATTATTAGTGTTTTCCGAAAAAACCAGCACCATCACCTTTGAGCAATGGATCGAATTTACGATGGCCTCACCGAAATTCTCGCCGGGTTCTACGTCCCGCGTCGCGATCCAGCAAGCCATCCCCCGTGCCTCCAGCGCCGTGCAGATCGCATCAGCGACCTTCCGGTCGGCTTTGGCGTGGCTTATGAACACTGGCTTGGCAGGTAAATCGCTCGGACGGGATTCCACTGACCCTCTCCTATTGCGCTGCCGGTTCTATTCAGGTTGGATATTCGTTGTCCACTGAAATGATCGCTTTGAGTGGGGCAGCCGGGGGTTGAAGCGGGAGAATGCCCGGCGGCTGGGGGTGGTGCCATCGACGGTGCGCGAGACGCTGCACCGCTCTGCCGCGGGATGAAACGCCCCGGGATCGGTAACTCACGCTGAATTTTCAAAGTGCGAGCAAATTCGCCGTGCCGGCGGCCTTCGCCATCTTCCTGGCAACGCGGGCGGAGATGGCGCAGCAGTACAGGAAAGTGAGGAGTGACTTCGCAGCTCCCCCCTGGTCGGACCATCTGGTTGACTGGTCACGGCGTGGTGTGAATCAAGGTGGCAATGGCACCTCCGGGCAATCCTTCCTCGACCGAAGAGCTGCTTGCGCTAATTGCAGCGCAGCAGGCGCAGATTGCCCCCCTGTTGGCGAAGGTTGCGGAGCTTGAGCGGCGGCTTGGGCTGAACAGCAGCAACAGCGGCAAACCGCCATCTAGCGGCGGGCTAAAAAAGCCGAACCGGATACGAAACCTGCGCGAACGTCTGGGCAACGGGCCCAGTGGGCAAAAGGGCCCCCCAGGCGAGACGCTGCGCCAATCGGCAACGCCCGATGAGATTATCGGGCACTATCCGGCATCATGTTCAGGCTGCGGTGCGGCCGTCACCGCGGCGATCTCGCGTTCGCACGCCGCGCGGCAGGTTTTTGATCTGCCCGAACCACAGCTCCAGCGTATCACTGAACATTGTGCCCATGCCTGCGCCTGTACCGCCTGGGGCGCGACCCGGGCGTCCGCGCACCGGTGCAGTATGGCAGTCGGATCGCAGCCTTTGCCGTTTATCTGCTGCACGCGCAATTCTTGCCCGACGACCGGCTTGCGGCGCTGATGGCGGACCTGTTCGGCGTCAGGCTCACCGCCACAATCGCGCCGAACGTGAAACGGATTTTCTTGATCGCGTTGCGGGTTTTCGCACCCTGCTCGGGCGGACCTGGGCGAAGGTGCTCGAACTCGACGGGGCTCGGGGCGACAAAGAAACACAAAATCGCAGCTATGAGGCGGTGGAGCGCATGGTGGTGAGAAATTGCGATCTTCTCATCGCAATCTGGGATGGGGGCAAGGGAAGGGCGGCGGCGGCATTGCCGAAATTGTCCATTACGCCGCGCACCATGAGCAACCTGTTTGGTGGCTGATCAGCGATGGGAGCGGCAACCCGCACTTGATCGAGAACGTGCAGGATATGCGCCAGCCGGCCGGCAGTTTGAGCGGTGAGGCCGCCCGCGCCAGGCTGGAAGCCTATCCGGCCGGGGCCATTTTGCCCGCGCCGGACATCCAGGAATCGCCGCCCGGTGTGATCGACGCGATTCTTGACAGGCTGCAGCACCGGCGCCGCCGCTGGTTGCCTTTCTCGTTGAGACGCCGCGGCGCGACCGCGCGATATGGATTATCCACCGGCGGTTCATGCGCTGGGATGCCGGCGAGCAGGAAAAATGCCACCCATAGCCGACGCAGCCCCCGGGCGGGCGAGGTCTGGCCATACTGGCGATGGTTTTATGCGCCGGCAGACCGTCTCGCGTGGATTACGGGAACCGCTACCGCAGCTCATATGTCTTGACTTTCGCGCTGGGCGCTGTGGTTTTGAACCGCGCTGCTTTGGACGTGTGTATTCCTGCCGGAGCATGGTTCGTTACCCCTTTTGAATTTTTTGCCTAGGGGTCATTTTCAGGATTGTTGATTTGAACCAATCCCGGCGTTGGCGCGAGAGATTGATTGCATATCGGCTCCTCGCCGAATTGTCCCGCAAACAGCAAGCGCTGGCGCTGGTGGGCTGGAGCCTGCCGGTAGGCGCGGTCGTCCATATTTCCGACGACACAGATGACCAGACCGCTCCGCGGGCAAGGAATGCCATGGTCGGTTGGTACTTCAATGCGGCGCTGCGCGCCGCACCCTTGGCACAGGGGCAACTCGCCGGGCCGAATTTGTCAGAGGCCTATAGTACAATTGAGGCCAGCTTGATTGCAGGGCAGATCGGCTATCACGCACACCGGCAGGATGCCAAGAAAGCTGCAGAATGTTTCGGCGAACTCCGACACCGACGTTGCGTATTTGCAATCGTGATTGTCTTTTTACAATTGGTGGTACCAGTGGCACAATATATTTGTGCCGCGGCTGGATAACGTCTATGTGCACCACGGCGCTATCTTTGCCGGATTCGTCGCCGTGTTGGTGCCAGCGCTGTCTGCTGCGCTCGTGGGGATTCTTAGCTATGCCGAGCTGGAATTGCTGGCCGACCAGTCGGCGCAAATGCAACGCCCGGTGACGCGGGCCGAGCGACAGTTGGGGGGATTCGCATTGGACTTGCCTTTGGCGACGCAGGACCTTGGGGCCGAGATTCGGCGTGTGGCCGAAGCGATGCTTCTGGATATCAAAGGCTGAGCACAATTGTTCGGGGCAAGAACAATAGAGGCGGTGTGAATTTCCGGGCTATTTTTGCTTGCGGAAAATTCAGCGCCATGCAAGCGTTGCGATCGCGTGGACTTTTTCGGAGACGAAAGTTCAGATGCGTGGCAAGGCAATAACCCAGATCGTCGCCGCTAGTGCCTTGCTGAGGCTCATGGTCTTGGTCGCGTGTAGCGCCGTAGACCAATTCGGTTTGCGCACCGACACCTATAATAATCAGGCCGATATAATTAAATGCCGACAATTTTTTCTTAACATCATGGGTGCCCCCTGCCGCGAGACGTTGCTATTTTCCGATTTCAGTCAGGTGACTGGACAATCCTCCATAAGCGGTTCGGCGGCCATTTCTCTGCCGTTCCCGACCTATCCGTCGACGCTTGGACGCATCTATGTGGCTTCACCAGCGGCAACTGTACCGGGGACGCAAAGCTTCACCGTCGCGAACCTCGACACCGAGGACTTCTATGAGGGCATCCCCTCGCCAATCCCATACACCAGCATCGACTATGGCATGGAAGAGGACTTCCCCAAGATGCTGCTGTTCACCCTGCTGGTCGGTCGGATTGAATTGCTGCCTGATGAAAGCCGGGGGGCGATCATTGATTTCTACAATTCATACTACAGTAATGACTGTAAAAAATTCGTGGCTATGCTGCCGGCCTTGACTGGTCTTGGCCTCAACACCGAAACTGTCAAATCGACCAAAAGCATCGGTGCACCGATGTCGGCCAGCTCTTTGCCGTTAACCAACGTAAGCCCATCCTGTCTTAATTAGTATGGCGGGTTAAAAGACTCAATGAACACTGAGCGCAGTGGTGCCGAGTTTGTAAATGTTTATCCGGACCCGCCATCGAGCGGGACCTACCGGTTGAAGGACTGGTATTTTCTTGCTCCTTTCGCACTTGTAGGGTTTGGCCTGGGCGTATGGGGGTTCCTCTCCTGCACATCAACCGCCTGCGCTCACACAACATTTGGCGCTGCGATTTTCCGTACGCTGCTGCTGGTTATCCATGTCGGCGCGAGCTTCAGTTTGGGCACAGACCCATTGCCGCTCGTCATCGCACAGGCTGTGCTACCGCTGATATTGATTCTTGGTACAATTTCCGCGGGAGCGAGGCTGATACTTCTCAATTTGCGGCATGACATGCAGGTCGCGCTTGTGCGGGCGATGCACGGGCATGTGATTGTGTGTGGCCTCGGCGCCACCGGAACGGAGGCTGCACGGGTGCTGAGTGCAAAGGCCGGCAAGGTGGTGGCGATTTCACTTGATCCCAACGGCGACGGTGCGAGAGCCTGCGAGAGGCTCGGGGTGCCGGTGATAATTGGCGATGCCGCCTCGCCTAAAGTGCTGGTTGCCGCTGGCATCTCTCGGGCGCACGCGGTCGTTATGGCGACAGGTTCTGACGCGCGCAATATGGAAATTTGTTTATCCATTGCATCCTTGGCGCGTCTCGACTGGCAGGATGTGCGGCTATTTCCTGAAATTCGGGGCACATGGCTGCTGGAGACACTCGCCGCGCAGCGGACGCCGGTGCTTGGGAATAGTGTGCAACTGCATCCCTTCCGCGTCAACGAGATTACCGCCAGAGCTATGCTATGCCACCCAGCATTCGGTAATGTTGCTTCCAATCCTATCCTTCTGTTTGTGGGCTTTGGCGATTTGGGAAGGGCCATCCTTCGCCAGGCGTTGCTCTCTGTTTATGCCATTCCCGGCATCGGCGTACGCGCCATTTGCTGCGATGCCGCCGCAGAGGCTCAGGATAGCGCGACACGGGGGGCACCGTGGCGACAGTTCGTCGATCTTGAGTTTTTTCAACATACATTTGGGGCAACGGCGGCAGGTAACTGGGCGGAGATTCGCCGGCACATCCAAGAGCAGCCACCGAATATCGTTATCGTGACGATTCCAAATGACGATACGGCTTTTCAAGCTGCGATCGGAATTCGAAATGAGCTTGACGCGCTCTTGCGGTTTGAGACGCCAATTTTCGTTCGTGTACGCAGCCAGTTACGTCTCGGTGAACTGCTCACAAAGATCGTCGCGCTTCCTTTTTGCCCCTACCGGCTTGTCGGCTTCGGCGATCTTGGCCGTGTCGTCAGTCCTGACGCGTTGTTTGACGAGCAACTCGATACAATGGCCCGCGCTTTGCACGATGCGTATCTTGCAAGCTCGTCTGGAGATTCGCCGGCACGTCTGCCCTGGCCGGTGCTGCCCGAACTCTACCGCCGGTCCAACCGCGCCGCGGCGGACCATATCCCTGTCAAACTTAACCTTGCCGGCTATCGTATGGCCAACGGCAAGGAACAACTGGCAACCCTCGATGAAGCAGCCATCGATTGCATGGCACGGGCCGAACATTACCGCTGGTGCCTGAACCTGAAAGCGGCAGGCTGGACGAAGGGAGAGGTGCGCAGTGATCTGCTAAAAATTCATCCGTTACTGGTGCCTTGGGAAGAATTGCCGGAAACCGCCAAGCGGGACAACCACGAGCAGATCTGCGCAATTCCAGTCGCGCTTGCCCACGTTGGCCTGCGGCTGAAGCGTATCATGCAAGTGTCGCCACTAGGTGAGATATCGCATGACCCCTCTATTTTACCCTTTTTTGTTCTCGACCCAACGGATGAACAGGATTGGGCGGTCGTGGAAGTTTTTGCGCGGCAACGGGATTGCATAGCCATGATAAATCATGTTCCGAATTTAAGAATCGAGACGCTTAAGGACCTTAAGGAGAAATACCCGCAGGTTGCGGGTATCATTACCGGGTGGCGAAGCGAATGATTGAGGACCCTACCTCGCTTTCCAGCTCCTCGGATATAAAGCGGTCTTCGCATCAGACTTCCTTTACGTATCAGCGTTTGGTCGTCAAGCAGTGAGGACCCGGGAATGGCCTACGCATAGTACGTCGGCTCTGGACGAGCGGCGACAATCGCTTGAGCGACCGTCATAAGCACGGCGTAGTCGCGTCGGTAGTCTTCGCGATCGACCGCTTTCGGGTCACTCAGTTCGTCCCGAGAATGGCCTTAATGGGCGCAAGTCGACCCATGGCGCTTATGGTCAGCAGTCCTACGACGCCTTGGATATAGGCGCCACCCTCCGGCGACCTGTGCCCGCCAAGTATGCCAGGCGGGGCCGTGAAATTTGTCGCCACCGGTCCTAGATAAAGGATGCGGCTGCTCCGGCCGTTCCACACGAAGGACCCTCCAATGTTTCTTCTATTGATCATTTCGAGCTTTCTGGCCGGACTGCTGATCTGCAATGCCGCGCCACATCTCGCCGCCGGGCTGCGGGGCGAGGCATTTCCGACGCCGTTTGCAAAGCCACGGGGCATCGGTCTGTCCGCGCCGCTGGTGAACGTGGTGTGGGGCTGGATCAACCTGTTTCTTGGGCTCGCAATAATGCCGCGCCTTGTTCTATTCTCGCCAGTGATGCCGCTATTCAACACGGTTTGGCTAAGCTTCGCCCTCGGCTTCCTGCTGGCGGGCGTGTACCTGGCCCGGCACTTTGGTCGGGTGCGCTCATCTGCCCAATAGCGCCTATCCTGAAGCACTAAAGCCACCTCGACTAGGCGACACCGCGGCGGCTGAGTGGCACCGACAGGAGAGAGAAAATGATTGAGATGATGATCGAACAGCGCCGGCGCGTCCTTGGCGATGGTCTGGAGGTCGGGCGAGTCCTGCCGTTTGCAAGGCGGCGGATGGTCGGCCCCTTCATCTTTTTTGACCATCTGGGGCCGCTCGACATGGCGCCTGGCGTGCCGCGTTCGGTAGATGTGCGTCCGCATCCCCACATCGGGCTTTCGACCGTCACCTACCTGTTCTCTGGTGAGATAGTGCATCGCGACAGCCTCGGCTCGCATGTGCCGATCCGCCCGCACGAGGTGAACTGGATGACGGCCGGCTCCGGTATCACCCATAGCGAACGCTTCGAGAAGGCACGCGCGCAAGGCGATCGCCTCCACGGCATCCAGGCCTGGGTCGCACTCCCGGAAGCCTTTGAGGAAACCGACCCTTCATTCTCCCACCACGAAGGCGCGGACCTCCCGCAATGGAGCGACGCCGGGGTCCACGGCACGCTCATTGCCGGCGACGCCTATGGCCTATCCGCCGGCGTCCGCACCCACTCGCCGCTGTTTTACGCCCATCTCGAGATGGAGTCGGGCGCCGCTGCCGAAATTCCAGCCAGCTACGCTGAGCGCGCGCTCTATATCGCGACGGGCGCGGTCGAGCTGGCCGGCGCGCACTATGGCGCAGGCAAGATGCTCGTGCTGTCCGGCGCAGCTTCGCACCTGCGCGCGGCCGAGCCGTCGACGGTGATGGTGCTGGGTGGCGAGCCGCTGGGCGAACGGCATCTCTACTGGAACTTCGTTTCGTCCTCGAAGGACCGTCTGGCGCAGGCGGCTGCCGACTGGAAGGCTGGGCGAATGAAGCTGCCCGACCTCGACCATGACGAATTCATCCCGTTGCCCGATGAGCCGGCCCCGCCGGCCCCAGCCTTCTCGTGAACGGACACGGAGCCCTGGAAGAAGCGCAGCAACACACCCGGTTTACCTGATAGCGCAACCACGCTTGGCGGTTGCTCCTCCGGCCTCTCAAAAGCGGTTTTCAACAGTATCGAAGATCTTTGCACCAGGCGGAATCGACTTCGAAGCGGTTCTCCGCAGCATCGGACCGCCCCGCCGAGATGGGCTCGATAATTGCCTGAGCGCTTTCAGACGGTCCGGCAGGGAAAGCGGCCAATCGCTGATCGACCCAGCCTGACCGCGGTAAGGTATTTGTAAGCAGAATTCGGACGATTTATGTTGTAAGGGGGACGACCAACTATTTGAGGGAGGTTGGCTTAAGCGGAACACAAGTCATGGAGGGCATGAAATGACTGGAAAGCTAGAGCGCAAAAATCTCGACAAGCCCGACGAAACGCGCCCGTTCAAGGATGAAAAAGGAAAGGTTGATGTCGTCACGGTCGGCGATCACACTTTGGGCCGGGGCGTATTCGAACCGGGATGGCGGTGGTCGCAACACGTTAAGCCGATCGTTGGAACAGCATCTTGCGAAGCTGCACATACCGGCTACGTCTTGGAAGGGCACATGGCGGTAAAGATGGATGACGGAACCCAGGTCGAGTACGGCCCCGGCGATGCTTTCTATATGCCGCCTGGCCACGATGCCTGGATTGTCGGTGATAAACGGTGCGTGTTGATCGACGTTACCGGCGTAGCAAAATACGCAAAACCTGTCTGAATTTTTTCTCCGATTGAAGAGGCGTCGGGCTTGGACGACTGAGTGGAGACCGGGCAATTCCTGGATGGCGTTCGCCGCCAACCGGTGTCCGCTGTTGAGCGCGCCCGTGCGCCGTCTGAAGGACCGACTTGGGCGCGAAGTAGCAGTGACGGGCAGAGACCGGAATGACGGCATTCGAGCTTTAAAGCGGCTGTTCCACCGCTTGAGAGCAATATACCTTCAGGTCGAATCGGTATGTTGCCTATAGCCGCTACGGCTTGGGCTGGTCTGTTGCTCCTGGGT
>Ga0326727_10018238_pt1 | contig 14365 bp, 12 predicted proteins | sample MB2enrmetagenome_FD_207643 | JGI IMG/M metagenome (GOLD analysis project Ga0326727, IMG submission 207643) | Lab enriched peat soil microbial communities from McLean, Ithaca, NY, United States - MB29MY | ecosystem: Environmental > Terrestrial > Soil > Wetlands > Peat | place: USA: New York...
GCAACCTGGGCGCGCAACTGGCCAAGCTCGAAGAAGCCGGCTACGTTGCCGTCGAGAAAAAGTTCGTTCAGCGCAAGCCGCAGACGCTCTATCGCATGACGGAGGCCGGTCGCCAGGCTCTCACCGAATACGTCCAGGCCCTCAAACAACTGCTGGGCGGAGCTATGGATGTCTGAACCACTCAGCCCCCGCCAGCGAGGCTCTGTCGCACCCGCTCCATGATCCCCAGGTAGTAGGCAAGGTTGTGGATCGTGTTGAGCGTGCCGGAGAGGGCCTCGCCGGCCTGCATCAGGTGGCGCAGATAGGCTCGCGAGTAGCGCTTGCAGACCATGCAATCGCAGGCCGGGTCGGGTGGGCCCTGGTCCTCGGCATACCGCTTGCCTTTGATGTTGAGCCGTCCCTCGCTGGTGAAGAGCAGGCCGTGCCGGGCGGCGCGGGTGGGCAGCACGCAATCCATCATGTCCACCCCCATGCGGGCGTACAACTCGATCTCGTCCGGATAGCCCACGCCCATCACGTAGCGGGGCTTATCGGCGGGCAGCAGCGGCAGGACTTCGGCGATCGTTTCCAGGGTCAGATCTCTGGGCTCGCCGACGCTCAGGCCGCCGATGGCGTAACCGTCGAAGTCCATCTCTACCAGCCGTTGGGCGCTTTCGCGGCGCAGATCGCGGTACATTCCGCCCTGCACGATGCCGAAGAGGCTCTGTGCGCGGCCACCCAACTCCTCATGCCAGGGAACTTCGTCGCGATGGGCGCGGAAGTGATCGAGTGAGCGGCGCGCCCAGGCCATGGTGAGGCGCAGGCTCTCTTCGGCGCGGGTTCGCTCGGCGGGATACTCCGTGCACTCGTCGAAGGCCATGCAAATGTCCGCGCCCAGGGCGATCTGCACGTCCATGGAGTGTTCCGGGGTGAAGAAGTGGCTGCTGCCATCGAGATGCGAGCGGAAGCTGACGCCGTCGTCGGTGACCTTGCGCAGCCCGCTCAGGCTGTAGACCTGAAAGCCGCCCGAGTCGGTGAGCAGGGCGCGCGGCCACCCGATGAAGCGATGCAGACCGCCCATGCGGCGGATGGCCTCGTGGCCTGGCCGCAGGTAGAGATGGTAGGTGTTGCCGAGAACGATCTCCGCGCCGAGGTTTTCCAGCACGTCCTGCGCCACCGCCTTCACCGAGCCGGCGGTGCCAACCGGCATGAAGACCGGTGTCTGCACGGTTCTGTGGGGGAGCGCGAGTTGACCTCGCCGTCCGCCCGCCTCGCCCCTGGCATCGATTCTGAAATCAAGCGTCACTTCACGATTCTAGTGGGGGAGTTGGCCTCCGGGCATTCCGGAGGCCAAGGCTGAAAATCCCTCCCTTGCCCACATCCGGCGCGGCGTGATTCTATTCCAATGCAAGGGCGGGGAAGGTTTTCCCTGGATCGAACGCCTGCAAGAAACGGAGCAATGCACTATGACTCATATGCTGAATCGCCGCAGCTTTCTCATTGCCGGTGGACTGACCGCGCTGGCCTCAACCAGGGTGCTGGGCGCCAACGACACCGTCCGTGTGGGGGTGATTGGAGCCGGTGGCCGGATGAACGGCCTGCTGGATGCCGCAGAGAAGGCCGGGCCTTTTCAGATTGCCGCCGTGAGCGACGTCTATACGCCGCGCCGCGATGCGGTCAAGGAGCGGTCGAACGGGCTGGCGACAACCCACCTGGACTACCGCGAGGTGCTGGAGAAGGAGATCGATGCGGTGATCATTGGCTCTCCGGATCACTGGCACGTGCGCATGGCAGCCGATGCCCTGGCGGCGGGCAAAGACGTGTATCTGGAAAAGCCCGTGACCCACACCCTGGAGGAAGGCGCCGTGCTGACGCGCGCGGTTCGCGCCGGCAAGCAGATTCTCCAGTGCGGCATGCAGCAGCGCAGTTGGACTCACTTCCGCGAAGCCGTCGACCTGATTCAAGGAGGCAGCCTGGGGCGCGTGACGCAGGTGAGAACCTACTGGTGGCAGAACTACCGGCGCTTCGCCGGGGCGAAACCCACCGACACGCAGGCGTTGGACTGGAAACTATGGCTGGGCGGCGCTCCCGAGCAGGCTTTCAGCGAGGAGAAGTTCCGCTACTGGCGCTGGTTCTGGAACTTCGGCGGCGGCGCCATGACCGACTTGTTGACGCACTGGATCGACGTCGTGCATTGGGCCATGAAGTCCGACCTTCCGCGCACCGTGCAGATGCTGGGCGACAAATACATCTTCGAGCAGTGGGATTGCCCCGACACGGTTCAGACGGCGCTCCGCTATCCCGGTTTTGACGTGGTCTACGAGGGCATGATGAGCTCGTCAATCGACGACGGTGGCCTGGAGTTTCGCGGGACCGAGGCAACCTTGAAGATCAATCGCAGCGGGTTCGCCGTCTATGGTGAAGGCGCGCAGGACGCGCAGAATCCCATTCTCACGGCGCACAGCTTCCGCGATGGGACCATCACCCACATGGAGAACTTCTTTGAGTGCGTCAAGACGCGGAAGGAGCCGAATGCGCCGGTGGAAGCAGGTGTGGCGGCAGCGCGCGCAGGGCACATCGCCAACCTGGCCTACCTGCACGGGGGCCAGATTGCATGGCCGCCGAAGGGCTCGGCTTGAGTCGCGGCGGTTTGCGGGCAGTGGAGACAGAAGACCGCCACACGCGGGAGCGAAAGGCCCAGGACTTAGAGCCGTTCTCCTATGGGTGTGGAGAGACTTTCAAAGACCAAGACTTCACACTTTGCGGTGAGACTCTGTTCTGTAACAGTGTCCGACTTCAGTCGGGCCGCGAACGCTGCAAAAAATGACTCGGGGCTTTAGCCCCTGAGGGAAAGCCGCCCTCTACACCATCAAAACGAATGCTCTACCTATTGAGCCCGCCCAGGCGGATCAGCAGGCCGGCGCGGGCCACGCGCGGCTGGGCCAGCGTGGTGGTGGGCGTTTTGGCCACCTCGATCCGGCGGTTGAGAAGGTTCTCTCCGGCCGCGAAGAGCTGGAACCGGCGGCCGAAGTCGTGCGAGCCGTAGGCGTCGAGCCGAAAATACCCGCGCAGCAAGTAGGCGTTGGCGTCGTCGTCGTACTGGCGCCCGCTCAGCCGGCCTTGAAGGTTGAGGGTTCCCAGCGCCGGCCGGTTGGCGCGCAGGTTCAATGTAGCCAGGTTGCGGGCCACTTCGGGAATCCAGTTGCCCCGGTCCTGGCTGCCGCGGGTCACGGTGGCGTGGGCATACTGGTAGCCTCCGTCCGCCTTGAGCCAGCGGGCGGGGGCTAGCTCAAAGTCCACAGCTAACCCACGGCTCTCGATCTGGCCCAGGTTCTCCCGCATCAGCAGGATCGGCGAGGAAGAGCCATTGATGGTGACTGCCGTGATGGGCCGGTTGACCTGGGTGAGGAAGTAGCTCGAACGGATGGTGCCCCAATGACCCTGGATGGTCAGGCCCGTCTCCCAGCCGGTGGCGCGCTCGCTGAGCAGATTGCTGTTGGGGCTGGTGAGCTTGTTGCCCACCTGGGTGGAGCGGTAGAGCTCATTGGGCGTGGGCTCGCGGAAGGCGCGAAAGCCCGATGCGGAGATGGCCCAGTGTTCCGCTAGCTTGCGGGAGAGGCCGAGCCGGGGATCGAAGAAGTTCTGGCTTCGCTGCGCGGGTTGAGTGGGGTACGGCGTCCAATCAACGCCATTCCAGCCCACCTCGTGGCCGTCGAAGTTTTGAAACCAGTCCATGCGCGCGGAGGCGATCACCGTCCACGCATTCCGGACCCACATGGCCTCCGCGTAGGCGCCGGAGTCGCGCTGGTGGTCGTGCAGGTCGGTCAGAGCCGCGGACTTGCCGTAGGTCTGTTCACGGTCCCACACCCGCGCGTCGTGCGTATCGGTTCCGGCCACCAGCAGCAGCCCGGCCCCAAGAGGCTGACTCCAATGCGCCACTGCTCCCAGCTCGTTGCTGGGCGTGAGCGAAAACCTGGAGGGGATCTCTCCGCACCGATAAGAACAATTCCCGAAGTCCGGCAGGTTGGAGATGCTGGAAAAGGTCTGGCGGAAGTGGGTGGTGGAACCGTAGAGGCGCACGGCCAGGGAACCTTCGTGCGGTCCTCGCCAGTCCGCGCCGGTGGCGTAGCGCCAGAGCCGGGTCCCATTGGTCTGGTAGGGAGTCCCATTGCCGCGCGCCTCGTTGAATCCGCTGCCGCGCGCGAAGAGGCGAAGCGGCCCACGATCGCGCTCGGTAAGCAGTTCCCCGTTCTGGCTGTGGACGTTGCTGGCCACATCGACCGGCCCGCGCTGCGAGGGAGCCTCCTGGATGAAGCCGTCCGTGCCCAGCGCGCCGCCGGCGGCCAGGACGCCCCAGGCTCCGCGCCGGGCCTGGAGCAGCACGCTCTGGTCGTAGGTGCTCTCCGCGCCGTAGCTGCTCCGCAACTCGCCCGCATCTGTGGTTGGCCGCACCGGGACCAGGCTCACCACGCCGCCGATGGCGCTGGATCCGTAGAGGTCGCTGGCGCCCCCGCGGACCAGTTCCACGCTCTTCAACGCCATTTCCGGCAGCTCCTGCCAGTGGATCGTGCCGGCAAAGGCGTCGTTCTGGGGCACATCGTCTTCGGTGATCAAGGTGCGGCTGGCCGATGTGGAACCCAGGCCCCTCAGGCTGATTCCCTGCGACGACGGGTTGGCCACCAGAGAACTGGAGCGCCGAAACAGCTCCACACCGGGAAGCTGGCGCAGCTTGCCGTCCAGCGTAATGGCCGATGCCGTGCTCAGCGCTTGCTCATCCAGCAGCCGCGTGGCGGCGGGGCTCTCCAGAGCGCCCAGGGGCGCGCGATAGGCGGTGACGGTGACCTGCTCGGCCTTGGCGGCAGGCTGGAGGCGAATTTCGGTCGCCTGGCCGACTTCGGCGGATCTCCCCACAAAGCCCAGGGCATCGAAGCGCAGCAGGCAAGGAGTGGCGCACACAACAGCCAGCTTTCCGGCCGCATCGGTGTGGCCGAGCAGCTTTCCCGCCGCATCCCGGACCGTGGCCCCTGCAAGCGCCGCGCCGCGGCTATCCGCGACTGTGACCGCGATCGTGGGGGTCACAGGGGCTTGTGCGCTCAGCCTCGCCGGGGCAACCATCCCCCACGTGAGCGCCAGCGCCCCAGCCATCGCTTTGGATCCGAACCACCGCATCCGTCCTGCTCCCGGCGCTCTCGTGCAGATTCTCAAGCAATTGTGACACGGTGATTCCGCGCGAGGCATCCACAACCCCCGCGGCAATCTCGCAGAGCGGGATCAGGACGAACTACCGTTCCGCCAGCCTTGGATGCGGAATCTCCAACCCCGGCTCACTGATCCTGAGGCCGTCGATCAGCAGAAGGTCCAGGTCCAGGGTTCTGGGTCCGTTGACGAACCCTGCCGAGCGGTCGCGTCCGAACTCCCGCTCCAGCGAGAGCAGGGCTTCCAGCAATGGCCGCGGTTCCAGTTCCGTTTCCAGCGCGATCACCGCGTTCACAAAGCGCGGCTGCCCGGCAAACCCGACCGGCGCGGTGGAGTAAAGCGAGGAGCGGCGTGTGACGCGGCCAAGGGTTTCCAGGCGCAGCGCGGCCGCGGTGAGGGTGGCCTCTGGCGGCCCGGCCCAACTGGCCAGGTTGCCTCCCATGCCGATGTAGGCGGTGCGCATCAGTGCAAGACTAACGCACTCTGACTTCCCGCGGCGGGCGTTCTCATGGCGGCTTCTGCTAGCATCCTCTTTGGAGATTTTTCAGCATGGAAGCATTCAACGGCGCGGGCCTTGGCGCCCGCCGCAATGAAGACATTGCACTCGATCTGTTGAAGTTTGTGGCCGCCACGGCAGGCGTGGGCCGCCCCGCGGCTCCTTCCACCGGCTTCAGCGGCGCCGCCGTACCCAAGCCGGAAGAGCATGTGAACCAACTGCTCGAGCTCTACAGCCGCTGCCTCAAGGCCGTGGAAGGCAAAGGGGCAGCGGAATAGCCGGGGAATCCATGCTGCGGGTTGCGGTTGCCGGCGCTGGGGCCTTTGGACGCAACCATCTGCGCGTCTACCGCGAGCTGGAAGCGGCCGGTCTGGGCGTGGCGCTTGTAGCCGCTGTCGAGCCGGACCAGGGGCGCGCGGCGGACTCAGCAGCCAAGTACGCAATCCCTGTTTTTTCGTCGGTGGACGAGCTGCTGGCCGCCGATCTCAAGCTGCACGCAGCCAGCGTTGCGGTGCCCACAGTGCATCATCGCGCGGTGGCCTCGGCGCTGCTGGATGCCGGCCTGGACCTGCTGGTGGAAAAGCCTCTGGCCGCGACGCTGGCCGAGGCCGATGAGCTGCTGGCGCTGGCCGCGAAGCGCAATCGCATTCTGCAGCCGGGCCACCTGGAGCGCTTCAATCCGGCGGTCCTCGCTGTCCAGACCAGGCTGCACCGGCCCATGTTTTTTGAGGCGCACCGGCTTTCGGTTTTCACCCCCCGCGCGCTCGATGTCGATGTGGTTCTGGACCTGATGATCCACGACCTGGACATCGTGCTGACCTTTGCCAACTCTCCGGTGCGCGAAGTGCGCGCCGTGGGCCTGCCGATTCTCTCGCCGAAGGTAGACATCGCCAACGTTCGCGTGGAGTTCGAGTCCGGCTGCGTGGCCAACTTCACGGCTTCGCGGGTCTCCACCGAGCGGGTGCGGAAGCTGCGTTTCTTTGAGCCGCGACAGTACGTTTCGATCGACTATGCGCGCCGGGATCTGCTGGTCATTCAGATCGACGACAAGCCGAAAGCGGCGAAGGCCGAAGACCTGTTGCGGGCGCTGCCGCCGCACATTGCCGCGATGATCCCGGCGAAACTGGCCGAGGACCTGGTTTCGGGCAAGATCGATCCGGCGCAGGTGGTCAAGTATGCAGCCATGGCGGGGATCGATCCGGCGCTGGTAAGCCAGTTCACCACTCCAGTTGAGACCGGCGCGGGGCTGAGCTTCCACAAGCCGGCCGTTGAGCCCGGCGAGCCGCTGCGGCTGGAGATCGAGTCCTTTCTGGATTCGGTCCGTACGCGTAGCGAACCCCGCGTGACCGCCCGCCAGGGCCGCGAGGCGCTGGCGCTGGCGCTGGAGATTCAGGCCTCGATGGTTGCCCATGCCCATCGCGCCGGGCTTGCGGACTTCTTCGAGGCCGGCGCGTAGGGTTCCCGCAGCCTCAGGCAATTCCCAGCATCCGGTTCACAAAGCCCACAATGTACTTCCACACCAGGTAGTAGCCCGCCAGGGCTGCCAGGAAAAGGGGCGCTATGAGCGCATAGGGGACATGGGCCACCTGGAACCAGGTGACGCCATGGGAGCCCAACTGAAGCACGCCGAGGCAAGTGGCCAGCAGGGTGCCCGCCGGCAGAAGCAGCAACGGAAGCACCGCGCCGTGCAGCCCGATCGGCTGATGGATGCGCGGGTGGGACCAAACCCACAAGATGTTCCAAATGCCCCATAGCACGGGCACCAGCGCCATGGGAAATACCAGGCCCTGCTCGATGGGAATTGGGATCTGAAGCCCCAGCCGCAGCACGATGAACGCCGCCAAAAACAACGGCAGGATAAGTGTAGGCAGAAACGCCCCTGCCAGGTACGCTCGCAGATAAGGATGGGTGTTCATTGGGTCCTCCTCGATTGCGGACAAATCTGCCCGCGGGTTCGCGGTTCACAGGTAGTAGAGAAGCACGGGAATCGACGCCGGAAACAAGGCGGCAAGCGCCACAAGGCTGGCCGCCAGGGCCAGGTCGAACCATGGCAGCGCTGTAGGCTTTGCCTCCAACCGCTTTTGCATGGCCGGCCACAGATCGCGGCGCGGCGCCGGTTCGCCTTGCACGCGCGGCAGCGCCTGTTGAAGCAGTTCCTTCATGCGGGTTTCATCGTGTTCGGTCATGGTTTGATCCCCTGCCGTTCGAGGTCCTTTCTGAGCGATCGGAGCGCGCGAAAGACGCGCAGTTTCACGGCCGCGACGGAAATGCCAAGCGCCTCGGCAACTTCTTTGTGGGTTTGTTGCTCAATCACCGCCAAGGTTGCGGCGATGCGGAGTTTGGGCGGCAGGTGGCCGAACGCCAATGCGGTTTTGCGCCGAATCTCCTCGTTTATGGCCGGGTCGGCGATTGCGGGCCCCGCCAGAGCGGCCGGCAACTCGATTTCCACCCGAGCGGTCCGCATCCAATCGAGTGCGGCATGGGTGGCGATGGAGCGCGCCCAGGCCTCGAATCCCCGCGCGGGCTGGAAGCGGGCGTGCGCCCGGTGGATGCGCCAGAAGGTCTCCACGGTCAGGTCTTCGGCCGCCGCCGGATTGCGCACCATGCGCAAGAGCCAGCCGTATACAGCGCCCTGGTGGAGGCGGAAGAGGGCTTCAAAGGCAGCTTCGTAGGTTGCGGGATTGCCCTTGCGAAACTCGTTCATCATCTCGCTCAATCCGTCGCCCATTCCGCTCTTCCCTTCCATTCCCTCTTACGAGGGAGCCGTCTGAAAGGTTACATCGAGGGCTGGAGAGAGCGGTTTCCGCTCCTCCTGGCGGGGTTCGGACCAGGAGCGTAGGCTGGTCGAAATAAAGCGATTTTTCATTGGGGAAATCGCATCTTCAAGGCTGCTTGACAGGGGCCTTCCCGTGGCATTAGGGTTGGCTCGCGGAGGGCGGCTCAAGTTTCCGCGCAGCAAGCAAGCCGGAATGGCTCAGCCCCCGAGCGAGGATAGCGATGAAGAGCTTTGGATTGCGGATGGTAGCGGCAGCGTTGGGGTGCTTGAGTGGGTTGGCAATGGCTGGGGCGCAGGATGCCCGGAAGCCCGCCTACCTCGATCCCAGCCTGCCCGCGGAGAAGCGCGCAGCGGACCTGGTCAAGCGGATGACGCTGGAAGAAAAGGCCACACAATTGGTGAACCAGGCGCGGGCCATTCCGCGGCTGAATGTGCCGGCTTACGACTGGTGGAGCGAGTCGCTGCACGGCGTGGCGGTGGACGGGACCACGGAGTTTCCGGAACCGATCGGGCTGGCGGCGACCTTCGATGTGGCGGCGATTCACCGCATGGCCGAAGTCATCGGGACCGAGGGGCGGATCAAACACGCGCAGGATGTGCGCGCCGGCCACAGCAATATCTTCGAGGGTCTGGACTTCTGGGCGCCCAACATCAACATCTTCCGCGATCCCCGCTGGGGACGCGGCCAGGAAACCTACGGCGAGGACCCGTTCCTGACCGCTCGCATGGGCGTCGCCTTTGTGACCGGGATGCAGGGCGACGACCCGAAGTATTTCCGCGTGATTTCGACCCCCAAACACTATGCCGTGCACAGCGGGCCGGAGCCCACGCGCCACACCGCGGATGTGAAGGTGAGCAAGCACGACGAACTGGACACGTACCTGCCCGCCTTCCGCGCCACGGTGACCGAGGCCAAGGCCGATTCGGTGATGTGCGCCTATAACAGCATCAACGGCCAGCCGGCCTGCGCCAACGAGTTCCTGCTGCAGGACCAGCTTCGCGGCAAGTGGGGCTTCAAGGGCTACGTGGTCTCCGACTGTGGAGCGGTCCTCAACATCTTCGACGGCCACCACTACAAGCCGACCCAGGCCGAGTCCTCGGCCATCAGTCTCAAGCGCGGAATGGATAACGAGTGCGTGGACTTTACGACCAAAGTCACCGACGACCACGACTACAAACCCTATCTCGACGCCGTCAAGCAGGGATTCCTCAAGGAGAGCGAGATCGACATTGCCCTCACCCGCCTCTTCACCGCGCGGATGAAGCTGGGCATGTTCGATCCGCCGGAGATGGTGCCTTACTCGAAGATCGACGAGAAGCTTCTCGACAGCGCCGGGCATCGCGCCATGGCGCGCAGGATTGCCAACGAGTCGATGGTGCTGTTGAAGAACGACGGTGTCCTTCCGCTCAAGACCTCGGGCATCAAGATTGCCGTTGTCGGCCCGTTGGCCGACCAGACCAAGGTGCTGCTGGGCAACTACAACGGCACTCCCACCCATACCGTCTCGGTGTTGGAGGGCCTGCGCGCGGAGTTTCGCGGCGCAACCATCGACTATGTGCCGGGCACGGCGTTTCTGCGCAAGAACCAACCCGCGTCCTCGGCAGCCGAAGCCGTTGCCGCGGCCAAAGATGCCGACGTCGTCATTGCCGTGGTGGGCATCACCAGCGAGCTGGAAGGCGAGGAGATGGATGTGCATGAGGAGGGCTTCAAGGGTGGCGACCGCACCACCCTCGATCTGCCCAAGCCCGAGCAGGCGCTGCTGGAAGCGGTGGCCGCGACCGGCAAGCCGCTGGTGGTGGTCTTGACCAATGGCAGCGCGCTGGGCGTCAACTGGGCACAGGAGCACGCCAGCGCCATTCTGGAAGCGTGGTATCCGGGTGAGGAGGGAGGGGCGGCGGTGGCCGAGACGCTTTCAGGCCGCAACAATCCGGGAGGCCGTCTCCCGGTGACGTTCTACAAGGATGTGAGCCAGTTGCCGCCCTTTGAGGATTACGCGATGAAGGGCCGCACCTACCGCTATTTCCAGGGAAAGCCGCTCTATCCCTTCGGCTACGGCCTCAGCTACACCACCTTCTCCTATAGCGGACTTGCCGGGCCGACTTTGCCGGTGAAGGCGGGAAGCCCGGCGGCGTTCGATGTGACAGTGACCAACAACGGCCTCAGGCCGGGGGATGAAGTGGCCCAGCTTTACCTCGAGTTCCCCGATGTGCCCGGCGCGCCGCTGCAGGCATTGCGGGCCTTTCAAAGGGTGCATCTGGAGGCTGGCGCCTCGAAGAAGCTGCGCTTTGAGCTTCAGCCCCGCGACATGAGCATGGTGACGGAAGCGGGAGAGCCGATCGTCGCCGAGGGTGAGTACACCGTCTCGGTAGGCGGTGGACAGCCTCACACTGGCGTCCCGGTCCTAACCCGGAGCTTCAAGGTGCAGGGCAAGCTGAGCTTGCCGGAATAGCCATCGAGTCTCAATCGGAAATGGGGCGCTTTCGCTCAGTGGAAGCGCCCCATCTTCCTTGAGCGAATGCATCCCGCCCAAGCATTGCTGGCAGGTCCTGGTTGTGTTCGCCGCACTGAAGGTCGCTTGTGTTTTGAAAGGGCACGACTTCAGTCGTGCCGCAAACGGCACAAAACGAGGCGGGCTTTAGCCCCGAGGGATGTCTCTTCTGCCAATTCAGCCCATTCGCTGACATCCGTAATGGACACTATTTGCGGCGGCCGATACTAGTGTAGTGTCTCTCAAATTCACATGATAACGAGTTTGGTTCGCGATGATGCAATCAAAAGGGCTTGGCCGCTGCACCTGTGTATAGGAAATTCGGAGACACTACACTAGTTGGCTGCGGCCACAGATGGTTTCTCAAGGACTTGCTTCATCTTGAGATAGACGGCATTGGTCCATCCGAAGCCAATCTCGTTCGATTTGTAGCCGGTGCTGACTTGAACGTTGGAGCTTCCCGAGACCACGTTGTATTTCTCGCGGATGGTTCCATCCTTGGCGAAACCTTGATCCACCGTGGCGTCAAAGGCGCGGGCGATGCGCGCCGCGGCCGCATGGAAGCCGGTAGCCTCAAGGCCCGCCACCGCCATCCAATTTGTGGGCGCCCAGCCGAAGGGCTCATCCCACTGCATGCCGGTCTGAGTGTTGCTCATGGAAAAGCCGCCGGGCCGCTCGAAAAGGTTGAGCTTCTCCACCATCTGCCTGGCCTCCTCGCGCGTCGCCACCCCTGCCCAGAGCGGATAGAGGGAAGAGATGTAGGCATAACTCGAAGCCCTGCCGCGGGTAAAGTCATAGTCCGCAAAGACGCCCTCTTTTGCGCGCCAGAGATATCTGTGCATGGCGGTGCTGCGAAGCTTGGCGCGGCGATCCCACTGGATGGCGTCCTTTGGTTTGGCCAGCAGGTGGGCCAGGTGCTCGAGGTCGCGTTCATAGCGATAGAGCAGGCTGTTCAGGCACACCGGCGCATAGTGATGGGTGGCTCCGGAGAAGGGGCCGAAGCGAAAACTGGGGTCGAAGCCCGACTCGCGCATCGCCCGGTCGCCCAGATAGAAGTCGCGGCTCAGGCGGTAGCCCTCAGCCCACGCATGCTCGCACAGCAGACTCGCCCGGACATCGCAACTGGTCTGCTTGAGCCGCCCCGCCTCCGCCGCGTCGGGATGCTCGGAACCTTTGACAAGAAAGCCTTCGCCTCCCTCTTTGGGGTGCGCAACCAGCCAGCGAATCACGTCGGGGTAGTAGGTGCTGTCGTCGGCCATCTCCGGCACCGGGCCAACGCCGTAGTCGAAGTAGCGGGCCAGTGCTGTCGCGCCCGCCTTGTGCTCCGGCCGAGTCCAGACCGAGTAGTCCTTCTCCGCCAGGGTGTAAGCGCGGTCCAGCCAGTTCCTGGCCTCGGCGCGGCCCGCCGGGGTGGCCGGGAAGCTTTTGGGATTCTCATAGACCGCGCGGACCATCGAAGTGAGAAACGGCGGCTGTGAGCGGGTCAGATAGTAAGTGCGGTTGGCATTGAGCACCGCCCCGTAGTGCTCGATTTCGAACAGGAAGTTATCCACCATGCCCTTGGCCAGCGCCTCGCGGTGGTCGGCCTCCAGTCCCAGCACGATGAAGTAACTGTCCCATCCGTACATCTCGTTGAAGCGCCCGCCAGGTACCACATAGGGATTGGGCAGAAAGAGCAGGCCAGGCGCGGGCAATTCCTCGGGCCGCACGTCCCCCAGCCTTTCAATGCGCCGAGGCAGAGGCGTGACCTTGACGTGGCACTTCTCCTCCACGGCCTTCAAGCCGGCAGGAACCGGCATCTCCGCAGGCACATAGAGCACCGGATTGGCGGTGATCTTGATGTCCACCAGCGAGTGGCAGTCGGTCATCGACCGGCTAAGAGTGTCCCAGGCGCTGTGAATGTAATTGAGTGTTGCGTCCGGATTGGGTCCGGAGCTGGGCCCGGCGCCAACATCCTGCGCCTGAGCATTTGAATTCCCGATTGCGGCTGCTGCAAGGAACATCAAGTGAAACAGTTTCATTTCAACTCCAACGTGAACCGTTGTGAATCCTCTGAAGTTTAATTCACCGGGTGCACGGTCCGCACCGCCGGGGAACAGTTCCTGCCTTTGCGGTGTCTACACAAACACAGTGGTTCCGATGGGGAAAAACGGAGTGACCTGAACCCCGTTCCCGCGCCGCAGGTAGCGCAGGCCGGGCGAGCCCGCTTGCGCGTGCGGCAGGACCACCACGCCTTCCAGCCGGAGCCGCCGATACGCATGACCCAAAGGAGGCCGGCCATGTTTGAAGACTCCACGTTCGAATCCTCGGGCAGGATACGCACCCGCAGCCGCCGCTGGATGATCGCGGCATTCACCCTGAACGGATCGATTCTGCTGGCGCTGATTCTGATCCCCCTGATCTACCCTGAAGCGCTGCCGCGGCAGATGGCGGTCTTCCTGATGGAGGTGCCTCCGCCGCCTCCAGCGCCGCAACCGCAGCCGCAGCCGATAGCGCGCGCGGAGCGGCCACCGACGGAGATGCGGAACGGCGAGTTTGTGGCGCCGCGGCAGATTCCGCGCGAGATCTTCGTCCCCAGCCGCCCGGAGCCGGCCATTGCGGCCAACATTGCAACCTGGGATCCCGATGAAGGCGTTCCGGGCGGAACGGACAAGCTATTCCCAGGCCGGAGCGCGCGGCCGGTGGTGCGCGCCGAGGCCAAAGCGCCGGTGCGGGTTTCGTCGGCGGTAGAGGCGGGGCTGCTGCTTCAGAAGACCATGCCGGTCTATCCGGCCATTGCCGTGGCCGCGCGCGTGCAAGGCACGGTGGTTTTGCAGGCGACCATCTCCAAAACCGGGACCATTGAAAACCTGCGCGTGGCCGGCGGCCCGGCGATGCTGCAGCAGGCCGCGGCGGATGCGGTGAAGACCTGGCGCTACCGGCCCTACCTCCTGGATGGTGAGCCGGTGGAAGTGGAAACCACCATCAACGTGATCTTCACGCTGAGCCGATAGGGCGGGGTGGCTGGCGGCGTGGGACTACGAGCCGCCGGCAAGCTTCTCGCGGGTAAGCTCGTTCCAGGCGGCCATCGCTTCCGGCATCGGGGGGCTCACGATGCCGGGGGCGATCCCATCGATGACCTGCTGGGGAGTGACGCTGCCCTTGCGATCGCGGAGCATGCCCTTGACCCAGCCCACCGCCGCCAGGCCGTCGCCCCCGGTAAAGATCTGCTCGATGTAAAACCACCGCTCATCCCAGCAAACCATCCGGGAGGCAAGCTCGAAGGTCGAGAACAGCGGCAGCGACCGGCGATAAGTAACCCAGGCCGCGCCCAACAGCGGCTGCCAGCGCGCGCGGACGATGTGCTCCAAGAGGCGCGTCCGGGCCAGCAGGTGGGTGCGCGCATAGTCCATGATGCTCAGGTAGCGCGCGTTGTTCATGTGCAGGTTG
>Ga0326727_10018239_pt1 | contig 14364 bp, 9 predicted proteins | sample MB2enrmetagenome_FD_207643 | JGI IMG/M metagenome (GOLD analysis project Ga0326727, IMG submission 207643) | Lab enriched peat soil microbial communities from McLean, Ithaca, NY, United States - MB29MY | ecosystem: Environmental > Terrestrial > Soil > Wetlands > Peat | place: USA: New York...
GCATATAGTGTCACTAAACGCAAACGTACTATCGTTTAGTTTCAGCGTACAATGGCCTCATGGCGCCTGCCGCTTCCCCGCACTTCCGCATCGTTCACACCGTTTGCTCGCACGATTGCCCGGACTCGTGCGCGGTGCTGGTGACGGTGAATGAGGAGGGCCGCGCGGTCAAGGTCGAGGGCGACCCCAGGCAGCCGGTCACGCAGGGTTTCCTCTGCGGCAAGGTGGCAAAGTATCTGGATCGCGTCTACGCGCCGGATCGCGTTCTGTATCCTATGAGACGCAAATCCGGAGCGCCAAAGGGCCCGCGGCCCCAGGAGCATGAATACGAAGCCTTTGAGCGCGTGAGCTGGGACGAGGCGCTGGATGCGATTGCCGCGCGGCTCCGGGAGACTGCCGATCGCTACGGTCCGGAATCGATTCTGCCCTACAGCTACGCGGGCACCATCGGCGTGCTGGGTTACGGGTCGATGGATCGTCGCTTCTTTCATCGCCTGGGCGCGAGCCAGCTCGACCGCACCATCTGCTCCGAGGCCGGCGGGCAGGCGTGGAACCTGGTGTATGGAAAAAAGCTCGGCACGCCTACCGAGGATTTCCGGCTGGCGAAGCTGATTCTTGCCTGGGGCGCGAACATTCACGGCAACAACATTCATCTGTGGCCGTTTATTGAAGAAGCCCGGCGCAACGGGGCGCGGCTGATCGTGATCGACCCCTACCGCACGCGCACCGCGGCCGTGGCCGACTGGCACATTGCCATCCGTCCCGGCACGGATGTGGCCCTGGCGCTGGGCCTGATGCACGTGATCCTCGACGAGGGCCTCGAAGATCGCAGCTATATTGCGGCGATGACCCACGGCTTCGAGCACTTGGCCGAGCGCGTGCGCGAGTATACTCCGAGTCGCGTCGCCGCGTGGACCGGGATGACGCCCGCCGAGATCGAACTGCTGGCGCGCGAGTACGCCACGACGCGCCCCGCGGCGCTGCGGCTGAACTACGGCGTGCAACGTTCGGAAAACGGCGGTGCGGCGGTGCGCGCCATTGCCATGCTGCCGGCGCTGTCCGGCGCGTGGAAGGCGAGTGGCGGCGGCGCGCAGCTTTCAACGTCAGGCGCCTTTGCGTGGGACAAGAAAGCGCTGGAGCGGCCCGACCTGGCGCTGGCTTCGCCCATCGGACGGCTGGCGCGCGTGGTCAACATGAGCCAGCTTGGCCAAGCTCTTACCGAGCTCGGCCAAAGCAGTGAGCAGGAAACTGTAGCGCCGGTCTCCAGACCGGCTGTCGTGCGGGCGTCCACGCCCGCACCCGGACCGCCGGTGCATGCGCTCTTTGTCTACAACTCGAATCCGGCAGCCGTGGCGCCCAATCACAATGCAGTCCGGCGCGGGCTCCTGCGCGACGATCTCTTCACCGTGGTGCACGAGCAGTTCTTTACTGACACCACCGATTACGCCGACTTCGTGCTGCCGGCGACGACGTTTCTGGAGCACACCGACGTGCAGGGCGCGTACGGCCACTACTTTGTGCAGTTCTCAAAACAGGCGATCGAGCCTCTGGGCGAAGCACGATCGAATGTGTGGCTGTTTTCAAATCTGGCCCAGCGCATGGGATTTACCGAGCCGTGTTTCCGCGACACGCCCGAGGAGATGATCGGCCAGGCGCTGGCGATCGGCGACGATGGCCGCTCGACGAACGCGGACATGGAGCACATCACGCTTGAGGAGCTGGAGCGCGAAGGGCATGTGCCGCTCGCGCTTCACGCTGATGGGCTCCGCCCGTTTACCTCTGGAGGTGTTCCTACGCCTTCGGGCAAGATCGAGTTTTACTCGGAGACATTGGCGGCGGCGGGCCTCGATGGCCTTCCAGGCTTTCAGCCTCCGGTTGAGTCCCGTTGGGGAGCGATGGCGAAGAAATTTCCGCTGGAGTTGCTGGCGCGCAAAAACGACAACTACATGAACTCGACCTTCGCAAATCTGCCGGGGCACCGCAAGATGGAAGCGAAGACCAGCCAGAAGCTCGAAATCCACCCGTTCGACGCGCAGTCGCGCGGCGTGAGCGAGGGCGACCGGGTGCGGGTCTCGAACGATCGCGGCGCAATTGAGCTGACGGCGATGCTGAATCAGCATCTGCCGGCGGGCGTGGTGGCGGCGCGGCTCGATTGGGCCAAGCTGCACCCCGATGGCGCGAATGTGAACGCACTCACCAGCGAACGGCTCACCGACATCGGAGGCGGTGCGACGTTCTACTCGACGATGGTGGAAGTGGAAAAGACGGGGAACAGGGATTAGCCACCCCCGCGTCCGTTACGCGCGAAGCGTTTAAAATTTGAAGTAAGCGCCGACCATGGGTTCTGCCGTGTGCTTGTAGGGGTCGACAGAGGTGCCGTAGATCGTGGTGATGTAGGGAACCTTGTAGACGTTGCCGCGGTATTGGAAGCGCAGGCCGATGTGCGGCAGAACTCCCCAATCGAGTCCCCCGCCATACACATAGACCGCCTTGTTGGAACTTTGCGTGTAGCTCTGGCCGCTGATGGGTTCGGTCAACAGGAGACCTGCGCCCGCCAGCGCGAACGGCCGAAGATTCCCCGCATGGGCGGAAACCACCCAGTCGCCGGCGATCTGGTGAGCATCCGCCGAAACGGCAACGGGTAAACAGAGCGAACAGTTCCCAACGTATAACTGGTTGGCACGGTTGAAGGAGTAGGTTGCTTCGTAACCGACGAGAGGATTCCTGATGTGGCGCACTTCAATCATGCCGCCGGCGGCGTTGGAGGTCGTGTCCTGAACGCCGAGGTTGGGCCCGGCAGTTTTATCGAGAGTGCCATAAACGCTGAGCGCGAGATCGGTCTGCGCGTGAGCCGCCACGCAAACCACGGCGGCGAAGAAGAACGATAGAGCCAAACTCCGCAATAAGGAATGAAGTCGCATAACATCCTCCTTTGTCTTAAGTGGGAACCTTCTATCTTAGACTCATGAACCATGGCACAGTTTACCTTTCCCGCCGGTTGCTGACACCCAGGGACGTTTTTTCCTCGCCGTGCTCCCGGCCTCCTGGCGATCCGCGCCGAGGAGTCGAGTCATGACGCGACTTTTGAGGTTCGGCATGGAGCGGAGTTAGGATGCTGACGGGGACAAAGCTGCCATGACGAGCAAGATCGAGGTTTTGAAGATCGACATCACCACCCTGGCCGTGGACGCAATTGTGAATGCGGCGAACAGTTCGCTGCTCGGCGGCGGCGGCGTGGACGGGGCGATCCATCGCGCGGCCGGGCCGGAGCTCTTCGACGAGTGTTCCCAGATCGGCGGCTGCCCGACTGGCGAGGCGCGGCTGACCAGGGGCTACCGGCTGCCGGCAAAGTTCGTGATTCACACCGTAGGCCCGGTGTGGACTGGCGGCGAGCGCGGCGAACCGGAGCTGCTTGCCTGTTGCTATCGCTCGGCGTTCAACATTGCGCGCGAAAACGGCATCCGGTCGCTGGCGTTTCCTGCCATCAGTTGCGGGGTGTATCGATTCCCGGTCGATCGCGCGGTGAAGATTGCCGTGGTTGAGACCGTGGCGGAACTGATCTCGAGTGACGCCGTCCAGAAGGTTATTTTCGCGTGTTTCGGGGGGGATATTTATCAAGCGTATTTGCAGGCGGTGGACAGCGTGTCGTAGTTGGACCGGAGGCTTTCTCACGCCTTCAGGGGAACGTGATCAGAAGCCCGCAGGTCACTCCCAGCGACTGGTCGTGCGCGTACACGAAGCCGTGATCGTAGGCGGGCTCGAGATACCAGCCGAACTTGCGTTTTCGCGTCGGCCAGAACATAAAGTCCAACGCCGCTTCCCCGGCCAACGCATTCACGCTCGCTCCGGCGTGTCCGGTGTGCACCCACTCCGGACCAATGCCGGCCATGAACTCCACCTTGCGTGAGAGGGTCCACGGCTTTTTGAAAAGCAAATCGGTGTCCCATTCCGTAGCCTGCGCGCCTAAGAGCGGAGCGACTCCGGCTTCGATCTCGAGCCATTCTTTGATGGGCGTGACCTCAACGGAAAGCGAGGGCCCTCCCGCCGATCCGCCACTGTTCAGGCTGCGGCTCGCCGCCGCACCCACCTCCAAAATCGCGGCTGGATCCTTCTCAGCCGATTGCGCGAAGGCCTGTCCCAGGAAAAGAAGCAGAGCGGAGAAGAGAAGAGCATTTCTGGAACTGGCGGTCATTTCCCCCCGGTGCGCCTCCACTGTGAAATCTTACAGAATCCCGAAGATAGAACGAAGGCGCGATGTGCGCCCTCGATCATGACCGCGCTCAATCGGACTAGAAGTTCAGCGTGATCTTCGCCGTCAACGCGCGCGGCGTCAGGTAGTGCGTGCCGCTGAACGTCGAGAGGAAGTTATAGAGCGCGTACTTGTTGGTGACGTTGATCGCCGTCAGATCGAGATCGGTCTTGAAGTGCTCGCGATGGAAGAGGTTGTTCTTGCCGACAGTAACATCGAAGAGACTGCGCGGCGCAATGCGCTGCGGATCGTGGTCGTTGTCGCCCGCATTCGGGGCGGGTATTTTTATCAGGTTAGAAGTGAACTCATTGGCTGGGCAGACCGCGGGCAGAGCCTGGGTGGGCGTCGCCTTCACTCCGTTGCAAGCGAAACCGGCTTGAAACTCTTCGTCCGCCGTCAAAGGCAGGGGCACATTGTTGGTGGCCGGGCCGGGAACGATGTTGGTGTCCACCATGGCGATGCCGGGGGCGCCGCTCGCCGTTGTGGTGGTGCTGTTTGCGCAGGGGCTGTTGGGGGGATTGGTTACGCCCGGATCGGCTGGATCGGTGAGGCCATAGCAAGGCGTGGAGCCGGCCACCAGGCCGGAGTCGAAGCGCCAGTTAAAACCGCCCCATAGACCGTCCATCCAACTTCCATCGCGGGAAACCTTGTACTGAAGGTGCGTGGTTTCGTTGAATTTCTCGTCGTGGTCGATACGGAAAGGCAGCCCGGCCTGGCCGCCCACAGTGGCGCCCGCGCCGGCCGCCTGCGGCAGGAAGAAGCGCGCGGCGACCGAAGAAGTGACGAGATAGGCGCTGAAATGGTGGAAGTTCGGGACGTCCGCGTTCAGCGCATAGCCCGGAATCTTGGAGTTATGCCAGTCGATGGGAAACGTGATGGGGGTATTGCCCAGGATGCTGAAGTCGAAGGCGTTGTGCGTGTACTTCCAGATGTACTCGCCGCTGACCACGACATTCTTTCCAACGGCCTGCTGGAATCCGGCGTGGAACTCATTGCGGAAACCGGGTACGAGGATTCCGGAGGCTCCCGCCGTGCAGTTGAGCAGCGGGTTGAGAATCGCATCGGAGCAGCCGATGCTGGACAGCACCAGGTTTTCGTTGAACGGTGTCTCCAGGGTGCGGGCGTAGGAGACGCGGAGCACGCTTGCTGTCGGCTTGACGTTGTAGGCAATGCCCACACGGGGCTCGGCCTGACGTTGCATGGCCAAACCGTTGTATAAATCGCCGCGCACGCCGAGGTTAAAGTCCCAGTTGCCGGCCTTGATCTCATCTTCAATGTAGAGAGCCACCTGCTTTACGTCGGTATGACCGAAGAAGAGGTAATCGCTGCCACCGCGGGTCAGATCGTAGGGCGCCAGAACTGAGAGATAGTTCGTGTTAGGGAATGATGTGACGCCATCGCAGTCGGTTTGATGAGCGTATCCGGGCAGCGGGTTGCCACCATTGTCCACGCAGGGGGCGCTGAGGGGATAGGTGGAATCGGCGATGCCCAGACTGTCGTGCTCGCGCAGGAATGTCTGCTCGTAGACGGCGCCGGCCTTGACGTTGTGATGCCCCTTCACATAGGTAACGTCGGAGTGGACTCCAGCGTTGGTCAGCGTGCGGTATTGGCCGATGGAAGATGTTTGCAAAGTGACGGGGCCAAGGTCCGCCAGCGGGTTGCCGCTGGGATAGTAGTTGTAATCGTCTTTGCGGAGATAGCCGCCGAAATTGAGAACCGAATTGTTCGTGATGACGTGTGTATATGTGGGCGAAATATTGTAGGTTCCGATCCTGGAGCGCTGATCGGTGTTGCCCACATTCACAAAAGTCGGATTGGCGCTCGAGCCTCCGCCGATTCCCGTGCCTCCGTTTTCAACGTTTTGGATGTTCAGATTCTGGAAGGCATTGGGCGTCTGGAACCAGGAGCGGCTGTAATTGAAGTCGAGATGGACGGAGTTGGCCGGCGAAAAGCTGTAATCGGCGCGGTCGAAGAAATTCTCCTCGTTGCCCTTATCGTGAAAGACGGTGAACTCCGGCGGATCGAGGAAACGTCCGGTATCGAGTCCGTCGGCTTCGACAAAGTTGCCCCAGCTCTTGCCGCCATAGGAGAGATCAAAGCCTCCGGAAGCCGAGCCGAAGCTGCCGTAGGAGCCGTAGACGCTGCCGGTGGGCGTGGTCACGCCCTGGCCGGTGCGCGTGGTGGCCACGATCACGAGGCTGGTCTTGTCGCCGAATTCTGCAGGCGGCGCGCCGCTGATGACCTCAATGGATTGAATCGAGTTCGCGGGAAGCTGGTTGGAAAAGATCTTGCTCTGCTGGTCGGTGATGGGCTGGCCATCGATGGAGAAGGAGTTGGAGGCGTGATCGCCCAGTCCGTGAAACAGGCCGTTGGAGTCGGCTGCCACGCCGGGGGTGATGAGCGTGACCAGAGAGCTGAGCGTGGAAGATGCGCTTTCCAACGGGACCGTGTTGAAGAGGCCGCGGTCTACGTCGACATGAAATGTGGGATCGTCCTCAATCAGGTCGCCGGTGGCCTCAACGGTGACCGTTTGGCTCGATCCGGCAACTTGGAGAATCAGCTTGAGGTTGGTTCCCACCGACGAGTTGATCACAGTGCTTTGCACCAGCGGGGCAAAGCCTTTGGCGGAGACGCTGAGCCGATAAGGGTTGAAGGGCACATTGGGGAAGGCAAACTGGCCGGTCGCGTCGGTGGTTGCGGTCCGTTGGTATCCGCTGAGCTCGTTCGACATATGCACGGTTGCGCCGGGAATCACGGCGCCGGAGGGATCAGTCACGGTACCGCGTACGGCACCGGCGTTGCCGCTTTGTGCGGCCGCCGACACCGCCATGAAGGCCAGGGCAAGAAGGGGAAGGATGCGTAGTGTTCGGCCACGATGAATCGGCATGGGAAAGTCTCCTGAAAGGCTGCTGAGCAAATTGAAAAACAAGCCGCGCGACCTCAAGCCGCGGCGCTCGCAATGCGTTCCGTGGGCATCGATCCGAAGTTGGCCGTTCTTTGGGTGCGGTCAATCATTGCCGCAATCGAACCACAGCGAACGGCGCAGCAAACTGAAATGAATACGGAAGGACGCCCTACAGACAGACAGGAGGGGGACGAATAAAGAGGCGGAACTGGGGTCGCCGGGCCACCACAATCGGCTCGGCATCGGGAGCAGAAGCAGCCAGGCGCACAAACACGATCGCAACCGCGGCAATCGCCGTGGGCGCTACCGTGTGCATCGCGATGCACAACTGGCAGTGATCGGCGTCGGCCTGGTTGGTATGCAGGTGCGCGACCTGCGCTATGGCCAGAAGCGCCAGCAGAACCAGGCATAGGGTAGCTACGACCGGCAGAAAGCCGGCGCCACCGCGCTTCCCGAACCACTGGGCCCTGAATCCTGACAAACCGCGACCTCTTCACCTTCTATTTTACAGAAGCCTACATAGAATTGGACGCTTCCGGCGTCGAGAAGGTGCAAGGAGGGCGGATTTTCGGGCCAGGGCAACCGCACGAAGATGGTGGACCGTGGGAATCGACAGGTTTTGAAAGGGCACGGCTTCAGCCGTGCCACTGGATAGGTCAAAACGGCATCGGCTTTAGCCGCTGAGGGATGGTTTTGCCGGCTCAAACCCATCCCTCAGGGCCTAAAGGCCGGACATTTTCGTGGCAGCTTTCTACGGCACGGCTGAAGCCGTGCCCTTCCAAAGCAACTTTCTCCAAATCTCTTCGTTCATGCGATTGCCCTGTTTTCGGCCCCCGGGCACCGCCAACCGGACGCGAATGCGTCTAAACTGTGTTGCCATGGTGAACTTTCCTGGAAAGCGGTTCCCTGCGGCGCTTGGTCTGGCGGCGCTATTGTTGGCAGCAACGGCTGCACGATCGCAAGGCGCCAATAGTGACGCGACGACGCCGGCGCAAAACTCGCCTGGTCAGAATTCATCGGGCCAGAGTTCGCCGGACGAGACTGCGAAGCCAGTGCCCTTGAAGCCGGGCGTTCCCGGCATGGGAAGGAATCATCGGCTGATCCTGAAAGACGGCTCTTACCAGGTGGTGCGCGATTACCAGATCGTGGGCGACCGGGTGCGTTACCTCTCGCAGGAGCGGGGCGATTGGGAGGAGCTGCCCGTCGACCTGGTGGACTGGGACGCCACGCACAAGTGGGAGGGTGAACACGCCGACCTGGTCGAAGATGCTTCCCCGGCGATGAAAGAGGCCGAAGGTCTCGACAAGGAGGAATCCGCGGAGCGCAACGAGCAAAGCGCGCGCATGCCCGTGGTGGCGGAGGGGCTGGAACTGCCGGATGAGGATGGCGTGTTCATCCTCGATACCTTTCAGGGCACGCCGGAGCTGGTAGAGTTGATCTCGCACGATTTGTCCACGAACGCAAAAAGCCGCAAGGGCATCGCCGTCTTGAATCCGCTGGCCACGCAGAAAGCCAGCCTGGAGATCGAAGGTTCGCACGCCAGGGTGCACCTCCACGTCGACGAACCGGCGATCTACCTCTCGCTCGGCGTCGAAGAGCAGACGGAACCCGTGCTGACGCACCCCATCACTGTCAACACCGGCGGCGCTAAGGCCGTGAACGGCAAGCACGGCGCGCACTCGCCGCAATCGGGGTTCGTGATTGTGCGCGTGGACGAGCGCCAGGCGGTGCGCATCGTCGGCGCCATCAAGCTCAGCCCCAACGGGCAAGTCACGCAGGACGAGGACACCATTCCGACCAAGGTGGAAGAAATGCCCGGCAAACGCTGGCTGCGCGTGACTCCGCAGCAGAAACTCAGCTTCGGCGAATACGCACTGGTCGAAATCATTTCGCCGTCGGACATCAACGAATCCGTGTGGGATTTCCGCGTCGATCCGCGCACCGGCGACAATCCGGGCTCCATCGGGCCGATTCAGAAACAGCCGCGCGAGTAGAGCTGAGATCGCGTGATTTTGTAACCGCTGGAGTGTAGCGCCGGTCTCCTGACCGGGGCCCCGACGAGCCCGCTTCTGGCTCGTTGGGGTGGCTGACCGGCTGTAGTGCGGGCGTCCTCGCCCGCACCGATCGGAGAGCGATTAGGGATTCATGCAGTCTGAGCCTTGGCGCATCCGTTCATTCCTGCGCCGGCTGACAACGAAATGCGCCAGCAGGATCGAGATGATTGCGGCGCTCACCAGTGCGTCCAGTCCAGGCATGCCGCGCGGACCCCAGTGCGCGTAGCCGCGCCCGTCGAGCCACGTCATATACACCACCGGAATGTTTCCCAGCGAGTTGATGATCGCGTAGCGCGAGCTTCCACTCTTGCCCGAGCCGCCCAGGAATTCAAGCACAACCGCGGTAAACAAAGCGTAACCTGCGCCGATCGTAAACAGATAGAGCACCGTGCCCGCGAAATAGATCGCCGGGCGCTGCGGCCCGAGGCTGAGCAGGGCCAGTGTGGCCGTATTCGCCAGACCCGCCAGCAAAAATGCAATCGGAGCGCGCACGCGGATGGGGATCAGCGACGCGGAGAGTGCGCCGGCCGTGGTCAGCAGCGCACCGCCGACGCCGTTGATCCACGCCACCTGCGCGCCGCTCACTCCGTAGTCGCGGGCCAGCTCCGGCAGCAGGCCGATCATTGCGCCGCTCGAGCACGGCGAGGCGACGAGAAGTGCATAAGGGAGAGCTTCCCAGCGCAAAAAAGTCGACTTGAATTCGCGTCCGATACGCACGGTCGTCTCGCGCGCGCCGTGTTCGCTCGCCATCGATTGCGGCGGCGCGGCCAGTGCGAAGAGCGCGGGCAAAACGATCAAGGCCGCCACAATCCAGCCCAGCTTGCCGAGACTGAATCGTTCGGCGAACGACAGCAATAGGAACACCGCGACCGCGCCGATGGTGAGCGAGCCGCTTTGGTAAAAGCTGCTGGCGCGGCGCTTGCTGGTCTCGCTCGCGAGCGCACCCATCATGCCGCCGCAGGCCGCCGGAACGATCACGCCGAAGCAGGCGCCAAGAAACAGCAATCCGACTGCCCACGGGGTGGCAAGCGTGTGTTGGTGAAATGCGGCCAGGAGCGCGGCGGCCGCGGCAACGGCCGCAATCATGAGCCAGGTGCGGCGGCGCATCCAGAAATCCGTCACCGGGCCCCAGAAAAAATAGATGGCGTGGGGCAGCGCAATCAATGCCGCGATGCTGGCCGCGCGCTCCGGCGTCACTCCCTCATTGCGCAGGAGAAAGGTGAGCGATCCGCTTACAAGGCCGAGCGCAATCACCGCATCGGGCGCGATGAGAAGGCCGAAGAGCCACGGGCGTTCGCGAGGAGTGGATGAGGTTGGACTTTCGACTTTCGGACCTCCGGATTGCGGCTTGGGAATTGCTGCCCCGGCCCGTGGAACTGAGAACCCTAGGGTGCCCCAGGTCCCTCGCACTTGGGGACCTGGGATACCAGCTGCGCCGTCACTCGTAGGCTGCGCTTATTCCCGCACGGCGATGCCGAGCGCCTTCATCTTGCGATAAAGATGGCTGCGCTCGAGGCCCAGCAGCTCCGCGGCGTGGCTGATGTTGTTGCGCGCCTCTTCGATCTTTTTCTGAATGTATTCGCGCTCGTAGGCGTCGCGCGCCTGCTGCAGGCTTGAGAACTCCTCTGTGGCCCGCGCGCCGGTCTTGTGCGTGAGCGGCGGCAGATGCTTGCGCTCGATGCGCAGCACGCGGGGATTGAGAATGAGCACGCGCTCGATCACATTCTTCAACTCGCGCACGTTGCCCGGCCAGTGGTAGCGGCCCAAGGCCTCCAGCGCTTCTTCATTGATTTCGACGCGCGGGCGGCCGTACTGGCGGCCGTACTCGGCCAGAAACTCGCGCGCTAGCAGGGGAATGTCCTGCTTGCGTTCGCGCAGCGGGGGCACGAAAAACGGCACCACGTTGAGCCGGTAGAAAAGGTCTTCGCGGAAGTTGCCCTTGGCAATCTCCTCTTCGAGGTCCTTGTTGGTCGAGGCGATCAGCCGCACGTCGACGCGCAGGGGCTGCGTTCCGCCCACGGGCGTAAACATCTGGTCGTCGAGCGCGCTCAGGACTTTGGCCTGGGTTTTCAGGCTCATGTCGCCCACTTCGTCGAGGAAGAGCGTGCCGCCGTCGGCGCGCTCGAGCGTGCCGCGCTGGTCGACAAACGCACCGGGCGGCGCGTCGGGCGGCGCACCTCGCCGCACGCCGAAGAGCTCGGCCTCGATGTGCGCCTCAGGAATGGCCGCGCAGTTCAGCTCCACGAAAACGCGGTCGCGGCGCTGGCTTTCCGCGTGGATGGAGCGCGCGATCAGCTCCTTGCCGGTGCCCGACTCGCCGTAGATGAGCACGCGGCCGTTGCTCGGCGCCATCAGGCGAATCTGCTGCCGCAATGCCTTCACCGGAACGCTTTCGCCGGTGAGCACGGATGCGGCGCTGAACTGGCGCTTGAATTCGACGTTTTCCGCGCGCAGCCGCCGCGCCTCCACGGCATTCTTCACCACGATGAGCGTGCGTTCCAGCGAAAGCGGCTTTTCCAGGAAGTCATAGGCGCCCAGCTTGGTGGCTTTGACCGCGGCCTCGATGGTGCCGTGGCCGCTGATCATGATCACTTCCGGCCGCGTCTCCGCCGGCCACGCGCGCATCTCGGCCAGCAGTTCCAGTCCGTCGCGGCCCGGCAGCCAGATGTCGAGCAAAACCACTTCGTAGGGCACATCGCGCAAGAGTGTCACCGCTTCTTCCGCATCGGCCGCGCCGGCCACGCCGTAGCCCTCTTCGCGGAGGATCTCTTCGAGCGAACTGCGAATCCCCGCTTCGTCGTCTACTACCAGAATATGGTTCATGAGGCGATCCTCTCGGTTGCCTGACCGCCGTTCGCCGCGGATGCGGGCTCGACGCCGGACTCGGCAACCGGCAAGCGCACCGTGAAGCGCGCGCCCTTGGGGCTATTCGCCTCGGCGCTGATGCTGCCGCCGTGCTCCTGCACGATCTTGGCCGCGATCGACAGCCCCAATCCGGTGCCGCGATGCTTGGTGGAGTAGAAGGGCAGGAAGAGGCGCTCGCGAATGTCGTCGGTCAGGCCGTGCCCGGTGTCGGAGACGGTCACTTCAACCGCCGCGCCTTCTTCAACGAGCGCGGTGCGCAGCCCCAGCACGCGCAGCAGGCTGCCCTGCATGGCTTCGGCCGCGTTGTCGATCAGGTTGGCCAGCGCCCGGCGAATGGCTTCGGGATCGGCAAGAACACAAGGCAGATCGGGCTCGAGATCGCGCTCCACGGCAATGCCTTCAAGACGGCCGCCGAAGAGCGCGAGCGCCTCTTCGACAACCCGATTCATCGAGCAGGCGCGCGGCTGCGGCGCGGGGAACTGCGCCAGCGTGGAAAACTGATCGACAAGGGTGCGCAGCGTGCCCACGCAGCCCAGAATCACCTCGCTGCACTTGCGGATAATGCTCGGCGAATCCGCACGGCCGCGATCCAGATGCCTGGCGATGCGCTCGGCGCTGAGCGCGATCGGCGTGAGCGGGTTCTTGATCTCGTGCGCCACCTGCTGCGCCACTTCCTTCCACGCCAGTTGCCGCTGCGCGCGCAGCAACTCCGTGGTGTCTTCCATCACCAGTACCGATCCGGTGTGCCCGCGGGCGAGTTCGAGCCGCGCGCTAGTAATGGCCAGATGCACGATGCGCCCGCGGGCATGAAACTCCACTTCGGTGGATGCGGCGCCCATGCGATGGCCGCGCCGGATCACGCCCGCCAGATCTTCCTGGCAATCCGCGGGCAGCAGATTCTCAATCTTCTCTCCGGCCAGGACAGCGTCTGGCTTGAGTCCCATCAGCGCGGCAAAGGCGCGGTTGGCCTGCAGAACCACCCCCGCGCCGTCGAGCGTGACCACACCGGAAGGAATGGTCTCGACGATCGTCTCCAGCTCGCGGCGGCGTTCTTCCACGGCGAGGTTGGCCCCGGTCAATTGCGCCTGCGCGCTTTGCGCCAGTTGGCGGCTGGCTTCAAGATCGGCAGCCATGTGGTTGAAGGAACGCACCAGGTCGGCCATCTCTCCGGTAGCCACGGCCGGCACGCGCTTTTCATACTTGCCGGCGGCAATCTCGTTCATGGCATCGGCTAGCGCTTCGACGGGGCGCGTGATTTGCTTGGACAGAAACAGGGCCACCCACACGCTCGAAAAGAACACGAAGACCGTAATCAGCAGCAGCATCAGGATGAACGTGGTGCGGAGACGATTGCGGGAGCGGTACAACTGCCGGTATTCTTGAGCGCCCGCGCGGATTTGCGCCATCGTCTGGCTCAAACCTTGCGGCATAGGTAGGGCCACAACCACCGCCTTGCCCGAGGCCGTGGCCGCCATGCCCAGCGCGAACTCCTGGCCGGCCACGCGGAGAAGATCTTCATCGCTGCGCTGCGCGGAGGTGAGCAGGATCTGGGAGAGCGGCCCGCGCAGCAGGGCGCTGCCCCCCTCCGTCTCGTCCAGCCACGGCTCCAGGCTTGCAGCGCTCGACCCCGCCGGCTCCTGAAAGCTCGCCAGCATCGTCCGGTCCTTGTCGAAGACCGCCGCGAACCCGCCTTCGAGCGTGATGCGATGCGAGCCCAGCTCCGCCTCGAGATCGGCAAGCGGCTTGTCGACCGCGCCCGATGCCGCGATCGATGCCGCTTCCACGCGCGCATTGGCCGTGGCATACTGCGCCAGTTCCAGCACCACGCGGGTCGCGTCTTCGCGCACGTCCGACGTGGGCTGCGAAAACCAGCGGTCGAGCGACCGGTTGAGCAGCAGGAAGCTGAACAGAAACATGCACACCGCGGGAATCAGCGCAATCAGCGCCGCGCCGGCGACCATGCGCGTGCGCAGCCGCGCCCCCAGGGGGCTGCCGCTTTGGTCGGCGTAAAGCTTGAGAATGTTCCTGAAGAGCAGCGTCAACAGCAGCAACAGCAGCAGGAACACCAGAACGATGAGGCCGACGAATGCCAGCGTCTCTCCCGAAGTGACCGGGTCGAGGAAACGCACCTCCGACATGTTGAACGCCTGCAGCGCGCCCAGAAAGGCGAACAGCAGGAAGACCCCGCCTGCAAGCAGGAACATGGTGCGCCGCCGTGGATCGCCGGGAAACGGCATGGGGCGATTATAGTTCGGTCCTGGGCTAGCAAGCAGCTTTCAGGAATGGTGCAG
>Ga0326727_10018240_pt1 | contig 14363 bp, 8 predicted proteins | sample MB2enrmetagenome_FD_207643 | JGI IMG/M metagenome (GOLD analysis project Ga0326727, IMG submission 207643) | Lab enriched peat soil microbial communities from McLean, Ithaca, NY, United States - MB29MY | ecosystem: Environmental > Terrestrial > Soil > Wetlands > Peat | place: USA: New York...
CCGTTCCCGCAATAATATCCCTGGTCAGAGCTTCCTCGTCCTGAAGTCCGCTATCCGCCCTGGAATCGCTTTGGGGGAAACGGGAAAGATGAATAATGCCCGCCCTGCCAAGCGCGAAATATACTTCGGAGTAGAAAGCCTTTTCCAGGGCAATCGTGATTTTGCGTATATCCGATTTTACAAACATTGCCCTCACCGGTCACATATCATTTTATTCAGGAGCGCCTCGTCAGACATCCCAAAATGCCTGCCATCGATCACGCGAAACAGGTTTTTGATCTGATAAAAGAGCAGCCACAGATACGCAACGACACAGTAAATGGAATGGAAATCCTTGTGAAACATGGAGGATACCCAGGCATAATAACTCTGCTCAAGCTGGCTTTCGATATCAACTATAGATGGTTCCTGCCCACCCCCTTTGCGTATTTGTTCCAGATTCCGGTTGAGTTCCTCTTCCACAATTCTGATCCCAGACCGCGCGTTACCATCAAACAGGTTATTGAATTTTTCCAGATAAGAATGAATCTGCTCATGGCTCCAGTGATAATATGCCGTAAGCCTATATGACCAGATGAGCGTCAACACGGCTATACGCCTGAAAACCATTTCCTGAAATTCCTTTTTGGAATCGAAGGAAAGCAATTTTGAAGAATTATAAAGATTCCGGGTCTGGCTGATATCCAGATTAATCTCCATTCGCAGATAATCCCGACAATCTTTAAGATCATCGGCAAGACAGGCCTCGGCGATAAGCGATTTTATTTCATCAGGCGATAGATTTTTCTTAAGCAGTTCCTTATCCAGAGCAGCAAACGGACCGATATCATACCATTGTTCCAGACTTTTTTTGCCATAGGCCTTTGCCAGTAACATCTTCGCGTTACGCGTTTCGAATTGACGAAGATAGGCAAGAAAAAGTGGCTCGTATTTGTCGTATGCTTCGGCAATCGCGATAACAGGAGCGATCTGTTCCCGAAATAGATTTTCTTTGGCCTCAACCGAATCGCGGATGCCGAAAGGTTGTAATGCTGACGCCTGCTGCTCCCTGACCATTGAGGCATAATCCCGCAAAGAAAGCAGACGACCTCTCATGGCATAAATCCGGGCGTGAAGATTATCTTCATCGGCATAATTTCGCATAGTTTCTATCTAACTCGTAAGCAGAATAGAAATTATATCTTCTTGTATCGCCCCCTTCAGGACGTGATTCTCAAAGAGGCGATCGTGTTCCCTCCGGACGGCGTCAGAGGCAGCCTCTATCTCTCTTTTTGCATCCTCAACAGCTTGCGTCAGTCTGGTATTTTCAATAGATATAATACGGGCGCGTTCCGTAACCTTTTTTTCTTCAAGAACGCGTTTGTGAGCTTCAATCGTTTTTCCATACTCAAACCGGGCTTGCTCGACATCAGCTGAGCACTGCCTTTCAATCTCGACAATCCGGGTGATCACATCATCCATATCCGCCACCCCTGTTTTTTTAACTAATTGTTGAAAGTTTCTTTCTGTACGGTTTGAAAACAACTAAATGCAGGATTCAAAAACTTAAGTTTGTCCCTGCACTTATATTACAAGAACTTGCTTTGATATTATTATAAGAATTACAGCGCGTTATGTCAATGGGATATTATCTGAAAAATATTATATTATACCGTTTTTTCTGTAAAAGCCACTTTGCAATTAGCTGTTACAAGCAAACCAGGTTTCTCTAGTGTCCCAGAAGGACGTCTTCCGTATTCGTGAATAGCTGTCCAGGCAATTGAAAAAGCCGCCGGAAAATATCCAGGGTTCCTTTAGCAATTGATTGGGCCGGAATAAGATTTACCTTCGGGTCATCCAGTTTTCCTTCAACCTTGAAATGGACAGTGATCAGATTGCCCTTCTCGTCGGTAACAAGCCATCCCACGATGGGAATTTTCGACACGGTTTTATCAATGGTATGCAGCGGATGAATAGCTATGGTATTATCTATTTCTTTTTTTACCAGATCGATTTTGCCTATGCTGGAAATCTGCATGGCATCGCTTTCGATGAAGAAATCGTCCGAGGACAGGATGCCATCCTTAAGAGAAATATCGGCCGTAATGGCATTATAAGGCATTCCATTCGAAGCCATATCGGGTAGCTGGAATTTAAACAATTGATAGAAATTGAGAATGGAGAATATCTTGGATAGAATGGAAAACTTCTTTAAGACTCCCTTTTCCGCCCGGATTTTAAATGTGCCCTCTGCCGTATTTTTGAAATCGTCGGCATTGCTGCCCACTGCGGTTATATCTCCCGCGATTGACAGATTGCCGCTAAAAAAGCGGTCTCCATATTTGATAAAATTCTGAAGCTTTTCAAGTGACAGCCTGCCTGCGGAAAAATTCAACGCGTAGCGGTTTGGAGCGTCAGGCCGGATATCCACCCTGCCCTTTGTTTTGAGATTACCGTCGAACACGCCGGCTTCCAGTGTTTCGATATTCAGGATTCCTCTATTGTATTTCAAAGCGGCGCTTAGTTTTTTAAAATCGATATCATTAAACATGCCCGCGTCCACGCGGAGAACCGCATTGAGTTCCATATTGGAATTGGATTTGCTTTTTTCGCCCGGCCCCAGCTTCGGATACTTCTTCATGGCTAAAAGATAGGCGAGATCATCCCATCTGATATATGGCGAAATCAGGGTCATATTAATCTTCGGATTGTCAAAATCCCGGATATCCCCCGCCAGGTTGTAAACAGACTTTCTGGAGCGAAACGACAGCCTGTCCACGCGCAGATGTTTATCTTCGACGTAAACCTGTCCTTTTATGTCACGGAAGAACTCCTGGCCCTGCAATCCGATATCGGCAGGTTTTAACGACAGGGCATCAAACTGACAGACAGTTTTAAGCTGATGGAAATCATCCGTCCTGCATTTGGCCTGAAAGGGACTTTCTCCGATGGTTGCCTTGAAAAGCGATGTTGACATTTTGCTTCCCTGGAAAGCGGCATTTCCCGTCAATCCCTTCACTGGCCTGACGCCGCCGGACGGCTTTAAAGAGACATTTGTGACAGACAAATTTCCCTTCCATTGAAGAGAACCAATATCTTCCAAATATCCGCGGCCGGTCAGGCCTACAAGACTCGTTCCCGCGGGATCAAGCTTCCGCAGCCCCGGCAAAACCCCCACCGCTTCGTGAATATTAAACGCTTTTGACCCGACATTAACAGTCAGAGGACTTTTGCCTTTGAAGGGAATCATGACCTTTCCGCTTACTTCAAAAGGCGGCAGATCATACTTAAAAAAGGGAATTAAGAAACCAGCCTTATTAATTATAATTTCAGCATATATCTGATTGGCTCTTCCCTGCGGTTTTTCCAGAAGATTACCGAAAGAATAATTGTTATTCGCCAGGTCCCATTTTGCCTTTATATCAAAATGATCATCTGGACCCTGTGCCGATAAATATAGAACGGAGGAGGGGTTATATTTCAAATCGCTTAATGCTTTTTTTCCGAATAGCCACAAAAGTTCATCCCTCGTGGGAATAAGGTTCATGTTCACGACATAAACAGACGGCCCCGGCTGACCAAAATCTGAAATGGCTCCTTCCACCGTGCAGGGCGAAGCGCCGAAACGCGCCTTTATATTTTTGATCATGAACTGCCGTTTTATCAACTCGAGGTTACCGTGAATGTCGTGAAAGACAGGCGATGTGCCGCCCGGCGCGAAAACGGCATTGTCGGCCAGGCCCCGAATGGTAAGAATGCCGGCATTTTCCGGTTTCAATATATTTTCTATCTGACTCAGTCGTCCGATCAGTTTACCCTCGACCAGCCGGAAATTCCCGTCCTTGATGTGCTCCTCAATAAAATCGCCGACGCCGCCCGGAATGATTCCCCAGGGAACATAAGACCGGACTTCTTTAAAGGAAAAATTGGAAGTAACGGCGTTTGCTTCCAGCAGGGGGTCATCCTTGTCCATATCTCGCAGAGAAAAATTGCCGGTCGCCGCGAAGTGATCCAACGCCAGACGGGCGACATCAATCCTGATATCTCCGTTATTGCGCGTCAGGGTGTAATCGGCAGATACCGTCTGTGAATGCACAGGACCGTGGAAAACTTTCGGATAATTAAGCACGACATCTTTGAACGTAACGTTTCCCTTAGATATGAAATTCGCGAACGTTCCCGATAATTTCGTCTCTACCTTCAGGCGGCCGTCCAACCGTTCAAACGGCAGATATTTGACAAAGTAAGGACGATAATGATGTAAATTCACTTCTTCCAGATAAACGGCGGCATCGACTTTACTCTCAGCCAACGGCCTGCCCGTATGGGCAGGAAGGAAATTTCCATCAATCATAAGTGTCGATTTGCTTTTATCCTCCAAGACATCGGTGGTAATATGGAAATGCGAAGTATCGCGCCAGATAGGCTGATCAACCCGGCAATAAAGATTCCCCATCGCTGTTATAAGACTCCCACCGCCCGCATCCTGAAGAGCGCCCTGATCAGCTAAAATCACCAGCCCGTTCCGTATGGTAAGCCTGCGAAACTCTATGCCCGTTTTTTTCTTTTCACCCGTTAAGATATCGGCGATATTCAGCACACCATTACGGTCCCGTTTCAGAAACAGTTGGGGCTGATCGAAAATTATTTCCCTTAAAACCAGACGATTTCTCAAAAGCGGAAGAAGATTAACCCGGAAAAAAGCAGTTTTGATGATAAGTAAATTTGATGTCTGATCCTTATCCCGAATCACTACATTGGTAAATCGTATAGCCAGCCCTGTGCGAAGGGTCAGTATGGCTTTCCCCGTTTCATAAGTAACATCACGATCCAATCCTTTTCCCAGGGCTTGCGTGATGGATGCTTTATAGTTCTCCAAACGATAAAGTTGATAGGTAGCAAAATACCAGGCAGACGCTAAAAGCACGATGATTGTAATAAAAGATATTATAATTATTTTAATAATTCTTTTTTTAGTAGTCAATCTCCGGTATCTTCCTTATGGGATAATTAGTGATGTATTTTTACAATAACAGTTCGCCACTGTCAATTTCTAAGATTATAAAGAAAATTGTAAAAAAAGAAAGGCCGGATACAAAAGATCCGGCCTTTCTTGGATGTTCGGGCAAGAATTAATTAATACACTGATTTATACAGCACTGCGATTTCACCGGGATCACTCACGGGCTTGGCATTGAAAAGTGCTGCCGTATCACAGATGGCATGGAAGGCAGCCATATCGAGACCGTCTTCGGGCACTTTTACTTCGCGCAACCGCATGGGGTGGCCTGTTTCTTTCATCAGTTTTTCAATGGCATCCGCCGCCGTCGCTGCTGCCGTCTTGTCATCCATACCGCTGATGTTGACGCCCAGAGCCTGGGCAACCAACGCCAGTTTATCTGCGGCAAAATCTATATTGTAGCGCATGACTGCGGGCAGGACAATGCCGCAGGCCGCGCCGTGAGGCACATTATATAAAATTCCCAGGGTGTGGGCCATGGCGTGAGCCAGGCCGACCTGGGCAATGGTGAAGGCCCATCCAGCCATGGTGGCGGCAACCTGAAGCTGGTTGCGGGCTATTTCATCCCGGGGATTGGCTGCAACTTTGGGCAGGTTTTCCCTGATCATGCGGATGGCATGGAGAGCCTGTCCGTCACAGATGGGTTGAGCCAGGATGCTTGTCAGGGCTTCAACTGCATGAGTCATGGCATCCATTGCCGTCGTCACTGTCAATCCCGGAGGCAGGGTCAGGGTAAACTGCGGATCGAGGATCGCCGTATTGGGAATAATTCGGGGATCAACCAGAAAGACCTTTCGTCCGGCTGACTTGCTCTTGATGACGGCCACGTTGGTAACTTCGCTTCCCGTTCCTGAGGTGGTGGGAATAACGATGTGGGGCGTCTGTGGTTCCTGGAGACGGTTGAGGGCGATGTGATCATTGGCTTTGCCGCCGTTTTTCAGGGCGACGCAAACAGCTTTTGCCGTGTCAATGACGCTGCCGCCGCCGACGCTGACGATACAATCCACTTTGAGCTCACGCGCCTTTGCCGTCGCTGCATCCACAATATCCAGATCCGTATCCTGGGCGATTTCATCAAAAACACCCACGCAGAATTCAACGAGGGCATCCTTGACTTTTTGGGCAAGTCCCGCTTTCACCACGCCTGGATCAGTCATGATCATGGCCCGCTTGCAGCCCAGATTGACTACCTCTTTATAGATGGCGGAAATTGTTCCGTGACCGGAGATGATATTCGTCGGGCAGTTATACTGGACTAGGGCGACTTTGGTATCATCGGAGAGACACGACATGGTGAAGTTGCTTTCCACCGAGGCGAAGGAATTTACGTGAATGCGCTTGATTTGGGTGTATTCGGCAAGTCCCGCCGTTCCAAGTTCGCGGCCCACGCCTGACTGCTTGTAACCGCCGAAGGGACAGAAATCGGCAAATATATGGTAGTTGTTGATCCAGACTGTTCCCGTCCGGATTTTTTCCGCGACGCGCACCGCGCGGGCATTGCTGCGCGAGAAGACACCGCCGCCCAGGCCGTAAATAGAGTCGTTGGCAATCGCCACGGCTTCTTCATCACTTTCGTACTTGATGACGCAGACTACCGGCCCGAAGATTTCTTCCTGGGCAATTCTCATGGAGTTCTTAACATCGGTGAAGATCGTGGGGGCGTAATAGTAACCGCCTTCCAGGCCTTCCATCATGACACGCTTGCCGCCGGTCAGTAGGGTTGCCCCTTCTTTCTGCCCCAGTTTCACATATCTTTCCACCGTAGCCAACTGGGCTGAATTAGCCAGAGGACCCATATGGCTTGTCGGCAAAAGCTGATAACCGACGCGAATATCCTCCGCCCTCTTCTTCATCTTTTCAACGAATTCATCATAAATTTTTGCCGGAACCAGCACGCGTGTTCCTGATTCGCAAACCTGGCCCTGATGGAAGAACGTTCCGAAACACGCGCCGTTCACCGCAAGATTAATATCGGCGTCATCCAGAATGATGTTTGCCGATTTTCCGCCCAGTTCCAGGGTGACCTTCTTCACGGAATCGGAGGCCATTTTCATGATCTGGCTGCCGACTTCGGTGCTGCCCGTAATGGCGATTTTATCTACATCGGGATGTGTACACAGAATCTTGCCCAACTCTCCGCCGGGACCGGGAAGAACATTGATAACGCCTTTGGGGATGCCCGCCGCCTTTGCCGCTTCGGCAATGATCAGCGCTGTCAGCGGAGTGGAGGTGGCCGGTTTCAGGACGATGCTGTTTCCCATGATAATGGACAGGCCGATCTTCCAGAAGGCCATGCTGGCGGGGAAGTTCCAGGGGACAATTCCCACGCAGACGCCGATGGGTTCGCGGCGAATCCATTCCCGGCCGGGGGCGAAAACATTGCCTGAATAGGGGATTTCTTCATGCCAGGGAAATTCTCGACTGGCATAATAGCCCAGATTTCGGAGCATTCCCGCGCCCAGCATTGCCCAAAACTTGGCAAGTTTTATAACATGACCGGCATCCTGCGATTCTGTTATTGCCATGCGCAGGGTCTGCTGGCCGACCTGATCGGCAAAATCATAGACCTTGTCTGCCCGGGCAGCCGGACTAAGATTACTCCAGATGCCGCTGTCGAAGGACCGCCGCGCCGCAGCGACGGCTGCTTCGGCATCAGCCTTACCCGCTTTGGCTACCGTGGCAAAAGGGGCGCCTGTCCCCGGATCGATGGTTTCAAAAACCTCACCACTGACCGCGTCAACAAACTCTCCGTCAATAAATAGTTTATAATGCTCCATACTCAAACCTCCCTTAATTTTATATTGTGATTGCGATTTTTAACCGGCAATGGCCGCAAGCAAAAAAATCAGCCAATGCCGGATATTGAAGCTCTCCGTGGCAAGCCACGGAGAATCTTCGATTCTTAAAGTAAATTATAATTCTATATTCGCTCGCTTACCCCGCAGCAAGCGAAGGTGTTTGCGCTCGCTGCCGAATTCACTTGACTAACAAATTCAGATATGTCTTTATATGCCTTACTAAAACAACTGTCAACTTTACATGGTGTTTTATTAAAAATACTGTTTCATTGTAAAACACTGATCTGTTTCAAATGATGGCTGCCGTTCCTGAAACGATGATGTTAATTCTGATAATAATTCATCAATTAATCAATTTACACGAGGCCATGCAGTTATGACAAAAAAAGAAAAAGCAATATCAGCCCTGATGGCCGTTTTTCCGGCTGCGGGAACATTTACCGTGTTTTCCCAAAACAGTGATAACGCCATAATTCTTGATTCCTTTATCAATTTTGCCGCCCGCAACGGGATAATCAAGACTGCCGACTCAAAAAATCTGGAGTCATTTATCAGTAATCATTTAACTCCCGCGGGTGATGCGCCGCCCCAGCATCTTAATTTCGAAGACCTCTTAGACAAAAAGGATGAACTGCTTCACCTGAGCTTATCGCTGCGGGCTCTGACGGACAGGATTAACGCGCTTATTACAGAGGAGAAACTCGGCCTGCCTAAAGTGACAAATTCCATGTTTACACGCTTGAGAAAAGAACCGGCGGATACCGGCTATAAAAAAAATGTCCTCCGCAGCTTCGCTTTCTGGCTGGGACATGAACGGGCGGATCTGTCTCAAACATGGAACTATGAGACTTTGCTCAAACTGTGCGGTAAAAGTAAACGGACGGAGAATTACAAAGAAGGGGTCCGCATCGGATTCTCACTTTCGGGCAGGGGAGACGTTATCGATCACGAAATTGTAAACTGGCTGAAGAAAACCCTGAAAAATTATGTCGAACAATCCATCAGCCACTTTCTTTACGGCCAATGGGGAAAAGTGAGATCGCACGATATCACGACAACATATATAGATTTTCCCAAGGAAAAAGAAGCCAGTGATCCGGCAGCCTACCGGCAGTGCCTGCGCAGCGCTGTTTCCCTGGCGCATCAGATAGCTGTTAAATGGGCGTTGTCCAAATACTGCACAAAGAACAGATTTTTATCAATTGGCATTGTCGCGGGAGAATTTACAGGCATCGATAACTATCTGTTGCCTCTCTTGAACGCCCGGTTGCCGGATGATCCGGTCATCCGTGTATCGGACTACGCCCGCCAGTGCCTGCTGATTAACGACATCCGTGTGGTCCTGTGCCAGAAACCCACGGAAACAACATTGTTCAATGGCGAGGCACTGACGATATGGTGGATTATTTCACTATGGAGCATGCTTTATTTTGATTTTGTTTCCGACCTGCTGGATGACAAGATTCTGCAAAACGATCCGGACTCCATGGAAAAATTAAACCGCCTGCTGTGGCCTGCCGACGTGAGAGAGCCCTATCCGCCCGGCACCGACGAGCCCAACGCGGTAAAGACTTTCTTCAGATTTCCGCATAATTCGCTACTAGGAGTGGAAATCGCCAAAACGCTTTATTATCGCCGTCGGTTTGTCGAAGCTGTCGAAATCATGCGCGTAGTCCTCTCGATTGATCCCACCGATTTGACCGCCCGGACATTGCGAATGGTGCTTTTCCGCAATATGGCTGTTGCAGCCCCTTCCTATCCGATTGCCCTGGGACTTTTCAAAATGGCGGAGCATGAGGCCCTGTATATCCGGGAAAACTGTATCAGCCAATCTGAAGATTATTTTTGCGAGCATGCGGTAGTCCATCTGGCAAAAGCGATGTTGACGGTAAGATATTTACGGGAAAGCGGCACATCCATTAAAGAACTCAAGGAAATAGATGAGCTGATACAATCAGCATTTGCGGCTTTTGACGAGGCGGAAAACCTTTTTGAAAAAGCAATGACCGTATCTCCTTCCGGAATCAGGTCTTCGTACCTGATGGGTACAGTCAGAACACTAAAGACTATTTTAAAAAACGATGAAGATATATTTATTAATCCTAAAAAACCGCTCGACGCGAAACCTGAAGTTGTGAAACGGCTATCTGAAGAAGTTCTATGGCAGCTTGGATTCCACAGAGAGGATATGACCGCTCAGTTTCAATTCGATTTCTCAAAAGAATTGATGATCAAATCATATAAAATTCATGAAGATTCAATTTCGCTTCAGGCCTACCATCCGACCACGCATTTCTGCCATGCCGTGGCTCTGTGGGATTTTTTACCAATCCGCACTGTCGCGACAGCTCAAAGAGCATTACAATTGATAAAAGAAGCCATAATTATCGCAAAGGAAGTAGAAAAAAAAGGCGCGTGCATATACTCATTCAGTAGAACTTATGGCGAAATGATGCCCGCACGGGAGTTTATCAGTCACATGGAAAAATCAATTCAAATGATCGAAAAAGAAACAGGTGAAAATCTATATGAGCTCAATGCCGATGAAATAATTTACCCGAAAGGGAAATTATCATCCATCCTGCTGACGCTGAATTTTTAGGCTGTTGACTCGTAGATTGTCTTTGGAGGAGCCTCTTAGGCGACTTGGCAATCTCTTGGTTGGTATATCAGATTGCCACACACAACGTCATGAACTCATAATGGCAGACTAAGGAAAGAGATTGCCACACCAGCCGGAGGCTGGTTCGCAATGGGTGTAATGGCAAACTTTTGCCGAGGGATGGTTCGTAATGACAGAAGGCAGTTTATCGACCTCCGTCGTTTTAGTGACGCTGCATCCGACGCCACGTCCCTTGCGGATAGGCAAAAAAAAAGGCCCCTTAACCTTACAATGATCAAGGGGCCTTAAGTTTAAAAATATCTGAAAATGTTATTTAATTATTTTGTCACAATCGCGTCAATAACAGCTTCGACTCTGCGGTTTTTCTGACGCCCTTCTTTTGTGTCATTGCTGGCGATTGGCCTGTCGGGTCCATAACCTACAGCGGTTAGACGGGACGCATCAATCCCGAATTTATCTATAAGATATTGCCGTACGCTGTCGGCTCTGGCCTGAGAAAGCTCTTTATTGTGTTCCGGATTGTTGAATCTATCAACATTATCCGTATGGCCTTGTATCTCACAAGTAGTTTCGGGATGCGCTTTCATGAAATCGGCTACTTTATTAATTTCGTCGTAGTATTTATCTTTAATAACAGACTTATCGGTATCAAATTCGACATTAAGTCTTATGGTGACTTTCTCCGTAACCGGCTTCTTTTCTTCAACCACAGGAGGAGGCGGTGGTGGTGGTGGAGGCGGTGGTGGAGGCGGTGGCTCAACTACAGGAGGAGGTGGTGGTGGAGGCGGTGGAGGAGGCGGAAGCGGTTCTTCAACCTTGGCCATAGCAACTTCCTTCTTGTGTCCGCCGAAAGCAAAAGTAAGTCCTAAAGTTCCCATAAAATCATTATAATCGTTATTGGTAGGAAGAACCCAACGGGCATCAGCCCTCAGGGCTATGTTTTCGGTTATGAATAATTTCACACCGGCACCGGCATCGACAAAGAATTTGTTCATGTTGTCTGCCCCAGGGGGTACATCATAATGCGCTTCTCCCACGCCAACCGCCAGAAACGGAACAATGCGACTCTCGGGCATAAAATGATAAAGGCCTTCAACGCCGTATTCATAAATATTAACTCCATTATTACCGGGCATGTCTTGAACTTCTGCTGGAACGTAGGCGGCAAATCCCTCTATGCCTATATGCTCGGTAAAGTTATAACCGGCTCGCAACCCCCCGGTCCAGGCTTGTTTGGTAAGAGTCGCATCATTAATACCCTCATTACCCTCAAGTGTATAGACTCCAGCAAACGGGGTAATTGTGAAAGAGCCGGCTTTAACGTCTGCCTGTGCTATTGTGGAAATAGCAATCAGCATGATGACAGTTATTAACATGCCAATTTTCTTCATAACATTCCTCCTTTTATACTTATTATTTATGATGAACGGTTTTTGTTAAATTCTACTTCGTCTATTTAAACAATTAGATTGTAATGAATTTCGTAATTTATACTAGAACAGATATTTAATGTCAATAGGAAAATAATATCTCTGGGGTGATTTTTATTCTAATATGACTTGACGCGTAAAACTCCTCTGAATATACTTCAACACAAAATATCTGTCCTATGGAGGGGAATGTGAACCATGGATTTCATCATCTCAGGCGCAGGGATTTTGTTAAATACTCTCTTTTAATGGCGGCAGCCGCGTCCATGCCCTCCATTTCGGGCTGTGCGATACCCAAAAAAAACGTGCCTTCTCTTGATTATAAAACGTTCCTGATAAAGAATGCCCGTCTGGTGGACGTGAACTCCGGACAGATTGCTAAAGATGCGTGGCTACTTGTGGATAAGGGGAATATAGCGGCTCAGGGGACAGGCGAAGCCCCGCAAAGCAAGCAATGCCTTGTTTTTGATTTGAAAGGCCGGTACCTGATACCGGGGCTTATTGACGCCCATTGCCACAGCACCGCCTCTGGGGTTTTTTCCATGAAAATGATAGATATCATGGACCACGCACGCCAGCAGAAACAGAATTATGTATCTTCCATTGAATCCGGCGTGACCACCATAAGAGATATGGGCGCGTTCCCCGGCCTTCTTCATATGTTCATACGGGATATTGAAAAAGGAAATATGCCCGGCCCGCGCGTTATGTACTGCAATTCCATTCTCAACCTCATGGGCGGTCATCCTGAAATTCCGCCTTCGGATATGAATATTCTCGCAGTGCCCGCCTCTTTATTTGTCGGAATGATCATGGACAATTTCAGGGATATCGCCGAAATGGAACATGACCTTGAAGAAAATGCCAAAGGCGCTTCCTTGATCAAACTGACCATGGACAACCAGACTATCTTCTGCAAGAAAAAGAAGGAGATTCCCGTTTACACAAACGAGCAGATCAATATTATCTTTCGTTACGCGGACAAAAAAGGGTTGCCTGTCTCGGGACATCACCAGTTCAAATACGGTTTTGACCGCGCGATGGAGTATCCCTTTCATTCAATCGAACATATTGCCACCGACGCGCTTCTATCCGATGATGACATTTTGAAGATGGCCAAACGAAATATTGCCATCGTGCCCACCATCACAGTCGGCCAGTCTTTCCTTATGGAAGAAGCATTCGATGAAATCCCCCCGCAGTACCGAACGCCGGAAATCACAAAAGAATTAGAGGTCAGGAGGGATTATTTCGAAAACGAAGCCCAAAGACATTGCGATCCTCTGCTTCACAAGCAGAATCTTGCCGCCCTGAAAGACTACAAAAAATATGGAATAGATAATCTCTGGGAGAAAAAGAAATTTCTCGTCAATCCATATGTTTTTTTCAACATGATCGGCAACGGCTTTGTTAATCTCAGGAAAATGAATCAAGCGGGCATTCTGATAGGCTGCGGCATTGACGCGGGCATGCCTTTTAATTATTTCGGCGGCAACTACAGGGAATACGAAATTATGAAACGCGCCGGTTTCACCAACATTGAAATTGTCCGGTGCGCGACCATAAACAACGCGAAGATTCTTCGCATGGCGGATAAAGCAGGTTCTCTGGAAACCGGAAAATACGCGGACATGGTAGTTCTCAATGATAATCCGCTGGATGACATTCGGATATTAAGAAAACCGCAAATGGTTTTCAAACAGGGCAGCTTGATGTTTTCTGCCGGAAATCTTCACAAAGACGGAACCATTCCGGCCTGATTGATGGATTATTAGAGAAAAAGGGCTGTTGACCGGGGGCGCATTCCCGAAAGGGAGGCGCAATAATGAAAAATAATATTCCTTGCCGGTAAAAGCCGAATGGCTTTTACAAAACGCTCATCTGCTGTGTTGCGCTGCAAACCGCACCGTTCAACGTATGCCCTCATACGCCTCGCGATTCGGTTTTTGCGCGCCTTGCATCTGAACATTTTTGAACAGCCCCGAAATGTTACATGTTTCAAGCTGGTTCAATCTTGCAGATTGAACCGGAATATTTTGGAGCAATCAGCATGATTGCTCCAGCCCGAGAAAACTTTATACCGCTTCGATTCCAAAGGATAACGAGGCGGCAAGGAGGAGGCTCCGGAGACGTATATGAACATACGTCGAGGATGCCTGCGACGCTGCCAACGAAGTTAGCCGAAGGAAGCGGACGGTATCAACGAACGGCATTTTTTGCCGAATCAGGCAGCCTGTTATAGTGCTGCAAAACAGCCCTCAGAAGCGAGGCGCTGTGTCCCAGTTGTATATAGGCTTCCTGCTTCGTCATATCTCTGTTTTCCGCCCGCATTTTGTAGCCCAGCTTACGGCTGATATTGGCAATCCGCGCGATCTGAATGGCCAGATCGGCCTCAAAGTCTTTTTTATTCAGGGTTATGGGATACATGTGTCCGGCTATTTTTTCAGGCTCTTTCAGAATCGTGCCCTCTACGATATCATCATTGATATTATGATGTTTTTTATTGAAATCAT
>Ga0326727_10018241_pt1 | contig 14362 bp, 7 predicted proteins | sample MB2enrmetagenome_FD_207643 | JGI IMG/M metagenome (GOLD analysis project Ga0326727, IMG submission 207643) | Lab enriched peat soil microbial communities from McLean, Ithaca, NY, United States - MB29MY | ecosystem: Environmental > Terrestrial > Soil > Wetlands > Peat | place: USA: New York...
TTCAACGGGAGGTCGAATCCCACCCTGACGCCATACACGATTTTCACGCCGACGCCCTCGATGAGATCCAGTTCGCGGCGCAGCACCGACTTGGGCAGCCGGTACTCGGGAATGGCGAAGCGCAACATGCCGCCAGCCTCGCTGCGCTCTTCAAAGATGGTGACATCGTGCCCCAGCATGGCCAGGTAGAAGGCGGCGGTAAGGCCGGTGGGACCAGCGCCGGCCACGGCCACCTTGTGGCCCGTCGGCTCCAGCTTGCGGGCCAAGATTCGCTGCAGCATGGGTTCAAAGCGGTCCGATTGATAGATTTCATCGGCGAGGAAGCGGTGCACCTCGCGCATGTTCACCACCTCGTCGAAGCCCAGGCGCCGGCAGCGGTTGTCGCAGGGGTGCTGGCATACTCTTCCCGTGGAGGCTGGCAAGGGATTGTCGAGGACGACGGATTCAAAGGCGTCTTCCAGCCGGCCTTCCTGGCAAAGCGCCATAAAGCGGGGAATATTCATGTGCAGGGGGCAACTGTTCTCGCAGGGCGAGAGGGTCAGCTCCTGGCAGACACCGGCAGTGCAGCGGTGGGCCACGAGGTGGTCCTCATACTCTTCGCGGAAGTGGCGCAGGGTAGTGAGCACGGGATTGGGCGCCGTCTGGCCCAGGCCGCAGAGCGAACACTCGCGGATCATCCGGCTCAGTTCGTCGAGCAGTTCAATGTAGTGGCGCGTGCCCTGGCCTTTGGTGATCGCGGTGAGGATGCGCAGCGCCTTGTCCAGTCCCACCCGGCAGGGCACGCACTTGCCGCAGGACTCCGCGTGCGTGAACTCGATGAAGTAGCGGGCCACATCGACCATGCAGTTGTCTTCGTCCATCACCACCATGCCGCCGGAGCCCATGATGGCGCCGATGTGCGCCAGGCTTTCATAGTCGACCGGCGTGTCGAGCATATCCATGGGGATGCAGCCGCCCGAAGGTCCGCCCGTCTGCACCGCCTTGATGCGGCGGCCGTTCAACGGACCTTCTCCAATGTCGTAGATGAAGCTCTTCAGCGGAGTGCCCAGCGGCATCTCCACCAGTCCCGTGTTCTTGATCTTGCCCACCAGGGAAAAGGCCTTGGTGCCGGGACTTTTTGCGCTCCCGGTCTCGGCAAACCAGGCCGGGCCGCGGGCGATGATGGGGGCGACGTTGCACCAGGTTTCAACGTTGTTGATGTTGGTCGGCTTGCCCCACAGGCCCTTCTGGGCGGGAAATGGCGGCCGGGGATGAGGCCGGCCGGCGTGGCCTTCCAGGGAGGCGATCATGGCCGTCTCCTCGCCGCAGACAAAGGCTCCCGCGCCCTGCACCATCTCGATGTCGAAGTTGAAGCCGCGACCGAGGATGTTGGTGCCCAGCAGGCCGTACTCGTGCGCCTGCTCGATGGCGCGCTGCAGGTGGCTGACCGCCAGCGGGTACTCGGCGCGCACATAGACAATGCCCGCGGTGGCGCCGGTGGCGTAAGCGCCGATGATCATCCCCTCCAGCAGGGAATGGGGGTCGCCCTCGATCTCATTGCGGTTCATGAAGGCGCCGGGGTCGCCCTCGTCGGCATTGCAGATGATGTACTTGGTGTCGGCTTTGGCCTTGGCCAGAAAATCCCACTTGTTGCCGGTGAGGAAGCCGGCGCCGCCGCGTCCGCGCAGCCGGGAGGCCTTGATCTGCTCGATCACGTTTTCCGGGCGTCCGTCGATCAGCACCTTGTAGAGGGCCTGATAGCCACCCACGGCGATGTACTCTTCGACATCGGAGGGATTGATCAGCCCGCAGTCGCGCAGAACAATCTTCTTCTGTCCCTTGAAGAAAGGAATCGTATCCCAGGCAGGGATATCCGGATAACCCTGGCCGTAGTGCAGATGGGCGGTAATGTGGTTCCATTCCTCGATCTTGCAGTAGATCAGGTCGGACGGCATCACGCCGGTGGAAACGGCTTCCAGGATGCGCGCGGCATCGCTGGTTTCCACGTTGGCCAGCATCACCAGGGGGTATCGCGGCAAGCGGATGCCCACCAGCGGCTCCTGGAAGCAGGAGCCGAAGCAGCCCACGCCGGCCAGCATCACATCCAGGCCGCTGCTCTCGATTGCCTCATTCAAAGCGTGATAAACCTCTTCCGCGCCATTGCCCTGGCCGCAGGTTCCCATGCCCACCGTCAGGCGCGGAATGGCCGGCATCAGCTTGGCCAGCCCGGACTCACGTACCGCGTTGAAGACCCCAATATCCAGAATGCGCGGCATTATTTACCCCCTCTGCTCAACGCTTTCACCGCCCGCTGTAGGGTACGCTCATTGACGTGGCCAAGAATGTGGTGATTTACCTCGACGACCGGCGCCAGCGCACACTGGCCGAAGCAGGCGACGGTGCGAATCGTGAACTTGCAGTCGGGGGTGGTGAGCATCAGTTTGTCGGTTTCTTTGGGCTCGCCCGGTTCGTGCTCGTTCAGCCCCAGGTCGAGGCACACCTTGTCCAGGAGGGCGCGCGAACCTCGGGTGTGGCAGGCGGTTCCGCGGCAGACGCAGACCACGTTGTCGCCTTGCGGATCGAGGTTGAACAAAGCATAGAAGGTCGCCATGCTGTAGACGGTGGCGGGAGGAATCCCGGTCCGGTCCGCGATGTAGCGCAACGACTCCATGGAAAGGAACTTGTGGGCGTGCGCGGATTGAACCGTTTCCAGGATTCCCAGCAGCGCCCCAGGATGGCCATCGTGCTCGGCAATCGTCTGGTCGATCAGCAACCGCTCCTGAGGATTGAGGACTCCGTTGGACCCATTCTGCATCATTCCCCCTTCAGCCCGGCGCAGTTGGCACCCCGCTCCGCGGCGCAATGCTCAATTCCCCGCCCTTGAGGCGGTCTCCGCAAGACAGTATTTCCCCGTTCGAGAAGCGTCCACACGCTTCCGGACGCCGCCGGCTGCCATGAACCTGGCCGGGTGACGCGCCTATCCGAATGAATGGAGAGATTGCGGCCGGGGGTGACGCTGCTCAGCGCCGACAACTGGCAGAGGCCGAGCCTGGTGACCGTCGGATAGCCATTTCCCGCCTGCCGCGTCTGCATCGACCGCTCCCGTCCCGCAACGGATCGCAGTCCCGCGCGCCTTCTCATTGCCATGAGGAGGCGAATGGGCGGGACCCGCCGCACCTCTGGGCCCTGTCTCAGGAGAGGAAATAGAGAGGAAAAGAGCAATCGCCGACGACGCTTCAACCACCTGGCGAAAGAGGATGTTGCGCTTCATCGATGAGCGCCGCACCTGGTGACTTCTCCCCAGAGAGGGTCCGTCGGGAACATTGATCCCCTGGGGAATCATTAGGATGTGCCTATGATCACACCTATCTGTGACAAGAGGGTGCAACTGGGCCGAGCGTGGCGTATAAGGGCATTTTTTGCATAGATATAGCCACAGATAGCTTGAAACAGCTTTGCTGCGGAGCGCGCCTGTCGAGCACATCTCCCTGTTTCTGTGATGAGGGCGCCCTGCTGTCCCACCCTGGCCGCAAAAACAACGAGGCGGTGCCCAGAGTGCCACCAAGTTCGGCACCCAGCTCCTGATGAACTGGACCGAGAAGGGGTTTGTGTTTTCCCACCCTTTCGCCAGGAAAAAGGCGAAAGGATGGGGCACGGAGTTTTATACGGCTTCAGAATCGGCGGGCGCTGCCTCATCCGGCACCACCTCGGCAACCTGTGGCTCCGGCGGCTCGATTGTGTCGGTCTCCGGCTCCGGCGCTTCGTCGGCAGAGGCTGCCAGGGCCGAGCCAAGCAGCGTGTCGATGCGGTAGCCGGCAGCCTCGGCGGTGGCCAGGGCCTCGTGGACGGTCCTGCTCATCTCCTCCACGGCGGCGCGGCTGGGGGCAGCTTCACCCGCCAGGCGCAGCAGCGACGGCATGAGCAGCCACCAGAGCAGTTCCTCGTACATCTCGTGAATCAGGTAGGAGTGGCCGTCCGCCTCGTGGACGCCGGTCAGCCAGCGCACATCCGGGTCGGTCCACAAGCCGGGCGAGAGGGCCACCCTTTCGTCCGCGGCAGTTGGCGGCTCCGCGCCGCCTGGGGCAGGCGCTTCTTCTTCAGCAATGGCCTCTGGCGCCTCCGCAGCGGCGGCCACGGTCTCCGCCGGGACCGCGGGCGCTTCCGGCTGGGCAGCGGGACTGGCTGCGGTGGCCGAGTTTTCGGGCTGGCCGGCGCCGGAGCCGGTGAGCAGCACAACCTTGATGCGGGCGGCAACGCGCCAGCCCTCCTCGCCCTCGAAGCCGAGAGCGTCAAACGCCTGGGCGAACGGCTCGCGCAAGCGGAGACGGTCAAAGAGATCCAGGGCCGCGCGCTCCGGATTCTCCGCGTCGATGGACTCGGCCAGCAACTCCAGGGCGCACCAGCCGAGCACCGGGCCCCACATGGCGGTTGCGGTGAACTGCGGGCTGGGGCTGGGAAGCACGCGCCGGGCGGCAACCGTCCAGGGCGCGGGAAAGAGCGCTTCAATGGCGGGAATGCGCATGGCGGCACGCAGACGCTGCTCAAATACCGGAGCAAGCAAGGCGGGATCGACAGGCTCAACCGCGCCGGCCGGCCGGTTCCCTGCCCCTTTGCGGACGGCATAGGACGCCTGCGCCACGCGCAGGAAGTTTTCGCAACTCTTCCACGACATCTCAAAGAACTCGTGGCGCTGGCGCTCGAGGGTGTTGTCCTTCCCATTGGCCTGGGAGCGAGGATGCTCTGCCAGATCGGCGAGCAGGCGCACGATGGCCGGATCGAGCAACTGGCGGAGCGCGCCGTGCACCGGCCGCAGTTCCAGATTCACCAGTGCATCTTCCAGACTGGGAACGCCAATGCCGTTGAGCTGATCGCTCAGCCGGTCCCAGGGCTGAGCCGCCGTGGAGCGCAACTCCCGCCAATCGAGGAAGACGTGGCACTCGTAGGCCTGCAGATCGAGGGTCAGGCCACGTTCTGCCAGATCGTTGGCCCGGCGCAGGTATTCCAGGCCGGTGAGCGAGTCGCGCCAGGCGTAGACGGTGGCGGAGTCGCCGTTGAGGCCCAGACCCTCTTTCAGGCGCTGCTGGCGAAGTTGGGCGCTGGCCTTGTCGGCGTAGGCGGCGGAATAGTCGATGGTGCCGTGCGTCTCGCCATAGCGGTTGTTGTAGACCACCAGGGCGCGCTCGCCGCCGTTGCGGTTGGAGTAGGCAAAGACGTTCTCGTCCACCCAGCCCGAGTCCTGGAAGAAGTCGTAGAGCAGGAAGTTGCTGCTCTCGGCAAACAGGGCGCGGCGATGCAGGAGGGGGGCGATCTCGCGCTCGTGGCGCTCCACCAGCCAGGGATCGGCCGACTCGTCGTAGCGGGGGCGATAGTACTCCATGCCGTACTTTTCGGTGAATCCCTCGATCTGGCCGTGACCGAACATGGGCAGGCCGGGCAGGGTGGACATGACCGCGGCCACACCGAAGCACTTGTCGCCCTTGCCGAACTGGTCGATGGCTGTGCGCTCGTCGGGATTGCTCATGAAGTTGACGTAGCGCTTCATGATGTCGGGATCGAATTCCAGAGTGTTCTTGATGACCGAGCGGTACTTGGCGTTTTCCTCGTCGCGCATCATGTTCATGAAGGCGCTGTTGTAAACGCGGTGCATGCCCAGGGTGCGGACAAAGTAGCCTTCCATGAGCCAGAAGGCCTCAGCCAGGAGCAGCGTGCCGGGAACCTCGGCGGCCACGCGATCGACCACCTCGCGCCAGAACTCATGGGGCATGCAGCGGTCGAACTCCGCCTGGCTCATGCCATATTCGGCGCGGGAGGGGATGGCGCCGCTGGAACCGGGACCGGGAAACCACAGCCGATGGAAATGGCGCTTGGCCAGGGTCATGGCCGCGTCGAAGCGGATGACGGGAAACAGCCGCGCCACATGCAGGATGGTCTGGATGACCTGCTCGCGCACCGCTGCGTTCAGGTAGTCGAGCTGGGCCGTATCGTTCCAGGGAAAGCTGGTTCCGTCGTTGCCGTGGTAAACGTAGCGAATGTCGCCGGTGGCGCGATCGCGGCGGCGGAAAACCACCGCGGCGTCGGTCTGTTCAAAGTAGTGATCCTCGATCTTGATCTCCACGCGCGCGTCGTGGGAGAGATCGGGGCCGTTGAAGCTGTAAGCGGGATAAGGCGTGTCTTGCCGGGAGACGAACCACTCGGGGTGCTCGATCACCCAGGGCGAATCGATGCCCATGTGATTGGGCACCATGTCACTCGCCAACCGGACGCCATGGCGATAGGCGCGGTCGCGGAGGTTGATGTAGGCTGCCTCTCCGCCCAGATCCTCGGCGATGCTGTAGTCAAAGAGCGAATAGGCGGAGGCTACGGCGTCCTGATTGCCGCAGAGCTGCTTGATGGTCCTGGAGGCGCGGCTGCGCTCCCACACGCCAATCAGCCACAGGGAATTGAGACCGCGGCGCGCCAGGGTTGCCAATTCTTCGTCGGGAATCTCATCCAGACGGGAGATTTTGCGGCCGTAGCGCTTGCTGAGCTGCGCCAGCCAGACATAGGTGCTTTTGGCAATGAGCACGGCGGTGGGCATCCAGGCCGTGTCGGGCGAGAACTTTTCGTATTCGCGGTGCGGATCGCCGAAGACCGGCACCTCGGAATGGCTGACGATGGAGGGCCACTGCTGCTGGCCGGTGCGTTCGCGGTGGCGCGCCGCGGCCTCAGCCTGCGCGCCGGGAGGATTGAACTGCATCCAGATGGCCAGTTCCTCTTCATGGAGAATCTCGCCCGCCATCAGGAGGAAGCGCTCCAGGCTGTCGCCCAGCAGCGGCTTCCAGAGGCGCCGGATCAGGGCCAGCTGGTCACTGAGGGAGCCGGGCGAACCGACTGCCGGGGCGCGGAGCAGGTCAAGCAGATTCAACGGCTTGGAGCCCTCGAGCGGGATCAGCGGACGGGTAGCGAAGTAGTCGGGAAGCTGTTGCGTCACCTGGCGGTAGACGGTCTTTTCAGCCAGGGTCTTTTCTTCAAAAAGCTCGGCGAAGGGCTTGAAGGCCTCATTGCGGTTGGCGGTCCACAGGAGGAGCAACTCCTCGAGCGCCGCTTCCCGGTGCGGGGTGCCGTCGGAAGCGCCGGCCAGCCATTGGCTGGGCGTCTCAAGGCCGCGAATCACGGTTGAGCCGGGAAACTGCTCGACAAAGGTCAGCAGCATCTTGTCCAGCGCCTCAGCGCCCACCTGGGCGGAGAAGAAGGCAAGGGCGCTGGCCATGACCTCAGGGTCGAACTGCTCCCGGTAGCGGGCCATGAGGACGTGGCTGGCCTCGTCGATCAGGCCCATGGCATAGAGCTGGCCGGCATGAACCGCCCGCTCGGGATACTTTTGAACGTCGCGAACCTGGTTCATGCGGTGGGCGAACTCGCGGCAGGCAGCCAGGTTGGCAAAAACGACGTTGCCGGTATAGGAAAAAAGAGACTCCGCGAACTGGTAGCGTTCACGCGCACTCCGCGCAATGTGAAATTCCATCATAAGAACCGAGCTCCCTGAGTTTCTTTCGCCAGCTACGCAGCCGTTCCCGCTTCTGCCGGGGTGCGGCTCTGTCCAGGGGCCAGTTCATCCACCCGACAACAACGCCGCCAAAGGGTAAAGTAACATCAAAGGCGGCCAAGCCGCTCGAAGCTGTGATTTTAACCCCAGATGAGTGGTATTGGCAGCGGGCGACATTGCGTTTCGCGGCTGGTCTGGCGAGAGTTCCCGCGGGCGTCCCGCCGCGCCTCAATTGTCAGTACATTTCGTTGTGCCTGGTCTCTCGCCGCAAAATCTTGCGCAAGGCGCTGGAGTGGGGTGGTATCCCACCCTAGCCGCAAAAACAAGAACGCGGCGAGGGTGGGGCACCCGGCTTTGATCCCTCGACAAGCGGTCAGATATCTAGTCCAGCGCCTTGTGGAAGCGGAGGATGGAGATGGTGAGCAGGCTGATGGCCATCGCCGCCATGGCCGCCATCTGGGGCCACAGAATGTTCATGCCCACGCCTTTCAGATAGGTGCCGCGCAGCACGATCAGGAAGTAGCGCAACGGAATGCAATAGCTGAAGTACTGCATCCACTGCGGCATGGTGCTGATGGGGAATCCGAAGCCGGAGAAGGTAATGGCCGGCATGATGAAGAAGAACGCGGTCACCATGGCCTGCTGCTGCGTGGAGGAAACGGTTGAAATCAGCAAGCCCACGCCCAACATGCACAAGAGGAACAGCACCGTGCCGGCAAGCAGCACCAGGATGCTGCCGCGAAAGGGCACCTGGAACCACAGCGACCCGACCAGTGCGATGAGAGTAACGTCCAGCAGGCCGATGAGGAAGAACGGCAGCGTCTTGCCGAGGATGAATTCGAAGGGGCGGATGGGGGTGACCATGATCTGCTCCAGCGTCCCGATCTCGCGCTCGCGAACCACCGCAAAGGCGGTCAGCGTGATCACCAGCACCAGGGTCAGGCTGCCGATGACGCCAGGGACAAAAAACCAGCGGCTGCTCAACTCGGGGTTGTACCAGGGCCGCTGCTGCAACTCGACCGACGGAATCGCCTGGACCATTTGCGGCGCGATGCGATAGATGCGGTCCTGCTGGTGGCTCTGGGCAAAGCCGAGCGCGATCTGCGTAATGTAGCCGGAGGCGATGAGTGCGGTGTTGGAGTTGGTCGCGTCCACAATCACCTGCAAAGGCGCGGTCTGGCCGCTGCGCAGCTTTTGGGCAAAGCCGGCGTCGATCTCCAGGCCGACGGTTGCTTCTCCGCTATCGATGAGGTCGCGAATCTGGCGCGAATCGGTCAATTGCCGCTGCACATCGAAATAGGGGCTCGATGTGAAACGCGAAACCAGTTCGCGGCTCTCCTGGCTGTGGTCCAGGTCCAGTACAACCGTGGGAACGTGATGGATTTCGTAGGTGGCCGCGTAGCCAAACACCAGCATCTGAATGATCGGCGGGCCGAAGAGGAGAAAGCGCGTCCGCTTGTCGCGGAAGACCTGAATGAACTCTTTGATCAGCATCTGCTTGAGGCGCCCGAACATAGGTTCTCCTTTATTCCAGCCGCTTGTGGAAGCTGCGCGTAGCCAGCAGCGCGAGCACGAAGGCAAAGACGGCCAGCGGGATCAACTCGCCGTAGAGCATGGCCGTAGGCGTCCCTTTGAGAAAAATCTTCTTCAGCAGCGAGACGTAATAACGCGCAGGAAGAATGCGGGTGATGACTTGCAGCGCCACGGGCATCTGCTCGATGGCAAACAGGAATCCCGACAGCAGGAAAGCGGGAAGAAAGGTGACCAGCAGCGCGATCTGGCAGGCGGCAAACTGCGTCCTGGCAATGACGGAGATAAAGAACCCGAGCGAGAGCACGACCACCAGGAACAGCGCGGAGCTGATCAGCAGAGTGACGAAAGAGCCGCGAAACGGCACGTGGAACCAGTAGATCGCGATTACGGCACAGACCATCGTGTCAAACATGCCGAGCACAAAATAGGGGGCCAGTTTGCCGAACATGATCTCCATGGCGCTGACGGGAGTGGAGATCAACTGTTCCATGGAGCCGCGTTCCCACTCGCGCGCAATGGTCAGAGACGTGAGGAAGGCGCCGATCACCGACATGACCAGCGCCAGCACGCCAGGAATGATGAAGGCGCTGCTCTCCAGGTCCTCGTTGTACCAGGTGCGGGTTTCAACGCTCAGCGGAGCGGGTTGCAGGGATTGGCCGCGCTGACGGAGCCAGTCGAGCTGAATCTCCGCCGAGTAGCCCTGGACCACGGCCTGGGCATAGCCGATGAGCACATTGGCGGTGTTGTCGTCGGTGCCGTCGACGAGCGCCTGCACCTGGACCGGGGCGCCGCCGCGCAAGCGCTGCGAGAAGTCCCAGGGAATGACGATCCCCATCTTGGCGTGGCCGTCGTCCAGCGCGCGGGCGATGGCGGGATAGCCGTCCACCACCTTCACCACATTGAAGTATTCGCTGGACTGGAAGCGCTTGAGCAGGTCCTGGCTTTGCTGGCTGCCGTCGCGGTCGAAGACATAGATCGGCATGTGTTTGAGATCGAGATTGACGCCGTAGCCGAACAGCAGCATCAGGGTGGCCGGCATGATGACCACAATGAAGAGGCTGCGCGAGTCGCGCAGAATCTGGACGACCTCTTTCTTGGCCACGGCCAGCAGGCGTGTAAAGCTCATGCCTTCACCTCTTCTGCCGCATCGCGCGCCGTGGTGAGAGAGACGAAAACATCTTCCAGGCTGGGGCGTATCTGCTCAATGCGGCTGACTGCAATGGCGCGCTCGGCAAGATACTGCTTCATGCGCGGCATGGCTTCCGCGGCATCCCTGACCACCAGGTGGAGCGCATTGCCAAAGACCGCGGCATCGCTCACCTCCGGCGCGGATTGCAGCGCCTCCAAGGCCTTGCTGAGCGGCTCACACTCGATGAGCAGCAGTTCGCCCTTCATCGAGTCCCGCTTAAGCTCCGAAGGCGTGCCCAGCGCAACCATCTTGCCACGGAAGATGAGCGCAAGGCGGTTGCAATATTCCGCCTCTTCCATGTAATGCGTAGTGACAAACACCGTCACGCCCTCTTCGGCCATCTGGTGAATCAGATCCCAGAACTGACGGCGCGAGATGGGATCGACGCCGGAGGTGGGCTCGTCGAGAAAGATGATGGGCGGCTTGTGAAGGACAGCGCAACCCAGCGCCAGACGCTGCTTCCAGCCGCCGGGCAGCGTGCCGGTGATGAGGTTTTCCTGGCCTTTGAGGTTGGCCATCGAGAGCGCCCACTCGATGCGTTCTTTGAGCTTCTCCCTGGGCACGCTGTAGAGGCCGGCGAAGAGGCGCAGGTTTTCAATCACCTTGAGATCGTTGTAGAGTGAAAACTTCTGTGACATGTAGCCGATATTCTGGCGCACGGATTCCGGCTTGCGGGCCACGTCGAAGCCGGCAACCAGGGCGCGGCCCGAGGTGGGCTTGAGCAGGCCGCAAAGCATGCGGATGGTGGTGGATTTGCCCGCGCCATTCGGGCCGAGGAAGCCAAAGACTTCGCCTTTGCGAATCTCCAGACAGAGCCGGTCCACAGCCACGAAATCGCCGAACCGCTTGACCAGGTTCTCCACCACGACGGAGTTTTCTTGATCAGGCATGGACTGAGCCTCCGCTCTCGACCGCATCGACAAAAAGATCCTCAATGGTCGGGGCCACCTGTTGAACCGCATCGAAGGGCACGTTCGCTCTCTTCAGCAGCGCCTCGAATTCCGGGATGCGCCGCGCCGCATCGTCGACCACCACATGCAGGCCATCGCCGGTCAGCACCAGGCTGGAGAGCCCGTCCGCATTTTCCAGGCAACTGCGCAAGGCGCGCGGCTCCGGTGCGGTGATGGACAAGACGCCCTTGCCCATTGCGGCTTTCAGATGTGCAGGCGTATCGCAGAACAGCAGCTTGCCCTGATGGAGCAGGGCGACGCGATGACAGCGTTCGGCCTCGTCAAGATAGGCAGTCGAGGTGAGAATCGCCACGCCTTCCGCTGCCAACTCGTAGAGGATGCGCCAGAAGTCGCGGCGGGAGACGGGATCGACGCCGGTGGTCGGCTCGTCGAGAAGAATCACTTTGGGACGATGAATGAGCGCGCAGACCAGGCCCAGCTTCTGCTTCATGCCGCCGGAGAGCTTGCCCGCGAGGCGCTTGCGGAACTCGCTCATGCCCGCGGCATCGAGCAACTGCGTGGAGCGGGCTGTGCGCTCGGCCCTCTTCACGCCAAAAAGGTCCGCGTAGAAGCGGATGTTTTCATCCACGGTCAGGTCTTCATAGAGGCCGAAACGCTGCGGCATATAGCTGAGCGCGTGCTTGGCGCCCTCGGGATCGCGCGCTACATTGAAGCCGGCAACCATGGCCGTGCCCGCATCGGGCGCCATGATGCCCGCCAACATGCGCAAGGTGGTCGTCTTCCCTGCCCCGTCGGGACCCACCAGGCCAAAGATCTCTCCGGCGCAGACATCAAAGCTGAGAGCATCGACGGCGCGCACGCCGGGAAAGCTCTTGGTGAGGCGTTCGGCCACAATTGCGGATTGGAGCGGATCCATCATTGCCTGGCTGCCGCCGGGGTCTGCGCGGCCGGGCTGGCGGCGGCCAAAGTCACGTGAGCATCGGCGGGCATGCCCGGCTTCAGCTCGTGATTGGGATTGTCGATGTCGATCTTGATCCGGTAGACCAGCGTGACCCGCTCCTTGTAAGTCTGCACGCTCTTGGGCGTGAACTCCGCGTCCGAGGAGATGAAAGAGATGCGCCCGTGGTACTGCTTGCCGGGATAGGTGTCGGTGGTGATGCTCACCTGCTGACCCCAGTGAATCTTGCCCAGATCGGTCTCCGCGATATACGCGCGCAGCCAGATGTGATCGAGGTCGGCGAGGGTGACCACGGGAGAGCCGGGCTCGACCACTTCGCCCAATTCCGCCTGGCGCACGGTGATGACGCCCGGAGAAGGGGCATGAAGGACGGTGTAATTCAGGTTGATTCGCGACAGGCCCAAATCCGCGCTGGCCTGGTTGAGGTTGGCGCGGGCAATCGCGATATCTTCCTTGCGGCTGCCCTCGAGCGCCTCGCTGTAACGTTGCTGCGCCGCCTTGCAGGTTGCCTCGGAGCGCTTGAGTGCGGTTGCCGCCAGGTCGCGATCCTGAGCAGAGATTTCGTCCTTGCTGAAGAGGCCCTGGGCGCGATCGTTATCGAGCTTCTTCTGGTCCAGATCGGCCTGCGCGTCGAGGACTGACTGATGCGATGCCTTCTGCTCCTGCTCACGGGTTCCGGCCAGAGTGAGCGCAAGGTTGGACTCGCGCACCCGCACGCCGGCCTCGTCGATGGCCACCTTCTGCTTGTAGTCTGCGTCTTCAAGGCGCGCCAGCAGAGCGCCCTGCTCCACCTGCTGGCCTTCCTCGACCGGCAAATCCACAATGCGCCCCGCCACCTTGAAGCCCACCAGGCTCTCGTGCGCCTCGATGTTGCCCGACAGCGTGAGTTGATTTGCGGGCGCTCTCTGGTCAGGCGCGGATACAAGTAGACGCCGGCGGCAATAACCGCGGCCAGAAGAATCAGAACTGGAATCAATCGCTTCATAGCTTCAAACCTCACGTGCGGGCTTCGCGTTGCCTTCCCAGGTTTCAACGATGGGTCCAGGTGCGCCCAGGACTTGTGCGGATACAAGCAGCCGAAAGTGTCAAGGCTTGCCCATGAACTGCAAAATGTTTTTCTCCGTGTCACCCATGGCGCGAGCCAGCGCAACCTTCGCATCCACATGGGCAGAGACGGCGACGATGTAATTCTCTTCGGCGCGGGCCAACTCGTCCTGGGCCGTGACCACCTCGACATTGTTGGCCGTACCCTGCTGAAAGCGGTCCTGCGCCATTTGGAGTTCGCGCTGCGCCAGGCCTTGCCCTTCTGCCGCAACGGTCACCTGCTGGGCAGCAGAGTCCAGATTCAGCAGCGCCTCGCGAATGTCCTCATCAATGCCGCGGCGCAGATCGGCAATCTGATCGTCGATGCGCTTGACGCGGCTGGCCAACTCCTGCGCCTCGCCGTTGCGGTCGCGATCGAAGACCGTGAAGTCGATTTCGCCTTGAATCAGGCCTGTGCCCTGCACGCCGCCAATGCTGCGGCCGATGGCGCCGTAGTTGCCGTTGATGCTCAGCCTGGGATAGGAGCGCGCATGGCTGGCGCGCTGCTGCTCCACCAGTCCCTGGCGCTGGCTGGCAAGCGACAGATAATCGGAGCGCGCGAGCAGCGCCGCAGGGACCAGGGTCTCGGTGTCAGGCTGGGGCAAGGGTTGGAACTGGAGCGATTCCGCCAGTTCCAACGGCGTGCCCGGACTCATGCCCAGGTTGCGCGCCAGGGCCAGCAGTGACTGCTTGAACTGGTTCTGCGCTACCAGCAACGCCTGACGGTCGTTGGCCAACTGCACCTGGGCGCGCAGCACATCCACGCCCGTCGCGGTGCCCGCATCGTGCTTGTCCCTGGCCAGCTTCAGCAAAGTGGTGGCGTCGGTAACCCGCGAATGCGCTGCGTCCACGCGCGCCGCCGCCGACTCCGCATTGAGATAGAGTGCGGCAATCGCGCGAACAATCAGGTCGCGCGTGTCCTGATAATCCAGTTTGCCGGCAGCGATTGCGCGCTCGCTGGCCTTCAGCCCGTAACGGCTTTCCAGATCGACAACATTCTGCTGCGCATAGACGCGGAAGTCGTAGTTGGAAAACGGCCCCACGACCTGGGGAAAGCCGGGCGCCGAAATGCCAAAGGCGCTCAAGTCGCGGTTCTGCACGTTGGCGTAAGTTTGCGCATTGACCCGCGGCAGCAGCGCTGCCGACAAACGGCGCATGCGCGTGCCCTCGGCCTCATCCACGCG
>Ga0326727_10018244_pt1 | contig 14361 bp, 10 predicted proteins | sample MB2enrmetagenome_FD_207643 | JGI IMG/M metagenome (GOLD analysis project Ga0326727, IMG submission 207643) | Lab enriched peat soil microbial communities from McLean, Ithaca, NY, United States - MB29MY | ecosystem: Environmental > Terrestrial > Soil > Wetlands > Peat | place: USA: New York...
AAATCTTCACATCTTCAAATCCCCAAATCTTCACATCAAATTGTCTTTATTCTAAATATAAACAGATGAAACCTCTTTTACTAGCTTTTTTTCTCATATCCCTTGCCGGCGGGTTATCGGCACAACAATCCCCTGCCGTGCTGCATAAGCACCGCAACCTGCCCTGTGTAGGTGACTCCATCATCAAGCAACAGGTACTCTATGTCGATCCCGGAGTAGCCGGACGGGATGTCACGTGGGACTTCAGCGTGACGACACCCGTGAACGACAGTTACAACCTCCGTTACAAAGCCATTACGCCCGATTCCCTGCAAATAGCCGGCATTGAGCACCGCACCATTTACCGCTACCGGGTACAAGGCGATACCCTGCTCCATACCGGATACGAAAACTACACCACGCTGATGCACTACACCCTGCCCGAGATCAGGATGCGATTCCCGTTTCACTACGGCGATAGCATCACCTCCACCTTCATCGGTACGGGAGAGTATTGCCACCGGATACCATTACACGTGGCCGGTACCACCACCGTCACCGCCGATGCCGCCGGCACGTTGCACGCCCCTTCCGGAGAGATTTACAAGAACGTGTTGCGGGTAAAGACCTTTCGCCAATACACCGAGACAGGCGTGGACAGTGTTACCATGCAATTGGAGATTTACTCCTGGTACGCGAAGGGCAACCGCTACCCCGTGTTCGAGACGGTAAAGACCACCACCCAAAAGACAGGCAAAGCGGAGACGGAGCATCAGGTAGCCTCCTTCTTCTTCCCGCCCGTGAATCAAACACAGCAGACCGATACCACCGGACTGGCGGAGACGGATAGCATCCCATCGCAGGGTGGAGCGCCCATCGACAGGATCTTTACCCGCTGCAAACTGCTACCCAACCCCGTGCAGAGCCAATTGGAGATCGATTACGATTTAACGCAGAACGCCACGATCAACTTCTCGCTGCACGATGCCCTGGGCATGTCCAAAATCGCCACCTCTCCGATTCAACAACCGGCAGGACACTATACCCAACTATTGGATATGGGTAGCTACCCACAAGGCATTTACCCGCTCTACGTGACGGTGAACGGGATGGTGAAGACATTGCATGTGGTGAAGAATTGATATTTTTAAAAATAAATCTGAAAAGAGATGATAAAAATTTTCTAGTCTATCAATCGTATAAAATCAAAATTATTATCGTATGAAAGGTATTCATTTATTTTTAAGTGCGTCATTTTTATTTCTGTCTTTCAATATATCTATTGCACAAGTACAGAATAACCAGTCACAGATTCAAGATAAACAGAGAGTTATTGGCCCATCGCCGGAAGTGTCCAGTTTATTCAAATTTGTTGATATGCCTGTTTCATTATATACAGGCACTCCAGAAATAAAAATACCAATTTATACCATTAAGATTGGAACGCTTGAAGTGCCCTTAACACTTATGTATCATGCCGGAGGAATTAAAGTAGCGGAGATTGCTTCTTGGACAGGCTTAGGCTGGTCGTTAAATGCTGGTGGAGCTATTACTTCTTCAATAAATGGACTTTCTGACATCGATAGAGCAAGAATGTATAAAACGAGCTATAAAAAATGCGATTTAACTGCAATATTGAATCAACAATATGATACCCAGCCTGATTTATTTTATTTCAGTTTTCCGGGTCAAACAGGCCAGTTTTATTTGAATGACAGTGCACAAATCAGGCAGATTCCCTATTCTAAAATCAAGATTGAGGAAGTTACAAATCCATCTGTAGGTCCGACTTGGAAAATAACGAATACAGATGGAAATATTTTTATTTTCAACAAAATAGAAACGTCAGTATCTACACGACAAACAATAGGTTTACAAGTGTCAAACGCCGTTAATGGAGCTTCAGTTGGCTCACATCCGGATATAACATCCAGAACATGGTACTTAACCAAAATAATCTCTCCTTTAGGAGATTCAATAGTTTTTAATTACAGCAATTACTATTTGAATTCTGAATGCTTTAATTCAGAAACAGAGTATATTCAACAAAATGGTATTGTTTTATCTACTAGCGGTCCCGCTGTTCCTCCTCCAACAAACACCAAAAATTATGAATTTAAAATTATTGCGGGATTGCACGTAAGTAGTATTGTAACAAGAAATTGTATTATACAGTTTATCCCTGGCGGGAACAGATGTGATCTTTTGGGGGATCAGTATTTGTCAGAAATTGATGTTAAAGATGCGGCAAACAACATCATAAAAAAAGTAACACTTAATTATAATTATTTAGTTGGCAATGCTCTCTATTCTACGTCTCAAATTGATTGTTCTTCTGAGTCTCAACCATCAAAGACAACAGTTGACCCGACTCAACCAAGTTTAAATAGAAGACTAATGTTAACGGAAGTGGACGAAGTGGATACCAAATCAGCAAGCAATAAGAATGCCTATACGATGAACTATGAACATACATATGGGTTACCTTCCAGATTTTCAGGGCAACAGGATTATTGGGGTTATTATAATGGCAATGGTCAGGACTTATTACTCCAAACCGTGAATTATAATCCGGATGATATAACTTTTCAACCAGTCGTTGCGGGAAGAAATGCAAATATAACATACACCAATCAAGGAACTCTTACCCAAATAACTTATCCTACAGGAGGGTCTTCAAATTTTAAATATGAATTAAACAACGCAAGGCAACTTACAAATGGATGCGGACCGACGTATTATATACCGAGCGCATCATATAGCATAGCTGCTAACGTAAATAACCAATTTATTGGTTCCTTTACCATCAATCATTGTCAGGGAGGAGATAGCATCGCATTTCAGATCAATGGCTGTGCATTTCGTGGAGGATTAAATTCAAACATAACTCTTCCCTATGGTTTTAATGTACAAAAGAACGGTGCAACTATTTTATCCAGTAATAACATCATTGCTAAATCCAATGGCAATACTGCTAATGGAGCAAAATATTATTTACAAAATGGTGCTTATTCTATCTATTCATTTTCAGCCTCTGGACCAGCTTGTACGTACACTCTCACTATCCCATCTCGCAAAGAACCTCAATTTGACCCTACTCAAACACCCTCTCAATTTACCCTGAGCGGATTAAGGATAAGAAAAATCACGACAATCGATCCGTTATCAAAAGCTAAATTAATGAAATTATACGAATATCAAGATACTATCAATGGCATAGTTGCTTCAAGTGGTATACCAGCACTTGCCTACAATCACCTTCTATTAACCAATAGTTATTATAGTGCAAGGGATTTGTGTTGGCCGGGAGATCCAACGGTAGGTCCAAAAGAAAGTTCAATAGTCCCATTACTTATTTTAAATTCGAATACAAACTGTCCATTAACTGTCACGCATGGCTCTACGGTAGGATATGAACAAGTTACCGAATATACTAGTGATTCGGCTAATAACCTGATAGGTAAAACAGAATATCACTTTTCAACACCATCAGATCAAGTCTTCAATGATCCTATCACTATACCGAATGATTATGGAGCTACTTCTGTCTATTCAAATTTTTTATATCCATTTGCACCACCTTATTGCAATGATTGGCAAAGAGGGTTACTGTTAAAAAAAATAGAATATAAAAGTAATAAGGACAATACATTTTCAATGGTAAGGCGAGAGCAAAATTATTATTCCAATCCTATTTCAATGGATACAACACATGGTACGATTGTAGATTATTATCTGAATTCTACCATGCCGTTTACACAAACATGTACTACGTCTGGATCGTATAATCCTTATTCAGTTTTTGAATACAATAATTATCCCCTTTATTCCCGGTATGTAACACTAGATTCCTTGGTAACGGAAGAATTTGATGCCGGACAAAACGAAGTAAAAACAAAAAAATATTTCAGTTATAATACAAAAAATTTATTGCCTAGTGTCACCAAAACGATCTCATCAAAAAATGAACTAATTACCACCAATGTGACCTACCCGCTTGATTATACCATTTCCGGAACTGCTTCCAATAAAATTGCACAAGGAATACAGAACCTTCAAGCAAAGTATATAATTACGCCCGTTATTGAACAGTATATTCAAAGATCGAATTTAAATGGTTCGAATTTGAGAACCGTTTCAGCAATACTAAATACATATAAACAAAACGTATCATTGCCTGATGTTATTTATAAATGGGAAGGAATGGGAAGTTCATTTCTTTCTACTGTTATAAACAACTCCTCATCTACTATGGACATAAATTATAAGCCAAGAATACAATTCAATCAGTATGATAATTACGGCAATATACTTGATCAACAAAAAACAAATGATGTAAGAGAGGTATATTTATGGAGCTATAATGGAGCATATCCCGTAGCTCAGATTATAGGGAGTGATTATACCACTGTAAACAATTTGATTTCTCAATCACAAATAGATGCCGCAACAAGCATCCCCAACAACGATGTAAATGTTCGGGTTTTATTAAACAATTTACGAATCAATTTACCTAACGCACAGGTTAACACCTATACTTATGCTCCGCTGATTGGAATGAGTTCATCTACCAACCCTCAAGGAGTGACAACCAACTATACATATGATACTTTCAACCGGCTATATCTGGCACGCAATGACGACAAAAACGTACTTGCCCGCTACAGGTATGCTTACAAAAATAACCCGGATAACGGAATGGGAGGATATTCAAATCTTACAGCATCCGTAACCCCGGGTGACTCGACATATACTCAAGGGAGTAACGGAAGTGCATCGGTAACTGCAAGTGGAGGTTCGGGCAGTTATTCTTACAATTGGTCGTTGCTTAACGGCAGTAGTATAATCTCTACAGGTGGTAATAGCAACAGTTTCAGCTTCACTTGTTCGCAATCCGGTACTCTGACGGTGCAATGCGTAGTAACCGATAATACGACGGGAGAAACTGTAACAGCGGCTCAAACAGTATCGTGTGTCCAAAGCATGTATCATATTTATCTGACGAACAATTCGGGATATAATGGATATACTTTTCCTATGTATATTGACGGAACTTTGCACAATTTTCCTGCAAACGGGGTATCCAACCAGTTAGTCGCAACCATTCCAGCCGGAACACATACATTTATGTTTCCATGCGGACCCACCAGCAGCTTTGTAATGACGCCAAACAGCACTCCTATTCCTGCCGGTTGCGGAACCAATTTCTCGTTGACGGTAAGTACGAATCTTACTTTTAGTTTTTATACAACACAAACAATGGCTGCTAATCTTACAACAGCATCTACTCCTCCGGCAAATTTCTGTACGCATGGTTGTAGTTATACTCAAACAGTTTATTTATCAAATGTAACCTATTACTACGATAGCGGGAAAACACAACCTGTTAAGGAAACTCTTATTTTCCCATACAACAATAATCCGAACAATCTTGTTTATGTTCTTAATGGTAGTGGTGTTCCTACCGGAGCGACCTTCTCGTGTCCGTGACATATGGACATGAGAATAAAGCAATCGTAGATAAAAAGCAAACTGAACCTTTCAAATCACTAAAGATATGAGACGAAATATAATAACCTTTTGTGCAATTCTTCTGGCGGGGATTGCCATGGCCCAGCAAGCCAACTATACGCTCAGCAGCCAGACCAGCGGCGTCTATAAGGCACGCGACTACGTGCGGCTTATGCCCGGTTTCAGTAGTGCAGCTTCTGTTGGCACATTCGTGGCTGCCATCGACCCATCGTTAATAATAGCAGCTCCTGCTCTTGCCTCCACCCCGCTTACGGCAAGCAGCAACCAGAACTATATCGTGACCACCGTTGCCACGCAGGCTGTGACAGACCCGACTACCTTTAACGACAACAACTCCAACACCACCATCCAGTATTTCGATGGGTTGGGCAGGCTTTCGCAAACCGTGCAGAAAGCCATTACCCCGGCAGGTGCCGATCTGGTATCGGGAGTGATGTACGATTCCTTCGGACGCGACTCTCTGAAATGGCTTCCCGCCGTGGTAACGGGCAATAGCGGAGCTTTTGTCTCCAACTACACATCCATGGCAAGCTCCTCCAACGGAGGCGATGCCAATCCCTACAGCCGCACCGACTACGAGGCTTCACCGTTGAACAGGGTGATAGATCAGTATGCTCCCGGAGTCGATTGGTACAATAACAGCAAGAACAAAGCCACGGCCTATACTACCAACGCGGCAAACAGCGTGAAACTCTTTGAGGTAAATGGGACAGGGTTAACGGTAAACGGATATTATGCTGCCGCCACACTTTACGGTGTACAGACCACCGACGAAGACGGCCATACGGTAGTCGAGTTTACCGACCTGCAAGGGCATAAAGTACTTACCCGTGTGGTAAATGGGAGCGACAACTATGATACCTATTACGTGTTTGACGATCTTGACAACCTGCGCTACGTGCTGCCCCCGCTAGCCTCCGATGGCATTAACTCCACGGCCGATTGCGGCGAAACCACCGGCACGCCGCTGGATCTCTACGGCTATATCTATCATTATGATGGACGGAAGCGTTGTATCCAAAAGAAACTGCCCGGTTGTGACTGGATCAATATGGTGTATGACCTGTCGGACAGAATGATCCTTTCGCAAGACGGCAACCAACGCCTGAAAACCCAATGGACGGTGAATAAGTACGACATCTTCGGGCGGCTACTTTACAGTGGAGTACTTTACAACACCTATACTCAAGCACAGATGCAAACGGCCTACTCGGGCAACTTGATTACCGAAAGTTATACCGGCAGTGGAAGCACCGGAGGATATAGCTGTGCGACCTTGCCCCCGTCCAAGCTGTTGACGGTAAACTATTATGACAATTATCAATACCTTAATCTATTTTCTACCGTCAAAAGCCAATTGACATTTACTACTCCGGGCGGCTACACGCCTCCCGACACCGTGCATGCCAAAACCTTACTGACGGGCACCTGTATCTATCACCTGAACGATTCCACCCAATCCGAGGTAACGGCAATCTATTACGACAAGTACGGACACACGGTACAAACCTGTGCCACCAACCACCTGAAAGGGTACGATATGACCTATAGCGATGTGGATTTTGTTGGCAAACCAAATAAAACCCTGAAGACCCACGGCATCAACGGGGCGTCAGCCACGGTGACGGAGCTTTATACCTACACTTACGACCAGGCCGGGCGTCTGCTCGAAACCCGCCACAGTCTCAATGGGGGAGCCTCCACCAGTCTTGCCTTAAATACCTACGACCCCTTGGGCCGGGTACAAACCAAAACAGTGGGAAGTGTAGATACCACTACCTATGGCTACAACGTGCGGGGATGGGTATCGGCAATAACCGGCAGCCGGTTTACGGAAAACCTTTACTATAATCAAAACACGGTTAGTGTGTCAAACTTCACCCCTACTTATAATGGGAATATAGCTGCCATCAACTGGAATATACCCTCTGACGGAAACGGCAACAGCCGTGTATATACCTTCGGTTATGACGGGCTAAACCGCCTGACGGACGGAGCGTATTCGGAACTGTCGGGAGGCAGCGCGGTGAATGGCGGCAGGTATAACGAAATATTCGGGTACGATAAAATGGGAAATATCACTAACTTTGCGCGTGGAGGATTGCAATCGACCACCGGAGGCATGAGTTACGGTACCATTGATAACCTGACCCTTACACACAACGGTAACCAATTGGTGAAAGTAAGCGATAGTGGCAATGACGGTCTTTATTACGGTGACGAAGAGTATGTGGTGAACAAGACAAACAGCGGCAACTGCCGTGCATACGATGCTAACGGGAATAGCCTGTACGATAGTAACAGTAATGTCTGGGGAATCAAGTACAACATTCTGAACTTGCCCGATGCCATGCAGTTCTATCAGGGACACCAGACGCTTTATACCTACTCAGCTACAGGAACGAAATTGGAAGTGGTGGATAAAACCGCTCCCGATGGGGTCTGTCTGCCGGTGTCGAGTCTCAATACGATTCTCAGCAATCCTTCGGTTGCATCTATTACGACGACAGATTACGTGGGGAATATGATCTATCAAAATGGCAGTTTGCTGCGAATATTGTTACCCGAAGGGTATTATCAGAATGGTGCCTATTATTACTACCTGAAAGACCATTTGGGCAGTAACCGTGTAGTGATGAAAAGCGATGGCAGTGTAGTAGAGAGCAGCAGCTTCTATCCCAGCGGTATGCGCTTTGGAGAGAGTGTAGCACTTGGCGGCAATGTACAGCCTTACCGCCATACCGGGCATGAGATGCAGAGCATGCACGGGTTGAACTGGATAGATAATTTGGCACGTTTCAGAACTGTAAGTGATGGCGGGAGCCTGCCGACTGTTGATCCACTTTGTGAAAAATATTACAACATGAGCCCCTACGCGTACTGTATGGATAATCCTATCAATGCTATAGACTTTTTAGGAATGGACACTTGCAAAGTTAATAAAGATGGTACGGTTAGCCCTCTTTCTCAAATGAATGAAGTGACATGTACAGCTCCTGCTACTTATAAAAGTTCTTGGACTTATAGCTTTTTTGGTGAACTGGCCTTTGGAAACAGAGGGTACTTAAGTGAACGCAAAAATTCTTTTATTTGGACAAATAAAGAAATAAATGAGGGTGTAAAGGCAGAATTGCAAGCAGGTTTAATGCTTGCTGGAGGAGTAGGAACATCCGTTCGAATAGGAATGCTTGCCTATCGCGGAATAAAAGGATTAGATATTGCAGTAATGGCGGGCAAAGCTTTGGGTGATGCCATCGGGCAGTTTGGAGGAAATATGTTGAAAGGGCAAGCTGCAACTCAAGCATTAGCTAATATCAATCTTGTATCTGTAGGGTTATCAGGACTGGGAGTTGATCCGATTTCATCTAGTGCATTGAGCAATGGGATAACGATAAACATAAATCAAGTAAATTTCGGGACTAATTCTGATAACTATCTTACTAATACTGCTATTGGCTCTCTATTTGGTTCTTTTGGCAATAGTGTCAATAATCTTAGCCAATATAAAGGGTTAACAATTGGTGTTCAGATGAGAATATCATCCACAGTGACAACTATAGGGGTGAATTCAATACCAACAATGGTAAGCAATGGAATCAGCAATAGTTTAACATCTGATAACCCCTAATATCATGAAGAATTATACAAAAATATTCTTTACTTCATTAATATTACTCTTTTTAATTCCAATAACATATCAAGGCATTAAGAAATATTTTAGGGATAAGAGAGCACGTTATTCAATAGGAATAACTAATGGAACTCATGCTGCTGGAAGAAGTAGTACTTTTACTATTTATTTTAATTTTTTTTTGTATGGCAAAATAATACAATGTGATGATGCATATCGTGATTATTATAGCCCCAAAACAAAAAACGGTCGTTATTTTGTGCGGTTTGATTCGCTTCATCCTTCCAATGCTGTTTTGTTGCAAGATTTTCCTGTACCTGATAGTATCAAAACAGCACCTCCTAATGGATGGAAAGAGATACCTGTGAAGAAGCCGGATAATTAGATATTGCAATAATGGCGGGCAAAGCTTTGGGTGATGCCATCGGGCAGTTTGGAGGAAATATGTTGAAAGGGCAAGCTGCAACTCAAGCATTAGCAAACATCAATCTTTTGTCTGTTGGATTATCGGGACTGGAAGTTAATCCATTTTCTGCTAACGCGTTGAGTGGTGGAATAATTATGAATGGTTATGGAATCAGTTTACAAACAAATCCAAATAATTACTTTGCTAATGCCGCAATCGGAACTTTATTTGGCTCTCTTGGCAATGGAGTCAATAACCTTAATCAGTACAAGGAATTAACTATGGGTATTCAAATGAGAACTGCCTTGTCAACCAATCCCTCTATAGGTACAGCTACTACCATTGGAGTGAATTCAGTACCAACTGCCGTAAGTAGCGAAATTTCCAACGGGTTGACACAAGATAATCCATAACATCATGACAAAATATGGCAAAATAGCTATTATTTCGTTTATCCTTATATTACTTGTTCCAATTACTTATCATGGAATTAGAAAGTACTTTAGAGATAAAAGAGCTCGCTATGCAATAGGTATAACTAATGGAACTTATGCTGCAAGTAGAGCATCAACTAATATATATTATAATTTTAATGTTCATAATCAAAAAATAAAACGTGAAGACATCTATGAATATTACAAAGGAGCTAAGCGAAAAAACGGCCGTTATTTTGTGAGGTTTGATTCGCTCCATCCTTCCAATGCAGTTTTGTTGCAAGATTTTCCTGTTCCTGATAGCATCAAAACAGCACCACCAAATGGATGGAAAGAGATACCCGTGAAGAAGCCTGTTGGTTGGTAATATAGTATACGTTGTGATCATGTTTTACTCAATGGTTTATAGTCTATCGATCCACTTTGTGAAAAATATTACAACATGAGCCCCTACGCGTACTGTGCAGATAATCCTATCAATGCTATAGACTTTTTAGGAATGGACACTTGCAAAGTTAATAAAGATGGTACGGTTAGCCCTCTTTCTCAAATGAATGCAGTGACATGTACAGCTCCTGCTCTTTATAAAAATTCCATCACGTATCTGTTTTTTGGTGAATTAGCATATGGAAATAGGCAGTATCTCAACGAACATAAGAACCCGTATATCTACACCTATCAAGAGAATCAAAGAAATGCAGATGCAGAGTTACAAATCGGATTGTCATTAGCTGGTGGTATCGGCAGTGGGCTAAGGATGGCGTCCTTGAGTTATAGCGTATTAACAAAATTGGATTATGCAATCATAGCAGGAAAAGCGTTAGCAGATGCTGTAGGACAATTCGGAGGGAATTTATTAAAAGGGCAATATGCCGCAGAAGCTTTAGGAAATATAAATCTTTTATCAGTTACTTTGTCCGGGCTAAGTGTAAATCCTCTTTCTGCTTCTGCTTTAAGTAATGAATTGAATATTAGACTTAATGGAATAAGTTTAGAAACAAACTCCGATAATTATTTGTGGAATACTGCTATTGGGACTACATTAGGTTTCGCAGGAAACGGGGTTGGCAATCTAAATCAATACAAGGGGCTTACTATCGGTGTGCAAATGCGAACAGCTTTATCAACCAATTCAGTAGCAAGTGAAGCTGCTGCAATTGGAGTAACTACAACTCCCACAGCAATTAGTTCATCAATAAATACAGATTTATCTAAATAATCAATTTACAAACTATGACTAAAAGTGCTAAGATATTTTTTGCCACTTTGATTTTATTATTATTAATACCAATTATATATCATGTCGTTCGTAAATATGATCGCGATAAACATGCTCGCTATACAATAGGAATTACCCGTGGAGAGTCTTTCGCGAATAGAACCAACCATGACATAGAATTTATTTATTGTATTTTGAATAAGGAATATGACAATAAGAACGCGTATGATTTTAAATCAAAGTCATTTAATGGGCGATACTTTGTGCTTTATGATTCAATTAATCCTAAGAATTCAAAATTGCTCCAAGACTTCCCTGTGCCTGATAGCATTAAAACTGCACCGCCCAATGGATGGAAAGAACCTCCGGTAGAAAAGCAAGTTTCTTGGTAGGTGTATCACCTGTATTGCCGATAAAATAGTATGACTATTGACCCATTGTGCGAAAAATATTATTGGATCAGCCCTTACGCCTATTGTTTGGATAATCCTATAAATGCAACAGATCCTGATGGAATGCTCGTACAGAAAAACGAAAAGGATGGTTCTTATACTATTACAGGTAACGACAGATATAATTACTATGGATATTTATTAGAAATAGAAAAAGGCACAGGTTCACTGCAAAATTTGCAAGAATCATTAGAAAACGCTTCAGAGAAAGACAACGGAAATGGAGGTCAAATGGGCAGCACACTGGATGAAACAGACATTATTGCAAACGCGCCTAAAAAATTTGATCAAAAATATGGACAGACAGAATATGGAGGTAACGGACAGGGTTCAGAGTCGACAGCTGAAATCCATGGACCTTCCATTAATGTAAGTATGTTTTCTTTTCCTATTGGAGCTTCTGCGACCTCTTGGGGAGAATGGGCTTATAATTTAGCACATATGTTAGATGCTATGGTGCCTGGAGGAAATTCTGATAATGATGCCTCTACTAAAACTGATCCAGATGACATTCAAAGCTATACAGAATACCAGATGTATTGGGGAGAAGAAAATAAGGATGACATTAAACGGGTTGGTGGAGATACTGCTGCCGAAATTAATTATCGTATTGATAAAAAAACTAGATATGAAACGAAGACTATAAAGCCCTATATACCATTTAAATTTAGAAAAAAATGAAAACAAAAATATTTGTATTACTTTTAACAATCATCTTTCTTTCCTTCCTTTCTTGCAAAAAAGATACGGTAAAAAAATATTTCTATAATACGGGAGAATTATGGATAGAAGAAACATTAATAGATCAAAAGCATGAGATATACTTTGATAAAATATATAATAAAAAAGGTTTTTTAGAAGGTAAGGGTAATAGCGATAAAAATGGACTTTATCAAGGTATATGGAAATTTTATTATAGTGATGGCAAACTAAGATGGAGGGGAAAATATAAAGATAGCAATAGAGATATGCCTGATTCTATCTGGAAAAACATTTCCAATCGTTCTTTTATTGACATAGAGGGCCATCCCCGTATTTTAAAAGTAGGTCAAAAATATAAAGTAAGAACTTATATTGAAGGAATTGACACTGATACATATATTGTTACATACAACAATTATAAGCGGTTAGAGAAAAATAAAGAAGATCCTGAAAGATTTCCGTATTGTATAACACCGAACAAGGCTGGTATAATAGATATTTTGTATTTATATCCAAATAGCGATGGTGATATTATTGTAGAACCTCACTGTTTAAAATTTCGTTATGTAGCATTTCGGATTCGAGTTGAAAACTAAAAGATGGAAATGGTTGCAAGGGATGTAACTTTGGGTACCCCTTTTGGCGCAAGTTACGGCTATCGCCTAAACTTGCGCCAAATTGGGTTTGGTAAAAATATGATACATTAAAAAAAATGCAAATCATGGGAAACAACAATAGAACAACAAATAAACTCAAAGGCTCAACGCTTTTTTTTATTATAATAATATTTACTGTAACACAGAATCAAGATAAGGTTATGGCTCAAAAAAATGAATTTCGTTCTTTTGACCATCAGATTACACTTGATTCTACAAAGATCAAGTATATCAAAAAAAAGCAAATTTTTAGTTTTCTAATGGGTAACGCAGCTAATAATTTTGGCTATCAAAAATATGAGGATGGAAGTGTGTCATCAATTAATTGTGTAAAGATAATTGGCAACTACGCTTATCTGATAGATGAAAAGTATAATAACCTCAAGCGATTGAATTTAATTGATGGAAAAATGATCGTTAGTGATCGTAATCTTGTAAGGAATAGAACTTATTTAACATCAATTGGTTATATCAACAATACCATCTATGTCTTTACAACTTATGATATTGTTTATTTATTCGATCAAGAGCTTCATTATAAAAAATCTGTATTATTACAGAATTATAGAGGCGATATATACCCATATTCAGAAAACAAGGATTCTCTTGTTGTTTATAAAATGGATGCATTGACAGAGGGATTGTTTGATATTGATCATGGTCTAATTAAAACCACACATACTGGAATTTTCAATTTAATCAAAATTGAAAATAATGGAAAAATCAGCAATTGCAAAACAAAAGCTGATCACGATATGTACGATTTTTTGTACGGAAGAGAAAATGGTTCTCTTGGAAAAGAAATTCCTTGGAAGAACAAATTATTATTAAATATTTATGGCGTTTTTTATGAGATGCCTTATAGCTTTCATAATTTAAATACATATGGTTGTATTGACGTGGATTATACAGATAAATATGTCGTTTGTTATAAATCAAGTAAAGCTAAGTTGGAAGTAACTATATGTGAATATTAAAATGAAATGTCAATGTATCAGATTTGCCTAAATTTTACCGTCTCCTGACCCAATGTGCGAGGATTATTATCGTTGGAGCCCGTATATTTATTGCAAAGATAACCCGATCAATTTAACAGATCAAAATGGGTTATGGCCTACAAAAGATATTGTGAAAAGTACTCAAGGAGATAAATTTGGGCCAAGAATAATGGGTGGTGAACTTAAAATGCATTGGGGAATTGATAGGTGTACTTTTCATCAGACAGGTTTTGATGTTCATGCAGCCGCAAGTGGAAAAGTTCTATTTATTGGTTATCAAGCTGATGGAGCCGGACATTACGTTGTTATTGACCATGGCAATGGAATAACTTCTGTATATATGCACTTGCTA
>Ga0326727_10018245_pt1 | contig 14360 bp, 10 predicted proteins | sample MB2enrmetagenome_FD_207643 | JGI IMG/M metagenome (GOLD analysis project Ga0326727, IMG submission 207643) | Lab enriched peat soil microbial communities from McLean, Ithaca, NY, United States - MB29MY | ecosystem: Environmental > Terrestrial > Soil > Wetlands > Peat | place: USA: New York...
GTCGGCGATGGACGTGATGGTATCGAGCATATTCGGCTGCAGAGAACGCCTCATTAACGCTTGCATCGCCGAGAAAGAAATCGTAAAAGGATGCTGAACAAGATCAAGTTCCAGGCCTACCGACTCAACGATGTGCGCTGGAATGGGGTTGACCTGTTCCGCGTAAGCAAAGATCAATGTATGCTCGCAAAGAAGATTGATTATGCGGGGTATCCCTTTCGAATAGTGATGTACGAGCTCCGCCGCTTCGGGTAAAAACACCGGCTCCGTGGCTCCGGCGATGCGCAGTCTCTCTTGGATGTAGGCCTGGGTCTCCTCGCTGGTCAGCGGATGCGTCCTGCACCACAATGATATGCGCTGACGTAGCTGGCGGAGGCTTGGATGGTACAGCTTTTCCTCCAGCTCGGGTTGCCCCGATAGAACAATCTGCACCAGCTTCTCGGATGAGGTTTCGAGGTTAGTCAGCAAGCGTATCTCTTCGAGAAGTTCCCAGGAGAGATTTTGTGCTTCATCAACCACGATGGCGCATAACTGATGAGCCCGATAGCGCTCAATGAGCCAGCTATTAAGTTGCAAAAGCATCGCTGACTTGCTCCGTGTCGTGGGCGGAATGCCAAAATCGGTAAGTATAAATTCAAAAAAATCGAGCACATCCAGGCGCGGATTAAAGACGTAAGCTGTCGCTATGCGCCCTGTGGCAAAGGTGTCAAGAACGGTTTTGAGCAGCGTTGTCTTTCCCGTTCCTACTTCTCCCGTTAAAACCACAAAGCCCCTGCGCGCTGCAATGCCATATTGCAGACAGGCAAGCGCCTCCCTGATCTGCGGCCTCAGGAAGAGAAACCGCGGGTCAGGACTGGCTCCGAAAGGAAGAACGCGAAGACCGAAGTAAGATTTGTACATGGCTATCCAGACGCGCTTTCAATGGGTTTGGGCTTTCGAGATAAAAGTTTTCCGCGCTTGATGTGCGCGTGGGGTATATCCAGAACAGCGATGTAGGAGACAACCGCCAGTGTCGGAAGCTTGGTAAAAGCAAAAATGTCGCTCTCATTGCGCAGGGATTTATCGCGGTACTCGAGCATCGCGGTGAGCAGCAGTCCCAGAGCCAGCCCGGATGCAAGACCCCCTCCCGCAAACTTGGCATGGTTCGGGAAGGTGGGTGATTCCGGAAGATTGGCAGCATCCATCACGCTAAACTGTTCGCCCTGTTGGCGATGCTCAAGGGCTGTGGCCATGGACGATTGATTCATCTTAGTCAGCAGCGTGTTGTAAAACTGCAATGCGGTATCGTGGTCGCGCGTAATCTGTTTGTACTCCTCCTCTATCATCGGGCTTGACTCAAGTTTCGCCTCGTAGCTGCGAACCTGCTGCTCTAGATGGGCCTGTTGCTGTTTGGCGGAGGACATTGACTGCCGTTCCATGCTAAGTTGAGCCTTGAGCTGTCGAATCTGCGGCGAGTCTGTCGGATTGGCAGCGGTAGTATCTCCCTTCACCGGTTCGGTCGCGCCGCGCGCTATCTCCGCCTTCAGATTGGTAATTCTCCGCTTGATCGCAACAATGTCCGGATGATCGGGAGTGTAGATAGTTTCCATCTCCTTTTCCTGGTTCAGGGCGGCTTTGAGCTGCGCCTGAAGCGTGTCACCGGATGTCCCCGTGGCCGGATCGCCGCGTGACGCTTCCTGCGTCTGCTGGGCAATCACGGATTCAATAAAGGTAATATTTTGCTGGCTGCGGTTCACCGCCTGCGTTGATGACTCAAGCTGTGTCGTGAGAGCCTGAAGAGTGTTCGAATTCGAAGATTCCTGCTGCGGAAGCTTACCAATGTACTTGCGCTCGAAGTCGGCCAGCTTGGCGTCCTGCGCATCGAGGTTTCTCTTTGAATCGGCGAGTTGCTGTTTCAGAAAATCGGTTGTTCCTTCGGCGGATTCCTCGCGCGCGTTGATATTCGCGCTGATAAAAAGCGATGTGATCTCGCCGCACACCTGTTGGGCGGTGCGCGCGTCCTGCGCTTTAAACGTGATATAGAAGCCCGGCATGCCCCGCGTACCGGAGGGGATTGGAGTAATCCCGATTGCCTTGCGCGTCATATCGACGCGGTCGTCCATGCTGGTCTTATTACCCGCATATAGGTTGAATCGCTCGATGATCGGCTGAATGCGCGATCGGCTTAGTATCTGTTCCCTCATCGACGCCAGCCGTGCGTTTAGATCTTCATTGACCACCGGCTTCACGTAATCCTCTGGAACTTTCTGCTGCTCGATAAGCACAAGCGTTTGCGATACATATTCCGGGGGCAAAGAATGGCTGATGACGATAGCAGCTGCCAAAAAGAGGACCGTGCAAATCAAGATCAGCAGGTATCGCCGCTTCAGTATCTCCGCGTATTCCTGCATGGTTAGTTCACGATGTCCGAGCATAATCCTCCTTCATAAGTTACTTTCTGAGGTGTATTTCCCGCGGAGAGTAACCGATGCCGAAACTGATCACCTGGTTCAGTCCATTGAGAATAGTCGCGTTGGAACTTAACGGTGTATTAGGCACCGAAGTCTGCAAATTGGACGATTGGTCAATTGCCGTGTAACTCGCAAATGCATTTAAGTATCTGCTCAGCTTCCGCGTGGCTTGCACTCCGCCGAATGTTGCGTCGGTAACTGGAGTGTAATTGAGTGGGACTAAACAGATATAGTTAACATTGTCGATTGAGCAAGCATACTCGAATTCGGCAGCAATAAGTGAGGAAGTACGCATATACGATCCGGTCACACCGATGGTCAGGTTCTTGCCAATACGAAAACTCCGACTGAAAGCCGCTATAGCGATATCACTCTCTACACCGAGCATATATCCGGAACCGCCAAAGGTTCCATGGCTATACATCAGGCTGGCGGTCCCGGCCCGGAAGGTGTAGGCGGCCGAGGCGTTCGCCGACAAGATCGTGGAAGAGGGCACAATGGCGCTGTTCGAACTCGAGATCCACTGCGGTCCCGCTGAGGCGCTTGTCATGAAATGCCGATTCCACTGGCGGACAAAGCTGAACTGCATGGAATGGACCTGGCTATAGCTGATTTGCTCGATGCTGGGAATGCCGCTTGTGTAGGCCCCATAGTTGAAGCGCATAAATGAATACTGGGCGGATGCCGAGTTGCGCGCATTTAGGCGGCGTGTGACGCCTGCGTAAGTCGTCCAAATGTCCGTATTCTGGCCATTATTGTCGATAAAGCGCATCTGTCCCACTGAACCGCCCAGGTTGATGGAGGTTGAAGAGTCCAGTCGATGCCCGGCCGCTAGCGTCGTTATATTGTTGATAGTGCGGGTATTCACAGTCAGGATCGTCTGGACCGGCGGGGCGGTCGTGCCCGGCCCCCCGATCGGCTCCCCGGTTCCAGGGATTCCCGAGAAGCCAGTGGTTGGGGTTTCAAAAGTATAGTTGACATTGTCGCTGGCCATGAGGTTCCACTTGCGCCCAACCATGCCTTGCGACAGCAACAGATGCTGAAAGACATTGCCCCCCGAGGACGGGCCAGCCCAGGCATAGCCATAGCCGCCGCCATATTGCATGCTGAACGGCAAGCGCTTGCTGATATTCGCGTAGCTCGCGTCTCCGGAGACGATACTCATCTGCTGGCCATCCTGGCCACTTCCGAACTGCGTGGTCTCCGCATAGTGCAGATCGTAGCGCAGCGTCCCGCTGACCGGCAGCCCAGGGGGGCCCTTCGCCGCGGGAGCAACTTGCGCTCTGATAGCTGTGCTGACCATGAAGAGGATCACCATAAATGTGAGACTTAGTTTCATTCGGGTTGCCTTACGGTACAACAATCGTATCGCCCGGATTCAGGGGGAGATTGAGAGAGCCGTCGCCCCTCAATGCTTGCTTGTATTGCACGAAAATCTTCTGCTGCTTTCCGTCTACTGTGCGCAGGATGTAAATTTTCTTCGAGTTCGCGAACTCTGAGAGTCCGCCAGCGGTGGCAATTGCCTGAAGCAAGGTCATGCCGGGAGTCATTTCGATCGGGCCGGTCCTGCCAACTTGGCCGATCATATATACTTTCTTGCTGTTCATCTGGCTCAGTATGACGGTGACATTTGGATCCTGTACATACTTCTTCAGCTTAGCCGTTACTTCGCTCGCTAACTGCAGCGGCGTCTTGCCGGCAGCCATAATATCGCCGACAAGCGGCATGGAGATCATGCCGTCAGGCCGGACAAGCAAGCTGCTTGACAGGGTTGGCTCTTTAAACACGGTAACCATTACAACATCGGACGCGCCAATAACATAGCTGTCGGGCACAACAGGCGCTGGCGCAACCGGCGTTGGCACAACCGGCGTTGGCACAACCGGCGTTGGTACAACCGGCGTTGGTACAACCGGCGTTGGCACAACCGGTGTTGGCACAACATGCGCGGGCACTGCCGGCGCAGCCTGCTGGGCCGCACCCTGCGCTGACGGCATCTTGTCTTGAGCGGAGCTGAAAAGCGCCGGGGTAAGAAATGCCATTATCAAAAGACTTCCCGTTTTCATAGTGCGACTCCGTTCTTGCAGAACACGCATTGATTTTCTGTTTCTATCTGCTTGAGTTTGTAGAGCAGGGCCTTATAGCTGATTCCCAGGGCAACCGCCGCGCGTTTTCGGTTGCCACCGGTTGAAACCAGAACCTCGGAGATCAACTGGCGTTCGATCTGTATGGATGAGGCCCGCGTGGCTTCCTTCAGTAATAGATGCCTGTGATTCCCATTCGACTTTCCCGACAACGTAGCCGCCTTGATGGCCGCCAGAGATATTGCCTGGTCTCCGATGGCGACAACCGCCTTGATTGCGGTCTGAAGTTCAGTCAGATTGCCGGGCCAGGTGTGTTCCATCAGGTGTCCGATAAGCTCTTTGCAGGGGACCGGCTTGGGGCGGTCAAACTGTATGGAGTACTGTGTCATAAGCATATCGGCGATGGAGAGGATCTCGGGTTTCCTGCAGCGCAGAGGGGGAATCTGAAGAGTAACTGCCGAAATGAGGTAGTAGAAATCCTCTCTCATACGCCACGACTTGACTTCTTCCGCAAGGTCACGGCTCGAGCCAAACAACAGACGGCAGGTTTGCGCCTGTTCTGAGCGAAAATAGGAGTTGACGAGGAATTCCTGCAGTAGTTGGATAAGCTCTGTTATTTCAACTAGATAAAGCGTCCCCTTGGTTGATAGAGCAGACCGCAGTGCCATGGCATCAGCATCCTGGCAGCGGATCTCCTGGAACGCGTTACGGGACAAATTCGACTGTGCGTGAATTTGTGCAGCAATAGAGCGTTTTCCGGCACCGTGTTCTCCCAATATCAGAACAGGGCAGTCGCTTTCGGCAATATGGGCAATCGCGCGTTGAATCCGCGCTTCCGCGGCAGGGGCTGGCCTCGCCTGCTGCTTCCCATTTTGGATCATTGTAATTGTTGCCATTTGGGGACCTGGGTCACTTCATCTTTAGCTATGCAGCTTCAAGACCTGAGGGGGAGGCAATACATAGAATGGGCTTCCCTTGCGGATTATCGACTATCGAGCGCGCTTCCCTGGGCTAGGCTAAAGATAAGGCAGATTTGTTCCCTCCTACAGGGAAACAGTGTACCATTAATTCTACTGGAAAGTGGAAATCATTTTCCATCAGAGCCGGTAGGAGGATTACCTTTGGATGGAAATTTCATGGGGTATTTTCCTGAATCACCCCTTACTCTTCTGGCTCGCCTATTGCTAATGTAGAGTAATACGAATCAATTAGCTCTGGGAAAGGAATCATGGATCAAGAAGCACAGACGCGAACTGCTCCATCGGGGAGCTGGCGCACCAGCTATTCTCAATTGGCATTGGGTTCAACGATCATCTGCCTGCTGATCGCGGCGGTTTATTACCACGTGCTGGTGAAACTGGCTATCGACTGGTGGCAAATACCCGATTTCTCTCACGGTTTCCTGGTGCCTCCGTTCGCGGCGTATCTGGTTTGGGAAAAGAGGAAGACCCTTCGCGACACTAAGATTGCTCCCTGCTGGAATGGAATTGCCGTGATTGTCCTAGGGCTGGTCGTTCTGCTCCTGGGGGTCTACGGTTCCGAGCTCTTCCTCTCGAGGGTTTCGCTGATCATTTTGCTAGCTGGACTGGTACTTTGTTTTGGCGGACGGCAGTTCTTGAAGGAGTTGCGCTTCGCCCTGCTGGTCTTGTTGCTGGCCATTCCCATTCCGGCCATTGTTTTCAATCAGATAACCTTTCCGCTGCAGATTCTGGCTTCTAAACTGGCGAGCGCCCTGCTTCCTTTATTTGGTGTGCCGGTTTTGCGCGAGGGAAACGTCATCGAGCTTCCCTTGATGAAGCTGGAGGTGGCTGAGGCCTGCAGCGGCATCCGCTCCCTGATGAGCTTGTGTACGCTCGCCGTTTTTTATGGATACTTCCTGGAGAAGTCCAATATGCGGCGACTCGTGCTCGTGCTGGCCAGCATTCCCATCGCGATAGCGGCCAACGCGGTGCGCATCCTGGGCACTGGGTTGTGCGTCCAGTACTGGGACCCGGACAAGGCCTTGGGCTTTTTTCACGAGTTTTCCGGCTGGGTCATCTTTTTGGTGTCGCTTGTTTGCTTGTATACTGTTCATCGCGTGATGTGTCTATTCCCGGCAAAAAGGCGGCAGATATGAAGAACCTTCGTTTCTGGACAGTGGTCCTGCTGCTGGTTGCAACCGGGCTTTTGCTGCATATGCGGCCCGCTGTTGATCGTACCCCCCCCAGCGAGCCTTTGTCGCAGTTGCCATATATCATTGCAGGATGGGCGGGAAGCGACCAGCAAATCGACCGGGAGACGCTCGATCTCCTCGGTGCTGGAGATGTTCTTACGCGCTCCTATGCCCAGAACGGGCAACCGGAGCCAATCGGCCTGTTCATAGGTTATTTCCCTTCCCAGAGGACTGGACAGACTATTCATTCTCCTAAGAATTGCCTGCCCGGAGCCGGATGGGTCTTCGAGTCGTCAACCTCCATCGATTTGGCCGACGTGAATGGCAAACCGCATCGGGTAGGCGAGTACATTATCGCCAACGGCGCGGCAAAGCAGTTCGTCATCTACTGGTATCAGGCACACGGGCGTAGCGTGGCAAATGAGTACATGGCGAAGATTTACATGGTTGTAGATGCAATTCGGACGAATCGAACCGACGGAGCGCTGGTCCGGGTCATCACGCCGATCTCTTTACACGAAGATAATTCGGCAGCTAGAAGTCGCGCCGAGAAATTTACCATGCAGCTTGCGCCCTTGCTGCCACGATTTATCCCTGACTAAGCGCATTGGAAGAAGCAGGGAAAAGCAACGCTGTTCGCTAGTGGCTTCATGTTGAGCCATTCGAGAGTCAGCATGAAAGGATGGAAGAAATGGAAAGCAGAGTCATTACATTTCAATTCGGCTGCGATGGCAGGCAGAGCCAGCGGATTCGTTACGCAGCTCTTGGGATCATTGCGCTCTTTCTATCGCTCACTCTATTGTCTGGGTGCTTCCGTGATCCAAACGTGCGAAAACACAAGTATTTGGAGAGCGGACAGAAATATACCGCGCAGGGCAAGGACAGAGAAGCCATCATTCAATATTCCAACGCCTTGAAGATCGACAAAAACTTCGCCGAGGCGCATTACGCCCTGGCACAGTCATATCTCCATATTGGCGCCTTAAGCGCCGCTTACGGCGAATATCAGCGGACTGTCGCCCTGCAGCCAACAAACTATAAGGCGAGAATTGATCTGGGAAACATGCTCCTCGCCGGAGGCCGGCCCGACGATGCCCAGGCACAGGCGGACGCTGTCATAACGGCGCAACCGGACAACGCCGACGCTCACGCCCTGCTTTCCCGCATAGCGGCCAGACGCGGACAGAAGGATGTGGCTTTTACAGAGATCCGTCGCGCGCTGGAACTTGCTCCCAACGAGGCTCTGCTTCATGAAACCCTCGCCTTGCTCGAAGTGGGCGATGTAGCGCAGGGCGCTTCTGTCGAGGATGAATTGAAGAAGGCCGTCGCGCTCGATCCGAAGTCGGTAAACGCCAAACTGCTTCTAGCCGCCTTTTATGCAAAAAACAGCCGCTGGCCGGAGGCCGAACAAACATGCAAGAACGCCATCGCCACGGACCCCAAAAACTTGACTGCCCGGGAAAGCCTGGCCCAGATCTATCTCAAACAGGGAGATCAGTCTAAGGCCGAGGAAGCATTACGCCAGGCTTCGAACGACCTTCCGGACAGCCCGCTGGGTGTGCGGATGCTGGCGGACTACTACGCCAGCTCTGGGCAGATTGAAAAGGCTCGTGTGGAGTTTGCCAGTCTTGCTAAAAAGTACCCCAAGAATCTCTCCGTGCAGGAGGGATACGTCCGCATTCTTCTTCAGGTCAGAGACTATGCAACCGCCCAGACCGTTATCAACGAGTTGATGAAGAAGAACAGCAAGGATCCCCAGGTCGCTGTGCTCAACGGAATTGTGCTGCTCAACAATGGCAAGCTGGGAGACGCGATCAATGCCCTTCAGGATGCGGCCAATAACGCCCCCAAGGACGCCTATATTCAGTTCTGGCTCGGCAAGGCTGCGCTCGTCAAGGGAGACAGCAACCTCGCGGAGAAGAGCTTCCGTACAGCGGCGCAACTGAATCCGCGTTACCTGGAGGCGCAGGAGGAACTAGCGCGCATTGCAACTCTGCGTGGTGATATGAGTTTGCTGTCCGATGTGGCGGAAAAGACAATTTCCGTCGCTCCTCGCTTCCCCGGCGGTTATCTGTGGCGAGCGATTGCGGAGCTGTCTCATAATGCGCCGGATAAGGCCGAGGCTGACCTGAAGACTGCTATCACCAACGCCCCGCGTAGTGCCCAGGCTTATCTCATGCTTGGCGAGCTTCGCTTCTCGCAAAAACGCTATCCGGAAGGTGCGGCGCAGATGGAGACGGCATTACAGTACGACCCCAATTCGATTGGCGCTTTGCGCGGGCTGGTTGGTTACGACATCTACAAAAAACAGCCAGCCCAGGCACTGGCGCGTATCAACGCGCAAATCGACAAGAGTCCCAGGAATAGCGGTTTCTACGACCTGCTGGCTCAGCTTCAGATACAAAACAAGAACCTGGATCAGGCTGCCGCCTCGGCTCAGAAGGCCATGGATATTAATCCCGATGACGGCGAGGCGGTTGCCATCTACTCCCAGCTCCAGGTGCAGCGCGGACAAGCGGCAAATGCCGTCGGCGCCTGGGAGAAATGGTCGCAGGCTCATCCCGGCAATGCCGGCGCACTGGCCATTCTGGGAACTCTCGAGGAGTCGCGCGGAAATGGCAGCAAGGCCGAGGACTATTACAAGAAGGCGCTTGCCATTCAGCCCACGCAGCCTATCGCCGCCAACAATCTCGCCTATAGAATGCTGACGAATGGAGGCAACGTCGATGTTGCATTGTCGCTGGCGCAGACGGCGCGCCGCGGACTGCCAGATTCTCCCAGTACTGCGGATACTCTGGCATGGGCTTATTACCAAAAGGGAACCTACGGCTTCGCCCGCGATCTTCTCGAAGAAGCCATCAAGACCACTCCTAACAACCCGATAACCCAGTATCACCTGGGGATGGTGTACGCCAAACAAGGAGACAAGACTAACGCCACTACTCACCTCAAGAAGGCCATTTCGCTGGCGCCGGACTCGCAGTCAGCTAAGGACGCGCAGGCGGCGTTGCAAGGACTGGGCTAGACAACCATGATGTTCTGAGGCCAGCCGGCAGCGCGCGGAGCGCTGCCGGTTGCGTCTAAGGGCCGTAGCCGATTCACAACAAGACGCACCAGTTTTCATTGCAAACACAGCTGGGAATCTATGTCCAACACAAAGACAATAGCTAGGAACTCCGGCTGGTTCGGTACTGAAACCATCGTCAGCGCCGTCGTTCTTCTGGTATCCTCGATCGCCATTAACCGCTATCTGGGACCTGAAAAGAACGGCTACATCATATATGTCAACTATATTGCCACGCTGGTCAGCAGCCTGGGCGGATTCGGCATTCCGGCGACCACTCGAAAGTATATGGCCGAGTTTATCGGCATGGGCGACCGGGGCACCGCGCGGTACATCTTTCTGCGTACATTGCTCTTGCAGACCGGACTGGCAACGCTGGCCACAGGCGGCTTTCTCTATTGGGTGCTGGGCGACGCCAATCCCGATTACAAGCTGGCTGCGGCCCTGCTCGTGCTCAGCATTTGGCCCTCGATGGTCAACTCCATCCCGGCACAGGCCAATATGGCCACGGAAGATTTGTCGACGAATCTGCCCGCCTCTGTTGTTTCAATGATCATCTACCTCATCGCAATCGCGGCCACGGTAATCTTCCGTTGGGGCGTGGTCGGCATCGGCGCGGCGGCGCTCGTCATGCGAACCGTCGATTTTCTTGTGCGTTTCTTTCCCACGTTGAAGCGCGTGCTCGCCTGGGAAATCACTCATGTTCACCCGTTGGGATTGCGCAGGCGCATGATGGCCTTCGCCTGGCCGAGCGTCGCCACTATGACGGTGGCGCTGATCGTATGGGGCCGTTCGGAGATTATTCTGCTGAAGAGTCTCTGCCCGGATATCCGCCAGGTGTCGTTCTATTCCCTGGCATTTACCATGGCCGAACAATTGTTGCTGGCCGCTTCCGTTTTCGGAACCGCGGCCGGCGCCACAATCTTCGTTCAGTACGGGCGCGACAAGTCCAGGCTTCCCGACCTTACGGCTTCCACTTTCCGCTATCTTGCTTTGATCTCCATTCCGCTGCACTTTATCGCGGCATCGCTCGCGGTCCCGGCTTTACTGCTTCTCTACGGACGCCAATTTAAGGACGCGGCTATGGTTGTGATGCTGGCTCCGCTGCTGTGCATCTTCAAAGCGTTCATCTCGCCCGCGCAGAGCCTTCTCCAGTGCTCCGAGCGGCAGCGCTTCGTCATCGCGGCAACGGTGCTCGCGGGCGTTGTCGATTGGGGAGTGGCCTGGTGGCTTATTCCCGCGCATGGCGCGGTCGGCGCATGTATTGGCAACGGAGCGGCACAAGCCACGGCCGTCCTTATCATGTGGGCCGTGGCAATCCATCTCTACAAGGTGAAACTTCCCTGGCTGCAGGTGGCAAAAATCGTTTTCTGCAGCGTTCTTGCGGCGTTGACCGCGCATTACATTGCAATGCTGACCGAGCACCACATTGCTGGTCACCTGGCGCCGTTGTGGGCCATTCTGTTCGGCGGATGCGCTTCTCTGATCGTTCTTTTCGGGCTCTTCTACTGGATGCGCGTGCTGGAGCCGGAAGATCACGATCGCCTCAATATCCTGGTCAAGATGCTGCCCAAGCAAATCTCCACATCGGCAGGCTCGCTTCTGGACGCGATGATTCGTCCGGAGTGAAGCGGTATGCGCTCGACAGAGATGGTTGAATATGGGTGTATTTAAGCCGGAGTATCATTGCGGATTATTTTCGCTTAGGAAAGAATCTCCGATATGTCGGGTACAACAGTACCTTTAGCAAATAGACGCTGACCTCGGACGTCAGGCGCCAGTCGCGAAGATCAAAATCGAAAAACTTTGCGGACTTATAAGACCGTGCAATGCCGCGCCAGGTGGTCAGCCCCGCTTTGAGGTAGCTGCGGAAGCAATTGACATCGCGCCTGAGCACAATGTGGTGGAAATGCCGCCCATGCCATTTCACTGGCTCGACCGATTCCCCGATCAGGTCGAGGTAGTGCAGCCAACCCAGGTCGACACCTGCGTAGGGCGCCGCATCCGCGGTAACACTATAGCGGGGATTCGCTTCAATCAACTTAACGCGGCCGTCCCGGCTGTCCCGCTTCAGTTCCAGCTCGCAAAGGCCCTCATACCTGATCGATTGGAAAAAATGATCGCAAAGATCTTCAATTTCCGGTTCGCTGACCGGCTCCACGACGCTTGCTGATCCAAAATAAATAGGTGTAGTTCTCAGTTCACGAACCAGGCAGGAACCAAGGTGACTTCCGCCCCTTCCATAACAGGACAGATAAACGAACTTGGCGTCGTCCGGCCCTTCGATGATTTCCTGTACGACCACTGCGGGAGTAACGCCTTCCACCATGCGGTACGTCGCTTCCAACTCAGTCCCGGAGGAGGCTAAAGCTATCTTCTGATTCAACAGTGGGTGTCCTTCAGGTAACTTCTCCCACTCCCTGAAATGCACCGGCTTCATGAGACACGGGAATTGCGCATTAACGGCGAACTGGCGTAACTCATCGATGGACTCGACGAATTTTGTCTGCGGAACCGGTAAGCCGTTGACGTCCGCAATCTCATATTGCCGCTTTTTAGTCGCCAGCAGGGCTTGTGTTGCCATCGATGCCGGTCGAAAAATGAAGTATGGCTCCAGCGCGGCTGCATGGTCGGCAATCGCTGTCACAAATTGGTCTGCGCTGGCGATCAACACCGGCTTGCGCTCCATCCGTTTCGCCAGATCTATCATGAACATCTCCCACTCCGCCGGTTGAGTATCGGGATTGGGGCAGAGATAAGCCTTTCCGTAAATAGTCCGAAATCCCTGTTGAGAGCCATCGCAATCAATGCAGCAGGTCTCCACCTTTCGGCGAAACAGGTTCCTCATCAGCACAACGCCCGTTTGATAAGCTCCCGCCACAACTACGGGCGGCAGATCGATGCGCGAGTACTTACCCATACATATCTCCCTAAAACAATCATTGTAGCCTTTGCCGCCTCACCGCCGTTATACTGGTGCCCTGACGTCCGTCGTTCAAGCTTCGGCCCGGACAGCACATGCAATCAATATCACGGCGGATTCAAAGTCCTGTTTTGGGTGAGAAGTTAGAATTGGCAGAGTGGCCCAATCGAGTTTTCGACTCCGCTTGGATGGATTTTTCGAATGTGCGCTGCGGCTCTACTGGGCGTTGTTGGCGCAATCTTGCGCGTCGGGGGCCTTCGCAAGTAGGCTTAATAGAGGTACTGGTCAATGATAAGCGCTGTGATACCGGTGCATAATCGCTTCAATTATTTGAACGAAACAATCGCTTCAGTTTTTTCGCAGACTCGAGTGCCTGATGAAGTTCTCATTGTAGATGATTGTTCGACCATTCCCGTGGAGGAGTATTTTGCACTTAATCCGCCACCAGGCCAGGTACGTGTTGTGCGCACGGATCGATCTCGGAATGCCGGAGGCGCTCGCAACTATGGATGGCGGCGGGCACAGGGCGATTTGATCGCGTTTAACGACAGTGACGATCTATGGGAACCGGACAAGACACGATTACAGGCCGAGTATCTGGAGTCACACCCGGAAGTGGATGGGGTCTACGGTCCCATGGTGGGGTTCTTTCCCGATGGCAGAACAGTACAATGGGCTTACGATCGCCCGCCGCTGGTGGACATTCCATCCGCTCTGCTCGGCGCGCATATATCCACTCCAGCTCTTATGATCCGGCGTAGAGCACTGGAGGTGCTTGGCGGCTTCGATGAAACGTTGGCGATCCTGGAGGACCAGGCTTTCCCAATAGAGATTGGGCGGGCGGGATTGCGCGTGGTGTTTCTGCCGTCGCCTGTTGTCCTGCGCGTACGGAGAAACAATGAAAATATATCCCGCAATGCGATGAAGTACTTTGTCTGTTCTTGCCGGATTGCACTCCGCTATCGGCAGCTAAGCGGAGAAATCTACGGGCCGGGGTCTGTGAGAGTTCATCTCAGCAGGTCTCTGAGACGCTTCGGTGCAAAGACGCGCGGCATGGGATTGCCAACGCGGATTCTTGGTTCATTTCTGGAATCTTTGTCGCCGCGCAGCAGCATGCCACGTGGGCGTTGAGGAACCTATGAGTACATTCGGGACGATAAACCCGCCACAACTCATTAATCCTTCGTATCGGGCTCATAATGAGGCGCAAATGGCTTCACATAATCCGAAAAGTAGTCTATTACATATTCGTTGAGCGCTACCCGCCAGTCGCGCATCAAGTCCATGTTTCTTAGCTTGAGCTTGTAGTTCACTAAACGCTCGCTGGCAGGGCGTGGCGCAAAGTAATCCCGCGCGAAGTACTCGGAAGTAACAGGTTTCACTTGCACTTTTTCTTGAAGCTTTAGCAGTTTAACCAGTTCCTGGGCAACTTCCAGCCGCCCGGTTTCTCCTCCGCAGACCATGTTGTAAAGACCGTAATATGGGGTTTCAATCATTGCGGCGAGATTGCGGGCAAAATCAACAGTGTAAGTAGGCGTTCCGAGTTTGTCGTTGACGACATTAATCTCTGTTACTCCTTTGGCTAGTTGTTTCATGAGTTTATTGATGAACTTCTTGTCTTTCTTGGGACCTCCTCCCATCATCCAGCCGGCGCGGAAAATATAATGCTTGGGCACTCGCGTCTGAA
>Ga0326727_10018246_pt1 | contig 14359 bp, 11 predicted proteins | sample MB2enrmetagenome_FD_207643 | JGI IMG/M metagenome (GOLD analysis project Ga0326727, IMG submission 207643) | Lab enriched peat soil microbial communities from McLean, Ithaca, NY, United States - MB29MY | ecosystem: Environmental > Terrestrial > Soil > Wetlands > Peat | place: USA: New York...
AGCTCGGCGAGGCGGGCCACCTCCGGGTGGAGGCGGAGGGAGGCGAGGATCTCGGCGGCCCCAGCGGCCTGGGCCTCGCTGGTCTCGGTCAGCAGGTGGCCGCCCGGCCGGAGCCAGGCCGGCGCCCCCGCCGCCACCCGCCGCATTAGGTCGAGGCCGTCCGCGCCCCCGTCCAGCGCCCGCCGGGCCTCGTAGAGGCGGGCCTCCCGGGGGAGCAGATCGACCTCCGCGGTGGGGACGTAGGGGACGTTGGCGACCAGGACGTCGACACGACCACGAAGCCCAGCGGGCAGGGGCGCGAAGAGGTCTCCCTCGTAGACGTGGGCGCCCCAGGCGGCGAGGTTGCGCCGGGCGCAGGCCACCGCGACGGGGTCGACGTCGGCGGCGTGCAGCTCGATTCCCTCCACCCTGGCGGCCAGCGCGGCCCCCAGCGCCCCCGAGCCGCAGCAGAGGTCCACCACCACGCCCCCCGGCCGGAGGCGGACGGCGGCCTGATGGACCAGGAACTCGCTGCGGTGACGGGGCACGAACACCCCCGGGTCGACCCGAATCCGCAGGCCGCAGAACTCCGCCCAGCCGATGACGTACTCGAGCGGCTCGCCCGCCACCCGGCGCTGCAGCATCACGGCGAGGTCGGCCCGGGTCGCGGCGGCGGCGACGAGCAGGGCGGCCTCGTCCTCGGCGAAGACGCAGCCGGCGCCGCGCAGCCGGGCGGTCACCTCGGCGAGCGTCAGAGCGGGCATCCGCCCGGCGCGATCAGGCCGGCGCGGTGGCGTCGGCGGCAAGGGCCTGACCGTTCGCCCCCTCTGCGTGGGCGGACCGGGCGTCCGCGGCCAGGATCTCGGCGATCTCCGGGCGGGTGAACTCCGCCGGCAGGGGCTGGCCCAGGCTGAGCAGCTCCCGCACCCGGGTCCCGCTCAGGACGGCGTGATCCGCCGCGGGATGCGGGCAGGTCCGGGTCGAGGCCATCTGACCGCACCTCCGGCACCAGAAGGCGTGCTCGAAACGCAGGATCTCGATGCCCAGCTCCGCCGGCGTGTACTCGTCGAAGATCCGCTGCGCCGCATAGGTGTCGTAGTAGTTGCCAATCCCGGCATGATCCCGTCCCACGATGAAGTGGGTGCAGCCGTAGTTGCGCCGGATCAGGGCGTGGAAGACCGCCTCCTTGGGCCCCGCGTAGCGCATCCAGGCCGGGTTGGTCGCCAGCAGCACCCGCTCCGCCGGGAAGTAGCCCGCCAGCAGCTCCTCGTAGCAGGCCATCCGGGTCGCCGCCGGGATGTCGTCGCTCTTGGTCTCCCCCACCAGCGGGTGGAGGAGCAGCCCGTCCAGGTTCTCCAGCGCCACCTTCTGCAGGTACTCGTGGGCGCGGTGCACCGGGTTGCGGGTCTGGAAGCCGACCATCGTGGCCCAGCCCCGCTCCGCCTTCGCCGCCCGCACCTCCAGCGGGGTCAGGTCGTACGTGGGAAACCCCGTGTCGGGACGGCGGAGCGCGGTCACCTGCCCGCCCAGCGCCCACGGGCCCGAGGCCTGGAGCAGCCGGACGCCGGGATGGGCGGTGTCGTCGGTGGCGTACACGGAGAGGGCCTCGCGCCCAGGGTCGGTCGGGTAGACGTCCTCGACATCGACCACGGCGACGACCTCACCCTGGTGGCGGAGCGCCACCCGTGACGCCCCGCGAGCGCGCCCCGCCCCCTCCTCGTCCAGGCGCAGCACCACCGGGATGGGGAAGGGATGCCCACCGGGCAGCCGGCCGGACGCGAGCACCTCGGCGTAGCCGGCGGCGCCCATGAAACCGGGCAGCGGGGAGAACGCCCCGGTTCCCAGCATCAGGGCGTCAGCGGTCTCGTGCGGCCCCACCTCGAGCACCGGCAGGCTGCGCGCCTGCTCGCGGAGGGCCCCGGCCTCGGCACCGGTGCGGAGCCGCGGGCGCACCCCACGCCAGATGTGGCCGAGGCGCTCCAGGCAATCGAGGATCCGCTCCACCGACTCCTCCACCGTCTCCTCGCCGCTGTCCACGGTGACCTCGGCGTGGAGTGGCTCCTCGTAGGGGTCACTGACCCCGGTGAAGTTGGCGACCTCCCCCCGGAGTGCCTTGGCATACAGCCCCTTGGCATCGCGGCGGACCAGCTCATCCAGCGAGCAGCGCACGTACACCTCGACGAAGCCCGGGACCGCGGCCCGCACCTCGTCGCGCACCTCCCGGTACGGGGAGATCGCGGCGGTGATCGCCACCCCGCCATGACCCGCCACCAGACCCGCAACGTGGCCGATGCGGCGGATGTTGGTGTCCCGGTCCTCCTTGGAGAAGCCCAGGCCCTTGGAGAGATGGGTGCGCACCTCGTCGCCGTCGAGGACGGTCACCGTCCTCCCCAGCAGGCGCAGCTCCTGGTCCAGCCGGACCGCGATCGTCGACTTGCCCGCCCCCGACAGCCCGGTCAGCCAGATCACCAAACCTCTGCTCATGCGCGCCTCACCCCACCCGTCCGGCGACGTAATCCCGGGTCCGTGGATCGCGAGGGGCGTCGAACAGCTCCTTGGTCGGCCCCGTCTCGACCAGCTCGCCCACCCGGTCCTCGCCGAGCAGGAAGATCGCCGCCTGGTCGGAGACGCGGGCGGCCTGGAACATGTTGTGGGTCACCAGCACGATGGTGACATCGGCCGCCAGGCGCGTGATCAGATCCTCGATCTTGGCCGTCGCGATCGGGTCGAGCGCCGAGCACGGCTCGTCCATGAGCAGGACGTCCGGCTCCACCGCCAGGGCCCGGGCGATGCAGAGACGCTGCTGCTGGCCTCCGGAGAGGCGCAGGGCGGGCTGGTTCAGGTGATCCTTGACCGTGTCCCACAGCGCGGCGTGACGCAGCGCCGACTCGGCGGCGTCGCGCAGCAGCACCCGGCCGCGCACACCATTGAAGCGCAGCCCGGAGACGACGTTCTCGAAGATGCTCATGGCCGGGAACGGGTTAGGGCGCTGGAAGACCATGCCGATCCGGCGGCGCACCAGCTCGGGCTGGGTGCTCGGCGCGTACACGTCGAGATCGCCGAGCCGGATCGAGCCCTCGACCCTGCCGCCGGTGTGGTCGTGGAGCCGGTTGATGGCTCGCAGCAGGGTGGTCTTGCCACAGCCCGAGGGACCGATGAGCGCCGTCACCTCGCGGTCGGGGATGGTGAGGGTGACGCCGCGCACCGCAACGTGATCGCCGAAGGACACCCGCACCCCCTCCAGGCTGAGGGCCGGGGGCGCCGCCGAGGTTGCGCGGGTGTGCGCCAGCGCCGCCGCGGCGTGATCTACCACGGCGGGGCCGGTGCTGGGGGCGCCGGCGCGGAAGCGCGCGGGGTCACCCGCCGCCACCGCGGATGCGGCGTCCGGCCGGGCGACCAGGGTGGAGGGACGGGGCAGCCGGCGACTGTCCGCGGACATCTCAGCGAGCTCTCTGAGAGATGCGCCACGCGGCGATCTTAGCGGCAACGCTCAGAAGCAGGACGAAGCCGAGCAGCACCAGGGCCGTGCCCCACGCGGTCTGCTGCGCGACCGGGAAGGCCTGGGTGCCGTCGGTGTAGATCAGGAGCGTCATGGCGGCGAGCGGCGTGGCCAGGGTGAAGAGCAGCGGAGCGGTCTCGCCCACGGCCCGCGCGATGGCGAGCAGGTTGCCGGTGACCAGGTCGGGGAGCGCACCGCGCAGCACCACCGAGCGGGCCACCCGGCCGCGCCGCGCCCCCAGGGCGATGCCCGCCTCCCAGAGGTCGAGAGCGATGGTCCGCATCGCCTCCTCGTCGGCCCGGATCATGATCGGCAGCATCAGCACCGCGAGCGCGAAGGCCGCGGCCAGGTTGCCGAACTGGCGCAGCGGGAGCACCAGCAGCGTGTAGGCGGAGATGCCGATGATGATCGACGGCACGCCGGTGAGCACATCGGCGCTGAAGCGGAGCGCGGCGGCCAGCCGTCCGCTCCGCTCGAAGAGAAAGAGGGCGGCCAGCAGCGACGTCGGGATCGCCAGCACCAGCGCCAGACCGACGATCTCGGCGCTGCCGACGATGGCCGTCGAGATGCCGCCCCCCGAGATGGTGGGCGGAGTCGGTGCGTTGACCAGAAAGCCCCAGGAGAGGGCGCCCGCCCCGCGGCTGATCGTGTAGTAGAGAAGGGTCACCAGGGGCGCCACCGCGGCGACGGCCGCCACCGCGCACAGCCCCTGGGCGATGCGGCCGGTGAGGCGGCGCCGGGTCAGCGACCGCTCCGCCGCGGCCCGGATCAGCTCGCGACGGCGCGGGGCGAGGACGGCGCTCACCGCAGCGCTCCCGCAGTGCTGACGGCGGTCCCGTGACCGCGGCGGAGCAGCGCCTGGCCGCCGGCGTTGACGGCGACGGTGAGGATGAGCAGGACAAAGCCGAGCGCGATCACCGAGCTGGTGCCGATCCCCGGCGATGCCTCGGCGAACTGGTTGACGATCGCCGATCCCAGCGTCGCCCCGGGGGCGGTGAGCGAAGCGGGGATGGCCGGCCGGTTGCCGATGACCATGGCCACGGCGATGCTCTCCCCCATCGCCCGGCCGACCGCCAGCGTCACCGCCGCCTGGATCCCCGATCGGGCGGCGGGGATGACCGCCCTGCGCACCGCCTGCCACCGGGTGGCGCCCAGCGCCAGGGCCGCCTCACGGTCGGCGACGGGGACCGCGGCGAGGGCGGTGCGGCTCAGCGCCACCATGGTGGGCAGGGTCATCACCGCCAGCACCACCGAGGCCAGCAGGATGCTGGGACCGTAGGCCTCGCCCCGGAAGAGCCAGCCGAGCACGGGCATGGAGGCGAGGAACGGCTCCACCTGGTTGGCGAAGATGGGGGTGAGCACGATCAGTCCCCAGAGGCCGACCACGATGCTGGGAACCGCGGCGAGCAGGCCGATGAGCGTGGAGAGCGGTGCGGCCAGCCAGCTGGGCGCCAGCTCGGAGAGGAAGGCCGCGGTCCCCAGACCGATCGGCACCACGATCACCATGGCGACCGCGGTGGTGAGCAGCGTGCCCACCACCAGGATGCCGGCGCCGTACTGGCCGGCGGCCGGGTTCCAGGTGGCCGACCAGAGGAAGCCGATGCCCGAGTGCACGAGCGCCTGGCCGGAGCCGCCCGCGATGCTGACCAGAAGCGCGATCACCAACGCTCCGAAGAGCCCGGCGCCGGCCCAGCGGAGCGCCATGTAGGCGGGTTCGCCGGCACGCGTGCGCCGCCCCGCCAGGGCGCGGCGCACGTGGCTGCCCGGATCCACCCCACCGGGCAACCCGAGCGCAGCGTCAGGGATCATCGAGCCGGCATGCGGTGATGAGCGCCTCTGTGAGAAGGACCAACTCAGCTGGTGAAGAGTGGAGTGCCCGCGGAGCTCTCCAGCTCACGAATCGTGGTCTGGGCCAGGCTGGCCACGTTGGCGGGGAGCGGCGCGTAGCCGAGCGCGGCGGCGTCCTGCTGACCGGTCGTCACCACCCAGTCGAGGAGCTTGCCGAGGGCGATGCCGGTGGTCGTCTTCGACTGCTTCTGGTACACCAGCGTCCAGCTGAAGTTGGCGAGCGGATAGGTGCCGGACCCCGCCTCGTTGACCACGTTGAAGTTGGTCGGGCTGAGGCTGGTCGCCTGGGCGCCCGCCAGAGCGATGGACGCCTCGGTCGGAGCCACGTAGGCGCCGGCCGCATCGAGCAGGGCGGCGTTGACGAAGCCGTTCTGGAGCGCGTAGCCGTACTCGACATAGCCGACCGAGCCGCCGGTCTGGCTGACGTAGGTGGCGACGCCGGTGTTGAGCTGCTCGCCGATGCCGACGGTCGCGAGCGGCCACGTCCGCGACGGGGTCGACGTGCCGATCGCGCTCACCCAAGCGGGCGCGGTGTCGATGAGGTACTGGTCGAGGTCATAGCCGGGGCCCGACGCGTCGGCCCGATGGACCGGCTTGATCGCCAGGTTGGGCAGGTTCGAGACCCCGGACACGCTGGCGATCTGGGGGCTGTCCCAGTTGGTGATGGTCCCATCGAAGATGCCGGCCAGGGTGGGCCCGTCGAGCTTGAGGTTGGCGGGTGCACCGGGCACGTTGTAGCTGATGGCGACGCCGCCCAGGTCCACGGGGATCTGCAGGATCGTGCCGCCGGTGGCCGCAGCCAGCTGGGCCGAGGTCATGGGGATCTCCGAATCGCCGAAGGCGACCGTCGCCTGCTGGATGTCGGTGACGCCCACGCTGGACCCGGCCGGGGAGTAGTTGATGGTGGTGTTGGGGTTCTTCTGGCTGTACTGGTAGAAGACGGTCTCGAAGAAGGGCTCGATGGAGTTGGCGCCGGCGCCGCTCAGGGTGACCGCGCTCGGGGTGACGACGTCGCAGGTGGCGCTCAGCACCGTGTTCGAGGCGCAGCTGGAGGCGGCCGCCGAGGCGCTCCGCGTGGCCGTCGGCGTCGAGGTGGTGCCACACGCAGCCACCACGCCGATCAGGCCAAGCGCAGCCAGCGCGGTCCTGCGCCGCCCGCCACCATTCCAGCCGCGAACCGATGTGAGCGTGATCACTGGCGAGACCCTCCGATCCGGCGTCTGACCCGACCGAAGCGGTGGCGGGTTCCGTCCGTGCAGGCAGAAGTGTGCGGGCGCCTTACCACATGATCAAGCCAGGGGATCGTATGATTTCATTCTTCCTAGAAGAACTGTGGATTCCCTCCCCCCGTCCGCCGACTCCGAGGACGCGGCGCGTCCCGCCGTGCCGCGTCCCCACGCCCCGGCCAGGCCGCGGCCGGAGGTGACCCTCGACCAGCTCCACACCTTCCTCGCCGTGGCCGAGCGCCAGCACGTGAGCGCGGCCGCGGATGCGCTCGGCATCTCCCAGGGGTCGGTGAGCACGGTGGTCCATCGCCTGGAGAAGCGGCTCGGGCTGGCCCTCTTCCAGCGGGTGGGACGCAACATCCAGCTCACCGACGTGGGCAGGGCGCTCCGCCCCATCGCCACCCGGATCTTCGACGACGTCGCCATGGTCGAGGAGCTGCGGGTCAGCTACCTGAGCGTGGAGCAGGGCGAGATCGCGATCGCCGCCGGTCACGTGGTCGGCGCCCACCGCGTCCCCGGCTGGCTCGCCCCCTTCGTGGCGGCCCACGCCCAGCTGGGTCTCCACCTCCGGCTGGCACGCTTCCGGGACATGATCGTGATGCTCCAGGGCGGCGAGGTCGACATCATCTTCGCGGGCTCGAAGGTCGACGTCCCCGGGGTGGAGTCCATGGTCATGGAGCGCACCGAGATGGTGCTGGTCGTGGCACCGGCCCACCCGCTCGCCAGCAGCCGCCACCCGCTGCGGGAGCTGAGCGGTTACCGCCACCTGGAGCACGAGCGCGGCACGGCCACCCACGAGCTGGCAGCTCAGCTGCTCGGTGACAGCGCCCGCGACGCCGAGGGCGTCGAGCTCGAGGAGGGGGCGCTGGTGCCCGCCCTGAAGGCGGGCCTCGGCTTCGCGGTGATGCCGGGGGCCCTGGTCGAGCAGGACATCGCCGCCGGGCGGCTCACCGCCATCCCCTGCCCGGGGCCGCGCGTGCTGCAGGCCTTCACCGCCTCGCGCCGCGAGGGGGTGCACACCCCGGCGGTGGAGCTGCTCTGGTCCCACCTGCGCGAGGTGGCCGCCGGAGCCTGAGTCGTGTCCGCGGCGGGCCGCGGAGATCCACATCCTCCTGTGGACGCAAGCGGTGATGACCGCTGCTCAGCGGCTCCACGAACGGGTCGGCCTCCGGGTCCAGGTGGGCTGGGACACCATGACCCTCGCAGCTTCCGGCGCGCTGAAGCTCAGCTCGACGCGACGACGGTGATGCGAGCGATGTCAGGATCGGTGAAGACGTCGAGATCGTCGCGGCTCTGGGTGGAGAACTCCGAGACGATGGCACCCTCCGGCCCCGCCTGGAACCAGTGCAGCGTGTTGGGCGGCACCGTGTGCTGCTGACCCGGCGTGAGGACCAGCTCGTGCCACACCGTGTAAGCGCCCCGGTCCGCCCCTGCCGGCCGGCAGGTGGGCCTTTCCACCGGCGCCCCCTCGACGTAGAGGTACACCAGGCCCCTGCGACAGCGGAACGTCTCCTCTTTGCCGGGAGTGCCGTCGAACGGCGGGTGGCGATGCTCGGGGCAGGTCTGGCCGGGGAACATCACCAGCTCCTTGGCGCAGACACGCTGAGTGTTGACGTAGATGACGAGCTCCAGCCCTGTCTGGTGGAGCTCGGAGAGACCGAAGTCGGACACCTCGATGCCGTCGCGCTCCGCTTCGGTGATGGCGATTCCCGCCTCCTCGAGCAGACGCGCCGCGCGCTGCCGCGCCTCCTGGATCTGATCTTGCGTCAACACGGCTCCCGCATGCCTCCCGTACTGAATGCTCTCAGTGATCCTCTCCGACCATGTCGGACACCCGCTGCCGATCCGGGATTCCATCTGTGCAGCCCAGCGCGGTGCACGCCAGAGCGCCGACCTCGCTGGCGAATCTGAGCGACCGCTCCAGAGGCCAGCCCTCGAGGATGCCGACGATCAGGCCCGCGGTGAACGCGTCGCCGGCCCCGGAACCGTCCACGACGTCGACGCGCGGAGCGGGAAGCCGCCGGGTGCCGGTCGCGGTGCGAGCGAGCAGACCCTCTGAGCCCATGGTGATGATCACGGTATCGACGCCGGCCTCGTGGAAGAGCGCGGCCTGGCGCTCGGGGTTCCGCTCACCGGTCAGGTGGCTCGCCTCGTCGTGGTTGGGCACGAAGAAGTCGACCGCCGGCAGGATCGGGCGCAGGTCATCCAGGGAGGCCTCGCTGTCGCCGGGCAGGACCACGTCCAGCAGCGTCCGCGCGCCGGCTCGATGCGCCGCTTCGAAGAGCTCGGCCACTGCGTGGGGGCGAAGGCCAGGCAGAACCAGGTACCCGCCCAGGTAGACGACCTCGACCCCGGACATCGCGCCGGGACCGAAGTCCCTCTCCGTGAGGTCGGCATTGGCGCCCAGAGTGTGGATGTAGCGCCGGTCCTCACCGACCACGGGGACGATCACCGTCTTGGATGTCCCCATGGTCTCCGACCGTCCGATGAACGAGGCGTCGATGCCGAATCCGGCCAGCGCGGAGGCGACGAAATCGCCGAAGGCGTCGCGGCCAACCTTCCCCACCACCCTGGCGCCGACCCCCAGCTTCGAGAGGGCCACCGCGACGTTGGCAGCGCAGCCCCCCGCCTGCATGAGGAAGTCGTCGGTCGCCAGGAGCTCACCCGCCGCTGGCAGACGGGACAGCGGGGGCACGAACAGGTCGCCGACCAGGATGCCCGCACAGAGGACTCGCGGGTCCATGGCTCGACGCTCCGCCGACGGGATCAGCACGAGGGTGGGTCCGGTGCGACGGACTCGGCTCGGGCCAAGGCGGTCATCTAACCGACCCCCGCGCGCTGGGGGCGCCGAGACAGATCGAGGACGGCGCGCGCCGTGGAGAGATTGGTGACGAGGACGTTCACCATGCCACTGCGCAGGGCGCCCAGGACAGCGTCCCCCTTGTCCCTCTCACTGCTGACCGCGACCACGCACCTGATCCGCTCCAGATCGGCTCGACCGATCGCCACCACGCGGTCCCCCATCCCGTCGACGACGACCTGGCCGGACGCATCGAAGAAGGAGCCCAGGATGTCGCCCACCGCCCCGCGGTCGCGCAGTCTGCACATCTCGTCGACCGAGAAGCAGCCCATCCTCACGACCGCGCTGTCATCCCGGGCGTTGCCGATCCCCACCAGGGCGACGTTGGCGGTGCGAGCCCGTTCCAGGACATCGCGGACGTCATCGTGTTGAGTGAACGCATCGCGCACCTCGGAGGTCTCCGCATAGGCGGGTGCGTAGAGCACCTCGGCGCTCCCCCGGAACGCCTCGGCGAGGCGACGGCAGATCTCGTTGGGGTTGACGCCGGTGTCCACCAGGGGGGAGCCTCCGATGGCACTGACGAACGTGGCTCGGTGGGCGGGGGCGGCGCCGACGAAGTCGGCGACGGCGCCGAGGTTCCGACCCATGCCCACCGCGACCAGGTCTCCGTCGCTGAGCTGGCGCTTGAGAAACCCAGCCGTCGCCCGGGCCACCGACGCCCGCTGGCCCGCCTCATCGGTCTGGTCGTTGACCAGGAGGACCTGGTCAAGCCCGAACTCGGCGACCAGCTCGGCCTCGACCTGCAGGCCGAGCTCGGGGTGGACGTTCACCGTGATCTCGACGATCCCAACCCTGCGGGCGCGATCCAGCAGGCGGCCGACCTTGGGCCGGGAGAGACGCAGCGAGCGGGCCACCGCCTCCTGGGTCATTCCCTCCAGGTAGTACTGAGAGGCGACCCGGGTCATCAGCTCGAGGTCGCGCTCGGTGCCCCGCGGCCGGCTTGCCGGGAGCTGCGCAACACCGCCACGGGTGCCCATTCAGATCACCCGCTCGTTGCCGCCGTCGACCGGAACCTGGGCACCGGTGGTTCTGGCAAAGGCGGGCCCGCACATGGCGACGCACATCTGGGCGACGTCCCTGCTCCTCACCTCCCCGCGCAGCACGTTGTTGGTCCGGTACTCGGCGACGCTGAGGCCGTACTGGCGCGCCCGCGCCTCGAGGATCTCCGCCGACCACAGGGCGGTGTCGAACACCGCGTTGGGATGGATCACGTTGACCCTGATCCCATCCGCGCCCCACTCCAGGGCGGCCACCCGCGCCACCTGGGTGAGCGCCGCCTTGGAGGCCGAGTAGGCGGCCGCGCCGGGACCCGGCGCCGGCACGTTCTTGGAGCCGATCACCACCACCCTGCCGCCGCCCGGTGCCAGTCGCAGCAGGGGGTGCAGGCGATGGAGGAGCAGAACCGAGGCGTCGACGTTCACGCCCATGGTCGCCCGCCACGCGCCCAGCTCCAGGGCATCCAGGCGCTGGCTGGGCGGGAAGACGCCGGCGTTGAGGACGGCGATGTCGACGCCGCCGAACCGCCGGACCCCCGCCTCGATGGCCGCTCCCACCCGCTCGGGATCGGTGACATCGCACGGGACACCGAGCCATGCGGGTCCGGGGGCCACCTCTGCCACCGCCGGGTTGAGATCCAGACCGACGACCGCGGCGCCCTCCCGAAGAAGGAGCTCCGCGCAGGCGCGGCCGATGCCCGCCGCCGCTCCCGTGACCAGGGCGACCTCGCCGGTGAAGGGAGCCGGCGTGCCCGATCTGGTGAGCTTGGCCTGCTCCAGGTCCCAGTACTCGACGTCGAAGATGTCCGCGGCGGGGAGGGCGTGGTAGCCACCCAGGTCGGTGGCGTCGAGGATGATCTCGATGGTGTGGCGGTAGATGTCCGCGGCGATGGACGCATCGGCCGCGGACCGGCCGGCCGCCACCACTCCGATCTGGGGGTCGATGACGACCCGGGGGGCGGGATCCAGAGCCCTCAGCGGTCGCTCCGATCTGCCCGCGTATTCGGCGAAGTAGCGCTCGTACTCGCGCGCGTAGGCCGCGACGTCACGTCCCAGCAGGGGCAGGCGCTTGGTGCGGATCACGTGGTCGGGGGTCGCCGGGCCCTGCTGCGAGATGGACGACACGTCGGTGCGATGGGCGAAGGAGAGCGCACTGGGCCCGTCGTCCACCTGCAGGATCATCGGGGCTCCGGCCGCCGCCGAGACCTCACGCCGCAGGCCGGCAACCTCCAGGGACGAGCGCGCGCTCCCGGCTGGCCCGGCGGCTCGGCTCCGGGTCCGGACCCGCTCGTGAATGCACGCCTCGGCCAGCGAGACCACCTCGATCATGCGCTCGTACGACTCGCGAGCGGTCTCCCCCCAGGTGACGACACCGTGGTTCATCAGCAGCATGCCGATCATCTGGGGGCTGTGCTGCCGGGGACAGAGGTCGGCGCAGAGGGCGGCCAGCTTGAATCCGGGCATGACGTAGGGGACATGGAGGAGACGATCGCCGTACACCTTCTCGACCAGCTCGGCCCCGTCCACCGAGTTGGTGAGCGTGAGGACCGCGTCCGCGTGGGTGTGGTCAACGTACCGGAAGGGGACGATGGCGTGCAGGATCGCCTCGACCGACGGTGCCGGCGCGGCGGGGTCGATCGTGCCGAAGCGGAGCTCCCGCGCCATGTCGACGTGGGAGAGTGCCGTGAGCTTGGCGAGCGCCAGCAGCTGCCCCATCCGGACCGGCGCGAAACCGGCCGGCTCGATGGTGGCCAGGTCCCAGCCGCTGCCCTTGACCCAGAGGATGGCCTCCGCCTCACCGAAGAGGTTGGTCTCGGTGAGCTTCACCGACGTGTTGCCACCGCCGTGGAGCACCAAGGAGGGATCCTGCCCCAGCAGGCGAGAGGTGTAGGCACGGAGCTCCAGCTCGGTCCCGCACCCGGCCGCCTGGTCGTCCTGCCAGCGACTGATCACTCCGGAGGGCGCGGTGGTGGTCATCCCATCTCCTCCCCGCCCGGGCTCTCCAGGGCGCCCTTGACGGCCCGCAGGAACTGCGCTGCCAGCGCGCCGTCCACCACGCGGTGGTCGATGGAGAGGCTGATCCGCACCATGGGCAGGATGGCGAGCGTTGCATCCAGGGCAACCGGCCGGTCCTCCAGGGTGCCGACCGCGAGGACGGCGGTCTGCTCGGGATCGACGAGCGCCTGGAACTGCTCGATCCCGTACATGCCCAGGTTGCTGACGGTCACCGAGACGGGCAGGCGATCCGCCGGCAGCAGCGAGCCCGACCGCGCTCGCTCCGCAGCCCTGCCCATGAGCCCGGCCAGCTCTGCGAGCGGTGCCTGATCGGCCTCGGGGATGCTCACCACGCGAAGTCCATCCTCGCAGGCGACCGCGAGCCCCACGTCCGCACGGCGAAGCTGCCGGAAGTGTGGCCCGTCATCGACCCAGAGCCGGTTGACGGTCGGGAATGCGCGCAGGGCGGCGGCCACCGCCCGGACGATCAGATGGGTGTAGGTCAGACCCGAGCCGGCAGTCGCGGCGGCGTCCGCGCGCTGGCCGCCGATGCGGTCGCGAGCTGCGCTGACATCGACCGAGACCGTCAGCGTGAATTGGGGAATCCGCTGGGCTGACGCGGTCATCCGGCGCGCGATGACCTGTCTCAGCTGGGGAACGGCAACCAGGTCGGGATCGTCCGCGGGGGTCGAGGCCACCTGCCCGGCGCGCTCGACGTCAGGCACGGTGATGACCCCATCCTGGCCGGTGCCGACGATGCCGGCCAGGTCGATGCCACGCTCCTTGGCCAGCCGCCGCGCGGCGGGCAACGCGGCCACCCTCTCGGCGGCGTTCCCTGGGGAGCGAGGCTCGGCCTGGCCGCTCGGGGCGGTCGCGACGTCAGCGGAACGCGGGGCACCGCCGTCCGCCGTCCCGGCCGGCGAGGCCGGCACCGCCTCACCCGGAGCGCCGATGTACGCCACCGGCGAACCGGCCTGCACGGTGTCCCCCACCTCGCGGAGGACCTTGAGCAGGGTCCCCGCGGCGACCGACTCGACGTCGACCTGGGCCTTGTCCGTCTCGACGCTGAGGAGGGGCTCTCCCAGCTTGACGGTGTCGCCCTCCTTCTTGAACCATTCGAGGATGATCAGCTCGTCGGTGGTCTGACCCAGCGACGGCATGTCAATCCGGTGCGCCATGGTGCCTCGTCAGCCTCCGCAGCAACCTTGGATCGCGGCCTTGATCCTCGCCATCGACGGCACCACGGTCTGCTCCATCACCGGGGCGACCGGAAGCGGAACGTCATGGCTGGCAACCCTCCTGATCGGCGCCTCCAGAGAGAAGAGGCACTCCTCAGCGACCCTGGCGGCGAGCTCGGCGCCCCATCCTCCGGTCAGCGTGTCCTCGTGGGCGATCACCAGGCGGCCGGTCTTGCGGACCGACGCGAAGATCGTCTCCTCGTCGAGGGGGAGCAGCGTCAGAGGGTCGATCACCTCGCATTCGATGCCGTCCTGAGCCAGCTCCTCGGCGGCCGCGAGGGCACGATAGAGGCTGATGTGCGTCGCCACCACGGTGACGGAGGTGCCTTCCCGCTTGACCACCGCCTTGCCGATCGGGAAGAAGTACTCCTCCTTGGGCACGTGCGCGGTCAGATCCATCCCGCCGGCCTGCTCCCGTCCCTTGCTGCCATAGAGCAGCTTGTGCTCGAAGAAGAGGACCGGGTCATCGTCGCGCACCGCGCTCTTCAGCAATCCCTTGGCGTGATACGCATCGGAGACGCAGACGACCTTGAGGCCGGGAACGTGCACGAAGTAGCTCTCCGGGGACTGACCGTGCTGGGCCCCCCGATTGGCGGTGCCAACCGGACAGCGGAGGACCAGGGGAACGCTCAGCTTCCCATTCGACATGTAGCGCATCTTCGCCGCCTGGTTGACCAGCTCGTCCATGCACTCGAACAGGAAGTCGGAGTACTGGAGGT
>Ga0326727_10018248_pt1 | contig 14358 bp, 10 predicted proteins | sample MB2enrmetagenome_FD_207643 | JGI IMG/M metagenome (GOLD analysis project Ga0326727, IMG submission 207643) | Lab enriched peat soil microbial communities from McLean, Ithaca, NY, United States - MB29MY | ecosystem: Environmental > Terrestrial > Soil > Wetlands > Peat | place: USA: New York...
TTGAAACTCTTGTTGCACAGTGGGAAGTCGGCGACGATGTTGCCCTCGATCGCGGTTTCCAGCAGCGGCCACTGGAACCAGGACGCATCGCGAAGGTGGCACCGATCCACCGAGCCGTCCGCCGCGATCCGCAACCACACCAACACGTCGCCTCGGAACGCCTCCGCCAGCGCCATGCCCTCGCACGGACCACCAGGCGCCAGCGCAACGCGGATGTCGCCCGGCGGCAACGCGTCAAGACACTGCTCGATCAGTGACAGACTCTGGCCGATCTCCTCGATGCGGATCCAGATGCGCGCGTTGACGTCACCCTCCTCGCGCGTCGGCACGCTGAAGGTCAATGCCTCGTACGGCGGGTAACCCGGCGTCCGCCGGCAGTCGAACGCACGGCCCGACGCGCGCCCGACGACCCCCCCGGTACCGAAACGACGCACCAGATCCGATTTCACGATACCGGTGGTAACGGTGCGATCCTGCAAGGAGGCCGTGCCATCGTAAAGCCTGACCAATCCCACAAACCGTACGCGCACCGCGCCAGTCAGCGCACGCAACCGGCTGATCCCTTCCGGTGTCAGATCAATCGCGGCGCCGCCCGGCACCACACAATCCATCATCAGCCGATGACCGAAGCACGCCAGCGCCGCGCGCAGCACGTTCTCCCGCAGCACACCGCAATGCGCCAGCATGAGGCTGAATGACGCGTCATTGCAAATCGCACCGACATCCCCGAGATGATTGGCGACGCGCTCCAGCTCCGCCATCACCGCGCGCAGAAACACCGCCCGCGGCGGCACGGTCACCCCGAGCGCTGCCTCCACCGCGCGGGCAAACGCGATCGCATAGGCCACGGTGCTGTCACCCGAAACCCGGCCAGCCAATCGCGCTGCCTGCTCCAGCGTCGCGCCATGCATCAGCGCGTCGACCCCCTTGTGCACATAGCCCAGCCGCGCCTCCAGCCGCACAACCGTTTCGCCATCGGCGGTAAAGCGAAAATGGCCCGGCTCAATGATGCCGGCATGCACCGGCCCGACCGGGATCTGATGCAGAGCGTCACCCTCCACCGGCAGGAACTGATACGCCGTCGGATCGGCGCCATGGTCCAGCCAAGGGCGCCTGTCCGGCAAGCCAGCCGGTTCGATCCGATACAGGTCACGTAACGCACGTTCCAATCGTATCGCTGGCGGATGCAGTGCGCCGATCGACGGATAATGCCCGTCCGGACAGTCGATCGTCAGCACACCGATTGACCCGTCGTCCTCCAACAATGCCATGTGCACCCGGTCCGGCTCGCCCCAGACACTCAACAACGTGCAGTCGCCCGCCGCGAGGTGCCGTGCCGCCAGACGCCACACCGCCGCATCGACCACCGCGCGCGGGAACGGCCGATGCGCTTCCATCGCGCGTCCCATCCCCAGCAAATCCGCCACCACCCCCATCGCTCAGCCCAACAACGCCGCAACGTGCTGGAACCAGGCGACCAGCGGCGCCGGCAAATACACCCCCGCGACCAACACCAGCGCGAGATGCGCGAACATCGGCACATACGACGCCGCGACCGGCCCAACCGGACCACGCGGCGGCCCGAACGCAACCGCGGACACCCGCAACATCAGCGCGCCAAACGACACCAGCAGGCCGAACGCCAGCAGCACTGCCAGCACCGGCGCCCGCGCAAAGGTCGAGCTGACAACAAGGAACTCACTCTGGAACACCCCGAACGGCGGCAACCCGGCGATCGCGGCGACACCGGCGATCAGGCCCCAGCCCAGCACCGGATGGCTCTCGGTCAGACCGCCGATGTCGGCAATGCGCTGCGTGCCCTTTACCTGCGCGACATGCCCGACCGAGAAGAAGATCGCCGACTTGGTCAGGCTGTGCATCGTCATCTGCAACAATCCGGCGAAATTGCCGATCGGCCCCGCCATGCCGAATGCGAACACGATGATGCCCATGTGCTCGATCGACGAATAGGCAAACAGCCGCTTGATGTCGCGCCGCCGATACAGCATGAAACCGGCGAAAATCAGCGACAGCAGGCCGAGCGCAATCATCAGCGGCCCCGGCGCGATCGCGCCCGCATTGGCCGCCAGCAGCATCTTGAAGCGCAGCAGCGCATACAGCGCGACGTTCAGCAACAGCCCCGACAGCACCGCGGAGATCGGCGTCGGACCCTCGGCATGCGCGTCCGGCAGCCAGGCGTGCAGCGGCGCCAGTCCGACCTTGGTGCCATAGCCCAGCAGCAAAAATATAAACGCGACATTCAGCAACGATGGGTCGAACGCGCCGGCGTGCCGCAACAGTTCTGTCCACACCATCGCGTCGGTCCCCTCGCCCATCACCGGCCGCGCGGCGAGGTACACCAGGATGGTGCCGAACAACGCCAAGGCGATGCCGACGCTGCCAAGGATGAAATACTTCCACGCCGCCTCGATCGCCTCATGCGTGCGGTAGATGCCGACCATCACCACCGTGGTCAGCGTGGCAAGCTCAACAGCAACCCACATCAGGCCGATATTGTTGGCACTCAGCGCCAGGTTCATGCCGAACAGCATGAGCTGATACATCGCGTGATAGAAACGAAGGTAGCTCGGTGTCAGCCGGCCGGTTTCCAGTTCGTGTGCGATATAACTGGCACTGAACGCGCTGGTGGTGAACGCAACAAAGTTGGTCAGCACAATGAAAACGATGTTCAGGTCGTCGATCAGCAGATACTGGCCGGACTCGGGCCGCCACCAGAACAGCGACGCCGACGCCAGCAAGGAAATCAGGCAGGCAACGACATTGATCCGCGCCGACAGCCGATAGTCGGTGACAACCGCAAGCAGCGCGGCGGCACAAAGCGGCACCAGCAGGATCGCCAGCGCGTTCATTGCCGTTCCCCGCGGAAAGCGTCGAGCGCGCCAAGGTCCACCGTGTCGAACCGCTCCCGGATGCGGAACAGGAAAATACCGATGACGATGAAGGCGATCAGCACCGAGAAGGCGACGCTGATCTCGACGACCAGCGGCATGCCCTGTGCGCCGGTGGCGGCAAGGTTGATGCCGTTCTCCAACGACATGAAGCCGATCACCTGGCTGACAGCGTTGCGCCGCGTCACCATGATCAGCAGCCCGAGCAGCACCACCGACAGCGCAAGTGCGATATCCTCGCGCGCCACCGGATCGACCTTGGCGGTGACCGGCAGCATGACCTCCATGGACAGCCCGACCAGGGCGATGCCGGCGAGCATGGTCAGGCCGATGCTGACCACCGTCTCGATCTCACGATGGATCCCCAGGCGGAACACCATGCGTTTCAATGCCACCGGAATGATAATCGCCTTGAACCCAAGCGCGATCGCCGCAGTGATATAAAGATGTGGTTCGGCGTGGATATAGGCCTGCCATGAGACCGACAACGCCAAAACGACAGCGTGCAGCGCCAGCACGTTGATCAGCGCGTAAAGCCGGTCCTGGTACAGCATCATCAAGCTGACCAGCACGAGCCCGCCGGCGAGCATGTGCGCAACGTCGAAGCTGATACCGTGGCTGATCATGCAGGGTTCACGATGGCCGGACGCAGCATCACATCCCCCGCGAAACGAACAGCAGCAGCACGCCGAGCAACCCCAGCATCAGTGCCGCCCCCAGAAAGTTGGGCACCCGGAACACCCGCATCTTCGCGATCGAGGTCTCGAACACGCCCAACGCAACAGCGCCAACCGTGAGCTTGACCAGATAACTGACCAACCCGATCGCATAGACGCTGATGCCCGCACCGTTCGTCGCCAAGCCCCAGGGCAGGAACAGGCAGGCAATCGCCGACACATACAGCAGAAGTTGGACCGCGGCGGCGAGTTCGATCATCGCCAAATGGCGGCCGGAATATTCCAGCACCATCGCCTCATGCACCATGGTGAGCTCCAGATGCGTCGCGGGATTGTCCACAGGAATGCGGGAGTTCTCCGCAACCGCAACGATAATGAACGCCACCAGCGCCATTGCCAGCGTCACGCGCAGGCTGCCGAAATGCAGCATGAAGGCCGCGATCGACGACAACTGGGTGGAGCCGGCGATAAGCGCCAGGCTGACGGCGATCATCAGCATCGTGGGTTCGGCGAGGGACGCGATCATCACCTCGCGCGATGCCCCGATGCCGCCGAAGCTGGTGCCGATATCCATCCCCGCCAGCGCCAGCAGGAACCGCGCGGTGCCGAGCAGTGCGGTGATCGCGATCAGGTCCCCCGACCAGGAGAAGATCAGGTCGGTGGCGAACGTCGGCACCAATGCGGCGGCAACCCAGGTGACGGCGAAGATAAGGTAGGGCGCCACACGGAACAGCCATGACGCGTTGTCCGCCAGCACGACCTCCTTCGCCAGCAGGCGGCGCAGGTCGCGATAGGGTTGCAGCACCGAGGCGCCGCGTCGGCGCGTCAGCCGCGCCTTCACCTTGCGCACCACGCCCGTCAGCAGCGGCGCCAGTGCCAGCACCAGCAGCATCTGCAAGCCCTGGACCAGCAACTGGCCGATCACTGCCACAGCGCCACCGCGACCAGCAGCAGGATCAGTGCCACGAACACCAGGCTCAGGTAACGGCGGATGGTGAGAAATTGCAGGTGGTTCAGCGCCTGCGTCGTCCAATTCAGCGCGCCAGCCAGCGGTGCGTAGAGAAAATCCCAGATCGGATCCGGCACGGTCTTGACGATGCGCGCGGCCGAGATGTCACCCGGCGGCGGCATCGTCACCACCTCGCGCGTGCCGAACACCACCGTGCCGAACACACGGCGGATCGGTTGGGCGAAACTATCGGCGGTGTATTGGGTGATTGGCCGCGGATCGGGAAAGCCGCAATCCCAGGCCGGCGCGCGCCGCAGCGCCCGTGAAGCAAAGCGATGAATGGCCAACACGGTCAGCCAGGTAACCGCCGCGATGAACAGGAAGATCAGCAGCCCGTTATAGGAGTTGTGCGCCGCGGCGTTCGGCACGATCGACAGCCATGGCAGGCGCAGTTGCGCCGGCAGCCCCGTTCCGGTCACGCCACGAACGACCGGCGCCAGCAGATCGATGATGGCGCCTGGTACCAACCCAGCCAGCAGGCACATGGCCGCAACGATTCCCATTGCTGTGACCGAGACTGCGTCTACTTCCCGCGCAGCCGCGGCCTGCGCGCTACGCGGCCGCCCGAGAAAGCCAATGCCGAACGCGCGGACGAAGCACGCCGCGGCCAGTGCGGCGGCAAGCGCCAGCAGCGCGCCGGCGGCGGGCACCGCGATCTTCAGGCCCCATTCCGGCAGATCCGGGCGGATCAGGATCGCCTGGAAGGTCAACCATTCGGAGACGAAACCATTCAGCGGCGGCAGCCCGGCAATCGCGCCGCAGCCGACCAGGAACAGGAACGCGGTGCGCGGCATGCGGTGGATCAGCCCGCCCAGATGGTCCAGATCGCGCTCGCCCGTCGCGTTCAGCACGGCACCCACACCGAAGAACAGCAGGCTCTTGAACAGCATGTGGTTGAACGCATGGAACAATGCGGCGGTCAGCGCCAGTGCCGCGCCCGCCGCGAAGTCGTTCGCCTGGAACGCCATCGCCAGGCCCAGGCCGATGAAGATGATGCCGACATTCTCCACCGTGGAATAAGCCAGCAGTCGTTTCAAATCCCGCTGCAACATCGCATACAGCACACCGAGCACCGCGGTGGCGCCGCCGAGCGACAGCACAACGACCGCCTGCCACCAAGCGGGCGGCCCGAGCAGGTCGAACACAATGCGGATGAACGCATAGACCGCGACCTTGGTCATCACGCCGCTCATCAGCGCGGAAACATGCGTCGGCGCCGCCGGATGTGCCAGCGGCAACCAGACATGCAACGGCACCAGTCCGGCTTTCGATCCGGCACCGATCAGAGTGAGTGCCAGCACCGCGGCGGCAAGGTCCGGCGCCAAGTGTGCCACCCGCATCGTGGCGAAATCATACCCGCCGCCGGCACCCGCCAGCAGGCCGAAGCCCAGCAGCAGCGCCAGCGTGCCGAAGCTCGCCATGACGATGTAGATGAACCCGGCGCGGATGTTCTCGGGGTTGCGATGCTGCGCGACAACCAGCGCCCATGACGCCAGCGACATGAATTCCCACGCCAGCAGGAAGCTGTAGGCATCGGCGGCAAGCACAACAAGGTTCATCGCGCCGAGGAAGGCCGGATAGAACGGCAACACGCGCTGCGGTGCGTGCTCGTGCCTTGTGTAGCCGATCGCATACAGGCTGGCCGCCGCGGCCCCGAGATTGACCACCAGCAGAAAGAACGCGGCGAGCGCGTCGAGGCGGAAATGCGCCCCGAGCCATGGCAGTCCAATCGGCAGCACCACGCCAGACGGCGCGGCACCGATCGCCGCGACCGCGACCAGCGCCGCAACACAGGTGATCCCGAGGCAAGCCCCGTAGATCACCGGACGGCCGAATGTCGTGCCGGCGAGCGGCACCGCGGCGATCGACAGCGCCAGCAACGCAGCCACGCCGAGCAGCAATGCAATTATCACGACACGGGCTCGCGGCCCACCGGCCTGGCCAGCCGCACCCCACGATCGCCATCTAGACTCGCTGCGCCCGCGCTGATCAGTTCAATCCCAGCCGCCTGCAGGGCGCCGACCAGCTTCATCAGCGAATCGACGTTGCCGCGGACCACGCCGTCCGACGCCTCCATGCGCTGGATGGTCGGCAGCGACAGCCCGGACAGCGCGGCGAGTGTCCGCTGATCAATCCTCAGCAGGGCACGGGCAGCACGCATCTGATCGGCGGTTATCATGTTTCAGACATGACTAATCCGCTTTTGACGATAATCAGTCAAGTCTCAGAAATATGTCTCGCCAGCACGCGCCGGTGGCAAGGTCAGGTCAGACCCCAGAATCGCGCGATCAGATCGGTGGCGGACACGCCGGCCACCACCACCACCCCCGACGCGTGCGAGGCCCCCACCGCGACCGGATAGCCGTGCGGCATGGCTGCCACGGTCCACCGTTCGACCGCGGGCTTGCTCCCCGCTCCCCAGACCTGCTGGCGGGCCAGCCCATGGTCGGTCACCGTCGCCGGCGCACCCTCCAGCCCATGCAACGCCCGCCATTGATCCGCCAACAGTCCGGCATTGGCCGGGTCGACAACGCTGTCGAGCGCGCCGTGCCAGATCGACAACCGCGGCCACGGGCCCCGGTAGCCGGACGGGGCGGCCTGCCGGACCTGCGCGGCCCATGCCTCGGCCGAACGATCCTGCGGCCCAGCCTGCGCCATACGCGACAGCGCCGACGCAACACCGCTCGCGGCCCCGACGGGCAGCCCGGCAATCGAGGCGCCGGCGGCAAACACATCGGGGTATGCCGCCAGCATCGAGACCGCCATTGCCGCGCCGGCCGACAGACCGGCGACGAACACGGCGCCGCGGTCGCAGTCAAACCGCCGCACTGCGTCGGCGACCATGGCGCGGATCGACTGCGCCTCGCCTTGGCCGCGCGCGACCTGGTCTGGGCGGAACCAGTTGAAGCACCGCTGGCGGTTGTTGTTGGCCGACTGGGTCGGCAGCACCAGGGCCAAGCCGACGCGGTCCGCCAGCGCCATCCAGCCGGAGGCCGAGGCGAACGGCGCGGCTTCCTGACCACATCCATGCAGCAGCACGACCAGCGGCGCTCCGGCGCGCAGCCCGCGCGGCGCATAGGTCAGCATCGACAGGCCGCCGGGATTCGCACCGAAATTGTCGACCATCGTCAGCGCGCCCGGCCCCTGCGTCGCGGCGCCATGCGTCGTCGGCGGCGCCATCATCGCGGAGGCCGCCCGCAAAGCGGTGCGCAAACCGCGTGCGGCGATCCGCAGCTCCCGTGACCACTTCATGATGGGCGGCATCCTTCGTTCATTGCCGCCACCATATGGGGATTGCTGCGATGCAGCATAACCCCGCTGGGAACACAATCCGCGCAATGCGGGATTGCATGGCGGTAGCCCGCCATCCGCTCGCTCCTGCGGTTTGCGCGTCGATCCTAACCGTTCGTCAGGAATTCCCCGGTACGTCGATCAAGCTCCCGGCGATCAAGTCGGGGGACATCGGAGGACCAGGGATGCGCCTCAGAATCGCACGCCGCCAGTCGTCCTACTCCAACCGGAGGGTGGGGCCGCGCAAGCGATCCCATTCCTTGGTTATCACAAACAGCAGCAGCGAAGCCAGATCTATCGCGCGGCGTGCATGTACGACCCACGCCCCGTCAGCCCGTCGTCAACACTTCCCTAGTACTTTTCCGCCACGCTCCACCAATCCGCGGGAATCTCCGCCACATGCGAACGTTGCGATCCCAGTTCCGCGCGCCGGCATGGCTCGGGTGGCCACGCCTGCAGCCGACCTCGGTGGTGCTGCTGGTCAGCGCCGCCATCACGTGTGGCTTCCTGCTCTTCAGTATCCTGGTGCTGCGCGACGCCCGCGCGGACGCAGCGCGGCAGTCCGAAGAGGCGGCCAGGAATATCAGCGCGGTGATCGAGCAGGACCTGGCGCGAAACTTCGAGCTGTTCGATCTGTCGTTGCAGGCCGTCAGCGACGGGCTGCAACTGCCGGGGATCTGGGACCTTAGCCCGCAGATCCGCAACATGATCCTGTTCGACCGCGCGACCTCGGCCACGTTCCTGGGGTTCGTCAACGCGCTGAACGAAACCGGCGATGTGATCGCGGATTCCCGCGCCCCGGTGCCACGCCCGGCCAACTTCGCCGGCCGCGATTATTTCACCGCCCAGCAGCACGATCCGCGCAACACCATCTACATCGGCCGCCCCTTCGCGGTGACGCCCCAGCAACCGGGAAGCATCCCGATCAGCCTCAGGATGTCGCATCCGGATGGCAGCTTTGCCGGCGTTGTCGTCGGCAGCATCCGGCTCGCCTACGTGCGTGACCTGTTCGCCAAGCTGGCCCTTGGGGCACATGGCTCGATCGCGCTGTTCCGCACGGACGGCACGATCCTCATGCGCATACCGTTCGACACGCAAGATATCGGACGCACCATCCAACCGTCATCGGTGTTCTACGAGTTCATGCGGACGCGCACGCCAACGCTCGAGGCCGAAGCACAGGTCGATCATGTGGTGCGCCGCTTCCACTATCGGCAGATCGGCACCCTCCCGCTGGTACTCAGCGTCGGCGTTGCCGGCGCGGACACTTTTGCCGCCTGGCGCGACAACGCCGCCGGCACCCTGCTGGTCGTCGTCGTTCTCTGCGCCGCGAATTTCGGGCTGACGATCCTGCTGCGGAAGCAATTGCGCCAGCGCGGGGCGGCCGAGCTGGCGGCGCGGCGGAGCGAGGTGGAGATCCGCCGCCTGGCCGAGAACGTCAGCGATATCGTGGCCCAGATCGACGATGATGGCGTGTATCGCTACGTTTCGCCGGCCTCCATGCGAATCCTCGGTGTGCCGCCGACGGAACTGATCGGCCGCCGCCTCGCCGACGACCTGCATCCCGATGACCGCGGCGCATTCGACCTATGGCTGGCGCGGCTGCAGCAGAACGCCGCGGAGCCAACGATGCGATTCCGCAAGCACCGAGCCGACGGTGCGGAGGTATGGATCGAGGCTGTCGCCAGCCGCATGGTCGACGACAAGACCGCCGCACCGGACGGCTTCGTCATTGTGTCGCGCGACATCACCGCGCGCCACCTGCTCGACGTCGCGCACGCGGAACGGGAGCGCGAACTCGAGCAGGGCAACGCCCAGCTCGCCGCGCTTGCCGAGCAGCGCGCCGAGGCAACCGCGGTCGCGCAGCGTGCGGTTGAAGCCGCCGAGCAGGCGGCCGCCGTGAAGGCACGCTTTCTGGCGACGATGAGCCACGAGGTGCGCACACCGCTCAACAGCATTCTCGGCTACGCCGAGCTGCTGGCGCTGGAAGGCAAGCTCGATCCGGTGCAGGCCGAGCGCCTCGCCGCGATCCGCGGGTCCGCCAAGCACCTGCGCGAACTGGTCAACCACGTGCTGGACAATTCGCGGCGCGAGACCGAGGCCACGCTCTCGTTCCCCGGCCGCACCGATCTGCGCGCGCTGGCCGACCAGTGCCGAGCGCAGGTCGAGCCAGCCGCCACGGCGAAGGGACTGCGGCTGATCTGCAACATCATGTCCGACGCGCCACGCGCGGTCTTCATCGACCCTACGCATCTTCGCCAGATTCTGCTCAACCTGCTGCAGAATGCCGTCAAGTTCACCCAGCACGGCGAGATCACCCTGCAGATCAGCAGCGATACGAATTGGCTGCATTGTGCGGTGTCCGACACCGGTCCCGGCGTTCCCGCGGCCCAGCGCGAGCGGCTTTTCCGCGCGTATGACCGGCTCGACGCAGACCGCGCCGGCATCGAAGGAACCGGCCTGGGCCTCGCAATCGCGGCGCGGCTGGTAAAGGGCATGGGGGGCCGGATCGAGTACGACGACAGGCCGGGCGGCGGCGCCGTCTTCTGGCTGGAGTTGCCGATCATCACGCCGGGCACCGAGCACCTGCGCATGCGCCGGCGCGATGACTGGGCACCCGAGGCGCTTCGGGTGCTGGTGGTGGACGATTCCGCGGCGAACCGGGATGTCGCGGCCAGCTTCTTGCGTAGCGTGGGCCACACGGCCATCGAAGTGGCGCGAGGCGATGACGCCCTGCAAGCCGCCGCCACCCAGGACTTCGACATCGTGCTGATGGACATGCACATGCCCGGCATGAACGGGCTGGAGGCCGTGCGATCGATCCGCCAACTTGACGGCGCGCGCGGTCGCCTCCCAGTGATCGCCGTCACCGCGCAGGTGCTCGACAGCCAATGGGCGGCCTGGCGCGCGGCCGGAATCGACGAATATCTGGCGAAACCCTACGACCGAACCGAATTGCTGACCGCGATGGCACTGGCGCGGTTGCCACGCGGGGAAGCCGAGGTGGCGCCCGCCGCGTCGCTGGTGCCGACCTGTGCGGTGCCGGCCAGCGCGGTGCCGACCAGTGTGGCATCCTTACAGACAGCCGACACGGCACCGGAACGCGACTCCCCCCCGCTGTTCGATCCTGCCGTGCTCGCGGAGCTCGATGCCTGCATGCCAGCCGAGAGATTGGCCGCCCACGAGGCGGGGCTGGCCGCGGATATCGAAACGATGTTGCGGCTGTTGCGGGCCGACGCGCACGACACCTCGGCCTTGGCGGCAATCACCCACAAGATCGCTGGCGATGCCGGGCAACTGGGGTGCATGATGCTGGCCACCACCGCGCGCCGGTTTCTCGCCGGCCTCGCGGGCGACGCTGCGACTTGCCGCCCGCTTGCCGGACGCTTGCGAGCCGCGGCCGAGCAATCCCTGGCCGCCCTGCGTCAGCGCTTGTCGAGCACGCGCAACGCCTCCTGCACGGCGGCAAGCTCGGCATAGGCGCTCGGCCCAATGGCCGCCTCGGCATTGCGGCAGACTCCCAGAATCTCCTGATTGCGTGTCAGCGTATCGGCCGAAGGCGCCGGCTCGGGTCGGGCGTCCGCGGGCGCGCGATCACCCTGGTCGGGCGACCTTGCCTTCGCACCGGCCGACAACAGCAGCGTGAGATCGGCACGCAACCGCCCGATCGTGAAGGGTTTACAGATCAATTTGGTTGCACCGGCCTCGACGGCGCGGCGGCGCATGGCCGCGTCGGCGTAGCCGGTCAGGATGACAATCGGCGTGGTCGCGTAGTGCGGCAATGCGCGGATTCGCGCGCAGGCCTCAAGCCCGTCCATCCGTGGCATGTGGATATCGAGCAGCATCAGCCCGGCACGCATATTGCGCGCATACTGCACCGCCTCGATACCATTGGCGGCGACGAAAACGCGCCATGCCTCACCAAGCGCGATCCGCACGTTGTCACGTATCAGCGCGCTGTCATCAGCCACGATGACACTGCGATCAAACCCGTCCGTGGGCATCGAAGCCTCCTGGGCACACGCTGCACCGCGCACGCTACCACCCAGCCGCTTAACCGATGGTTAACGCTGCGGCGCCTCGCGGCACCCGACGGCCCTATCGCGCGGCGCCCAGCACCCAGGCAAGGACGCCCTTCTGCGCGTGCAGCCGGTTCTCCGCCTCATCGAACACCACGGATTGCGGGCCGTCGATCACGTCCTCCGTCACCTCCTCGCCCCGATGCGCCGGCAGGCAGTGCATGAAGATCGCATCCGCCGCGGCCTTCGCCATCAGCGCACTGGTGACGCGATACGGCGCCAGCAGGTTGTGCCGGCTGGTGTTCGGATCGTCCGACATGCTGACCCATGTGTCGGTCACCACGCACCGCGCGCCGGCCACCGCCTTCGCCGGATCGTCGGTCAGCTCGATCCTGCCGCCCTGCGCCCGCGCCCAGTCGATCAGCTCCTGCGGCGGCGCCAACGCATCCGGCGTCGCCAGCCGCAGCGTGAAACCGAAACGAACCGCCGCCTCGATCCAGCTTCGCGCGACATTGTTGCCGTCGCCGCACCACGCAACGACCTGCCCGGCGATCGGGCCGCGATGCTCCTCGAACGTCAGCACGTCGGCCATGAGTTGGCACGGATGCGAAATGTCGGTCAGCCCGTTGATCACCGGCACCGTCGCGAATTCCGCCATCTCATACATCTTGCCGACCCGGTCGGTGCGCATCACGATCGCATCGACATAGCGCGACAGCACGCGCGCGGTGTCGGCCGGACTTTCGCCGCGCCCCGACTGCATGTCGCGCGCATTCATATAGACGACGTCGCCGCCCAACTGGCGCATGCCGACCTCGAAAGACACGCGGGTGCGCGTGCTCGGCTTCTCGAAGATCAGCGCCAGCGTCTTGCCGGCGAGCGGGCGCGACGACACGCCGCCACGCTTGAAGTTCGTTGCGACGTCGAGCATGTGGCGCAACGTCGCGGTGTCGAAATCCTTCAGGTCGAGAAAGTGCCGGGCGTCGGCCACCTGTTCGGTGGACCGACCCTCCCGCCCGCTCGTTTTGCGCAGCGATGCACTCATTTCGCCCCCGCCTTCACTCAGCAGCCTTGGTTGAAGATGACAGCACGCGGCGCGTGGCACGGCGCAGCATCTCCACTGCCGCATCGAGATCCGCATCGGTGACCACCAACGGCGGCGCCAGGCGCAGCACGTTGTCGCCCGCGGTGATCGCCATCAACCCTTCGGCGACGCAGGCGGCCTGCACCTCGCCCTGCGGCAGCACGCACTTAAGCCCCTGCAACAGGCCCATGCCGCGCGCGTCCTCGTAGACCTGCGGATACTCGCGCGCGATGGCCTCGAGCTGGGCATGGAACTTGTGCCCCTTGCGCTGGACGCCCTCCAGAAACCCGGGCGCCAGAATGACATCCAGCACGGCATTGCCGGCGGCGCACGCCAACGGATTGCCGCCGAACGTGGTGCCGTGCGTCCCCGGAACGAGATATTTCGCCACCGCCTCCTTCGCCAGCACCGCACCCAGCGGAAACCCGCCGCCGATGCCTTTCGCCGCCGCAATGACATCCGGTTCGATCCCGGACCATTCATAGGCGAACAGCTTGCCGGTGCGCCCCATGCCGGACTGCACCTCGTCCATGCCGAGGATCAGCCCGTACTCGTCGCACACCGCGCGCAGATCACGGATGAACTGCAGATCGGCCGGCCGCACCCCGCCCTCGCCCTGGATCGGCTCGACAATGATCCCGGCCGTGCCCGGCCCGATCGCATTGCGCACCGCATTCATGTTGTTGAACGGAACCTGGTCGAAACCCTCGAGCGGCGGACCAAACCCCTTGAGGTATTTCTCGTTCCCGGTCGCCGCCAGCGCACCCAGCGTGCGGCCATGGAACCCGCCCTCGAACGTAATGATCCGATAGGCGTCGTGCCGGCCGCCATCGTAGACGGCCCGACGCATCATCTTGATCATGCCCTCGTTGGCTTCGGTGCCTGAGTTGCAGAAGAAAACGCTGTCGGCAAACGTGTGCTCCACCAGCCGCGCCGCCAGACGTTCCGCTTGCGGAATGCGATACAGGTTGGAGACATGCATCACCTTGGCCGCCTGCTCGGCGATGGCCTTGGTCAGATGCGGATGGCCGTGGCCGAGCGAGGTGGTGGCAATGCCCGACCCGAAATCGAGGAATCGTCGCCCGTCCACCGTCCACAGCCAAGCGCCCTCGCCCCGCTCAAAAGCGAGGTCGGCACGTGCGTAGTTCGGCATCAAGGCGGAGATCATGGGGTCATCACCCTCTGCGACATCCCAAAACGGATCTCCCGCCCGCGGCCATCCACGGGCGGGTCCAGGGAAGCCGGGGAGATTGGCGACGCAGCCCGCCAGTGTCAAACCCAGGACAGCCATTCGTGCACATCTCCCCTAGGGAGAGAGCCTGCCCGCGGACTTGTTCCGGGGGTCGGACGCGAAGCGGCGAGGGTGAGG
>Ga0326727_10018249_pt1 | contig 14358 bp, 12 predicted proteins | sample MB2enrmetagenome_FD_207643 | JGI IMG/M metagenome (GOLD analysis project Ga0326727, IMG submission 207643) | Lab enriched peat soil microbial communities from McLean, Ithaca, NY, United States - MB29MY | ecosystem: Environmental > Terrestrial > Soil > Wetlands > Peat | place: USA: New York...
GTCCCCTTCGACAAGATCCTGGAAGCGGTAGCCGAACACTCGGCCGAACTGGGACTCGTGATTCATGAAGGGCAGATGACTTTTTCCCGTAGCGGGTTCCACAAGGTCGTGGATCTGGGCGCCTGGTGGAAGTCCCAGTTCGACCTGCCGCTGCCGCTGGGGGCCAATGTCCTGCTGCGCTCGCTATCCGCCGAGGTCCGCGAGGAATGCTGCCGGCTGGTGCGCGAGAGCATCCAGTACGCTCTGGACAACCACGAGGAAGCGCTCAATTACGCTCTCCAGTTCGCCCGCGACTTGGATGTCCGGCTGGCCGAGAAATTCATCGGCATGTACGTCAACCACTACACCGTAGACTGCGGCGAGCTCATCCCCCAGGCGGTGCAGCGGCTGTTCGATCTGGGGTTCGCGCGCGGCGTCATTCCGCGCCAGGTCGTCGCGGAATTCGTCCGCTGAGCGGCCCCCGGCGAAACCGCCTGTTCCACAACCGCGGAAGGTTCCGCCATAATCGAGGTATGCGGTCTCTGCGATTACTCGCCTCGACGGTGTTGTTCTGCTCCTGGCTGCCGCTCGCCGCCCAGGCGCCGGAGAATGCGGATCCCAAGCAGCGCATCCGGGCCGCGCGGGATCTCGCCAGGCAGGGGTCCGGCGCCCTCGCCAAACTCCAGCCCATGCTGGGGGATGCGGTGGTCGAGGTGCGCATCGAGGCGGTGAAGGCGATTGTCGAAGTTGGAACCGGGGCCAGCCTCGACCCTCTTATCCAGGCCACTCGGGACAGCGACGCCGAGGTCCAGATTCGCGCGACCGACGGATTGGTGAACTTCTATGTCCCGGGCTATGTGCGCACGGGGCTCAGCGCTTCGCTCCATCGCATCGGCAACGTCTTCACGGCGAAGTTTACCGATACCAACGACCAGGCGATCGATCCCTTCGTCGAAGTGCGGCCAGAAGTAGTCGCCGCGCTGGGCAAGCTCGCCTCCGGCGCCACGACGGTGGAAGCCCGGGCCAACGCCGCGCGCGCCTGCGGCATCCTGCGCGGCCGGAGCGCGCTCCCGGACCTCTACGACGCCCTGCACTCCCGAGACGGGCAGCTTATCTACGAATGCCTGGTCGCTATCCGGAAGATTGGCGATGCCGGCGCCGCGCCGCACATCGCGTTCCTGCTCCGCGATCTGGACGAGAAGGTGCAGCTAACCGTCATCGAGACTACCGGCCTGCTGCAAAACCGCGACGCCCTCCCCGATCTGCGCAGCGTGCTCGCCGATCCCGCCAGTAACAGGATTCGCCGCGCCGCCCTCTCCGCCATCGCCATGATCCCGGACCAGGCCAGCCGGCCCGACTACCTCCGTTTCCTCTCCGACAAGGACGACGGCATGCGCGCCGCCGCGGCCGAGGGACTAGCCCGCCTGAAGAACCCCTCCGACCTGCCGCTCCTCGAGAAGGCCTTCGACGAGGAGCGGAAGATGTCGCCGCGCCTGTCGCAGGCCTTCGCCTTGGTGATGCTGGGCAAAAGCGAGGCCGGCGAGCTTAGCCCCCTCCGGTATCTCGTCAACAGCTTGAATAGCGTGGCCTGGCGCGGAGTCTCCCGCGCTTTCCTCATTGAGCTCGCGCGCGATCCCGCCATCCGCCGACCGATTCAGAACGCCACCCAGAACGGGACCAAAGCGGAGAAGATCGAATTGGCCCAGATCCTGGCCCGCAGCGGCGACAAGGACACGCTGGCTTGTCTGGAGGCCCTCAGCCGCGACCCGGATACCGAGGTCGCCGAGGCCGGCCTCAACGCTACCCGCACACTGAAAGCCCGGCTGCCCTGAAGCGGCCGCCAGCTTGTGGCTCCTCCATAGCGCCTCCCGCTCAGCGCGCCGTCATCCTGCCCCGTGCCGCAGCCAGCGCGAGCGCCTGGCCCAGGAAGACGAAGCTACGTCCATTCCGGACCAGCATTCGGGGCTCACGGCACAGCCGATACAGCCACTCCAGCCCGCAAGCTTGAATCCAGGGTGGCGCCCGGCGGGCCGTGCCGGCGTGGAAGTCGAATGCCGCCCCTACGCCGGCAAACCAAGGTACACGGAGCGCCGGCATGTGCGCGGCGATCCACGCTTCCTGCTTCAGAAGCCCCAATCCAACCCACAGGATGTCCGGGCGGGTTTCTTGCATGGCCTTCAATACCGCCGCATCCTCCCGCGTCCCGACTGTTCTGAAAGGAGGCGTGTGGAGGCCCGCCACGATGAGACCCGGAAATCGCCCGCCCAGGTTCGCAGCGAGCCGGCCGGCAACGCCCGGTTTGCCTCCGTAAAAGAAGTGCCGCCAGCCACGCGAAACGCCGTACCGGCAACACTCTTCCATGAGCGCGGGGCCGTTCAGTCTCGGAATCCGGTAGCCGAACGCGCCGCCTGCAATCGCCACGCCAATGCCGTCGCAAGCCGAGACGTCGGCCCGCCGGACGTACTCGGCGTGCTCCGTCCTGCGCAAGGCGAAGTACATGGACTCGGTATTCGTAATCGACACCACACGGTTGCGGCGTTCTCCCGAGATGTTCCGGCCCATCTCTTCCAGGATGGCGTTCAGCGGCGCCGTGGTTAGTGGAATGCCGCACAGCACGCTGGCGGCGAGACCGCCCGGCCGAGGTTCTAAGCAAGCGCTCCGCAAGGCGCCTCCTCGCACTCGAAACGTGCACGCATCTCTTCGATGAGCGACTTGGTGGCGGCGATATTGTTCTTGGTGGAGGCGCCGAACACGATCGCTTCGATGTTCCTCTGCGCGCAAACGTATTCGACAGCCTCCCGCGGATGGATCGCCCCGGAGGCAAGTACCGACATGGCCACAGGCCGGAACCCGCCGGCCGCTATGGTTCGTTCGTAACTGGCGATGTCGGGATTCATCAGATATCCCAGCTTGTTTATCGACGCGCACACAATCGGATTGGATAAACCGCATTCCCTTAGATAGGCGACCATCGCGGGAAGGTTCATGGTCATGAACCCGGTTTCCACTTCGTATCGTTTCAACAGGTAATCCGAGAACCGGACAAAAGCGTCGCCCAGGCGCAGGCCGAGCAGCAGATCGGCCACGATGTTTTGAAGAAACACGGTACGGACTTCCAGCCCGCGGAACATCAGCATCTCGGCGTCTACGAGCATCTTCATCGTCTCAAAGGGGTCTCGCGCGACCACGCCCATGCCGCCCCGTATTAGGGTGCCGGCAAGTTCTAACCCGGAGTTGTTTGCGACCAGCGCGTCCTTCGCCACGCCCAAAATGCCCTTCTCGGCTACGGCAGCCGCATACTTATGTGCGTATGGCAAGACCGGGTACAAGCCCAGTCCCTGGAACGACGAGCGATTGGACCGTAAATGGCCGCACAATTCCCGCACGCGCTCGTGGGTGCTGAACATGAAGGCGCGGATGCCCTCGCCATAGGCTATCTCCAGCGTGTCGACGATGGCGCGGTTGTCGCGGAAGCGCTCAAGTTGCGCCTGGGCTTTGTCTTCGGACATGTGATTGATGCCGAAGAATTGATTGTCGCCAAAGATGATGCGATCCATAACCGTTACCCGACTCCGGCGTCGTCGAGGATGTCCTGAGTGAGTTTATCGGTCGCAGCCGCGCTGGAAAAGGAATTGATGTTCGTGGTATCCAGGCTGGCCACTCGCTCTACAAAGTAGTCGAGCTGCCGTGTAAACTCGTTGCCTCTAAGGTAAAACCGTACGGGGCGGGTGAGGTCCGTGGCGGCTCTGACGTTCCAGCCGGCGATGTAGTCGCTGCCCTGCGGCTCCCGGCTTAAGAACAGCTTGTACCCGTGCTGGTCCACGCCAAGCCGCCCGTTCGCCGCCTCGACTTCTATCCGGTAGGCCGGCTTGCGATACGATCCGTCGCTCCAGTTTACCGCGATGTGCCCACTCATTCCGTTCCGGTACAAGAAGTTGGAGTAGACGGCGTCGTCGGCCCCGCGAGAGTGTATGCTATGCATCGAACTGCCTGCTACGTGGTGGGGTGTGCCGAACATGAACTGGACCAGATCGATGCCATGTGAAGCGAAATCCAGCAGGCAGCCGCCTCCGGTCTTCCGTTCTCCGCGCCACCCTCCGCGGGATTCGCGCAGAACGGTCGGCGCGTACATGGCGCAGCGGAAGTGGTGAACGGCGCCAAGCACACCCGCGGACAGCAGCTCCTTCGCGGCCAGGAAGACTTCGTTGAACCGGTTGACGTATCCCACCTGATTGACCAGTCCGCTCCGCCCGGAATCCTCCACGATCTGTTGGGAGTCGAGACCGTGAAGCGTGAGCGGTTTCTCGACGAACACGTGCACGCCGCGCGCTAGGGCTTGCTTGACCAGTTCGTGGTGCGAGGACGTCGGCGTTGCAATAACCACGAAGTCCAAGGCGGCGCTGTCGAACAGGCGCCGCGAATCCGTAAACCCGCGGACGGACGTGTGCCGTTCGAAGGCCCTGACCACGAAAGACGAGGGGTCGCATACTCCTACCATCGAAACCGCCGGATGCGTGTTGAGAATGGAGAAGTGAGTGATCCCCATCCGGCCAAATCCTATGACGGCCCCTTTGATCATTGGCGCCTCCTGCCCAACCCTAAACGAGATACAAGTTCGATCCATTTCGCAGAGCTACGGCGGACCCTGAGGATTCGCCGCCGGGCCACTGGAACGCGGGCAGCTTGGGAGTGAGGGTGCGGCGAAGCAGATCGGCCAGGGGCTCCAAAATCATGGGCTCGATAGGCGAATCGAAACCGCGCTCCAGCCTGACGAACTCCTCGCTGGAAAGAGGCACGTGGAGACTCCAGGCAGCGGCCTGGACGCCGCGCTTGGAGTCTTCGAAGACCGTGTGGTCGAGGCGCATCGAGACGTGGTCGAAACCGAAGCCGTAGGAGGCATCCCGGACGGCGGACCAGCAGGATTCCACGGATTGGGCGCTGGTGAGGGCGTCTTCCAGAGCCCGCAGCCGGAGTTGAGCGCCCAGAACGCGGCGGAAGGTCTGGGGATTGACCAGATGGCCGGCCAGATTGAACTCCACGTATCCGAGGCGCTGGATGCCGATCCAGGCGCTGACGCAGAAGATGACGATGACCAGGCCCGAAAAACGGTGCTGGGCTACGCTGAGACTGAGCGCGAAGACGGCGGCGATGGCGCAGACGCCATAGAGCAGTAAGGCTACGCGGCGAGGCGTAAAACCGCGGTCCAGGAGCAAGTGGTGGATGTGCCGGCGGTCGGCGCCGAAGATCGGCTGGCCGCGGAGCAGCCGGCGGACCACCGCGAGAGCCGTGTCCAGGAGCGGGATCGAGAAGGCGATCAAGGGAGCGGTCATGCCGAGCATCGTGGTTGCTTTTTGAGTCCAAACGATGCCGTAGCAGCCGAGGAGGAAACCGATGGCCAGGCTGCCGGAATCGCCCAGGAAGATCGATGCCGGGTTGAAGTTGTACCGGAGGAAGCCGAGCAAAGCTCCGATCAAGGCCACGGTCGCGAGTTGCAGGCTATAGTTCCCCATCATGAGGCCGGCTATGAAGGTGGCGATGGCGGCGAAGAGGCCCACGCCGGAAGCCAAGCCATCCACGCCATCGATGAGGTTGACGGCGTTGGTACAACCGATCAGCCAGAGGATGGTGAGCGGGTAGCCCATCCACAGGGGGACTGGGTGCCCGGCGATGGAGCGTATTACGACTCCCGCCCAGCAGGCCATCCCGGCAGCCAGTCCTTCGCCAAGCAGCTTCTGCCGGGGTTTGAGGCCACGAAGATCGTCGGCCAGCCCGATGAAGAAAACGACGATTACGGCAGGCAGAGCGCCGAGGACGACAGGAAGGCTGTGGCTGAGTGTTCCGGCCCCCCCGAGCTCGACCAGGAGGAGGATGCCGTAAGAAGCGGCGAAGGCGATGAAGACGGGGACGCCGCCGATGCGGGGAACGGGGCGGGCATGGAGCTTGCGGCGCTGGTCCGGCTGATCCACCCAACCGTGGTGGAGGCAAAGATTCCGGAAGAGGGGCGTGAGGACGAAAGAAAGGACAAAGGAACTGACGGCGAGCAGCAAGAGCGAGAACATGTGAAAACCTCACACAGCGCGGGAAACAGGGACCGTGATCTTCATGGTTCGGAAACCGGACTAAGTTCGGTTGGCGCGGCGGTAGTGGTCGAAGAATCCGTCGGCGTGAGTTCGCTGTAGCCGAGCAAGCGCTCGTGCGCTCGAATCTCGGCGGGCGAGAACCGCATGCGAATGGTCCGCGCCGGCACGCCTGCCGCGATCGCGTATCTTGGCACGTCCCGCGCGACCACGGCCCCCGCTGCAACAACCGAGCCGCGGCCTATCGTGACTCCCGAGACAACGATGGCGCCGTAGCCGATCCAGACGTCGTCTTCGACCACCGTCTCGTAGCGGTCCCCGCGGCCCGAGTCCCAGATGGCCTTGCCGACGATATCGATGCGATGATCGTCGCGGCCGACAAAAGCGACGTTCCGCGCCACGAGAATCTCGCTGCCGAAAACAATGTCGCACTGAACCGAGCAGCCGCGCCCAAACTGCACATAGTCTCCGAGAGCGACCCGGCGATGCGGCGAGTAGAACCAGACACCCATGGGGCAGCGGATGTGGCTTCCGTGCACCACCCAGCGGTTGAAGACGCCGAACTTGATGGCCGTACGCACACGATTGGCGATCCCGCGCAGATGCGCCATCACTGGGCTTGCTCCCGGCCTAGCGCGCGCTCGATTCCGTCCGAGAAGCGCGAGGCCATGTTCTCGACGGTGTAGAGACGCCGGGCGCTCTCGCAGCCCCGCCGCAGCCGTGATCGCAGTCCCGCGTCGTGAAGGTAGCGCAGCACGGCCGCGGCATAGCTCTGGGTCGAATTCGGAGCGATCAGTCCATTGGCGCCGTTTTCCAGGTAGGCGATTTCGGGCCCGTGATAAGGCAGATCGGTAGTGATGAGCGGAGTCAGCATGGCAAACGAATCGACGATCCCCAGCCCGACGGCCCCCGGCATCAACTGGCACGCCGCCATGGAAAAGTAGGGAATGCGTTCCAGTCCGTACCTGGGCCCGACGAAGTGCAGCCACTGGGAATTCGCCGCCGCCCGCTCGCGCACAAACCGCTCCGCTTGGCCCTCGCCGACAACCACCAAATGGAATTGAGGGCACTGGTTGCGCACCACAGTGGCCGCCTCGATCAGAACATCCAGGCGCTTGTCGCCGTACAAACGGCCGCAGTACAGACCCACCAGCCCATCCCTCGGAATGCCCAGTTGAAGCCGGGCCGGCTCCGCGGCGCCTGGCGACTGGCTATCGTACTGGCATATTAGCTGGGCTGTGTCGATCGCATTGTTAACCACAGTGATCCGGCCCGCGGGAACGCCCAACCGCAGCACCACCTCGCGGGAAAGGGAAGTGTATCCGAACCAGTGATCGACGCCTTTGGAATACCAGCGCTTGAAACCTTCGCGGATGGGGCGGCGGTCGCCGGCCTGAAAGCAACGGCCGTGTCCCCATAGGCCGACCCGCAAACGTCCCAGCCGCCGCAGAAGCAGAATCGGGTAGTTCACCAGATTAGCGGAGTTTTGATGGATGACGACCAGGTCGGCGTCGCGCAAGTACTCGAAGACCGGTTGCCAGAGCAGGAATCTCCGGCCGCAGTAGAAGTAGCGATTCCGAACCTCCGTGGCCCAGGGCAGGGAGGCCGTCCGGACGCTCTCCAGCCGGTTGGACTCTCCATACACCAATTGCAGTGCGATACCGCTGCGCGCCAGATTCCCCCTCAACTGGTCGTAGAAGGAGGCGCGGTAGGCTTCACAACGCGGCTGTAGCAGCAAAACCCTGGGCATGATGAGTCGCGGTTTCCGAGGCGGCGGGATGGCACAAGGACAGCAGCGGCGCGAGCACGTGGGCCAAAGGAGCGCCACTGGGTAGGTCAACCAGGACGCCGTTGGCGCCAATGGCCGGGTGGACCATCACCTCCACCAGGTCGCCCGCGGCGAGGTTGGCCGAGGCGAAAGTGTCCGCGCAGCCGAAGCGATTCCGCCCCGCGAGTCCTCGCCAGCGGATGTAGCGGTTCGCGGCCGCGGTGTAGATTCGCCTGGCGGTCGTTCGCGGGCAAACGAGGTTCTGGAGAACCCTCAAACGCAGGATGCCTTCGCCTCCGGCGACGGGAAGAATCGCCCGGAGAATGCCCAGTTCCTCGTGCACGTGGTGATGCGAGTCCAGATGCTGGGGCCGCAATCCGGCTGCCCGGCAACGCTCCAGTTGGGCGCGAAGTTCGGCGCGCACCGCGCGCGTCTCGGCGCCGCTAATGCGCATCCAGGCGCCCTTGCGCCGGGGCAGAAACTCGCCGTCCGCCGAGCAGAAGCGGCGCTCGCGGCGCATAACTTCCGTGAGCGGCCGTCCCGCGTCCAGCACGAAATGCAGTCCCACACGATCGGCAAATCCTCCGGCGTGAGCGGCGGCGCAAGCCTCTTCGAAGGCGGGGCCCGTGGCCATGATGCTGCAAGTGGAAATCAAACGGGCTCCGAACGCGCGCGCGATAGCTCCGTTGACGCGAGGCTCCCACCCGAAATCGTCCGCGTTGATCAGCACCAACGGCGCGGGGCGCGGCAGGCGAATCGATAACATCAGCGCTCCTTGTACTCCTCCACCGCCGGAAACACAAAGAAGCCAATCCGGCCGGCATAGAACGCCAAGCCGCGCAGCAGGACCAGCGCGGCAACCCGATAATCGGAGAGCTTGGCGATGGATCTGGCCATCGCCATGGCCCATCCCGGCAGCAGGGCCAAGACCGCTCCCGCCAGCGTCATGGGCAGCGAGGTTTCCCGGCGTCGTATGTACGAATCTCCCCAACCACATCTGTATTCGCGCCGTATGTGCCAGCGCCAGCTCCGGCGAGCGCTCTCTTGCGTCTCGATCACCACCGCCTCGGCGCAAGAACGGAGCACGAATCCCGCGCGTTCCGCCTGACGAAAGACCAGGCTGTCGGAGTTCCCGATTCGGCCCAGCCGGGCCTCGAATGGAAACCTCTCGAATACCGCCCGCCGCGCCAGCACGTTTCCAGTGCGGCAGCCCGACGCCCGCAGTCTCGCGCCCGTGGGAGGGCATTTCCGGTGCAAGGCTCCAGAGCGCCGGAGCCACATCGGAATGTCGTCGGAGAAACTGGGGACTACTGCGCCAATGACGACATCCGCGCCAAACGTTTCGAGCGTCTCGTGGAGCCGCTCCAGCCACCCGGGCTCTGCCCGTTCATCGTCGTCGATGAAGGCGATAAGCTCTCCACGGGCGGCGCCAACGGCCATGTTTCGCGCTAGGGCAATGTTCCTTTGAGGCTCGGCGACATAGGTGAGAGTTATTTGGCGCTCGCTGAACGCCGTGCGCATGGCGGCCAGGCAAGCGGCGGCGGAGCGTCGCAGGTCGTCATCGACGACGACGACCTCGAAAGGGCCGGCGAAGTCCTGGTCGAGAATGCTCTCCAGGCACTTCCGCAGCCCCTCCGGACGGCAGTACGTGCAAACGCATACGCTGATCAGGCAGCTCGTGTGCATGGGCGGGCGAAGGGGCGAACCGGATGGCGCGGCCTGGCTACACGCGCGGCCGGCCAGAATGCCGCACACATGGCGAATAGCGTGCTGGTCGAGCGAAGGTCCTCGGTGACGTTTGCCAAGACGAAGCAATACACCACCAGCGGCAATAGGGACTCGCGGGACCACGTGAGAAAGCTCGGCCGGGCGCGAAGCGCCGCCAGCAGTGGTGGGCCGGCAATGACTACGGTTCCAAGCAGCCCGGTTTCGACCAGCAGTTCGAGAAAGAGGTTGTGGGGATATCTCCCTGCAACGTCGCCTCGCATCGGGCCGGCATAATCGATATAGTACCCGCCCAGACCGTGGCCCAACAGAGGACGTTCATCGATCCGATAGACGGCAGCGGTCCAGTTGGCGGACCGATTCAATCGCTCGGAAAACGAGTGCCGGTCGTTCAAAACCTGGCTGAGTAGCGGGCTGTTGCTGGCTGCCGCGTGCGCGACGATCGCGGCAACCAGTAACACCGAACAGCCGGCGATGGCCACGGTCCAGCGGTTTCGGCCGGTCTTGGAGCAGGCGAGTGCGAGCGCGGCGGCCGCCACGGCGGCCAAAGCGGCGCGCTGGCCCGACGAGTTGAGCGCCAGGATCGGAGCCACCGCGATCGCGAGCAACAGGCAGCCCCGCGCGAACCCAATCCGGGCCCGCTTGCAGGCGGCGGCGCTTCCGGCCAGCATGACCAGGCTCCATCCGGCTAGCAGGGCGACGGATCGTCCTCCCGCGGAGACAACTCCGCCGTGCGTCAAAGCCGTGTCGGCGAGCCGCAGACCTCCGCTCGTCAGGATGCCCACAGGCCGGAGAGCGGGTGTCACATAGAACAAGACGCTCAGGTAGTAGACGCAGGCCACGGCGGCGATTATCCCGAGATCCATCAGCGCCACCCTGCGGCCACGGATCAGTGTGAACAAACCAGCCGTCTTCAGGCCGGTCCCAACTGCGAACCCAACCAGCTTGCCGACAGCGTAGTCGTTCCGGGGCCCCAATACGTAGGCCAGAGCCAGGACCGACACGACGGCTGCCAGCCAGGCGGCGGCGGGGCGTTGGACGCGAAACATGGCGCGCAGCCGCGGGGCCGGCCAGCTCAGCAGGATGGAGGCCGCGATGGCCACGGCGATGACTGTGCCCGGGATGGGAAGGCCAACAGCTTCCACCGAAACGCCCAACACGTGCGGCGCCAGCAGAAACGCCGCGCACGCTAGCGTCTCCGAGGAGCGCCCCGCGCACGCCAACACCAGAGCGCACAGCATCGCGAGCGGCCCCACGGGGCCGTTGATGTGGAGCGCCAGATAGCCCAACGAAATCGCCGCTGCCAACGCTTGCGGAATGGCCGGCGACGCCACTCGCCATTGGACAGCGCGGATCGACGAAGGCCGCTGCCACGCGCTGGCCACGTGCGAAGCTGCCGGGCAGGTGGCCGAGGTCATGGTTGTATGGCCGCCACGTGTTCCAAGACGCCCTTCCACTTCGCGTTCCAAGTACCGGCATCGAAGCACTTGGCTGCCGTTTGATAGGCGTTTCCGCCCATTTCCGACCTCAGCCGCGCGTCGCCCGCCAGGCGCAGGATGGCGGCGGCAAACTCCTCGGCGGCCGGCATGGCGAGCACGCCGTTGAACCCGTCGAGAATCATGTTTGTGATGCCTCCCACCGCGCTGGCCACCACGGCGCAACCGGCGCCCATGGCCTCCGCCACCGCCAAGGAAGTGCCTTCCGAGGCCACCGAAGGAACTACCGCGACATCGTGCTCCAGATGCACCTCCAGGCACTGGTCCGGCCGGTACTTTGTGAATCGCACGTTAGGGCAGTTGTCGAATCGATCCAAGAGATATCCGCGATCCGGACCTTCTCCCGCGAACGTGAAGATCACGTCCAAGCGCCGGCCCAAAACGCGGTCAATCGCCTCGGCCATGATGCGCGTGCCACGGTACGCCGTGAACCGGCGGGCAAACAGCACCCGCGTCGCCGGCGTTACGCGGCGGCCGACTCGGTCGCGCGGCGCCAGTTGGCAGCAATTCGGGATGACCCACACTTTGCCGCGGGGGTGCTCGCCGCGAGTCGCGCGGTACCAATTCAAGAAGTTGTAATCCACGCACACGCGGTTTTGGCAATTGTCGAAGAAGCGGAGGCCCCGCAGGTTGAGTTGTATCTTCTTGACTTGCGCGCCAAGTCCGGTCGAACACCACGCCTTCTTGGTCGCGAAACTCGAGGGCAGGTCCCAGCTCACGCCATGCTGAATCGACACGGCCCGCTTCCAATCCGACCGCACGCTGCAATGGTCCGCGCCGAAAACGATCGCGTCCGTGCGCGCCAGACGGCGCACCGCGGCCGAATACAGAGCCCGCCTCTGTCGTGCCATCGAATGGTTCGGCACGGGCACGCCCACCACCGCCGCCGGGCCGAGCCGGCGCTCGAAGGGTATCTGCGCGGCCTGAAACATCACCGGCTCGAATCCCATGCCGGCAGTAAGTTCCATGAGGCGTTGGAGGTAAGTCTCGATACCGCCGATCAGCAAGTGCTCGCCCTTCGGGTCGTACAAGTTGTAGTACAGGAACGCAACTTTCATGGCGCGGTTCGCATCCGGGCGGCCAGGTGAAACGGCTTCCCGTGAGAGTTGTTCACATCGATGGAGAAACGCAAGACAGGAGTCGTTTGCTCGACGCTGACCCCGGGGTCCTGCTGCACCACGGCGCCGACGGGTTCGGCGACTTCAATGTGCAGCGTTCCGGTATTTGCCTGGGTAGGGTCGGAAGCCGCTACGTTCAACATGCCGTTTGCCTGGTGTACGAGGACGGACGCGACGCCGTCGCAGCCGATGCCGGCCGCGGACTTGGCCCCCGTCCAGAAGTTCACGGCCCGGATTCCCAGTGCGGCGTGAACCACCGATTGCATGTCCGCGTTATTCTCCACAATCCGCACCGCGGGCGAGCCGGCGTAGAGAACGGTCTCGGCTTCGCTTTTGCCGGGCAGAATGACGTACGCGTAGGTCGCGCCGTTGGGCATCGCTCCGTGATCGAACCACAAGGTCCAATACCGGGCGCTCACCGCCCCCGCGGGGCCGCGCCGGTTAATCTCGTTCCAACCGCCGCTTCGGGTTTCCTCCAGCGACTTCCATGCCGTGTTGTTCGGAAAATAGTAGCCGATCCCGGCGCCCGGAAGAGCGCTCGCGAGATACGCCCACCTGCCGCGCTGCCCCGACGTGAGGCTGGCCCCGGCGGTGAGCCGCCGGTTTTCAACGATCGTCTCCACGGCCTGGGACGCAGCCGTGCTGCGGATGTCCGCTCCCAGGGCCACCAGTTCGTCGTCGAACAGAAACCAGGATTTCTTGGCGCTCAATTGGCGGCCGTCGGGCTCCAGCAACATCAGCGCGGCGCTGTATCCATCGAGCGATGTCCCGCCCACGGCGTTGCTTCCCCCCAACGTGCCCTGCCTGGCCGTGGAGCCCGCGATCACAGTCGTGCCGGGCAGGCGCTGCGGATTCACGGTCGCCCAAAAGGCATCGGCGAATTGCGCCAGGTCGGCGTTATAGACGTAAGTCATGCCATCGCCGGTGTGCCATCCCTTGAGATTCTCGCCATCGATGCTTTCATAGTTGAAGATACGGCTGGAGTGCATGGCGATCCCCGCGGCCCAGGTGCGGCGAATGTGCACCACGCGATCCATCGAGGCATACACGCGGCTGATCGAAGGCGCCGCCGCGGGCTCGACCGGGGCATCGTGAAGAATGTGCAACGCCGCGATGACGCTGCTCCCCGCCGAACGATCGGAATAGTTCTGACGCGAGATCGCGCGGCCGCGAACCATGTCCATCATGAGACCTTGATAGAGCAGAGGAGTAAACGAATCCGCGACCCAGCGTCGAACAGTCGCGCGCTGCCCATCGGTGAGGTCCCATCGCGAGCCGGCCAAAAGATACATCAGATCCGCCATGTCGTCGAGCAGTACGACGCCATAGCTGCCGGTATACGGATGACTCCGGTGTTGGATGAAGGAGCCGTCCGCGTAGAAGCCGTCGCCCGACGTGACGTACTCGAACACCGGGCTAAGTGCGGCGACCGCGCGCGCGATGGCGGCCGGGTCGTTCAGCAGAAGTCCGCGCAGGATGCCGATCTTGCACTTGTCGGCGAGATTGGCGCCCGTGGATGGAACCTTGAAGATCAACACGCGCGGGTCGGAATCGAAGCGCTCTACAGCGGCCATGTATCGCGACAACTGGTCGGGACTCAGCCGGTCGTAGAGCAGAATGCCAATATCGGCCACCGAGGCGGGCGCGCCGATCTCCCAGTCCCACCAGTTGTCGTATTCGCTGGAGCGCGCATTATAGAGGTTGGCGTCCATCCACTCCATGCCGAAGATGGTGTCGGCGAGCAGCCGGGCATTCCGGTACAGAGCCTGCCCGGGCGTAGCCCACGCCACTGCCATCTCGCGCAATCGGCTGTATGCCCTGCTCATGTCGCCGGAGACGGCAGGCCGGGCAATGTCGCTCCAAAGACCCGCCGAGCCAGAAGCCTTCTGAAGCGAGCCCCATTCCCGCCGGGCAGTGGATTCAATGGACTGAGCGGCCTTGAGATCCGCGCCTCTGGTCAGCTTCTGCCGCCAGCGCAGACGCAGATCGCTGAAATCGTCCGCCGCGCCGATGAGAGGGGACAGTCCGCACACTAGCGTGCCGGCCAGCAGCGCTTTAGCAACCATCCTGCGAGGACCTTACGCACTCGGGGACTCTATTTCCACGATCGCCGAGTCTCCTCAGGATCAGTCCTTCACAGGCAAACTGTGTCGGCACTGCACGTGCTCTGCCAATTAGGGGTTTGATGATCTCCT
>Ga0326727_10018250_pt1 | contig 14357 bp, 11 predicted proteins | sample MB2enrmetagenome_FD_207643 | JGI IMG/M metagenome (GOLD analysis project Ga0326727, IMG submission 207643) | Lab enriched peat soil microbial communities from McLean, Ithaca, NY, United States - MB29MY | ecosystem: Environmental > Terrestrial > Soil > Wetlands > Peat | place: USA: New York...
ACCGAGAGGTGACGGAGAGGGTCGCTCGTCGGATCGACATGCTCGAGCAACGGGCCAGCCGACACGTGCTGCACGTGCCCCCGGAAGTGCTTCGCCGCGCGGCCGCCGAGGCCCGAACGCGCGTCGGGAACCGGACCGTCACGTACCGGAGGGTCGAGGCGCTGGCAACATGGACCCACGTCCCGCCCGCGCCGGTGACGGCCTAGCTCCCGGCGTTCTCCCGCCCGGCCCCCGAGAATCGGTGGGCCATCACGTACGGCAACACCCCACCGGCCCGGTAGTACCCGAGCTCCGTGGCCGACCGGAGCCGGCACCGTACCGTGAACTTCGTCGTTCTCCCGTCCGGCCCGGTCGCGGTCACGTCGACGGACGCGCCGGGCCGGAGCTCCGTGCCCGAGGCGAGGCGGAGGTCGTACGACTCCCGGCCCGTGAGCCCGAGCGACCTCGCGCTCTCGCCCGAGCCGAACGCGAGAGGAAGGACCCCCATCTCCACGAGGTTGGTGCGGTGGATCCGCTCGTAGCTCTCGGCGATCACCGACCCGACCCCGAGGAGGCGCGGTCCCTTGGCGGCCCAGTCGCGGGAGCTGCCCTGGCCGTAGCTCTTCCCGGCGATCACGAGCAGCGGTGTCCCGGACTTCTGGTAGCTCTCGGCCGCGGCGAAGATCGTCATCGTCTCCCCCGAAAGCACGTGGAGGGTGAACCCGCCTTCCTTGGGCGCCGCGAGCGCGTTCTTCAGGCGCACGTTCGCGAAAGTGCCGCGGACCATGACCTCGTGGTGACCCCGCCGAGCACCATACGTGTTGAACTCCGACGGCGGCACGCCGTGCTCGCGAAGGTACTGCCCGGCCGGAGAATCCTCGGGGATCTCCCCGGCCGGCGAGATGTGGTCGGTCGAGACCCGATCGCCGAGCAGCGCGAGGACCCGTGCACCCCGCACGAGGTCTCCCTCCTTCGGCCAGAGCACCGGCGGCAGACGGAGATAGGGGGCCTCCGCTAAGTAAGTGGACGCGGCCTCCCACGGATACTGAACGCCCTGCGGAGGGTCGAGCGACTCCCAGTGGGCGTCCCCGACCTCGATCGCCCGATACTTCTCCCGGAACATGCTGGCGTCGAGGTTCGCCTCGACGATGCGACGGACCTCCTCGGGGTCCGGCCAGAGGTCCTTGAGGTAGACCGGCGTGCCGTCCGGGCCACGGCCCAGAGGGTCGCGGGAGAGGTCGAGGTCCATCCTCCCGGCGAGCGCATAGGCCACGACGAGCATCGGGGAGGCGAGGTAGTTCGCCCGCACCTGGTTGTGGATGCGGGCCTCGAAGTTGCGGTTGCCGCTCAGGACCGCCGCCACGAAGAGGTCCTTCTCGCGGACCTCCTGCTCAACCGCGGGCGGGAGCGGTCCGGAGTTCCCGATGCACGTCGTGCACCCGTACCCCACCACCTCGAAGCCGAGGCGGTCGAGGTCGGGGAGGAGACCGGCCCGTTCGAGGTAGGCGGTCACGACCTTCGACCCCGGCGCGAGCGACGTTTTGACGTGCGGAGGCACGCGGAGCCCGAGCTGGTTCGCCCGGCGGGCGATCAGGGCCGCTCCGACCATGACCGTGGGGTTGGAGGTGTTCGTGCAGCTCGTGATGGCGGCGATCACGACCGAGCCGTCCCCGACCCCGGCCGGGGACGCCGAGGCGCCGCCGGCGTTCGCCGCGCGCGGGTGGGTCGAACGATACCCCTCGAGTGCCGTGCGGAACGAGGTGGGGACGGAACCGAGCGGAACGCTCTCCTCGGGGTTCCGGGGCCCCGACACGGTCGGTACGATCGCCCCGAGGTCGATCCGAAGCACGCTGTCGTAGTCGATGCTGCCGGGCTCGGGCGACCCCCAGAGCCCTTGGGCCCGGGCGTACGCCTCGACCCGCGCGACCAGCGGCTCCGGCCGTCCGGTGCCGCGAAGGTAGGCGAGGGTCGCGTCGTCGATTGGGAACAGGGCGGCGGTCGCGCCGTACTCCGGGCACATGTTCGAAACCGTGGCCCGGTCGGGGACAGAAAGGTGGCGCACCCCGGGTCCGAAGAACTCGACGAACTGGTCGACGACCCCCTTCTCGCGGAGCTTGCGCGTGACCGTGAGGACGAGGTCGGTGGCGGTGGCGCCGCCCGGGAGCGCTCCGGTCAGCTCGACCCCGACAACCACAGGACGAGCGAGGAAGTACGGCTCGCCCAGCATCACGGCCTCCGCCTCGATCCCCCCGACGCCCCAGCCGAGGACCGATACCCCGTTGACCATCGTCGTGTGCGAATCGGTCCCGATCAGCGTGTCGGGGAAGGCGACGGTGCTCCCGTCGGTCCCGCGGGTCGCCACCACGCTCGAGAGGTACTCGAGGTTGACCTGGTGGCAGATCCCGTTCCCGGGCGGCACGATCCGCATCCCCCGGTACGCCCCTTTCGACCAGCGCAGGAAGCGGTAACGCTCCCGGTTGCGGTCGTACTCCCGGTCGAGGTTGATGAGAAGGGAGCGGGAGGACCCGAAGCTGTCGACCTGCACGGAATGGTCAATGATCAGGTCGACCGGCACGACCGGAGTGATCCGCTCCGGGTCGACCCCGTGGGCGGACGCGGCGCTCCGCAGCGTCGAGAGGTCGACGACGACGGGCACCCCCGTGAAGTCCTGAAGAAGAACGCGTTCGGGGTAGTACGCGAGCTCGGCGTCCTCGTTGCCGGCGCTGCCGTTCGCAAGCGCGACCACCTCGGCGAGGTCGGTCGTCGCCGGGTCGAAGTGACGGACGATGTTCTCGAGAAGGACACGGACCGTGCGCGGACGGCGGGCCAGGCGGGCCGCGTCCACCCCGTTCAATCGGTCGACCCGATAGATCGTCGCGGTCTCGGAGCCCAGCCGGATCGTTTCCGTGACCCCGAGGGGGTCGTGGGACGTCATACCCCGACCCACAGAGCGACGGTTCTTGGCCTCTTTGGGGGGCGGTTCGTCGAAGCGGAGGGAGACACGGTGGGGGGGTCTCGGCCCTCCGTCGTCGGCGGGAGAACGCTCAGAACGGAAGGGGAACGGCCCTCTCCCAGCGGACCGCCCCTCGCATTCCCGGAACGAAGGGTCCGTCGTCGACGTCCGTCAGGAGCTCGACCCGGGAGCCGCCGTCCGTTCGGAGGACGACGAGCCGGTCGCGCCCCCGGGTGCCGTCGACGACGACCGTGGCCGGGATCCCTCCCGGTCCGGCGAGCTGCCAGCGAAGGTCGGTCGGATGCACGGCCACCGGGCCGGTCGGCCCCGGCAGAACGTTGTAGCCGAGGAACCGGGCCGCACGGGCGGAGCGGGGGCTCTCGTAGACCTCGCGCGGAGCGCCCGTGGCCTCGAGCTCTCCCTCGAAGAGGAGACCGACGCGGTCGCCGAGGAACAACCCCTCCTCGCGGTCGTGGGTCACGTGGATGGCGGCGGCGCCCGACGCGGAAAGCGCCCGACGGAACTCGGCGTGGAGGTCGGCCTTCACTTCGACGTCGATCGAGGCGAACGGCTCGTCCAAGAGGACGAGCCCGGGACGGGCCGCAAGGGTCCGGGCGAGCGCGACCCGCTGGCGTTCCCCGCCCGAGAGCTGGTCCGGGCGGCGGTCCTCGAATCCGGAGAGGCGGAGAAGTCCGACGACCCGTTCGACCTCGCGGTCGACCTCGGCCCGCGAACGGCGCTGGAGCAGCGGGGCGTAGGCGATGTTCTCGTAGACCGTTCGGTGGGCGAACAGCGCGGACTCCTGGAACATCAGCCCGATCCCGCGCGTGTGGGCGGGACGGTCCGTGATGTCGACGCCTCCCAGGAGCACCCGTCCCGCCGTGGGCCGCTCGAACCCGGCGAGGCACCGCAGGAGCGTGGTCTTGCCGCTTCCGTTCGGACCGAGGAGGACGAAGAACTCCCCGGGGTCGACCGAGAAGGAGACGGTACGGATCACCGGAACGCCGTCCCAGGCCGCCGACAGCCCTTCGACCGTGAGCAGCGGGTCAGAGCTCGACACGACGGCCCCCCACGGTCAGGACGGCGAAGACGACGAGGCTGAGCAACAGCAGGAGACCCGCGGCGGCATCCGCGACCGCGAACAGGCGCGCGTTGGCGAGCTGATAGAGGGCGACCGGGAGGGTGGTGAACTGCGCCGTCACCAGGAAGTTCGTGGCCGTGAACTCTCCGAGACCGAGGGCGAAGGCGAAAAGTCCGGCCGTGGCCAGGCCGTCGCGCACCCTCGGAAGGTCCGCATCCAGGTACGCGTTCCACGGAGCGGCCCCGAGGCTTTGGGCTGCCTCCCGAGCCCGAGGAGTGAGCCCGGTGAGCGGGATCTCGATGCTCTGGAGCGCGAACGGCAGGGCGAGGACGGCCTGACTGACGATGACCAGGAGCCAGACGTTCGTCGCGCCTCCGAGCAGCGGTCGCCAGAACGAGGCGAGCGCGAAGGCGAGCACGACCGGGGAGATCAGCAACGGAAGGAACAGGAGCACGCCCAGCGCCCGGGACCGGGACGGGCGACCGACCACCGCGTAACCGAGGACGATGCCGAAGAGGATCGCGATGACCGTGGCCGCGGTCGCGAAGAGGAGCGTGTTCGCGACCATCCCGTAGACCGAGATGCCGACCCGGGCGGTGGTCGACGACGCGAAGAGGGCGGACCACGCCCCGCCGGCGGAACCCCCGCCGACCGGCGCCACGGTCCGGTAGAGCACGGCGGCCAGGACCGTGAGGACCCCCACGAGGACAACCGCCGTCTCGGCCGCGAGTGCGACCGCGAGGGGGTCCCGGACCGAGAACGGTCGCGTCATCGCCCGACGACCGGGCAGGGCGCGCAACCGGCCGAGGAGGAGCAGGTAGAGCACGGTCGGCACGAGGAACAGCAGGACCATCGCGAGGGCGAGGACACCGGCCGCGGTCGGCTCGAGGAGGATCTGGTCGAGCGAATAGATCCGGGCCTCCACGGTGTAGCAGCGGGAACCGCAGAGGAGGAGCGGCGGAGCGAACGAGAGGGCAGAGAAGAGGAACGTCAGGAGCCCGCCGACCGCCGCTCCGACCCATGTCGGCCTCGCCCACACGTCACGGTAAGCACGCCAGGGCGAGCCTCCGAGCGTGGCCACCGTCTCCTCGAGCTCGACCGACGCGCTTTCGGTCCCGCTCGCCGTGAAGAGCACGACCACCGGGACGTTGAACACGAGGTTCGCCGCGACGATGGCGGGGAGTCCGGTCCCGAAGAACGCGAGGCCGGGCAGGGCCGACGAAAGGACCCCGGACGGTCCGAAGAGGTCGAGTACGCCGAGCACCACTACCAGGCTCGGTAAGAGGAACGGCACGAGAAGGAACGAACGGACCGTCGCGCGCCCGGGAAAGCGGAACCGACCGAAAAAGACCCCCGCGGGGTACCCGAGGGCCACGGCGAGGGCGGCCGAGATCCCCCCCTGGACCAGAGAGTTGGTCACCGCGGCCCGGTTGAGCGGGTCGGAAAGGATCCGGGCGAGTCCGGCCACGCCACCGGCCTGGCTGACGGCCGACGCGAACAGGAGGACGACCGGGAGGAGGGCGAATAGGAGGACGAACAGGACCGCCGGAGCGAGGACGGCCGCGTCCCGGCGGCCGTTCATGGAGGCTGGAGCTGGTCCGCCAGCTCTTGGTACGTCGTCAGCCATCCGTTCAACGATCCCACGACGTTCTCCGGGGTCGTCCCGTCGTTCAAGGGGACGATCCCCGTGGGGTTCAGTGCGGCCGCATACACGGACGGCAGAGGGATCGTCGAGTTCGCCGGATATTCCCACTCGTTCGTTGGAACCAAGGACTGGACGGTTCCGCTGAGGAGCCAGTTCTCGAACTCCTCGTCGAGCGTGAGGTGCCGCGAGCCGCTGACGATCCCGACGCCGTACACCGTCCGCCAGCCGTAGGCGGTCCCATTCCACCAGCTCACCGTCGAGTTGAACTGGCCTCCGGCGCCGTAGTACGCGGCGTAGGCCGGGTCGGTCGAGTAGCTCACGACCATTCCGGGGTTGCCCGGAGGGGTCGTGAACTCCCCGAACGCCGTCCCCCAGTCAGGGGCGGGTTTGTAGGTGAGGTGAGGGAAGACCCCCCTCCAGAAGTCGGTCCAGTTCTGATGCAGGACCTGCTCGTAGTACTCGACCTGCCATACGAGGAACTCCTCGCCGGTGATGTCCACGGTCGGGTCCTCGATCAGAAGCTGGTTCGCCCAGCTCGCGTTGGTCGCAAAATCGGGGAACGTCGCATGGGTGACCGCGCCGCCGCTGGCGTTGTAGAACGATTCGTTGTAGTCGATGGCGAGGTACCCCCAGTCGTACGGAACCACCCCGTGGTCCGGGCTGATCTCGTTGACCAGTTCCGGAGACACGTTCTGAAGCTCGGGCGGCGCGTAGGGCGTGAGCAGTCCGTGCTGCTCCGCCTGCGTCGCGGTGATCTCATCGAGACCGACCACCAGGTCCGCCGACGGTGCGTTCGCCTGGGCGAGGAGCGTGCTGACGAGGGTGCCGGAGGGGAACTCCACGTCGATGTGGACGTGGTGCGCGTTCGCGAAGGTGTCGAAGACCGCCGAGTAGGCGGGCGTCCCGGGGCCTCCGAAGATGCTCGAGTAGGTGTAGATGACCAGCGTGGGCTCCCCGATGCTGGTCGACAGATACTCCGCCACCCCGAACCCGGCCAGGACCACGACCAGGACGACCGCCGTGACCTTCAGCACCCGACCGAGCCCTCCGGGGGCGCGCAATCGCCGGGGAGACCCCGGCACGTCGGCGGCTTCCGTCATCCCCGACCGAGACCGGTCGAGAGTTGCATCAGGTGCCGCATTGCGTTCCCTTCGCGGGCATTATCCCGTGCAGGTTCGTGGGGTCGACGAGGTCTCCCTCGTCCTCTCAGCCGGTGCCCAGCTCCCCCTGCCAAGGGTCCGAATCCCGCGGAGGCGATAACCTTGGTGGGCTTCCTCCCGCGCGCTTATACGCGGGCCACGGATTGCTCTCCGGCAGTCGTTACATGACCGACATGATGGAGAAGCTCCGGTTCGGCACGGAGCTCGTGAAGCGCGGATTCGCCCGCATGCAGCAGGGCGGCGTCATCATGGACGTGACGACCGCCGACCAGGCCGCGATCGCGGAGGAGGCGGGCGCCGTCGCGGTGATGGCGCTCGAACGCGTCCCGGCCGATATCCGGGCGGCGGGAGGGGTCGCGCGGATGGCCGACCCCGTCAAGATCAAGGAGATCCGGGAACGCGTCTCGATCCCGGTGATGGCCAAGTGTCGGATCGGCCACACCGCCGAGGCGCAGATCCTCGAAGCGCTCGGCGTCGACATGGTCGACGAATCGGAGGTGCTGACCCCGGCCGACCCGTTCCACCACGTCGACAAGAAGGCGTTCAAGGTCCCGTTCGTCTGCGGGGCCCGCAACCTCGGAGAGGCCCTGCGGCGCATCGAGGAGGGGGCGGCCATGATCCGCACGAAGGGCGAGGCCGGCACCGGCAACGTCGTCGAGGCGGTACGCCACATCCGCCAGATGAACGGCGACTATCAGGAGGTCGCGAAGCTCCCCAAGAAGGACCTGGCCTCCTGGGGGAAGCGGGAGCGGGTCTCGGAGTCGATCCTCCTCGAGGTGCGCGAGCTCGGCCGCTTGCCGGTCGTGAACTTCGCCGCCGGTGGCATCGCGACCCCCGCGGACGCGGCCCTCTGCCGGCTCCTCGGGGTCGACGGGATCTTTGTCGGCAGTGGGATCTTCAAGGCGGAGCACCCGATGAAGGTCGCGCGCGCGATCGTCGAGGCATCCCTCCACTTCGAAGAACCGGACGTCCTCGCGCGCGTCTCGGCCGGACTCGGCGAGGCGATGAAGGGGGTCGACGTCGCGACCCTGCCGGCCGACCAGTTCCTCCAGGGAAGGGAGGCCGAGCCGCTCGCGGCACCTCCCCGTCGCCGGGGCTCAACCGAGGCGTGAGCCACGGCCCGGGCGGCCCGTTCCCTCGAACGATGGCCTGAAAGCGGCGAAGGCGTTAGCGGCTTCTCGTGCGCATCGTCCAGGTCACCCCTTTCTACTACCCCCATGCCGGCGGCGTCGAGTCGCACGTGCGGAGTCTCGTGCGGGAGTTCGCGCGGGAGGGCCACGAGGTCACGGTCATCACCTCCCGCTACGACCGACGTCTTCCGAAGGAGGAGCGGCTCGACGGATACCGCATCGTTCGGACCCGCACCCTGGGCCTCGCGTTCAACACACCGATCGACGTCGGCACCAGCCGGGCCGTGCGCACGATGGACGCCGACGTGTTCCACCTCCACTATCCCCCGCCGCTCACCTCGTACTTCGCGACCCGCGCCCTCCAGGGACGTACGGTCCCGACCTGCCTGACGTACCACTGCGACCTCTACCTCTCCGGCGCTGCGGGCCGGTTCCTGGCCGGTGTCTACCAGCGTGTATTCCTCCCACCGACCCTGCGGCGGGTCGACCGGATCGTGGTCCACACGAAGAGCTACGGAGTGACCTCGGCTGTGCTGCGCGGCCGGGACCTCACCGTGATCCCGTCGGTCGTCGACCTCGAGCGGTTCCGTCCGGGGATCGACGCGGGCCGCCTCCGCGCCGACCTTCGACTCGAAGGCAAGCGGGTGCTCGCCTTCACCGGCCGGCTCGTCCCGCACAAGGGGGTCGATGTCATTCTCGAGGCCCTCACGCTCCTGCCCTCCGACGTGGTCCTGGTCGTGATCGGCGCGGGCCCCGTGCTGCGGAGCCTCATCAGCCATGCCCGGCGACTCGGGGTCGAGTCCCGGGTCCGGTTCTGCCCGTCCGTCTCGGACGACGACCTTCCCCGGTATCTCACGCTCGCCGAGATGTTCGTCTTCCCCTCTCAGAACCGTCTCGAGGGGTTCGGTCTCGTGGTCGCCGAGGCGATGGCGGCGGGTCTCCCGGTCGTGATCGCGGATATGCCGGGGGTGCGTGAGGTGATCGAACCCGGGAAGGAAGGCCTTCTCACCGAGCCGCTGATCGCGGCCGACCTCGCCGCGAAGGTGCGCACGCTCCTGGACGACCCCGAGCTGGCCCGTCGGATGGGGTCGGCGGCGCGTCGGCGGGCGGAAGAACGCTACGGGCTCGCGACGGTCGCGGGCCAGCTGCTCAGCCTGTACGCAAGCCTGCGCGCAACTGGTTGATCTGGACCTTGAGCCGCTCGGCCTCGGTTCCGGCGGCGCGCTTCCAGTCCGCCTCGGACGAGGCATAGAGGATGCTGCGCGAGGCGTTCACGATCAGCGCCCGACCGCGGGCGTCGACCCCCTCCCGGACCGCGGTCGCGAGGGACCCTCCCTGGGCGCCGATTCCCGGTACCAGGATTGGGATGCCGTTCCCCAGCGTCGCGCGGGCGTGGCGGAACGCGTCGGCAAAGGTGGCCCCGATGACCACGCCAAGGTTGCCGTGCGCGTGCGCGAGACGGCGGACCTCGCCGACCACCGCGAGCCACAGGGGCCCGCGCGGGGTCGGGATCTCCTGGAAGTCGAGCGATCCCGGATTCGAGGAGTGCGCCACGACGAAGGCTCCGTGCGCCGGGTCGCTCAGGAACGGCTCGAGGGTCTCCCAGCCGAGCCACGGGGTGATCGTCACCGCGTCGAACCCGAGCTGCCGGAAGGCGGCGTCCCGCCACATCCGCATCGTATTGGGGATGTCGTTCGCTTTCAGGTCGAGGATACGAAGGCGTGTGGGGCCGATGATCTTCGGGAGCTTGGCGAGGACCTCCATCCCCTTCGGCCCGTACTGCAGGTAGGAGCCGAGCTGCATCTTGTACGCCGCCGCGTGAGGATACGTCGCCTGGATCACTCCCCCGAGGAACCGCTCGAGCTGGGGGCCGGGACCGAGCCGGCGCATCGGCTTCGGCATAAGCCCGGGGTCCGGGTCGAGGCCAACGCAGACGAGGGAGTTCCGTGCCGCCAGTACCCGGTCGACCCGCGCGTTGAACTTGAGCGTCACGCCCTGCGGACGAGGGTGAGGGAGGGAAAAGCCTTGGGGGCCGGGCGTTCGACCCGCACGCTCTCGTCGCGCGTCCCGCTTCCCGACGCCGTTCATCCTCCGCGGCCGTCGCGGCCGTTTTATGGCGGTCGGCCGTTCCCCGCGCTCGGACCTGAGGATCATGGCCGTTCGCGAAACTCCGCCGGTGGTTCCCGAGGTCCGGCTCAAGGACCTCGCTCCGGCGGTCTCTCCCGTCGAGCTGGTGGCTCGCATCGTCATGTGCGAGCGACGCGAGGTGACCCGGCGCTCGGACGGGAGCCGCCGTCCGCTCGTGTCGGGGCTCCTGAGCGACGGCACGGCCAGCGTCCGATTCACCTGGTGGGACCCGCCGCGGGAAGGCATCGAGCGCGGTATGGTCGTCCGGGCCGTCGGCGCCGAGGTCCGGGAGTTCCGGGGCCGCCCCGAAGTGACCTTCAGCTGGCGCACCCGGATCGGTCCCGCCAGTCCGGCCGAGCTCCCCCGTATCGACGGGGACGACATCCCGTTCCGCACGGTCCGGGAGCTGGCCCCTCCCGTGGAAGGGTTCCGGCTCGAGGTCCGGGTCGTCCGGGTGACGCCCCGGTCCGTCACGGTGGGAGAGGAGCGGCGCGTCGTCCACGAAGGGATCGTCGCGGACCGCACCGGAGCCCTCGCGTTCTCCTCCTGGAGCGATTTCGGCCTCGTGTCGGGGGAGGCCATCCGTATCGCCGGCGGCTACGTCCGCGGCTTCCGGGGGCGCCCCCAGCTGGTCCTGGACGAACGTGCGTCGGTCCTCCGCATCGAGGGGACCGACCTTCCCGACCCGGCCGAGCTCCTCCGCTCCGCCCCGCGTTCCATCGCCCGGGTCGAGGATGACGGCGGCGGAGAGGCGGTCGCGGTCGAAGGGCTCGTGGTCGGGCTGCTTCCACCGAGCGGACTGGTCTACCGCTGCCCCACCTGCCAGCGTTCGGTGAAGAACGGCCTCTGCCGCATCCACGGCCAGGTCGAGGGTCAGCTGGACCTCCGAGCCCGGATCGTCCTGGACGACGGCACCGGGGCCCTGACCGTGAACGCGGGACGGGCCGACACCGAGCGTCTCGGAGGAGTGACGCTCGAAGAGGTCCGCCGGCGCCTGCGGGAGCAACCGGATCCGAGCCTCATCGAGGAGGAGCTGCTCGAGCGCCTGCTGGGCTGCCGCCTTCGGGTCCGCGGTTCGGGGAGCCGGGACGACTTCGGAGTAACGATCACGCCGGAATCCATCGAGCGGGTCGAGGTCGACCTCGAGGCCACGGCGGAGGAGCTGACGGCCCGGCTCGGAGAGGACCGAGCGTGACGCTCCGCGAGCCGGCCTGGCGAGTGACGTCCCGGGAGCTGGAAGGCTCCCTCGAGGAGGAGAAGGGGGAAGGCGAACGGGCGGCCTCCTACCTGCTCTCCCCGTTCGGCGCACGGATGAACCGCGTCCTCGTCACCGGCACGCTCTCTCCGGCCGAACCGATCGGCCGGGACGAAAGCCAGCCGTTCTGGCGCGCCCGGCTCACCGACCCGACCGGAGCGGTCGCGGTCACGGCCGGGAGCTTCCAGCCGAGGGCGATGTCGCAGCTCCGGTCCTCGACCGCGCCGCGCCCGGCGATCGTGGTCGGCAAGGTCCACCTCTACCGGGGTCGTGATGGGGTCGGCTACGTGTCGGTCCGGGCAGAGGGGGTTCGCTTTGTCTCGGAGAACGAGGAGCGAGGGGTCCTCGGCGACATCGTCCGCCAGACCCTCGACCGCCTCGACCTTCTCGAGCGCCTCGAGAAGGAACCGGCCGTCCCCGAGGAGGAGCTCGTCCGCGAGGGGGTGCCTCGGGCGTGGGTCCGTTCCGCTCGCGATGCCTTGCGCCGGTACCCGCACGTGGACCGGGCCGCGTTCCGCAAGGAGCTCCGGTCGGCCGTCCGGCGGGTCGCCGGCGATTCCGGACCGGTGGCCGCCTCCGTGGCGCCCCCGCCGACGGTGACCGTGACCCGCGCGCCGCCCCCTCGGGCGCCGCCCCCGCCGCCCACCCCCGCCGAGCGCCAGGAGGAGTCGGTCTTCCTCGACCAGCTGGACGAGATCGCCGAGGTCTCGGCCGACGGCTACGCCGACCTGAAGGAGCTCCTGAGCCGAGTCGCGGTCCGCGGCCTCGTCTCGGACCGGGCCGAAGCGGTCCTCAACCGCCTCGAAGAGGAGGGGGTTGTGGAGGAGCCGATCGTTGGGAAGCTCCGCCGGGCCTGACCCCGCCGGCCCCTGACGAGGATTTATATCGCTGCCCGGCTCGGGGCCGCGGGGGAATGAGGAACACCTGTCTCTCCGATTCCGTGACGAGACCAGCGACGAGCTGACCCCCACCTCCTAACCACTGCGAACACCCATGGCAGAACCCCGACCTTCTCGCATCCTCCCGATCGTCCTCCTCGTGGTCATCATCGTCGTCGCAGGGGTCGGCGTCGGCTTCCTCTACGAGCACAATCACCCGAAGTCGTCCGCCGCGGTAGAGACGGTCGCGCTGGGGGACAACGTGACCGTGAACTACATCGGGATGTTCGGCAGCGGACCGCAGACGGGACGCGTGTTCGACACGTCCATCTACGCGGTCGCGACGAACAACGTCACCTACCCGAAATCCCTCGAGTTCACCTTCCGGGGCAACAAGACGAACTACAGCCCGCTGCCGGTCTATGTCGGTCCCAGCGGGAGCTTCACCGTGGGGAACCTCACGTTCGGGACCGTCGTCACCGGGTTCTGGAAGGGACTAATCGGTCTCCCGGTCAACCACACGGCATGGATCAGCGTCCCCCCCAACCTGGGTTACGGCCCGGTGATCACGAACTGCTCGGTGACCCGGCCCCTGAGCTTCACCGTCCCCACCCTGGTCGTCCTGACCCCGGCCGGCTTCCAGAAGGTCTACCCGGGAAAGAGCTCCGCGCCCGGGACGGTGTTCAAGGACCCCGACTTCGGCTGGAACGACACGGTCCTCTCCAACAACTCGACCGCGATCGTGGTCCAGAACCTGCCGACCGTCGGTTGGTCGGTCCCCTCGACGGCCTGGCCGATCCTCGTGACGAAGGTGAACGCGACCCAGATCGTGCTCGTCAACCAGCTCAGCCCGGCGAATGCGGGGCTCGTCCTCGGAACGGCCTCCAGCGCCACGGTCTGCGGGTCGCACCGGTTCATCGTGACGTCCGTGAACCTGGCGAACGGGACCTTCACGGAACTCTTTGATTTCGCGACCACGAGCGGCGGCCAGGTGAACGCGGAGATCCAGGGCCAGACCCTGGTCTTCGAGGTGACCGTGGTCCGCTTCTACTGAACGGTCGGACGTCCGTCCCGGGGCCCTAGCCGCCGAGCGTGATCCGACCGCGGCGCAGGAGCTCCTCGAGCTGGGCCTCGGCGGTCGAAGCGGCGAGGTCCTGGGCGGGCTCTCGGTGGTGCGAGTAGGCCCGCAGCGTCCGGCGCGCCTCTTCCCGTCGCGCCCGGGTCTGTCCGAGGAGCTTGCGACCTTCCCGCTCGAGCTCCATCATCTCGCGGCTGACCGCGTCGATCTTCTCCATGACCTCGGCCCGGGCCCGACCTTTGGCCCGGAGCTCGGCGATGAGGCCTCCTGCGGTCTCGAGCATCGACCGGACCGCGGCCATCTTCGCGTCCCGCTCGGCCCGGGTCTTGGTCCATTCGTGACCGAGACGGTCCACCTCCGCGCGCGCCGCGGTGACCTGGGCCTCCGCCTCCTTGCGCTGGCGCTCGTGCTCGGCGACGACGGTGGCCCGCGCCTCCACTTCCTTGAGCTCCTTCGTTCGTTGTCTCAGGTGCGCGATCAGGGCATTCTCCTCGTCGAGCGGGAGCGCGTGGGTCTGCTGCCGCAGTTCGAGCTGGGCGATCTCCCGCCGCAGCTGTTCCGGGTTCACCCGCTCGCCCGGGGCGAATGTGAGCTTGAGCTCCCGGAGGTGGATGAGGGCCTCCTCGGCCTTCCGACGGGCCGCGTCCCGTTCCGCCCGAAGGCTGGAGAGCTTCTTCCCGAGGTCGCCGTGCTCCTCGTACAGCCGCTCGACCTCCTCCTGGGGGGCCTGACGGCGGTCGTAGAGGGCCTTTTGCTCCGCCGAGAGATTGCGCATCTCCGCGATCAGTTCCTGTCGGCGGCGGAAGAGCGTGTCGAGCTTCGCATCGATCGCGCGCAGCCGGGACTGGTCCTCCCATTCGGCGCGTTCTTCCTCCTCAGAGAGGACCGGCCGCGGCGGCACGTCCGCCACAGGAGTCGGAGGTCTCAAAAGCCTTTACCCGGCCGACCCCGAAGGGGCTAGGTTCGGCGGTCGCCCACGTACCAGAGAGCCAGGTCCTCGCGCAGCTCCTCCGCGAACCGAACGAGGTCGGGTCCCGAGAACCGGGCCAGGGTCTCGTGCCGATAGTAACG